>Ga0209611_10006165_pt1 | contig 19793 bp, 17 predicted proteins | sample S1TSphgellanicum_3_FD_187693 | JGI IMG/M metagenome (GOLD analysis project Ga0209611, IMG submission 187693) | Host-associated microbial communities from peat moss isolated from Minnesota, USA - S1T2_Fc - Sphagnum magellanicum MG (SPAdes) (version 2) | ecosystem: Host-associated > Plants > Peat... | reverse complement strand
ATAGGTCAGGTCTAAACAATATAAACACACCTTGGTACATCCCAACAACTCATCAAGGGCCTTCCAACCATATCAAGTGATTTGGGGGATCTCAACATGATGAACAAAAGAAACCCTAATTCTAGGGTTTAGGGTTTTGGATTGACTCTTTGGATTCATGCACATTGTCAATGATTGTTTCAAAATTTGGACTAATAATTCAAACAACTAGCAAACTGGTATAATTTTGCATCATTGAAATAATATAATGGTTGATTAATACCCTACTACCTTGGCAGCTTTGACAATAATTATATTATTTTTCTGAAATGTTGAAATATTCACACAAAAAAATTCAAATAACGATAAATTATTGAAAGAAAATATTGAATCTTTAAGAATATTCCAGTTGTCAAAATGAAAATCTCAATATTTTAACTAGTTATTTGACAGACACATGTTGAAGCTGCCGAGGTGCTACAATATTGTAATCAAGGTTTTTTTTTGTTCAATTTTGTGATGTCAAAATTTTGGTAATTTTTTTCAAAAACTTAATGAAATTAATTGAATTTTAGGAGAACAGAATTTTCTATTTTCATGGTCAAAAAAATAATCTGTTACAAAAAAGTTGAATGAATGTTTTAAAACATCAAAATTATGAATAAGTCTTTTTCTTTAAAAAAATGTTTATGGACATTGTTTAAAGATTGCAACCTACAATAGGGATTAGATGAGTTCTTCACAAATGGTTTGGAGTTTTCATATTACAACCAGTGATCTTTGTCTAGCAAATTTTGTCAGTTTTTGGCCCAAATAATTGGGAAACTTTTGCATAAATAAAAACTTTCCAAGTGTAAATTTGACTTTAAGAAACAAAGAAACATTGAAGTATGTGTTCATCCTTTGTTTGCATAGTTGTAAAATTCAATGGGTATAAGGTTAGTAGTGAAGATAGGATTTTCATTCCACTTGTTATTCATACAATCCTAGGGCAATCATAGAAGATTACAAAGGTGCTACAAATCCTTTGGAAAAGGAGGTGCCTCTAGAACTTGCTAGAGAGAGAAACATTCATTCATACTTGGATGCCAAACACAACATCATTAAATACCTATATAGAGTTCATTGTGGAATTTTTCCACACTAAATTTAAAGCACTCTCTCTAAACTTTAAACCCTAAACCCTTGACACCACCATCCATTGAAACTCGACAAGTGCCATATGGAGTCCATCATCATAGCCCAAATTATGATAAATGATGATGAAGGGACTTCAAGTGTGCAGTTATGGGTATATGTCCAAAAAAGTATGGCTCCCACCCCCTCTTTTTCCTCCATTCTCCAATAAAATTTTAATCTAATTAAAAAAGAAATTACAAATTGTGCTACTATTGATTCAAATCTTTAATTGTGAAGAACGACATGGAAAAGAAATCTCGAAATGCATCATGTAGATATGAAAGGGAAAAAGGATAGAAGAAGCTAGAGATATGGTAGAGGTGAGGAATACCAAATATTTTCACAATTGTAGTTTTGGGGGGCGGGGTGCTAAGGGTTCCCCGGGTGGGCTTCCATTTAAGAAGGTGCTTTCAAATACAAAGAGAACAACCTTGGAGTGCTTTACATGAAGAGGAAAGCATGACTATACAAGCACCCCCAACCCTTCATAGAAGAGACACCCAAGTATGGAATACCAAAAGGGCCATACTTTCACCATACCCCTTGCTTTGAAAAATAATATTTCATTATCTCATAATAGACTCCATTAACACAGAGTAGATTATTTATTTATTTATTTATTTTTCTGTCTAGAGCCCACAATTTCAAAACCCCTAGCATAGGGTTTTTGATTTTGAGCATGGTGTTTTTGATTTCAAGCACAAGGTTTGGACTTTGGGTCTTGTGAAAGTTGGGCATGTTTATAAAATTATATTAGTGTTCAAGTGCCAATCTCAAGTTTTTGATCGTGGGTGTGTTTAGAATAAAAACCCCAATGCTCAAAATGGAAAACCCCCTGCTTGAGATTTTAAAACCCTTTTCTCAAAATAAAAAACCCCTTGCTTGAGATTTAAAAACCCTTTTCTCAAAACCAAAAACCCCACACTTAAGATTTTAAAAACCCTTTCCTCAAAATCAAAAACCCCACACTTGGAATCAAAACCTTGTGCTAGGGGCTTTCAAATCGTGCACTTCAGGAAAAGAAAGAATCTACAACCCCCATGCTAAAAAGAATCGATCCAGGGCTCATGAAATATTCTATGAGGCAAAAGGGGATGGTAAAAGTATGACCCTTTTGATATTCCATACCCCAAAGAGCATTCTTTCTTCATGATAGAAAAGACTTATCCATGAAGTAACCCTGTCTTCACCCTGTCTTTGGGCCTCCTTTCACCCCCTATCCCCTCTTTCAGTGGTATCCGCAAAGTAAAGACATTTCAATAAATCTCAGTATGAAATGCTGATGCTCAGCATTTAATGCACAAGGTTCAGGACTAATTATAGTAGTCGTATAGTTAGGAGCAGTGAAAATATATGTAGCAGCAGTGGAGGCGCTCACGAAAAAGGAAAGACAAGATGAAACTCAGTTTACCACCAAAGTTGATGGTTTTCTGAGTTTCATCCCCCGTTGGATGTTAATGTACTTTTTAGGAGGTTTTTTTTTAATCTCACCCTGTGTATTCTCACTCTCAGGGTTCTGGTGCTGTGTTTTTCTTACTTTATGGATAACTCTAATATCATAAGCAGATAGCTATAGTCATCCCCACTCATACTCTTGGGTATATTACACCCAAGTACACATCTTTCTACACACACAACTAATCTCATAAATGAATCCCAATCAGACAAGATCCAAACAAGTACAACAAGTTCAGTCGGGAGTCTTCAGGCATGACATGATAATATATGTAGTCTCTGAAAGTAGTCATGATAATTGCGGCAAATAGGGTCAACCATTCATTCATCCACATTTTGTATGGCCGGGCTGCATGGCTTTTAAATGTGTGCTTTGTGGAGAAAATGATTTCACTATCGCCACAAAACTCACAAAACACCAAAGAGAAGAGAACGGAAGAAGAACTTTCATGCAAACTTTGCAACTTTAAACACCGCACCAACAGTTGTGAAATGATAATCCACCGAGTGGGTGTTGACTGGTAGTGCTTCATTCAAATGAGTGCCCTGGCATGTTGTAGAAGTGTTTTTTATATTTTTAAAATTTTCCTCAAGTAAATATCACGGATGCAAAATTTATGATCCCTGACAAATGGATAACTATGAAATTGGCCCATGTGAAACTGTTGAATCATGTAAATGCTAGGGTGGAGTAGTATATTTTAATAGTTATTCTATAAAATCATGATTTTGACTCCCCCCCCTCTCTCTTTTAACTGCTTGGGTTCAGCTAGGTATTTGGGAAATTATGTTTTAAAAACGGTTAAATTGTTATAGAATATTTTGATATTTGATGGGCACATTTTGAGGTTGTTTGCCTACCCCCATAATAAGCTATCAAGGGTAAGCAATCATTGCTCTATTTAGTATGGTAGGATATTGTGATGCATATTACTTGGTTGTGGGGACCTCCAAAGCTTTTTTTTCTTTTTTTTTCTTTCCTTTACAAAAGGTAATAAATCAAGTTTTGGAGAGTCCCCCAATAGATATGTTGTAATATCCTTCTTTGGACTGCTTATATAGATGACGAGAGTAAAACTTAAGGCAGAAGAGAATGGATAAAGTGAGAAGTATTGAGAACATGTAGGGGCACAGATTGGGAACCTGAGAAACATGTTAGGAACACATTGGGAACTTGATGGGAACACATTGAGAACCCCAAAAAATCCGATGCCCCACTGTCCCCCCTAAAGAAAAGAAAACCTGGGCCTACTGGGTGCAAGCTGCCTCACCTCATTGGCTGCAAGAAAAGTTTTTGCCTACCTGTGTTAATTGCCACATTTGGCTTAGGCAAATGGCAGGGGCATGAACTATGGATGTATATTGAGCCTTTTGTATAAGCATGTTAGTATTTACTTGCTTCTTGTATTTCTTGCGGTGTTACTAGAGCACTTCACATTAGGTACCTAGACTCTTATTTTACGAAGGAGCTTTCCATCTATATGTATGAACCACACTTTTTCCACTCCACCGTACACTTAGCTAGTTACGTATACCTAATCACCAATTCATGCACCCCTTTAGCATCCCAATTAGGCCAATTCCTACTATTATTTTCGCATGAGACGGTTGGCACATTATCGATCATCCTAGTAAGGATATCTAACAACGTATGTTTACCTTTGTGCACCATCACTATACATATCCCCACAATATATTTGCCCCTAGTTGCACTCCCCAAGGCAAAAAGGAGTGCTGATCACACACAAATTTCAAAAAGATTTTCTAGGCATACATACAATGAGGTGTGCAAGTATGAGTCAAATATGCCTGGTTTCTTTTTCATTTAAGGTTGGGGATCTGAGTGGGAATGAATTAAATAGATTTATGGCCATAAAGGGGTTTTGTTTTCCCTTCAAGTGTTTTTGACCAACTGTCCCAATAAAGTTCTCCATACATTCCTCCTTCATGTTATTGGATATGCTTCACCGATATGTTCCTTTTGTTCAATGTTGTGCATCTTATGTGTGTACCCCATCTTGTGCACTCACACTTAGCATCCCAATTAGGTGATTTCCCTCCATGATTTGTGTCCAAAAGTTGGCACGGTATGCATTATTCGCTAGAAAGATAGTAATAATATCCAAAGAACCCCAAAGCAAACCAAGACATAAAATTATGATTTTTTTTTTAAAAAAATTGGTATTAGATTTGTGTGTTTTGGACATAACATGATAATTTATTTTTTCTGAGATTGTGTTTTCGACATCAAATCCATAAGCTGACATATTGACGTCATTGTGCTTCAGATCTTCAAACATCGCACATGACAATTTGCAGCCAAGGGGGGGGGGAGCACATCAGAAGATGATGAACTGAATAAAGATGCTCATCATCTATCTGAGCACCACAAATTTTCTTCTGGCTGGCAAGGCATTTTAGCCTCAAAGGCACATGGCTATATGGCAACAGCACCAGGGGCAGGATGTTAAACACACCCCCCCTCCCGTTCCCCACCCTTTGAACTTTACAGATGTCAGTGTGGCACCCTGTGCATTGCAGCACCCGCATGGTTCTGAAAGAACTTCTGATCTCCATGTTCTGCTAAGTGTTGTTCCATGTTCTCCATGCTAGCCGAACACCGATGTGGCAGAACCGAACCATGCGGGTGCTACAGAGGGGCTCTGCATTGACACCCACCAAGTTTGTAGTAGGGGGGTGTTTAACATCATCCCCACCCACCAGGCAGGGAGGACTTTCTAATACACACCGTTTGCAAGAACAACTGCACCATACAGTTGCTCCCCCTCAGCCCTGACAATTAAATACTTTGTCAACATTTTGACTCAAGATTTAACACTTCTTCTCCACACATAAAAAGCCTTTGGAGAAAGTATTTGGAGGGCACCTTTTATTGGTGTTGCCTACCAAGGCAAGGATATTGTGTTTAGATTCATTATAGAGTATTATAGTAGCTTAATGGATTTTGGCCCTTAGGTAATAATAGGTCTATTTTTTTATGACGATTTTTGAAAGATGATATTTTGGCTTGTGTTGAAACTTGAGATTAGTTATCCGAGTTATAATAATTGGAATGATTTTGATTTCTTTTAGAGGATTTTTTGAAGATCATATTTTTGCATGGTGAAATATTTGAGTTTCCATAATTCTTCTTTTGCCTTAAGATACTTTTTAAATAGAAATGGCAAGGCCACAGGTGTGACACACCCCTTGAAATTTTGTAGTGTATCCGGAGGCACCTAAACCTGCACAATGTTAGGCTCATCATAATGTTCACCTTGTGCCTTACAATGGCTTAGATCCCAGGGTGTGAGACTTTCTCAAAATGTGGGCAGACTCAAATACCACCTTCTCTTAGGCCCCTATTATTTTGGGAATAACTCCCACCCTTCAGCACTCACCTTACATATTCAAAACAAAGTGGTGTGTCACACTGTAGCCGTGCCATTTACAATAAAAAGTATTTTAAGGCAAAAGAAGAACTATGGAAACTCAAATATTTCACCATGCAAAAATATAATCTTCAAAAAATCCTCTTAAAGAAACCAAAATTCTTCAAGATGTTATAACTCTATAACTAATCTCAAGTTTCAACACGAACCAAAATATCATCTTTCAAAATTCCTCACATAAAAATAGACCTATTGCTTAAGGGCCAAAATACCTTAAGCTACTATACTCCATAATGAATCTAATGGTGCATTCACACTTGACGTTAAGTATGTTAATAAAGATCTAGGTGGCATCTTAGGTGGCACCCAATGTTAAATGGGCGATAGTTTAATGTTAAGTGAATGTTAACTTAACATAAAATGTTCATGGTGAGTAGATGTAAGTCCTAAATGACTAGCATGGTGTTAGGGGACTCAACACTAGTGTCCCTAATATCCTTGCCTACCAAGGCAAGGCCAATAAAGGTAAAGGAAACCTCTTGTCAATGGGTATCTATCTAGTTTTTTTATTTTGTATTTTTTCTTTATTTATTTATTTATTTATCTATCAATCTATAGAGCATTTTGGGTTGGCAATGGTTATTGCCCAGCAGAGTGCAGTTCACACTTTTGAAAAAAATTCTCCCTGCAAATAGCCCCTCACATCTCTGATAGAAATGGTTGGCAATTCTGGCTAGTTTGCAGATGTATCAGCAGCTCCCTCATAATTCAGACAAATTCTGGAACTTTGGCAGTGCATCATCATCAATGGTTTTCCAATTTACATATATGTGTATATATATATGACTTGGCTAATTTTTTCCAAAAGTAATCAAAATTTGTCAAATCTACACTAGAGAAACAAAAAAATTGGGAAATTTTGTCCCCAAAAATAAAATAAAATAAAATCATTGATCATCATCAATTCCCTCACAAAATATGTCAAAAAAAACCCTTGGCAAATTCTTGCAATTGGAGGTGCAAAACCCATGACCATCAAAATGGCAAGCTGCTAAGGATTTCAGTTTCCACAAAGCACAAGAGAGACAGAGCACTTTTACACCATCTGATTTCATGGATCAAAAAAGCATTTGATATCTACCTATCCAGTTGCAGAAAACCATGTAAATAAATTGTTGCCTCTACATGTAAAGGTTGGAGGGAGAGACTATGCAAATAGACTCATGCACACAACGTAAAGCACTGCGTGGATTTTTCCTTTGTATTTTCAGCTCCCTTACCTGCCTGAAGAAACCTGTACTCAGGCCCTTCTTCTATATGAAGAGTTTAGTTCATTTGGTCCCACATTTTGAGAAAAATGTTGAGCAGATGTTATTGTAAACTATGACTTCAATCTTTGAGGAACATGATGGGAGCATTTCCTATTTTAACTATTGTTGCTGCTTTGAGCTTTTGAATTTTGCCATAAATGGAAAGAGGCAGAGAGCTACTACCTACTATTACATGCTGTAAGTTGTAAGGGTTGCTGTCTGTGGAATATTTGGCTAATTTTTAAGATTCTGTGGTGAAAATGGAATACCATGGAATATTCCAAAGGATTCTTTATTTCCCTTCACTAAATTTTCCAAATAACCCTAAGATTTTTCCTCATTTCTACAAAATAGCCATAACCCTAAAAAAAGGGGATGTGAATCCAACAAAAGGTTTTTTTCTTTGGGGGAAAAAAATGGCACAATATCGTCCTATTTCGAGGAAAAGACAGTTGAAATCGCCAGATTTAGAACATAGCATCTAGGATTTCGCCAGAATATAACCAGGTTCCAAAAAACATTTACTTCACTCTATAGCCTGTAGCCAAATTTGGTTACCTCCTCTTGATTGCCAGCAGGGTTGTTTTTTTTGTTCAAATTCCCCAAGTAAGTCTACTGACGAGGATCCCCAGAATTAATTGGCATTAAATGGCGACTACCTTAGGTGGGTTTTGGAATTTTAACAAGAGTGCAACACAAGTGGCAGCAACCTAGGAAGTGCCTAGGTCTAGATGTGGCTAATTTAATTATTTTTCTTTCAGAAAATGGCGAAAAAAATCCCTACGATTCACAAAATTTTCCTTTTTTTTCCAGTTTTTGAAAAAAAAACTCCAAGTTGCGAAATATCGCCATAAAAGAAAATAAACAAGGGGTGTGTCACACTGTGGCCCTGCCATTTACATTGAAAGGTATCTTAAGGCAAAAGAAAGAATTATGGAAACTCAAATATTCCACCATACAAAAATAAAATCTTCAAATAATATTCTACAAGAAATCAAAATCCTTCAAGATATTATAACTCTATAACTAATCTCAAGTTTCAACACAAGCCAAAATATCATCTTTCAAAAATCCTCATATAAAAATAGACCTAATATTACCTAGGGGCCAAAATCCCTTAAGCTACTATACTCTATAATGAACCTAAACACAATGTCCTTGCCTTGGTAGGCAAGGCCCAAAAAAATTGAATTGCCAGGCCACTTACCTACCTCACGAATTTGAAAAAGAAAAAACCTGGTTCCAATTCAAGACTCAAGGAGCGTGTGTGGGTTCCTGGAAGAAAGGGATTTGCTGTTTTCTTGTTTTCTCCGCTACCGACCATTTCGTTCGTTCATAAATGCGGAGGAATCAAGGTTTGCATTGATGAGATGAAGAAGCTTGAAGAAGAAATAGAAGAACAAGAAGAAGCACGTAAAAGCAAGGCAAGGATCTCGCGAGGATTGAGGGGAGGGAGTTTCAAAGCAGTCCTCGAGTCTCGAGAGATATGAAGAAACAAAAGGAAGTATGATCGATCGATTGATTGATTGCACATACATCAATGTACTCCATTTTATGGAATAGAAAGTTGAAACCTTTCGCGCCGAGCATTTTTTTTTGGGTGTAATTTCACGCGCTTCGCTTTTCTTTTACTGATGTTGTTGGATTTCTTCCTGTTTGAAACTCTCTCTCTCTCTCTCTCTCTCTCTCTCTCTTCTGTTTCCCAAAATCTGACCCCTTTCTTTAGTTTAGGTTTTGGATTCAAGTCTCTTCTGTTGTTGCTCCTGCTGCTGCTCTTTCTTCTTCTCCTCCTCCATGCCTTGGGGGCATGCATACCTTTGGCATTTTATTGGCTCTGCTCTTCAAGGTAGAGACATTGTGATGCACCCACAAACGGGCCAAAGTTAGACCAAAGTTGGGTATCCTTACATTCATTCATTCTAGGATCGTCTGGAGTCCACCATAAAAACATTTCCCACAGAACTGAAGGATCCACTGGTGCTTCACCATACTAAACAACATGTGTTTTCCATTTAGTATGCTGAATATTTATCATCTTTATGGATGTCACTTAAATGGCAGAGTCAGTATGCCCTTCAGTGTAGTAGCAACATTGTGATGCACTCATAAACAGGCCAAAGTTTGCTATCCCTACTACATACATACATTCAAGGTCATGTGAAGTCTCCAATATAGAAACATTTCTGGCATTACTGAAGGATCCACTTGACCTTCACTATACTAACCACCATGTGTTTCCAATTTAGTACCTATGTTGAATATTTATCATCCTTATAGAAATGTCATTTAAAGAGCAGAGTCATTATCGGTTGAGCCGCTTGTTAATGGCCATGTGGTGCACCCTCCATTTGTAGGTGACACTAGACCTCCTTCTGGAAACTCTGTTATTCTTCTTCTTTATGGATTGATCACAACTGATTCTACTGTCAAAGCAACAGGTGCAGAAAGACAAAGAGGGGCTTCCTCCACAAAGATCTGGTCCTGTAAATGGCTTTGGAAATTCTTGTAAATTCAAAGCCTTTTGAGGAACAGATGATGATAATGTGAGGTGGGTGTAACATGTCCTTGGAAAACTCCTGTAGATTTCCTACATTTCATGCTTTCGCTCATGTTGTTGCCTATTGGATTGTCATGGTTGTTACTGCTTGGTTCTTGCCAGGTCATGTGGTTTCTTTGCAGCTTATATATGTTGTGGGATTCTATGAGGCAAGAAAGAGAAATATTATCCAGAGATAGCAAAGGGGGATTTACTGGTTCTGAATGTGATCAACATCATGTTGTGTCTGGAATGATCATGACAGAGTCAAATAAAGTTATAGAAAAGGTCTATTTTGATGACACTTGCATTGATTGTTCATCAATCTTGGCATTTGGAAATGCCCCAGATTCTTGATGACAAGAAGCTTAATGGATTTCTTTGTGTGCAGGAGGGGGTTTAAATTAATGCCAGAGAAGTGCAGTTGGGGATGATATATGCAGGAGACAAAGGTGCAATGGCTGGCAAAGTTGCCAGGAAAATCCTCCAGCCAAAGAGGGACACAGGCACCTGCAGCACCCAGGTCACTGTGCTGAATCTGCCTTCTCTTCTATTTGACAGGTCGAGTCTCTAACACAAAATCAAGCCAATATGTCCAGTTGAAACTCAAAATGCACAGATCCTTACTCCAGATGCAGACCCCTCTGTCCATGCTTACTGTGAATTCAAAAGAGGAAAAGGTAATGGAAAAGACTTGTGTGTGCAATTGGAGATATCATTGCAGAGAAGACAGAGACCTAATGGAGATTGGAATGGGAAGTGGGTTTGCATAATTCTAAGGTGATTACCCATATGAGGGTGTGACCAGCTTCATGATCACATCCATTTGGGGGGCGGGCTACCAAATTATCATCTTCTCAGGTCTGTAACCTGGGTTGTAACTTGCACATTCAATTTGCATGAGATTGCCATGCAACTTTTGTGGTTGTCGTAGTTTCTGCCATGCTTTTTAGAAAACTACATAAACACTCATAGCAATCCATGCATATGTCTGTTACACAAACATTTGATCAGCCTCTATCAAATGTGTGAAGAATTGGGGAGTTGGCCTTTGGTTGTGTAGGTTGTTACAAGTATGCCAGTACAGAATATTATATGATGGACAGTGGGAAGAAGACCCACTACATGGGAGTTGGTGTCCACAACAGGGTTGTCATTCACTGCTGTTTTGTAAATGCCAGTTGTTTGTTTATAGAAAATTGTCATGGAATGCGTGCTTCTTCCCTGTTGCTGGAATCTCATGAAGATCATTTGTTATCTGATTATGCATGATTTTGTCAAACATATTGGCTGAGAGAGGGTTCACTATGCCCAACCTTCCTCCTAGAAAAAATAGAGATATATTTGTCCAAAGAATCTAGTGAAAGAAACCACAATGTTGAAGTACCATATTGGGTCCCAGAACATTTCACATCTTTCAACTCCTCCTCCAGGCATTTAGAATATGTTCTGGGAACAATATGGGCCCCATCCAAGACATTTTTCTTGAAACGGTTGTGACTATCATGGGTCTCAATTGACCCCCGAATTGAAGGAACTGATTCCACAGCCATAGCATAATGTGAGCTGGAAAATGTATTGGAACAACTGGTTAGGGTTTAGGGATTTAGGGTTTAGTGAGATTGGTACGAAGGTCCTGTGAAGAGGAAACGAAGAGAGGAGAAAGGTTGGGTTTTGAGATAAGCTCCTATGACTACACCATCCATTGTTGATGCTGCCACCAGCAGCAGTGTATTTGCGAGCTAGTGTCGTTGCGCGCGCCCAGGAATCAAAGCTTGTGTTGGGGCTCTCCTATCTATCGGACTCGATACACCAGTGTTGAGCAGCATGGCGAGTACTCCGTCCTCCTCTTCCTCCGCATGTCCACCTGGAGAAGTTCCTTTCCGTCTTTTGATTTTGGAGATGGGTACAGGCTACGATCAGCACGGGTTAGGTCTCTGTCCTTACCACCCCCACAACGCTGGCTGGTTTCTTATGGAATGACAATGGCTCGCGATATGATGAGTTTTGGAATCTGGAGAAGAATGGGTTTGGAAACTTGACAAATTGCGAGGGACGGGGGGAATGCAGGCAAGATGTTACAGCGGCTGCTGTTAGGGCGTGCAAGGATGCCATCTGCTCTAACTCCATCCCAGCTTTCAGCACTGGTACTTTACTCCTATCACTTTTTGCACTTTACTTTCTCTGAGTCTTGACCCACACGAAACAGGAGAGGAACTACTACACTGCACCTACGCAGCAGCCTGCTGTTCTTAATTTCTGTGAGATGATGAGGAGCAGGTTGGAGATATGATGATATTGTGACCTAAAGCATAAATCCCTAAACCCTAATCTGCCTAAAAGTCTCCTAGGTTGGAAATCCAGTCTGCATGGGAGGAGATTTTGGGTGTTGTGGCTGCAGGGGTGATACCTGGCATTAATAAGGAGCACATGAAACTGAAGGTGAAGCTCGGAGTTCCCCATTCAGTTCAAGGAGGTCTTGATCTTCAGGCTGTAAAGTCTGTGTTTCCATAGTAAGTAAACTGCCTGGCCTTTCCATCCCAACTTTCAGGAATTGTAATGCTTTTCACAGGATTCCAATCTCTTGTTTTATGTAGGGCAACAGGAACTCAGGATCCAGTTTTTTTTTTTTTCAAAACTTTGAGCAGTTTATTATTATATATTTATCTATATCCACTGTTGGGAGCTGACAGAGTCTGTGGCATTCAGTAATTGCAGCTAGTCACTGTGATTCATGATGATGGTGATAGTCTGTCAAGAGCTGATGAAGTCAGTGGGTAGTCATGGCAGCTTGTTGCTGCAAAATATTTATGATGAAGGTGATGGTTTGACACTTTATGACCAACTCTCATAGGGTTGTGACCACATTCACTGTCACATCACCCTCAAAGTGATGTTGTGGAAATTTCTCTGCAGCAAATCTTATAGATATATATTTCCTTTGAATGGCACTTGAGGTTATTGTGGCTTCAGTGGGATTGAATCAGGGACAAGCTGAGTGCAACTCTATGGTTGAAAACTTCAAACTCTTTTTCTGTTCATTCATTTTCTTGTGTCTGATTCATTTATTGGGGATGTGAATGTTGCCATGTGATTTTGTGTTTTGGAAGTGGAGAGATAGTGCAACTGGAGGTGGTGGATGGTGGGCTTGTATGTTCAAGTGGCGTACAATTGGAGGATTTTGGTGACAAGAGTGACAATTGCTATGTAGTCAATGCTGCTGTTTATGTGGGATACTGAATTCCTGTGCAAGCCATTGCCTCTCCTGTATTTTGCTTGGTGAGTTCTCTATTCCCTTCAGCACTGACTTCTCTTCTTCTCACAGCTCACTAAGCTGTTCACCTGAAATTCAGGATGAATCTCACTCTTCACAACATTCATGTTTTCAGAAGGAGCATCCCAGTAGTGACCAGCTAGATTCTTTGTTATCTATCTTGTGGGTGCAGAAGCCCCCTCCAGCTACTTCTTTGTCAGTGTTTTCTTAGTCTTTTCTTTTCCAGATTGCCTCTTAGAAAGTTCCTAATTATTCCAGTCCTGAATTTTTTGCTTTAATTGACATTTTGTTTGAATTTTCTTTTTGTAACAAGTAAATGCCTTTTTAGGCTTCCCTATTGCTTAGGAGCAACATTCCTACCAAATTGGGGTTTGGTTGATTTCATTAATCAGGATAGGAGACTTTTGCTTGAGCTGGCAATAGTTTCTCAAATGTGGATCTTGTGAATTCTGTCTATATTCTTGCTGCTTGAGTTCTTTGATGCAGTGTGTCTTCAAGCTTTCAGAAAATCAGTATGCCTGGTGTCAACCACCCACTGTCAGAGCTGATGAAATCAGTGGGGTTATTGTAGCTGGTCCCTACCACACAGGTTACTGTTGTGATCACCTTGACATGTGTGTAACTGTAGCTATTATTCACACTGGTCTCTAGTATTTTCTATATTTTCTAGTGTTGGCCTGATAAGCTTGTGCAGCTTCAATGCAGGTACTATTGGCTTTTTTATTAGCTACATCTCTTGACTGGTTGCCAGTGTGTTACTAAATCTTACCCCATTTCTTCTGGAAATGTGATAGAAACCCAGTAGCCAGTTTTTTGTAAGGCATATTCCTGCATGCTTTGTTTTCAACTTCACTTACAACATTAACACCTTGTCAAAGGGGCAATGATGACATGATGTATCTTGCAAATTGCCTAGTTGATGGAAAGTTGCAAAGTTGGAGGAAATAAATATCTATTTTACTTTATGGTGTACCCGATCAACCAAACTATGCACAATGGGCCTAGTTAATAGAATATGGACATGTGCGGAAATTTAAACTGGAAGAATTTAAAACACAGTTTATTCTGATTCAACAACCAAATCATGACCAAATCAAAGACTAGGAGGCCACCTCAAATCGACATGGTGAACATATTATATGCGGAGGACTGGATTCCAATGGATAAGTGAATATGGATTGTTTGAGCAACAATGGTAAGGAGCAAGTTAAATGGAAATGTTTCTGAAACTAAAAGTGGAAGGTCTAAATAAGAAGAGAAACAAATGAGCCAAGATCTTCCATACAAACAAGGCTATTTGACAAATGTGGGATCAAGATATGGCCAATGCAACACACAAATCCCATCATGGATGTCATTTAGGATAGTTTGTGGTCTTGGGTAATTAACAAGCCATTGTTCAAATATCTTCTATTCCATCAAGTTTCATTCAACTTTCATGAGGTTGAGAATGTGAATGGAAGTAAAAGTTCATGCCAAATTGAAACTCAAATGTGAGGTGAGCTTTGAACAACAATTTTATTAGTAACATCCTTTGAATAATATGGCTCCATTAAATGAAATGAATCAAATAATTTAGATGGATGGCCAACAGTTAATCAAGAAAAACTTGTTAATGGAGATGAAAGGAAGCAGGTGAAAGATAATTGGGCTATTTTGGGAGCTTAAGTGGGCAAAAAGTGTAATAACAAATGAGAACAAGCACCTAAGAAAAGGTGGTCAAAGGTGGAGGTGGAAAAAGGGCTTCAAAAAGAAACAAGTCAAACAATTATAAGTCACAATTTGGTTGTGAGTTGCAGGCATGTTCTATCTTTAGGAGTTGGACCTCCTTCCCTTAGTAAGTGGGAAGCATGTCAAATCTTTAGCTCTTGAGATCCAATGCTCATAAATCTTCCTCATCAGAGTCTTGTGATTTCCTAACCTTTTTATACAAGGATTAATTGATCACATTCAAAAGCTAGAATGGAAGTTCTAGTTTTGCAATTTAGTTCCTTAAACCCCTGATTTCTCAAACTCCACGTGTCCAGGCAGAGACTCTATTGGAGGAGGCTCATCCGTGATAAAATCTTTCTGCGAACTTAAAGTGTGCCTCTTATGGGTTCTGATGAAATCTTTTGGATTTTGCAGCAGTATTCCAAAATTACAAAATGCTTAGCCATTGACATTTTTGTCATTCATTCTCAGCTGAATTTGAATGCAGGCATTGACACAATTGTGTGCCACATGCAGAATTCAATATTTCAGATTTCAGTAGAAATATCTACTCTACTCCTTCCAACTAGCGAGGCATTTGAAAAGCATGATAACATTATATATTGCTCCATGACAAATATCCAGATGACGCTTGGGCATGAAAGTCATGTCAATGTTTGCAATTCTCTAGTTGCACATGTTTATGACAAGTACCAACTTTTGTAGAGAGGAAATTAGGCTATCACCCAGCACAGGTTGTTCATTCAGCAACAGCCAGAGCACTGAAATGTGGGTTGTGAAACAGAGAATACATACCCAGATGAGGTTCTATAATTAGGCTGAATCAAATCTCTACTGAAGCACTCGAATGTGTCCATACACCATGGAGAAAGTGATCCAAGATTTGTGTGATCCTAGGTCTCTTTCAGCCACATCACCACAATGCCAACATGTGATTTCCAGTATTTCACTCTCATGTTCTTAAGGAAAAATGAAAGATCAAGTGTGGTCAACCTTAGCATTTACGGAAAACTACAGAAAAAGAAACCACTGATATAGACAAGATTTACACCATGGACTCAGATTCAAGGACCTGAATTCAAAAGATAGCAAAAATGGAACTTTGAATGAGCAAAAAAGTGGAGGGGAGAAGAGGTTCTGGAACTTAGGGATCACTAGATTTCAAGCATGTGGTTCCCCCTCATGCCCTTCACATCGTCAGCAGAAATTCTGGGCCTCCCTTAATTGATCTGATGCTGGGAAGTTAGACAATGCATCATATCATTAATTGATTGTCCCAAAACAACAATTCAAGTGGGACACTCAGCAAGTCTTCTGGAGTACCTAGAAAGCTTGGGACATGAACTGGAACCTGGAGGCTCAAATGCACTGCTAGACACCAACTCCCAGAGCTTATGAAGACAACCAAACATCATTTGAGAAGGTAAAGGTCACTATCACATTTACTTTAACTGCATCAAAATGAGAATTGATCTCTGACTAGTCAAGGTTTTAATTCCATCAGTAGCACAAAGAAAAGGCAGCATCAAACCAAACCAATGCTCCACATAGCAAACCTGAGTCTTCACTCTGTTTTCAACTCCAACAGAGGCTATAGTCATTGCCTCACAACCAAATATCATCCATGCAATAAAGTTGAAACCTCAGAGAAAGAGACCATAGAGAGTTGGGAATAATCAAAGAAGGCTGATAATAGTGTTGAAGTTGCAGAATTACATGATAATTGTAGAGAACTCTAACCATGTCCAGGTCCAAAGCAACCAACTACACATCAGCTATATAATAACAACAATATTTCCTCAATATACCATATTCAGACTTTTGCAGATAAAATATAAGCATTCCCTCTCGACCCATGACCACACACACAATACTCAATGACCTAGACATGCTTCTTTTGTGAACCTTTGCAGAGCAATCTCACACATATGTCCATCACCTCTAAACTCATGACCATGGGCAACACTCAATGACCTAGACGTGCTTCCTGTGCAAAGCTTTGCAGAGTGATCTGATAGATAGCCATGAGACATTAATAGGTACCAACAGCTTACAACTAGACACCAAACAATCCAACTGATGTGTTGGCTGTGTCCGAGAATGCGCTCGGATCACACTGCACAAACCCCACAAGAATGCCAAGAAACACAATCTGGAATGCTACGAATCGTACCATGGAATGCCTAATATCTGGACATCTGTTGAGGGGGAGGGGGTGTAGTCTCACGAGGAAGTAGTTTTCCGTCCCTCTTGTCGAGCTCCAACTTATGCTGCGTCTGCAGACAAGCGCAGACGGTGCAATAGGAGATATCCGCAATGCGATCGGTGACAATGGCGGCGTCATCGATGAAAGGCACGTTGGTAAACATGGCCACAAGCCAGCAGATACAGTTGAGGTACTGCGCGAAGAACATACTGGCGATGATGCAGTTGTCGCATTTAGTGTTCTGGATCTGAAGCGCATCCTGAAGCATAAAGCGAGTGGCAGAGACGGAGAGGGTGAAGCACATAGTAACCTCCAAAATGGCACACAGCTGCGGACATCTCTCTTCACCGCAGGAACCACTGCAAGGCATGCCACCACCGCAGCAGCGGTAACGTGACCAGTCGTTGTACAGCACTCGACCACGCAACCCGTACGAAGCGCAGCAAGGACACCACATGCTGTAGCAGCAGTAGACCGGATCATCCAAGGGCGTCCGCATCAGCTCCGAGTACCACAAGTTGGGCAAACTCTTCCGCGCCTCATACAAGTGCATTTTCTTCGACGACGCCATCGCTGTAAGGCTCTGAAATCTGCCGCGTCCGCCCTCTCTCTCTCTCTCTCTCTCTCTCTCCCCCACACACACAAACGAGTACTTCTTCTAAATGCACATCTGCTCTGCTTGCTGCTGCCGATCACGCGCTCTTTCTGTACAGACTAGGAGACGAGCTCTTTCTTTCCCGCTTCGTAGCATTTTCTACGCTGCTTTACGGTGGCTGTTATGTCGCAGAAAAAGCTACAGTAATCGTGCTGCCGCTGATTACGCGCTCTATCATTACCGACTAGATGATGAGCTTTTTTCTGGGTAGGTGCATTTTCTACACTGTTGGCGGTGGATTACGGTGGTTTACAGTGGCTGTAAGGTTGCAGAAAATGCTACATTGATCGTAATCGTCGATCCCCATCTATCGCACATTTACAGATTCCGCAAGTTATCGATTGGCCGGCGTAAACGGTTGCCTCATTTTCGTCGCTCTGCTGCAGTATCGTCTAACGAAGCGGGGAAAACTAGGGTAGATAGGCCTGGGACCGAACCTTTAAGAACTCAAAGGAGATCGGATCTTACACATTGTTCCTTGGCTTCTGAATTTTAAGAAGATTTGTAGCCCTTAGCCCTCCACCTAGCGCTTCCAACCTCGCCAAAATTGCTGGATTCAGTAAAGGAATGGGCATATGGTGTGTTTCGTATAAGGGGGGTTCATTGTTTGATGATGGGTGAAAGATTTTGATGGTTTTGCATCTTTCCCACTGGAATACAAAAAAGTATTGTAAAGCCCTAGTTGGGGCACCCATCCAGTTTCAAATCTCTCGAAACTGACTGAAAATGAGGAAGATATGGGGCTGGAACTAGAGAGAAGTCCAAAGCAATGTTGGGTGGTTCTCAGATGCTCACCTGGTTCTTGACCCGGTTCTCAGACCATTTCTGACAATGAGAACTGGTTGGCACACTTACATGTCACTAATGGTACCCGTGACCTTCGGACACCCGTGGCTACGCCACTCTAGCCACCTCGAACGTGCAGTGGTTTCGACCGACGTTGTGCGGGTATCAGAATCAGTCATGTGTATCCTCAGGTTATCAATCCGAGTATTTACTCCCTTACCTGACGTGAGAAAACCCAAAACCCCAGTTTTGACATTTTGAACCCATTTTGACTGACTGACAAACAGACATAGTGAATTAATATATATGATTAAGTTCTCAAACATGTTTGAAAACGAGTGTTTTTTTTTTTTTTTAAATTTTCTTGGGAAAACCAAACAGTTCTCTCATAGAACCTATATCCAGTTCTTAGGTACATTAGGGTTCTTAAACAGCAGTCACTGCCTAAGTAGGCGGAGGCGCTATTTATGGTTAGGTGTAAAGTAATAGTTATAAAAAGAGCATGACTTTTTATTTTTCTAATGTGTTATCTCATTGCTTCTCGCAAACATTTTGTTTTGTTCCTTCACATTGGTGCTGTTACTTAGCATTGTTGCTAGTGCTTCACGTCGACACTAGGGCTTCACATTGGTGTTGGTGTTTTGCATGGTGTTAGTTCTTCATTTTCATATTGTTATTTCCCACATTGGGGCTATTATTTCATGTTCATGCTGCTACTTCACAATGCTACTACTTTGTGGTGATGTTGCTTCACAGATTGGTGCTTTTGCTTCATGCTACTTCTATTGCTTTTTCGCATTGTTGTTGTTTCATATTGTTCATGCTACTACTTCGTGTTGTTGTTGTTGTTTCACACCTCAAGTAGCCTATGGTCAATATCTTGTTATTATTGTTTTGTGTTGGTGCTACTATTGTTGTTGTTTCACACCTCAAGTAGCTTATGGCCAATACCTTGTTATTACTGTTTCGCTTTGGTGCTACTTTTGTTTCCCTAGTTAGTATTAGTACTTCCTCCCCTTCTTACCATGTGTAGGTGGGAGCTTGGAGCTTGAAACATCAAATTCTCGATAAAGCTCAAGGTGAATTTTTTTTCCTTTTTTTTCATTTCTTTGTTTCAATTTTTTTGAGTTTTTGTTTGAGTTTTTTTTCATTTTTTTGTTGAAATATATTTTCATATTTTATTTGAATTCCTTTTCACATCTTTGTTTCAGTTTTTTCATTTTTTGTTTGATTTTTTTGAAAATTAAAATCTATCTTGGTTCTTTTGATAATGCTTTAACTTTTTTTCTTTTTTTTTTTTTTCTTTTG
>Ga0209611_10006164_pt1 | contig 19793 bp, 16 predicted proteins | sample S1TSphgellanicum_3_FD_187693 | JGI IMG/M metagenome (GOLD analysis project Ga0209611, IMG submission 187693) | Host-associated microbial communities from peat moss isolated from Minnesota, USA - S1T2_Fc - Sphagnum magellanicum MG (SPAdes) (version 2) | ecosystem: Host-associated > Plants > Peat... | reverse complement strand
TTAGATAGGAAGAAGATTAGAAAATAATTATAAAAAAATAGTTGCAAGGTGTGATAAAGGAATTCACCTTGAGTTCAACTTGGCAAATCTAAACCCACATTTCATCTATAGCCTTCCAAATTCATACTCTTGTCATTATTCAAAGTTGAAACATCCACCCCCATTACTTTGCACAAATCCATAAACAAATGGATTGTAATACAACATTCCCAATTATATCAAACTTCAAAAATATTCAACAAACAAACAACAAGAATACAATCGAAGGGATTAGACTTGAAAATGGACATTTCAACTTTCAAGCATAATAAAAAGTTATGAACATTTATTGCATTCTCCATAACTAGCAATAATTAAGCATGGGGAAACAAATTTAGGTGATCCCAATTATAAGAAGAGTGAATCCTAACACTCTACACTAAAAGATCTTGACACTAATCTAGCAAAAGAGTTACACTTTAGGACACCACTTTTGGTGATGGTTGAAACCTTATGAGGGTAAATTGGTTGTGCTCAAGAATGCTTATAGATGTTGGGGGAGATTAAAGTTAAGACTTTGATAGTGAACATGTGATGAGCTTGCAACTTTGTTAGCTACACATTTGACAAAAATTTTAGTGATTTAAGTGCATTCAATTAATGAAGTATCAACTTGCAAGTTCATCCAACAATGTTCATGGTGAAACACATCTAGAAATCCTAGTAGCCCCATTGCATGATGCCAACAAAAGTTGAAATTTGGCCATAAATTGTTAAAAAATAAGAATTGTTTATGACTTGAGACAAAAATAAATAAATTCACAAACCCCTACCCCACCATCACATCACAAAAAAAAATAGTCAAACTTTGGATAGATCCAAAATAAATATGTAATGCTTTATTTCTTTGGGCAATCAAAGATTACAAGAGTAGAATTCATGGCAAAAGATATTTTTATGGAATTATTTAAATGAAACATATATAGGGTCCATAAGTGGTCATCGCCATGACAATTATGGATGTCATCCGTTTGACAATTATGAAAACATTTCATAATTACATAATTAACTCTCCTTTCACCAATTCTATGTGACAATTATGAAAACATTTCATAACTACCTAATTCCCTCACTTCTTTCACCAATCTAGTTACATGGACATGAAAGGCCTTTTCATAATTGAATTTTCATAATTTGGTTGGATTTGATTCAACACATTTATGAAAATAAATTTAATTCAAATTGGTTTGAATTCAACTAATTTGTATTGAATTGAATTTGATTTAGTTCGACCATATTCAATTCAATTGAAATTTCAACGAAAACATTAACCATGTTGAATCCAAAGGAAAAAAATATTGTGTTAAATTCAATTCATTTCAATTTAATTAAATCTAAACTCCATTGAATGTGGATTCAATTTAAAATTTTGAATTCAATTCAAGTTACATTATGCAAATTCATTCAATATCAAATCATTCAAATGAAATTTAATTTTTACAAAATAACACATCCTTTTCATCGTCATCATCATTAGTAATGTGTAGTAGTGTGGAACCCAATTGGGGTTAAGTGAAAAGCTATTGAGGAATGTTCGAAGCACATTGGGAACAACAAAAATCCGATATCCCCACCATCCCTCAAAAGAAACAAAACATGGTTCCCTTATGGTGTATGTTACTTCACTTCGTTGGTTGTAAGATTATTTTTTATTTATTTGTATTCTTTGCAATTTTGGCCTAGGGTAATTGTTAAGGCCATGAACTATGGTTATATAATGTAATAGTTTGGGAAAGTTTGCTAGAAAGAATTTGTGAAAATTTGGGTTGTGGAAGATGTACAATGGGTTGTTGGCCTTCAAAGGTGGCAACCAACAACTTGAGATGTTATTCATCTATGTTGAGAATTTGCCCAATCAATGGGTGAGAATGTGCTGTCTACGTTTGTGAGATATAATGAAGATGATTTTTTGTCTTTTTGGATCATGTGTAAAAGAAATTCCAAAATTGATTTCATGATTGTTTTAGCGTGTACATGTGTTGTTCATTCTTTAAAGATTTCTTCATGTGAGCATCACAAGAACTTGTATTGACAATGCAAGTTGTTTCTTGTGAAGTAAGGAAGAAGAAGAAGGTTTGTACCATGTTATTGAATCAAGTGGCACCAATTTTCAAGTTCTACAAATTATGTTAGGTGAAAGACAAGGGCACATTAGGTCCACATGAAACAAAAAATTGAGGAGGTTATAATTTCTATGGCATTAGATGTTGAACACAAGCAAGGCAAAACTTTTGTATCAAAATTCAAATCCACAAAAAATGAAAAAAATGAAAACATTAAGAGATTATAACAACAATTTGAACAAAAGAAGTTGTTTGAATTGTAACAAGAATCCAAAAGAAAACAATATTAGAATTTTAACAATAATATTATTAGAATATCTCAAATGCATTAGTGGGTGCAAAATGCAAACCTATTCTTATGTCTTTGAAATCATTATTTATTATTATCAATGCTAATTTGAAAGGAACAAATGAGAGAAACTTCAATGCCTTTTCTATACATCAAATACTTATTTCATTGTTTATGTCAAAAAATAGTGTAATGATAAATTGAAGTGTAGGAAAACCTTTCAAGAGATCAATGCTAACAAAAAGAAAAACTTGAAATTGGATAAGCATTAATTTCATCAACAAACATTGTAGGCCAACCACATGTAGACCTTGCTCTCCATTCATGTCATTAGTATTAATCTTTGTTGAAATAAGCATAGGTTAATTTTTGTTGAGTTAAACATATGTTTGACATTCACTATGTTACAATTGCTTCAGAATTTTATTCACAAAAACATTTTACGTAGTTTCGTTATGTTGAAGGACAAGGGTTTCATTATTGGATGGGGGCAAAAAAAAAAAGCTCATTTAACAATTGATAATTGTATGACCTTTGTTTCCACCATGTTGGTAGATTGGTATGTACGATGTTAGTGTGATTTTGTGTGGATATACCCAGAGTGGGGGGCAAGTCCTAGAAATGGCACCAAACCCCATTTCTAAAAATCAAATCTGGGTATCAAATTGGGTAACCATGGTCATAAAAAAATCAAATAGGTACTCGGTTTTGATATATAACCATGGTTATCAAAAATCAAATATTTGGTTATTATAGGTGACTATTGTTTTTTAAAAAAAATTCAATTAAGAAAAGTCAAATATCCCCTTAAAAAACCAATGGATCTTTGCTAATTATTTCATCAAGCCCAACAATGTAACAAAAAAGAAAGGCACATTAAATTACACAAAGACTATGCCATCTATCCACACATTTTATTGTACAACACCTGTTTCATTTGAACTTTAATTATGAAGGTTCACACAACAATAAAACCACAGTGATCCTAAGCAAAACTAATATTAAACAAGGATAGATAACAAATCAAAACATTATGAGTCCCCTCTCATTGGTTATCTTGGTCACTAGTTGTGGATTCTCACAAGCTAACTCGAAAACAATTAATCTCCTAGTTAGAAGAGCAAATTAGGGTTTGAAGAGGGTGTTTGACAAGTAGTGATCCCTTTGTAGGCAGAAACTTGAAAATATCCTAATAAATATCCAACTTCCCCATGAAAGAATGAATGTTCAGAACTCCCAATACCCATGTACTCAACCATCTTCAATAGTTTTTTGTGTTTGATTCAAATATATCTAATTTGAGTTGTGAATTCCACAATTGACCATTCAATAAACCCTTAAAAGCCTCTCATCCCTTTCATCTTCTACTTCTAAAGATCTATTAAAACCTAACATTCTGTTTCTAAATCCAATGCAACAAAAGTTTTAGAATCAACAAAATATTGGTTGAGACTTATGGGCATTTATCCCAAATTCAAACTCACACCAAACAACACAATTAAACACCAAAATCCCTGAATCTAAACATGAGCCATCTAAAAACACCAAAACTAAAGAGCTTATTTGGGAATCCTCAACGGCTCTTGTAGCCTTGTGCCACATTGTCTAGCTCCCTCCTCACACCATTCTCCACCATAGAGGAAATAAAACAAAAAACATAACACTATTCCCTAGTCTTTCGTTCCTTCTTAAAAACATAATTATCATCAACATAAAACCACCTCATCAGACATGCTCTCATGCATATAATACGACAAGATAAGAGATAATTCTGGACGCCTAAATAACAACAATGAACACCCTCTTCACACAAAAACCATAAATCCACATTTATTTATCACAACAATTCTTTGAAATGTTTAAAATATACTTGAAATTTGATAGTTCTTTGAACTTTATTAATTTTTCTAATATCTATACCCAATGGCTCTTTGACTCCCAATAGGTTCGAACACCCAGGTTCAAATACTCAGCTTCAAAATAGGTACCTAGAAAAGAGCACAACAAAACTTAGGGTTTGAAGTTTGAACAAACAAAGGGGTGTGTCAGATTGTGGCCTTGCCATTTACATTAAAAAGTAGCTTAAGGCAAAAGAAGAATTATAAAAACTCAAACACTTTACCATGCAAAAATTATATAATCTTCAAAAAATCCTCTAAAAGAAAGAAAGAAAAATCCTTCAAGATAATATATAACTCTACAACGAATCTCAAGTTTTAACATAGGCCAAAATATCATCTAAAAAAAATCCTCAGATAAAAATAGACCTATTATTAGGTTAGGGGCCAAAATCCCTTAAGCTACAATACTCTATAATAAATCTAAACACAATATTGGGTTGGGTCACAGTGTGGCCATGCCATTTACACTAAAAAGTATCTTAAGGCAAAAGAAGAATTACAAAAATTCAAATATTTCACCATGCAAAAATATAATCTTAGAAAAATCCTCTAAAATAAAGAAACCAAAATCCTTCAAGATATCATAACTCTATAACTAATCTCAAGTTTCAACACAAGCCAAAATATCATGTTTCAAAAATCCTCATATAAAAATAAATAGACCTAGTATTATTATTTACCTAGGGGCCTATAAAAATCCCTTAAGCTACTATAACTCTATAATGAATCTACACACAATATCCCTCTTGCCTTGCTAGGCAAGGCCAACAACAAAATGGTAAAACAGACTCTAGGGCTGAGCTCTAGGGTTTCCCGTGGACATGCAATGCGTAGGAGATCAGAACAAGCGCTTGCTGGATGCCGACGGACGGTGATCGCTTCGGCAAGGATTGCAGCAGCAGCAGGAGTTTGGGAGAATGGTAAGAGTATGATCAAGGCGAGAGAAGAAATCGTTAACAATGAGAAGACGACAACGTCCTGTTCTTCCTCTCGTCTCTTCCCTTTCCCCCGCGGTTCAAGAGATTCTGGACTCTCAGTTTCAGAGTGCAAGCGACCTTGCATCGGCACGAAGCTTATCGGCGAAATTGAAAGGTGATCGGGAGAATAATGAAGCAGAGTTGCGGAAACTGGAACTCAGAGTGCAATCCCGAGCAGCGGAAGGTGCCTCCGTTGCGCAACACCTCACTGCGTCTCTTCACGATCTCGCTGTTAGAATCGAGCAGATCAGAAGCTCTGCGGCGGTTTTTTCTTCCGCTGCTGCCCCCGCCGCTGCCGGTGGCGGTGGCGGTGGTACGGGGGAGAATCCCAGTTCCCCGATCTCGAGTCCGCATCCCGTTGTTTCGAGCCCTAGTTCCAATGGAGCTCTTGTCCAGGAGCTTTCGAGCTTGGCTAGCGAAGTTGCCAGAGTGGAGCAGGTTCGCGTCTATGCACAAAACGTTTTGCGCTTGGAGCAGCTGGTAGGGGACTTGGAGGATGCTGTCACTGCTGCAACGTCGCTTGCTAGGAATCGACGATTCGCGGTTCAGCGAACGGTAGTGTTCTTGTCTTCTCCTTCTTCTTCCTCCTCTTCTTTCACGCAGGGGCTTCCCCTAAAAGTTTCTTCGTCTTTCAGTCTTCTGATTCTGGTACTCAGGATCGATCCATGACAAGAAACACTGCACAGCATTCATATCACGCATCTTCACTGCACGCCATGCATGCCATTTCTGATGGATTTAAGTCCATGTGTTTGAGTGAGAGAGTGAGTGAGGGAGGGAGGGAGGGGGACTTGTCAAGCTTTTTGCGACTGAGAAAAATGCTCACAAATGCTCCCCTCTCTTCATGTCTCCCAATGGTTTCCCTGAAGCCAGGTGAATGAAGAGATTCTGGAAAGGTTTTCAGATGCAGTTCGAACAATGCGAGTGGTGGAAGATTTGATTGCTATGATTGCAAGCACAAAGCCACAGTGGAGGCAGCTTGTCTCAGCTGTAGATCTTCGGGTTGAACGGGCTGCTTCATCTCTTCGACCTGCTGCAATTGCGGAGTATTGTACTCTCCTGGCTATTATAGGTTGGCCACCCCCTCTTGCTCCAGCAGGAGGAGGAGATGCAGATCAGAAAGGTGGTGGCAGTGCTCGCATGGCAAATCCATTGCTTGATATGGAGGATTATATAGCATTGAGGTATGTTTCTCAAAGCTTACATTGGACAACTTGAGAGATTGATGATGTTGAAGTTGTGTTGAAGACAAAAGCTCCTTCCTGTCTGTATGATAAATGCACAAGCACAAGCTTTGAGTCCTTGCTTTCGAGTTGATATTTGGTTTTGTGTTCAGACATTTTCAGCCTGAGGAACAACAGTCTTGGACTTCACACATTGATGTTTCTACCAACTGCAGGTATCAAGACTGTTTTATGGTGCTATCAACTTTGCAAGCTGTGCAGCGTAATTGGAGGCAACGGCAAATTTGTAGGAAGAGGGAGAAGGAGGTGTTTTCAACTAAGTACAATGCCAGCAGCAGGAGCGGCATTGATGTAGATCATCTCCCACATGAGCCACTGTGGACTGTGGAGGAACTAGTCAGTTCAATTGCTTCCAGGGCAGAGCATCACTTTGTGAGGTGGACCCAGAAGCCAGAGCTTGTGTGTGCTCTTGCTTACCGTGTTTGTCAAGAATATGTTGATATGATCGATGAGTATCTGCAGCCCATGATTGATAAGGCGAGGCTAGCAGGTTATAGTGCCAGAGAGGAGTGGGTTTCTTGCCTTGTGGGTATGGTTGGTAAGCATCTAAGGATAAAGATCTTGCCAGGTCTTGCGAATGATGTACAAGAAGAGACTGTGGTTTCAGGACCGGCAGCTGCACTTTGGCTTCATACAGTTGACCAGATCCTAGCTTTTGATATTCGTATGAGGTCACTGGCAGTGCGTGCTCTTGGTCTTTTCCAGATGGGATCAGAGGGGGATGCAGTCAATCAGGAGAGTATTGGAGATTTATTAGGATCAGGTGTGGGTTGTATAGGGGTGTTCGCTGAGCAAGCCAGTTGGCTTCAGGTGTGGGCACATGTTGAGTTTGCAGATGCATGGGACAAGCTAAAGCCAAAACTTGAGAAGGAAGAGTTCTGGGTTATTGACAGAGGAATGATGCCAAGCTCTCAAAGGCTGGTTGCGAGTGGATTAGGTGATGGGGACTTTTTGGGACAGCAATCATTGGGATCTAGTGAAGAGTTTCGAGCTCCTGCTGGGGCTGATGCCATGCTAGCAACCATGTTATCAATCATAGACAGGTGCCGGAGTCTACCAAAAGTAGACCAGCGTCTGGCTTTCATCAGAGCAGGAGCTGTTCCAGTTGCCAAAGAGTATCATAAGGAGTTGCTTCAGAGGTGCCAGGAGGCTGAAGGTCTGACAGCACTTGCTGAAGAGAATGAGATGGTGAAAGTTGCTTTCTGTGCAAATGCTGCACGTTTTTTTGAATGCAAACTGCAGGTACTCCTTACACCAGAGTTGCTTAGGTGGGGATGTATGATCCTTAAATTCCTCAGTTTGGGACAGATGATGGTGGAGAGAAACTCAGGAACACACAGGTGCCTTGCAATAGGGAGTCTCTTACTTGGTCATATATGTGGTAGCCACAGATGCTAGATCTCAGGGTTATTGATCCCATTTCTTGTGTCCTTAGTGCTTAAAGCTGGCTGATGAACAGTCACAATATAGCCAACAATTGGAGCTAACTAGACCAATCCCTGCAGGAGTCAGGGGAGGACATCTTCTTTCTTGAGCTGCGGCTTGCTCAATTGAGCACAGAGAGTGATCAGGACGCTGAAAATGATGGTGATGTTGAATCATCTGAGGACAGGTTTTATGGGTTGGAAGGAACCATATTTGATGAAGAGATTGAGCGGTTTGCCCGCCTTAGGAAAGATTGGATTCAAAAACTGGTGGCTGCAATGTCAAGAGGATTTGAGGCTCGTTCTCGAGAATATTTTCGCAACAAAAGAACATGGATAAAAGAGGGAAATGCTAGCATTCATGGTGTGCACTCTCCATCCTCTGTCTGAATTTGCTTTGGGATCAATGACCACAAGCCTATGGCAAGAAGGGTCTTATGAGTAGGGTATTCAAACTGGTTTTGGGGGTCTGGTAAGCAAAGTCTGAGAAGTTGTGGGGGGAAGGTTAGAAGAGACATTAATCTCTTATTCAGAACACAAAGAACATGGAATAAGAAGAATCAGAATCAGAAAAGTTGATAGCTAGGAATGATGTGTTAAGGTCTTGACGATAGAAGTCTGACATACCCTTCCATTGACTTGTTTCAAGTATGCAACATGGGTTGGGATGTCAAAGGTGATCTTCTACCCAGTCTCTAGAAACTTAAGAGTGGGATATGTATCTTTGAACAAGAACCAAAAGCAGGAGAGAGTTCACAGGCTTGTTGTCCAGAGGCAGTGAGGGCAGTTTTAATTTTCTGACGTAGTGTTCTCACATCAGAGGGAGGCCTTTTGAAAGCATCCAGGACCTAGTTCACCCTAGTGTACCTTTTTGCAAGTCTCAAACCTGGGCTGAAAGCCTGAATGGTCAATCAAATGACAATAGTATTGGAGTGAGCCTTCCGCACTGGCCTTTGGCAGTGGTTACTATTCTCTGCTTCTCCCTTCCACCACTTTCCCACTGGGCTTAGGATCTTAGTCCAAAAGTCTGTGGTAAGTATAGCTGTGTACATGGAATTTCTCTCCCTTGCTGTATCTCTCTTTGTGTGCTACACTCTGTCCAATTGGGCTTGGGGTGTATGCAATAAGGCTGCATAGCATTTCCTCAGAGTACAAATCTCCTCTACTGCAGTCCATTGTATGATGAACCAAATTGTGAACACACTCTAAAATTGTAACATCCATTTTGGTCCTCTATGTCCAGACACTACGTATATTTTGTCAGTATTCATAGAGAATCCAACATTGAACTGGGGTTTGTTGCAGGTGTGCATGAGATCCTAGATGCACAAGCTGGAAATGTTGCTGTGGACGAGCATGCTGAGAGTGTGGATGAAGTTGGTGTCTCAGCCACTCTTGTGGATGCATTGGCTGTGCTTCAAAGTCAGCTAAGAGCTCTCAATGGAGCTTTTGATGAAGTGAATTTCATTGAACTCTGGCGGGATTTGGCTGTCAGATTGGACCAGCTTCTTGTGAATTCACTTTTGAGTGGTTCTAACTTTTCCAACTTTGGCATCCAACAACTTACAGCGGATGTTCATGCAATTTTCCAAGTCTTCAAGCCTTTCTGTGTGCGACCAGCAAGCTTCTTCAAAGGTTTGTATAGGGGTATCCAGGCTGCTGAGTATGCATCTTTTAAAGGCCTTGTATAAATAGGAAACCAATGTCTCAATGCAGTAGGTGCAATTTGGGTTTATGCAGTTTCAGCTTATGGAGTTTATGATATTTGATCATGGAGCCCCTTTGTCCTAAAATCCCATACCAGCCTGAAACAGTGCACCCATGTACCCCTGTCAGGGGGGATCCATAATTGGGTCTCCATGGGACCTTAACCAAAACACAGTCTTAGGATTCTGCGTCCAGTGGTGCTGTCAGATTTCAGATCTTGCAGTTTAAAACCCGGACAAGAGACTCACAGTACAGGCAAGGACCTGGGGATCTGGTCATCCCCTATCTCAAAGGGTGTCCTCTGCATTATCTCTTGAGAAGTAATTGGCAATTGTCAGAAGGATTAGTCAGAAAACAGCCACTTTTTTGGCTTTTATTGTCCACTGTTTGGAACACAATCTGACTTTTTTTTCCCCTTAGTTTCAGTTGCATCTGAAGGCATGAAATCATCTTGATCTACCCAGACCTGAAAATATCATCGCAATTGTGAAGAAAACAGGCATGATTTGGTTTTTGCTTCAATGTTTGCTTTCTGCCATACTGCACACATTTGGTCTAGGAAGCACTCTTCAGTGAGGAGACCATCTCGCAAGCCACAGACCTTCCAACTTTGCAATTAAGGACAGAAGGATGAAACTCAGAATCCTGGAATACCACTGATTTTGGTGGTAAGAGGAGTACATTCTTCATTTGAACTATTCCATTCTTCTTTTATGAGGTGGTTATGTACTTCACAATGCCATTGTCCTTCCGAATCAAATTGAGATCATCTAACTTAGGCTCCCCACCTCCACCTATAACACATAGTTTGTCTTTGGTTGTCCATCAAGTTTCTAAAACTTGTCAAGCATTACCCAAATTGGTTTGTATACAAAGACATTTTAAAAAGATAAGTAGATGAAATTAAAAAGTTCTTTGCTCCATGAATTTGATATAAGACACCCAAATCCATGTGCACAAGCTTGAAATTCGCTTTCTTTGAAAACTAGTACTTTAGTTTGATCGAAGAGGGCTATGATGATGCTTATCACACAAACATTCATCTCGTAAAATGGAATTGTGATTGCCAAGCATTGAGATTCATGCCTTTTAAAATATTATTTGTGAATATAAATGTAAGTGTTTTTTGTTTCTAAAAGTAGTGTCGCACTTTGCCATCAAAGATTCAACTTAAACAACCGACTTTTATAACTTGTTTCATCTTTCACCTTCTTGTTCAAATTATAAGGTGTTATACAAGATTGAACAACATCAAATTCATCTTGAAAACCTTATTTTTCCAATTAACCAATTGATAACAAATTTTGAACCAACTTTGGAACATATGATTACTAGCAAATTTTTTAGCTGACTTTTGGACATGTAATTAATTTAAAAAATTCTTCACCAACTTTGCCACGTACACAATTGTTCATTATGCATTTGAAAAGTCCACTTCATATTTGCACAACAACATAACCCTTCCATCAAAAACATCACTACCTTGTGTTTAGGGTTTTCATAATATAATATCCATGAATCAAAAAAAAGTTTTAAAAGGTTAAAAGTGAAAAGGCAAAGCTCGATGTGATTATGGGCTTTACAAGACCAATCTATCTCTACCCTTGTTTGGCGGTTCTTTCTTTTTTCAAGAAAGAATTGACAAGTAAGGGTGAGGTCTAAGGACCCTTGATCGAAGGGTTTCAAAAGATTAAAGATCCAACCTTGACCAATGTTGGTTGGGCATCTATTTTCAGGAATACCCAATAGGCAAGGCATTTTTAAAAAAAATCATTTGTGAAGCCTAAAGGCCTAGGATTTTTCAAAACAAACTTATGCCTTGTAAGCATGAACATGGAGGTTTTCTTTTCCCCCACAAGGGCATGCATAATGGGCATGGAAAAGGGTCATGCCCACCAAACATAAACTCGAGCATGTGCATTAAAAAGCATGGTCATAATTGACATCATAGTTTTCTTTTAATGTGAGTGTTGTGAAACTATCACAATAAACTTACAAAAAATGTCATAAAAGAAAGTTTCGTGTGCATATTACAATTCTACATCAATCACTAAATACTAACTACCAAAATTGGTGTTGGATATAATTACATTAATTGCAGCCTAAGGACCTAGCAAGTTGGAGCCATTGATGCCATAAGAATTGGGTGTAGCCATGGTTAATTAGTTGTTTTGAACTTTAAGTTGTGCAAAGTTGACATATAGATTGGGTGGTAGGCATAGAGTGCACTTTCAAACATACACACAGACAATCCCAAACATTCAAGCTCATTAAAAAATATGATGTTGCATTGAATTTCACTCAACACAATCACATCAATCGATTGATTATAATATTCTATGATTTAAGCAACTTTGCATCAAACAAACATTCAGCACTCAAGTAACTGCATCACAAACCTGCATTTAACTTCATAGAAACCCACATTCAAATCCATGCAAATCAACATTCAATTGTACATTTTTTTGTAGCATTTAAGCTTCAACAACACTTTGATAGAAATAACAAAATCAACATATGTCATATATAACAAATCCCATTTATTTATAAATTAGAAACGAATATTGAAACACATGGACCTTTGTTGAAAAAGTGGGAGCAAAAATAGAAACATCCATAAGCAACATTAAACTCACAAAGACATTAACAATTCAAGGAAAAAAACCACATGGACATTGACACAAAGACACATACATGAGCATAGACCATAGGCCTCAAAGTGATTTGCAATACAAAACAATCACAACCAATCGAACCTCACAATAACATTGACAACCCATAGACACTAACACAAAGACGCATAAACACAAATATAAAGTTCAGAAACACAACATTAATTTGACACACAAACTTCAAAAGCAACATGGCCACCACACATACATCTACCTTTTAAGACTAACCTACTATGAAGCTTTGAAAAATTCCAAGTCCTTCACTTTTATGAAAAAAAAATTGTTCATCATTGAGGGGGTTAAGGTAATTACATCAAGGGTACCTTCGCTTTTCCTTTTGGCATAATATGCATCTAAGTTCTACACCGTTCAACATCACATAATGACAATATTCTTCAAATAAAATAAATTCAACAATGAGATCTTCATTTTTAAAAACCATAACCTTCAATGTCAAAGAATTCCTTGAATAATTTAGACATATTTGTGCATACAAATCCAGGATTCTTTAGCCAATTTTGCATAATTATGACCAAGTTATCTAAATTGTAAATCCCAAGTTGACAACATCTCAAACATGTGATGACCCTTGCAATAATGAAAAAATAATAATTTCAATTTGAAAACCAACAATGCCCACCACTTGTTGTGCAAGATATGCATATCTAAAAATTGCTACTCATGCCCTTTCCACCAAATAAGAGGATTAAAGGGAGTTGCAAGCATTATGGTCCTTTTGAAAAATGATAATTCAATTTTTAAAAATCACACTACAGTAAACTCTCTCTAAACTAATATCCTTGGGACCGGCCGGAAGATATTAGTTTATGGAGGATATTAGTTTACACAAATTAGATTAAGTATGAGGCCCGCCACGGGCCTGTGCCCGCATATTGGTTTAGAGAGAATATTAGTTTACACAGTATTAGTTTAGAGAGAGTTTACTGTACATCTTTTTAAGTAAAAACAAGACATCCAAATACACCCAATGTCACAAATGTTAATGTCATAATTTTCAATCATTTGAATCTTCATCTATGACTTGTAATGAACTCATACCTAATTTCTAGTTTAATTTTAGTTCACTTTTAATCAGCTTATAATCAAGTTTTAGTCCATTTTTAATTAACATTTAGTTCACATTTAGTTCACTTCCAATTAACTTTTAATTAACTTTTAGTTAACATGTAGTTCACTTCTAATTAACTTTTAATTCATTTTTAATTATTTTTAGTTAAGTTTTAGTTCACACATGGGCCACACATGGGCACACATGGGTGAACGTGAGACACATGTAAGTTCAAAATTTGTTGAGAAACTTCTTTGAACTAAATGTGCAATAGGTATAAATAAGGGGTAAAATTCCTCATTACTTTCAATCTATTCAACACTAGTTTTTGGTATGTTTTCGTGTCACAACCTTGTTCTATTCTTGTTTTGTTCTTGCGATAAAATCATGTCAAATTATTATCTTGCTTTTGTTATGTTCTTGTTTTTATTTTTCTTATTTCATGATTTGGATTTGGGATTAGGCTTGCCCTTCTTTTCATTTTGATTTAGGAAATCCCATAGACTTGATTGTTTTTATGCCCATGACACCCAACTCAACCACAACATATTCAATAAATACAATTGTGACAAAAGTCAAGGTTAATGGATCATAAAAAAATAGCAACAACAACATAATAATTCACGATTGCATCATATAACAACTTGCATGGCAGTTCAAGGATTATGTAACCACAAATGAATTATAAGTTTTTTAAAGGTGGGTAAAGTGTAAGAATAACAAGTATAAAGACAATATTTTTTGTTTAGGGTTTAGTTTTTTTGGCCTTTGAATCATCATTTCTATCTCATGCCATTCATTAATTCAAAATTCAAGGAAAAAAATTAAACCTTAAACAAAACAAAGTTTAAAATCAATCAAAATCACATACTTGCATACCATCATTCACATTAAATTAATTTTTTACATTATAACAAACATGGTTATGGCAATAAAAAAAATATCAAACAATAGCCAACACTTTCAACATTGGTTCAAAACACATTGGGTCACCAATAAAGTGAAATTTTCTAACATTTTTTGTGTCACAACCCATGTTTAAGGAGATAGAATTCTATTTTGTAAAGTAATTGTTTACTATGAATAACATAGATTTATGACATCCTTGAACTATAAGTTTTCTTTGAATAATATCACTTTGGACACAAACAAAATCTTAACATGATTATTTGCAAGCTTCGCCCATTCTTACTTTCCATTCCCATTTTTTTTTGTCAAAATGATTATCTTTTGAAAAAAAGATTAGACCTTTTGAAACCTCCTTCATGCCACCACACATTTTCAAATCATTAATAACATGTTGACAACATTTTGACATGACAAGTTCATAACAACTAGTAGCAAGGGTTGTGGTAACAAAAATGGATATTAAGGCCATTGTGAACGTGTTCATATTTGCACTTTCATCTTTCACATATGTTATAACTTTGTGCAAAAAATCATAATGAACAATCAAATCCTTTAGTTGAATAGCCATGGTAGCCCCCAATGTTTCATGAACTTTGAAAATTCCCACATTGATGCGGCAAGGTTCCACTTTTTTATTGATGTAATTGATAACTAGAACAAAAATGTCAAAACATCCTTAAAACATCCACAAATTGAATTTGGCAATAATTGTAATGGCTTCAACAAGGACATGAAAAAGGTGGCATTCCATGGTTTTGTTGACCATGTTATGCATTACTTCATTATTGAGTTGTTTACTAAGAAACACAACCAAACCACATTGATGAAATATAAACCTTTTAATCAAACATTTTGAGTGGAATTCAAAGGTTGATAACCTTTTGTGATACACATGACCAAATCCTCAAGAAATTATTCTTGAATAAGGTCTAATTTTTTGAAAGCATTTTAGATCTTAAAAAATTAACGTTAAAAGCTGTAATAGGTTTTTTTTTTGAGAGGTTTGTTGAAAAATATTTGTTGTTGTAGCAATAAGTTATAATACATTGTGGTTTATATTGATTCAAGACAAAATGTTGAGAAACCACATGTCAATTTGTGGTAGTTGTGTCATGATCTTTATTATACATAACTAGTTTTTTTGGTTGTAACGTACAATTTTTTCCTACCACTTTTTGTTGGATGTTATGGCACACAATGCATCTCATTGATTGAAATTTAGGGTGCAATCTACAACAACATAATGGTCATTAATTAAAAAAAAGGCCCACATATTTGTTGTTTCACTTTAAATGAATCAAAAAATTTAGTTGAACTTTAATTGCTTTCATTGCGCTTGTGGTTTAGCACCCATAAGTTTTTTTCATCATCACCAAGTTTTCTATTAACAAGTTTGTTATGACCTACTTTAGATCATCATTACAAAAACAGTTCAATTTGATTAGTTAATCTTTTTTCCTTGACGGGCATATTTATTTTGACTAAAGGCTCGAATGCTAAATGAAATGTGTAGTTTTTGAACAATGAACTTGATTATAATGACTTATTTGACTATTTAGTCAAGTTGAACTATAAATTGACCACCTTTGTAAAAATGTCCAATGGGTTTAAATCAAGTGGGACATTTATACCAATTGGCAAAAAAATGACATCCTTGCTCAAGATGGCTAGTGGATTTCTAATCAAGTCGAACATCCTATACTAATTAATAGGTCAAATTAACTATTACTTAAATTAGGTAGGTGATCTAGGTGTACCTACCTTCTTACCTACCAACCATCTTACAATTTACCTACCTCTTACCTTTTATTTCCTACATACCTCCTACCTACCAATCTACCTCCAATCTACTTACTAATTAATTAACATTCTTACTTTACTTACATAAATAATGATATGAAATTGATAAAATTGATAAAATTTGTTTCCTTTTGATGGTGTAGTTCATTGGTAAGGACTTCCTTTATCATTGCAAAGGAGAGCGGTTCAATTCCTTGTAACCTATGTGTATGCCTAGGGGGCTAAGGTAGGTAGGTTAGATTAAAACAACTAGCTATGTTAAGCAAGTTAAAATAGGTTAAGCTACTACCTATTTACTTGCTTGCCTTTTTATGAACTACATAAACCTATTTACTACTTACTTACTTACTCACCTATCTAATTATGATTTTTTAAAAATAATTAAATAAAAATTTAAGTAGAAATTCATTTGATCAAATGGTTTACTCTTTACTAATGAAAATGACTACTCAAATATATTTTTGTTTTGCCAATCAAAAGGCCACCCAATCACAACATACAAGGTCCAAATCAACTTATCCAAATTGATAAGACAATATTTTTACACCTATCCAAATTGGGTATTTTTAAATTGGATATTCCATTCAAAAAAACCTAGTTTTGTAATAATGCATCCAACCCCACCTTCACCAATGCTAACATCAATATAGTTAATAACAAAAAAATAAAATCAAACTAATGATTTATGCCAAAAAATTAGTTGTCTTTTTGACTAAAATGATCAAGAAGATTGAAACTACTAGTTGACATGACAATATTAATATAATTAAAAATTATTAATAGATTTATTGTATAATAATCCTTAAATTACATATATGCATATATTTTCATATTAAACTATGGATGAATCAAAGCTGCACTAGACTTGTGATTTCATCATCAAAGAAAAGATTGTTTTTTTCCAAGTGTAGTCATTTTATAAGTCATGATGATGACATTACAAACACATTTCCAAAATGGGGTTTGAACCTTCAACTTTTCAACCAATACCCAAAACTTTTACAATCCAATAACCATTTCATGTGATGATATAAATTCTTATTGCAAAATATATAAACACATATTTTTTTGAATATCATGCATTATAACCTTATTTTATAATTGGGTAATTTCATAATGAAATTGTTTACAAATATACATTTAAATATTATCATTCAATTAATGTTTAGTTTGATAATTACATTGAAATTCATAGTGCCTTTTATTTTCAAAATGTAAAGTGTATCACATTAATTTTAAACTACATTTAATTATAAATAAATAATTAGAAATTTCATTTAGTTGAATCCTATAAATTAAAAAATCCCAAATGGTAAAACATTACATTAAATTTTATATTTTGACTTGGGAGAAAACTAAAATATAATAATTGTATTAAATTTTTATAATTAAAAATCACACAATGAAATTAATTTCATCTCTAAAATTATATAATCAAAATTAAAGTGTCTTTAATTTTGTAAAACAATTTAAATTTAAAAAAAAAACAAGAAATTCAAGTTTTGCATGTACATGAACTTTGTTTTATTTTGTAACATGTTAAAATAAAAAAGTTTCTTTTATTTTCCATTTTTCATATGTCATTTTGTTCTATTTCAAATACCTATCATCCCCTATTTATAGTTTTATGTGAATAATTTAGAAATGGTAAATGAAAACATGATGTGCATAATTTATTTTCATTTTTGGGGTAATTTAGTTCCAAGAATGATTTTAAAAATATTAAAAAATATTTTTAATATTGCCACATCATTAAAAATAAATTTACAATCATTATCAATTGTATCTAGATGATTGATTTTAATCATATAAATCATATTGGTCAAGTTGGACATATGCACATGGGGTGTGAATATGTCACATGTTCAACATAATATTCATTTAGACTAAATAACTAGAAATAGACATATTTAAATTTGATTTTAATCAAATCAAATATAGTCAATCATTTCAAACAAACGAACATATTAAATTTTATAAACATTTTAGTTGCAAATTATGCTCCTTTTGAAAAAAAAACCATGTTTTTAAGATAATGTTATCCAAAAAAATTGGGTAATAACCATAAGGATGCATAGGGGCAAAGTTTTCAAATAATTGGTTAAGAACCGTTAATTAACATGGTGGTGTATTATACACCGAATAAAGGGATAATAATAATAATATTATTATTATTGGTGTTTAAAAATTGATAACCTACCGTGATGAAAAATTCAAATCTAATTTTCTAGAATTTCAATAGCTGAGGAATAAGTATGCAAAAATGCATCTTGTGTGGTGCATGTGTAATACTAGCCCCCCTAGGTTATTAATAACCGGACTGATAACCGGATAGAAACTCAATAACCGGCCAACACTGGTCCGAAAGTGCGTTAGCTGGGGTGACAACGTCGGCCCCTTGATCGAACCTGACCCGGGTTCGCCGACCCGGGTTTGCCAAGCCTGCCGCTGCCACAGGCACGCGAGCGCGATGGAGATGGAGAAGGAGAGGGAGAGCGGGAGCGAGCGAGAGAGAGAGAGAGCGAGAGCGAGCGCAAATGAGAGTGGAATTGTGGGCGTAAGCATGTGAGAAATTGTGCAATTGGGTTGTGACGAAGTTGTTTGATGATAAAAGAAGAAGGGAAGGAAGGAAGATGATGCAGAAGGGCGGCGTGGAGCGAGTGCTCACTTTGGTTCGCCACAAGACGGGTCAAGTCTTGGAGGCTCTGCGCGTTACGGCGCTGGAATTCTCCTGGGATCTGCGCGATGCTGCTCATGGTGGCTTCGGTGTCCCCAAGCTCATTTCTTCTGCTGCATCCTTATCCGTTGCAGTAAGTACAGACACACATACACGCATTCATTCTGTGTGTGTGTGTGTGTGTGGCTGTGTTGTCTTTACAGCCAGCTCTAGAAAAAAAACGAGCAACAATTGTTGATTGAATGTCTTGCTTGGCAGGTAGTTGCAGCAGCAGGGACTGCAGCCATAACCTTAGATGCAGCTGGCAAAGTGTTTGGCAAAAGGTTTGGGTCTTTATCCTCCTGCTGATTTGTTTTGAGGGTTTCTCTTGCACTGCCTCTTGGGTATTCTTTTGGTCTTCTTTCCCACATTTTCTGATGGGATTTGCTTTGCGGTCTTTACTTCTTCCTGGCTTCCCCCCCCCTGTTCTGACAGTGCTATTTCTAGGGATTACTCTTGGCTCCTTTGTTGCCTACGTGCATTTGTGTGAAGAGTATGGTACTACACACATACATGGTATGTGTGATGTTGTGAAGGAAACAAGCGTTGTAGTAGTTCTTGGAGGTGGATTTGTTTTGGGAGGTGGTGGGTGGAGGGAGAATCCTACTTTGGGGTTTTGGATTTGACCTACCTCTCATGGACAGGGAATGCAACAAGTGCAATGGATGGGAGCAGCGTACAGTATCATGTCTCGGACTTTGGCATCCCTGAGTACAAATTTCTTTCTCACAGCCCTTGATGTCTATCTATTGTGAGCAGGCAATTGCAGGCTAGCTAAATAGCTAGTTTCCTTTTGAATTTTCTTCAGGGTTCAATTTTAGACATCTCTCTTCTTCTTGTTCTTCTTCATCTTACCTGCTTCAGGGGATATGATTGAGAGCATCTTAGCTGCTTTTGTTTTCTGCAGAGGTAGTAGAACAGTGCAGAGCATGGCAGCAGCAATAGCAGGAGGTCAAGCAAAAGTGGAACATTTGCCTCCATCT
>Ga0209611_10006163_pt1 | contig 19801 bp, 15 predicted proteins | sample S1TSphgellanicum_3_FD_187693 | JGI IMG/M metagenome (GOLD analysis project Ga0209611, IMG submission 187693) | Host-associated microbial communities from peat moss isolated from Minnesota, USA - S1T2_Fc - Sphagnum magellanicum MG (SPAdes) (version 2) | ecosystem: Host-associated > Plants > Peat... | reverse complement strand
AAAAAAAAAAATTAAAAAAAAAAAAAAAAAAAAAACAACACTGCTAGGGACGACCTAGGGTCGGTCGCTCTTGGCAACTACCTCCTTACTATGAGAAAAATTGCTACATGATTGTCTCCTCCATTCCATGGATGGATGACGGGACCCCCACCCCCAATAGAAAAAAGAAAAAAATTCTCCCTTTCCCCCTCTCCCCAAAACCCAAAAAAAGGAAAAAATTGGCTGCACTGATTGCATACCGAGCCTTCTTTAGTGCCTACCTGAAATTTTTATTATGGGCCATTACCCCTTCATAACAGGATGGATACCTATTGTGCTATAAATAGGGCAGAATGGGAATTCCCTGAAACAGTGGAGTTTTGTAATTTAAGAAGGGCCCGCGCCCTCCCCCTCTTTGCTTTGGATGGATGGAGGGACGGATGGATGAAAACTAATGTGCTAGCTTTTTTTGGTTCTCTAGTAAGCCTCACCAACAAAACTTTTGCCACGGTGTGCATGGGTGGATGATTTCAGATTCCCAAGCTACATATAGATTTTTGTTTTTTGGGGGGGTGGGGTTATCAATGGAGCAAGCTTTTGTGATTGTAAACAAATGGCCCACAACAAAGGCAGTTTGTTTTTGAGAACATATAAGAAAAACAATAGTAAAGACTACAAACACATAGATAAGCAACAAGTTGTGCTTAGCATATGACAGATTTGACTCTCAGTTTTCTAATCTACTTCTGGCCTGTTGCAGGATCAGAGGGGAAAAAAAAAACTGTCAAGTTTGTCTTTTTTCTTTTTTTTATGACCCCAACACCCAAGCATTGCTTAATAGGAAATGGCAGCTACAAAATTTTGGTGGGTGGGTCTTCATACATTGTTTAAATACAATAGGAAGTCAACAAGAAATATCAACAATTGGGGCAATTAGTTATCTATTGAACTTACCTAATCACAAAATTAATCATGATTTCATTCACATACCTTGGTATAGTTTGTTAAATGGGTGAATGAACAAGAAAAAAATCAAAATGTTCAAAATAAAAATGATAACAATACTGATGTCAATTATGAAACTTTCACTATTGATAAAAACTCATCAAATCAACAATATATCATACAATATTTTAGGATAATTGATTACCAATAAAAACCTATTTATTTTAATTTTCTATGTCCATATGAATTTTCTAGTAAGATAAAAAAAATCAACATTTGTTGTCAAAGATTTAATTGTGAACACCCATAGCCTTTACGAATTCAAAGTACCAAAAATTCTAATTTCATTAAGTTACACAATACTTTCACAAAAAAATGTCCTTGAAAATTACGCCCAAACCATTTATTTTGTTTACATCATGGCATACAATTTTTGACATCAAATCAAATTTCACTATATCTTAGGAAATGACATTAAAAAATGTGTACCCAACATTCATTGATTTGCAAAAAAAAAAAAACTAAAAAAATTGCATCTTACATGAATGTAAATAATCAAGAGATGTAGATAGATTATTGAAAATAAAATTAACACAACCTAAATTTGATAAAGAAGACATATAAGAGAAATCAACAATGAATCCACTTTATGAAGATGATATTGAAAATGAACTTCAACAAAACATTCATGACATAAAAGAACAAAACAACAATATATAAACATAACTCAATTATGAACAAATAGAAATTGAATATTTATTATGTAACATAAGTATTAAAACCTATGTAACTAAAATAACAAAACATCTACAAACAATAAAGATAAAAACACAAAATGAAAATATCAATAATCACAATGTAAATTTTATTATCAAACCTCAAGTTTTGATCAAACAATGGAATCAAGATTTGAAATTTCCACAAATATCAGGCCTTGATGAATCAACACCATAAATTTCACATCCATATTCAAACATAACCTATACAATTAAGAATACAAAAATTGAGCTATGTCGTTTACCATTTAATGACATGCAATCATATGATATTGAAAATGAAATGAAAACATAACATTCATTGATGAAACAAATATTTATTCACCATTACACATTAAAACCATCATAAAGGAAAAATACAAGTTAAATTATTTACAAGCCATTTCATTTGAAAATTTCATTGCAAATATAATAAATAATAAATCATTACAATATGTTGGAGGAGTTCCAAGTACTGGTAAAACATAAATAATTAGAGCTATCCAAGATTATTTTTTGAAAATGGGAAAACAACAAAAACTTAAAGTTGTAGCATACACTACAAATGTAACCTTATTAATAAATGGAACAATGATACACTCTTTGTTGGGATTGTCGATTGATAAACACACACTATAAGCAAACCTAACCCAATCATAAACATATGGCCAAATATTCAGTTCATCATTATCAACAAAATATCCATGGTAGGTTGCACTTTGTTTGCCACAATACATTTAGATTCACAAAAATTAAAATCTAACATTTTTCCATTTGGAGGAATCAACATAATGTTCATGGGAGATTTTTTACAATTTCCACCAATCAATGACACACCATTGTATTCAACAAACATACAACCAATTTTTACATTCACAAAATTAATATAAAAAAAGCACATAGGTAAAGCCTTTGGGAGAATTGCATTCGACCAAATAGTATTATCCTAATAGGGCAAATGAGACATTACAAAGACATTCAATATGCTAACCTTTTAGAAAACCTTCAAATTGAAAATATTTTAAAATCAAAATTTGATTTATTAAAGACCTATTTTCTATTTAATTTAAATGTCAACTTATTTGATGATCTATGGAGGACAACAACTTTTGTAGTTCCTTATAACAAATTATGAAATGCCATAAACCATTACATGATAAATATCCATTAAAAAACATCAAAATAAAAATGTTACATTATTATCACAATTGGCACATACAAAAAAGGTCCAATATGTAATGATATCAAATACATCATAAGACAAACAATGTCCACAAGTAAACTCAATGTTTAACACCTTTCTTTATAATCTATAAAAGAATGAAATTCATTATTATTGAAAATTTATATCTTAAACTTGGAATTGTAAATGACAACACCATATACATAAAAAATATATCCCTCATAGATTTGAAATGGATACAAAAAGACATTACAATGCATCCCCTCGTAAATATCTTAGTCAATTTTAATGATTTCATTGAAAAGAACATAAAATTACAAAACATAAAACTAGAAGGCCTCCCTAAAAATGTCATACCAATAATACCAATATCAAGGAATTTCTAATATCACCATCACATTTGGAATCAAACACCTCCAAAACATTCACAATCAATAGATATCAATTGCCGATTACCCTAATTTTTTTGTCTCACAAACTTAAAAGCACAAGGACAATCATTTGATAATTTATTCAGCCACCTGATAATGTGCATTTAAATATGCACAACATATACGTAACCTTATCATGTCTACGATCCATAAATGGACTCATAATCTTACAAAATATTCCTATGCAAGACATATGCAAAGCTAACTTCAAAAAAAGATCCTTAAAAATGTTATAACCTATTTGAAAACATAATATAACAAAAAACATCCAAAACAATAATCCATTGAAATCCCATGAAGAAAAAAAAAACATTTAATTATGATCAATGATTTAGATGATGACAATATTGATAACAATATCATCAATTACTAGCATGAAGAATTCCAATTAACTAAACATGATGAGAATATTCTTCTCAATCCAAATGGATGGTTGAATGATCAATATTTAAAAGCCGCAATGCAAATATTGTATGTTCAAAAATTACAATTATTAGGATACCAACAACACACATATGCAATCATAGGAATTATACATAGATACTTAACCAATTGTCTTTAACATATTTTCACAAATAATAATCATTGGATCTTAATTAAAATACATGCATCCACACTAAATTTACATTGCACAATATATGATTCAAACATTCTGACAACGAAAAAATTACCAAACGACATTGTTCAATTATTAACTAACATCATAAATGTAAACCACTTATTATATTCATATGAAAATGCTATGCAACAACCAAACAATTCATCTTGTGGACTTTTCACAACAACATATGTAATCAATATAACATTTGAACTAAACCCAGAAAAATCTATTTACAATTTGACACAAATGTGATCACATTTGCATGACAACATAAACAATAAAACTATATCTCCATTCCCCAAATACTCAAATTCAAACACACTATAAAAATAAAATGGTAGATCGTCACTGGTAGTGCGTAACAGTGCGGAACCCAAGTCTAATAATGTCTAGCAACAAAATTTGTGGGGAAATGAAAATGTCTTGTGTATTGAAGTGCCTTTTTTAAAGCTTCAAAGACCTCTATAAAAACACACATCATAGGATGGCACATATTTCAATTGTGAGTGAAAAGGTGAGATTCAAAATATTCACACAAGACCTTGTTGCCAAACTTTGAAGTCAAATTTCAATTGTAACCCTTGTCATAATCTTGATATTTCTATCTTGGGTGTAAGCAAGATAAAACAAACTTGATTACCTTGTCAAAATTGGGAAAAATAGATTTAAAATACCAACAAAACATTATAAAATTGTGGAACATTGAATGTTTTCATTTCAATGATTAAAAATAACATATGTTTACACTAATGTGCATGAATTTTCATATTTCAAATTGTAAAAGTAGGTTTTAAGTAGGTTTTTCAAAATAGAAGTAGCTTTTGACATTTACTTTTCAATGTGAATTTTTGGTTTCAAATAGGTGTTAAGTAGGTTCTTACAAAAAGGAAATAGAGTTATTTTTTGGATGACTTGTTAAAACATATGTTGATTTTCATTTCCTAACTTCTTACATATCAATTTCATTAATCTTTTAAACCAAAAAGTAGGTTTGAACACATATTTTTCAATTGATTTCAAGTGTATTTTTCAATCTACTTTTAAATTCATTTAAAAAAAAGTCTATTCTTATAAATTCAATAGAGAAAATTAATGTTACTTGACACATGTTTTCAATGATGTTATTTTATGGTAGTTATATGAGTGGCATAAGGTTGAAGTGGAAACATCTTTTTTTTTGTTTATTTTATCCTGCTTTGACCCTCTTATGGTATATGTTTTGAATGGGAACAAATCATGCACATCTATTGTTTAATAGTAATGGTTTTTGGCAACAACTTGTTGTTATAAAATTTATTTTCTTTCTTTTCTTCTTGGCCCATTAGTTAATGGTGAATGAGGAATGATGCATATAGTGAAGCTCTAACAACTAGTGTAACGACATCAAGTGTAGTGAAAGGTGCTTTGTTGTAAGAAATAATATTAGTTCTCACTTTCTCACACCTGAAATTTCCAAAACATGCAAAAATAGGCAAGATTCTTCAAGGATAGACAACTCATAGAGAAAGGGTAGGGAAAGTTGGAGTAAGCAAATGGACAACCATTACAAGTGCCTTAAATCAATCAATGTTGAAAACAAAGTTTAATCAATTCACTTGGAGCCACAATAGTGGTAATAAAAAAAATACATGCCAAACATGAACTATTTCAACCCATTGAGGGAAAAATTTGTGTTAGAGGAATAAGATAGAGGCAATCTTGAATTCAAACAAGAATTCACATTGCAATGGATATGAACACAACAAATGTATTAGACAATTCCAATTAACAATGGGGACATAACTATGGGAAGAGTCAAATAGGAACAATTTCTAATGAGGATGAAGCTAGAGTTGATGGTTCTTTTGTTTGGAGACACATATCACTATGTAAGCCAATGGAATTTTACAAATCTTCATTGCTACCATACATTTAAAAAATCTCAATCTGAACTTCAAACTAACCATAACAAAAAAATTGTCAATTTTATGTTCCCTAGAGAAATCAATTCATGTGTTCTGAATCACATAATCCACATCATGATCATATGTACTTTAATCAACATGACAATGAGGAAACCTTGTTGTCATCCATGGTTATGTCATCTTTAAGAACCTTCCCTTATGAATGAAAAAATATTGTGAACAAGGAAAGACATCTTTGCCTTGGCTTTCGTCAATTTGCTTCTCGAGATATATAACTTGTAAACCACAATTGATGCCATGCAAGTACAAGTTTGAGTGTATAACTTTTGACACAATTGAATCCTCACACTAACCAAAGCTACTAGATAAATACAATGTCTTATGTTGCTATGCATTTCCATCCAACAATATCACCACAAACCCTAATGGCATGATAGAACCAAAATCACCTCAATCCCAACATATCACGTGTACCTTAAGGAGACAACTTCCAAAGGAAATGGTCTTGTCCACTCATTTTCACATTCAACTACAAAGAGGAAATGTGCATCATTCATAAAGTACCCCACAACTCCATGTGCGAGAGGAATGCTAGTAACGAGACTAAACACTCATAACAAACTCTCAAATTTGTGTGGATTGAGGGGGGAGCAGATGATTAGACTATTGACCTACCATGAGAAACCCTAGACTCCAACATCGAATGAACCGCTTTTTACCACCATAAACCAGGGACATCTTCAATGAGAGACATTATTTTCCTTGCAATCTTCAGCTGTTGAAGATGCTTGATTCTTATTAAGAGGCAAAAGAAGAAAAAAGAAAGCTCGTCTATGCACTCCACCCGACCCGATCAACATAATTACCTCTTGATCCTCCCACTCTTGCATTTGGAGGTTTCTTCAACCTACCTTCTCACTTTTTCAAACCCTCTGCCGGGCGAGAAGATTGTAGCTCGCCAGACTGTTGTCCTGTCGGCGCCCCAGTCATCTTTGGAAGTTATGGCAGGCAGCAGCGTTAAGAAGCTGGAGAAAGGAACGGGCAGGACAAGAATTTGGAATCATCTGGCGCTTCTTATGTGGATGGGAGGTATTCATGTCAATTTCTTCGTCGCTGGGCTCATTCTTACAAATTTACGCAGCACCTGGGCGATTACGTAAGATTTTTTCCTCTGATTTCTTTCTTCCTTTTGTTCGTCGATCCGCTGTCGTCATAACTTTTCCTCTTCTTTTCTTCTCGTTGCGGAGCTCTATACCCAACGTGTTTTCCAAATGCCTAAAGTCAGGGAAAATCCCGAGGGAAAGAGCGAGCGACTTTATTCAAGTAGGTATATAGGTGTTACGTTTACCAGATGTTTGCCCCATGAGCCAGTTTTAGCCGTTTGAAGGAATGTACTCCAGAGCAGCAGATTCACGCCAGATTCCTGTCTCATTGTTCGCAGAGCCTGTAGTTTGATGACTCGTTCGCGAGCTTCGATGGCAATCTGCAAACGGGCGGATTGTATATTTTCTCAGCCTCTGTTCATCTGTTAGGTTTTCTACACTTTGATCTTTTTCGAGCCAGAAGCCAGGGCTCTGTGCTATCTATCTAGTTCGTTTCCCAGAACTGAGATGATGAAGACGAGAAACTTGTGATTGGGAAACAGATTACTGGCAATATGGATTGCGCTGGTTTTCATTCCAGCCCGATCGGACGGGCCTGTGGGTCAAATCGTTGCAAAGTAAGCGTCTGCATGCCCTTCATTTTTCTGTGGTCTCTCGCATGTGGTGTATTCTGCTCTTGTCATCCATTTGTCTGTACTTGTGGTCTTTTCTATCAAGAAATAGCTGATGTGCTTTGCCGTTAAAGCCAGGTTTTTATATGGCTGTCAGTTGATTCTTGCAAGGGTTGTTGGCAGAGAATTCTTTAATGTGGAAAAGGAAGGGAGAGCTTTCTTGTAAAAAAGATGCAAGTGACAGAATCATTGCGTTCAGAACACCTACGGAACTGTTTCAGACTAGCAAGACTTTAGAGTCATTTTCAGTTCAGGGAGCCTTGTTGTAATCTTGAAACAAAATTTCATCAAAATCTTGCATTGTCTGGCAGTCCTATTCACAAATTGTGGACATTCTATGTTCAGAGGTCATGATTACTGCTTCTTAATGTTACTGCATCTGCAGCAGAAATTTGAAGCACCATCTGTCCTGCTAATGTGACCTTGATGGGGATTCACCATGAATTTTTTGTCCTTGGGGAGCAGGTTCATTTGTAAGTATGCACCAAAGTATTTTCCTATCACAGTAGTTTTTGAGGATGAAGGTCATCTTAACTCAGATGGTTGTTATGGTGAGTTTGGCACAGCCTGTACTTTTGCTGCTCATATGTCTCTCCTGATGGCTATTTACATATTCCAGTTCCGTAAGCTCTTCCACTTGAGTGCTTGTAGAATAATGCCAATCTGTTCCTCTGAAAGAAAGAATCTTTACATGCCCACCAAATGCTCATTGTTCCATGGCCTGCATTCTACCAGCAGGAGATTAGTGCCAGTAAGTCCCTTTCTTGAAGCACAAAGATGAATGAGTAATTTGACAACACCTCATGATTCTAAGCAATAATCTGTGTTTGAGCTGGGCAGTGATTGCAGCAGAGCCACATTCAGTGCTTCCCGTTGGTATTATTGTACTGACTCCTCAAAGTGGCTTTTTGCCGTTGACCAAGATACGTGCTCTTGCAAGTACTGCAGTGAGTCACTTTCTTGCTCTACCTTGTAACCCAAGACTCTTCAGCACTGGCTGCTTTTTGATCTAGACAACACTTCCCTTGTTTTCATGTTCCTCTTGCCAAGGACTCTCTCTATCTTCTGTACCTTGTGATGTATTGGAAGTATTCTTCAAACTTTAGTGTGGAGCCTATTCTTTGCAGAAGTGTTACAAAATTTGTGCCTGGTGATAACTTAGGTAATTGCCTAAATTTCTCTACCTCACTTCTGACCAGATCCTCTTTAAAAGCAGTTCCTGAACTTCGTTGTAAAAGTTGTGCATTGTTGGGAATAAAAGAGCTAATTTGATATCCAACACTAACTGGGTGATCCATGAATATTGAGGTTAAAAAGTCAGTGGTCTATCTGACCTTTTGGGGTGGGGGGAATGCAGGTATTCTGGACACCAATTATACGGCATATTTGGACCTGGTTAGGCCTGGTGCCTGTATCAAGGAGGCACTTTTCCAAGCTTCTTGAAGAAGGATACAGTTGCATACTTGTACCAGGTGGTGTACAGGAGTGCTTGTACATGGAGCCTGATCGGGAGGTTGCACTGTACCCTATTGCAAACTTGAATTTTCATCTTATATAGCAGCAGGCTGCTTACTGGTCACAGGCATTGTACAGAAATGTACCTTCTGTCGAATGGGTCAAAGTTTGTCAATTTATAGTTTAAGTGATAGTAGACATGCATAGAATAGTTTTCAATCTGTGTGAAGTTTTCTGACAATCAAGAGCAGCATCTGTCTGAGGCTTGAGCATATGGATATTGTTGAAGGAGGTACCATCCTGAGCTTCCTGAACTTGGCAGGTTGTATATCTCAAGAATAGGTTTGGCTTTGTGAAAGTTGCAATCCAAGCAGGTGCTGCAGTGGTGCCTTGTTTCTGCTTTGGCCAAGTATGACCCACCACTTCTATTATCTGATTGCTCCCTGGACAGGATTTCACTTGCAATCTCAGAGATGGCAGTGAAACTTGTAGTTCAGTTCTTAATGAGAATTGAGACAGTAGTTGCTGGGCACCACAAGGTTCTGTTCATTTTCTGCTGATTTAAAAATTGTTAGACCTTGCCTTACGTAGCTGGTTCTATGTGACATTAAGCTTGCTTGATGTGGTTGTCCAGACAAATACATACCGCTGGTGGAAGCCAAGTGGAAAGTGGTACAATCAAATGTCTCGTAAACTTGGCTTCACCCCCCTTGTGTTTTGGGGCAGATTTGGGTATAACATACAGTTCCTTGCTGTTGATTTATGTATATGAGCTATGAACCTGCAAATGAGGCTATTGGTCACCATATCATTGTTTAGGGCCAAACTGGTCACACAGTGGGATATAGACATGTCCACTTGCTGGTTACTGACCAGAAAAGCTCGATTGGAATTCAGTGACCAATTAGAACTGTGCAATTCAAGATTGAGAGTACCTGCAATGCATACTTCAGCTTGCAGCAGGCAGTGAACTGAAAAGATAGAATTTAGCATTTTGAATTGTTTCCAGGAGATTCCTGTGTCCATGCTTGAGACAAGCATTGAAATAGAAACTTCTGGCTTCAGAATGAGTATGGTGTGCTGTGAATGACCTTCCTACTATTGTTTGCAGAGGGCCAGTGCCATTCCAGAAGCCCATGTATTTTGTAGTTGGCAAGCCAATCAATGTTACCAAAAATCCAAGTCCAACAAATGAAGAGGTAAGACAGCTTGCTGTGTCAGTAGGAGAGTTGCTTGCTTTGAGTTTAAATTTTCTGAGGTGTTGAGAATCCTCATAGTCTTTTAAGTACCCAAGCATGCAGCTTTCATGTACCTGTCACAATAACCTAGATGTAATCAGGGACCTGTAACTAGCCACTGCTCTAGGTGCTTATCAGGTCAAGACAACTCATTTTTTCAGAGGGGTTAAGCACCTCACTTTTATTCCACAGTTTCCACACACATTCACTAAATATGTACAGTTATGTCCATGTATGGTCTATGTGATGATAGTCCATTAAGGATTTGATGAATGGGATATTGATGTTCAACTCTAAGTTCAGCATTCATGTCCATTGGTTTTCTTGGCACTTGCATTTTCAAAATTACTACACACCAGGAGCTCAGAGGGTGAGTGATTTTGTTATTACTGTGCAGATTGCAGTACTACATGGGCAATATATCAGAGCTGTTGAGGAACTTTTCGAAAAGCATAAAGCTGCTGCAGGGTTCAAGGATACTTCACTATATGTCTATTGACAGGTGATGAATTTTAACATCTGCTAGTCTTATTCTGTTCCGAATGGATAACCAGAGTGAGGCCTGAGTAACAGGATACAACATCCTTTGTGGATCTGAACTCAAGTTGTGTTGCAGACATGCATCTCATTCATCATCTATCAAACCTAAAGGTTTCACTCTAGCTAAACTTTCTTCAATGAAAAGTATGTTCCCTTTCATGTTTTGCTCATTTTTACTATTCTATACAGTTACAATAGAGTAAAAGCCACATATATGTGCACTTGCCTGTGTGTCTTCCCTTTGTTTCTTTCAACATACTTCAGTTGTAGCTCTTCTTGTTTGCTGGCTTGTTAACCCTTGAATGCTGATCATGAATGAAACAACAAATACCATACAAAATCCTGATCATCCAGCAAAACCAGCATTGTCCAGTTCTAGGTTTCAAGAAGACAATGTATCAAGCATGAACCATATGTCTATACCAGTGTTGGTCTGGTATGACTTGTGAACACACCAGCTTGGTCCCAGTGTTGTTTAATTTTTAAAAAATTCATACCAGCCTGGTCCTGATATTTTGTCCAAGATCAATTTTTGGCCTGTGGGACAGGTATGTGGTTGGTATTGAGACTGGTATAAATTTGGTAAAAAGCTGATATTACCTCAGGTTCAATGAGCAAAATGGTGAAATGAATAAAAACTCAGCCTAAGAGTACAAGACTGGTATGCAGGATGCCAAACACCCCATAATGAGCACTGTCCTGCCAACAGTGTGGTTTTGCACAGGGTATGACTGATGTTCTGCTAAAGAAAAATCAAACATAAAAGAAGTCCCTGTTGTTGGAAATGCCAGAAAGTAGCCTATTGGTGGGTGTGTAGCCAAAAAAGAGATACTTGCCAACAGACAAGGAGCTTTTGATTTCACATATCAACACCATACATCTCAGATCATTGTTCTATTGAGTGGGAGTTCCTGTTGCCAATATAAGTAGTAAACCTGAGCAAACCAGTGACACAAACATACATTTCCTACTAGTTTGTATTTCAATCAAATTGCTTTGAATTCAATTTCTAGAGCTATCATGGTTTTCATGGCACTTCAATTCCAAACCTTTTGATCACAAATCCCACCACAAAATATCTAGATGAAACCACAAATCCCACAATATGCTACTTCAATTTCTCACATCTAGAAGCCTTGACAAGTGAGACAAGTAAGGCACTAAGGAAAAGGGACAAGACTTGATAAAGTTCCAACAAGTTCCTAGCAGCTTTCAAGCAGTAGTCATAGAAGTCAAGATGACCATAGTCAAGTCCTAACAAGTCGGTAGTAATAGAAGTCAAGGTGACTGTAGTAAGTAGTAACGTGTGACGATATGACTGGTAGACAATTATAACTACTTCTTGGAATTGCTAGAAAGCATATTGGTGCAGAGTTAAGGGAGTTTAGAGGGACTTAACAGGGAGCTTTTTATGAGAGAGGGAGAACTTGTGTATGCCAGGGAGGGGAAGGTGCTGCTCTGTTGTGGGTGGCAAGGATGGGACAAAAGTGGTAATCTGAAGCTTTATGCATAAATGAACTAAAAGAAGACTGGGCATTTCATCATATCCTTATATCTTATTAGACTAAATAGTAATGGCAATATGATAATTCTCCAACAATGTAAGTTGTTCTAGTTAGTGTATTTACTTAGTATCTACACTAATGGTGTAGAACAAGAATCTAGAGCAATGCAAAATGTAATCACTAACAAGAGACAATTCCCTTGAAGACCCAAATTTGCAAGACCATGGTATTAGCCCACCCATGATATCCAAGTAAATATCTAGATAATTTCGTTGCAAGATTCCCATTGAACAAAATTTTTGCAACCATTTTGCACATAGTGCAAATGGCCAAAGCATCATATTAATCTAAAGTTCAAACCAATTTTGATTTTGATGTTGGTTGTGTTCGCCTTACACAAAAAATGCCCATCATATTTTCTATTCATGCCTTGCATTTGTCTTGAATGGCAAATCAAATCCCAAAAAGGAGGCATTTCAAACAATATGTCTCCATTGAAAGTTGTCAAAAGGAATGGGACATTGTGAACAAGGATGGTGTCATAGCCAAGAAACCACAATTCATTGGAAACGAAGCATGTATCACCAACAACCTTGCTTACATGCAATCCAGCACCTTCAAAGGCATGGATTGCTAATTCAATGGATGCAAATTAAAGGTATTAGCAATTGCAAAATAGATCATTGTGAAAATATTGGTTGCATGGATGATGGCTTTGAAGATACTAGCAATGGCTACGTTGTCATATGCTTATTAATGATTATGGCAGCCTCCCATTTTTGTTAGAAAAATTAAACAAATCAATGAACACAAAGGTTGGAAAATGGATTAAAGGTCACTAGTAAAAATCTTCAAATATACAGCTCAGTTTATGATTAGCATTCTAGTCACAAAGGACAAAAATGACGAATAGCCCTAAAGTCATTACGGATAAGTTGTTTAGGACAATAGTTATTTAGGACATGACGTGGCACAATGATGTGACAAATATCACTCATTAGTCATAAAGGACATATGTGAAGTCATTAGTGATAGTTTAACCATTGTTTAATTATTTTTTATTATTACAAATTGGATTCAAAAACTTGGGAAATTTTATTTTAAAATTTTATAATGTTTACTATTATAGATTTATTATATATCATATAAATAATAAGATTTTTTAATTTCAATTATTTTAATCTCATTATTTTCATCCTATCAATTGTTGACACGTGCCAACACTTAAACTAGGTTTAAAACCTAATTTAAATGGGTAAGTAGACCACCTAGGTAACCACCTAACCCAAGTAGTCTACGTAGGTACGAAATATTCGATCAATATTTTAATGTTGACCACAACGCATGTCATTTATGAAGTTTGATGCTAGAACCCCAAGGATGGAATTCAACTCCTTTACCACCAAGCCACCCCACTTGTTGTGTAAATAATCTAATGTTTATTCTATTTAAACCATACTTCATTTAAACATTACACAAAACTTTAAATATAATAAATCATATCTAATGATAATTTGTCCAAATGAAAAAATTGAAAACTTATTTGTAAATTTCTTTCAATAATGTACACCTATATAAATTTTTTTTGAAAATATAAATTCAGTTCAAAATAAAACTATTTGAATTTTGTTATAAAATAACATTTCAATGACCATACTTTGGAAAACTTAAATTCAAACACATGATTTGTAAATGAAAAAACTTTATGGCTAACACATGCATAAGTAAACTAAAACTTTCATATCTTAAACCTTCATTTGGTTTAGGAATTTATTTTACAATTTTGTTTATGATATATAATAATTTTACTAATAAATTTAATTTACATGTATGAATCCATGTAATTTATCCATATAAAATATTTATTAATGGATCACAATACAATTATATATATATATAAAGTTATATTAAACATGAAATATAATTGAATATAAATAGTTTAATTTAGTTTGAATAATATAAATTAATATTAAAATATGAATTAATTTTCTGACATTATAATTTTATTCATTTTTACACATATAATCTAATATAATTGTGTAATAATATATTTTTACACGTGTAAAATAGATACATATATTAAAATCAAATTTTTTTCATTTAAATTTATGATAAAACTTTAATGTACAAATAAATTACATATTTCCCAAATCTTACATTTCAATTTTATTTTAAAATTGAGATATTAAAAAATATTCATAATATATCATATTTTTACCATTAAAATTTATTTCAATGTATAATATTTAACTTAATCACATTGAATATTTAAAATGGATTATATATCAACTATATATTTAAAGTGTAATAAAGGTTTTTATATCATTTATATGTATAATATTAATCAAAATAAATTCCTTGCATGTTGTAATTTATTATGTTCATTTGTAATCACATTAAATTATTAATATTCATTTTTGAATCATTCGAAATAATTGTATGACCACCTAAGGTACCACATAATTTTAAGTTAGTGATTTTATAGTTATACAAGGCGTCATGCTATCAATGTAATTTAGTAATTACTTAGTCATGTATAAATCATTTTGTAAGTCTCCAAAATTTAGAACATATAGTGGGACCCATTTTCTAATGACATAACATATTATTTAATTAATTAAATATTTAAAATGCCACAACATCATGACAATATTTTCCATGTCATTTGAAGTAATCAAAATTCAGTCATAAACTAAATTTGTGTATTTCATTACTTTAAAAAGTGACAATTGGATAATCCATGTTGATGTTTTATTATTTTGAGCAGAGTTGAAAACCATAACGAGTGAAATATGATCAATGGAAAATGGATGAAATATGTCTATTTTGTAAATTTTCATCCATCAATCATATGAATGATTAATATATTATTCATATTTATTCCATGTAGATAATGAAGTTGTAATATATGATTATGGTCATTAATAGAGTCGTTCAAAATAACTAGTCATTGTTTCCTTGGTTGTAAGGGACAAAATTTATACTAGTGGGTACATGTCATTTTATTTTACGTTTTGCTTAATATCCTTTACCAAATAGGTTACTTTGACAATAAACACCATTGTTCTTCGTGTCACAATGGTGATATTTTAATTGGGTTAATTTTTTTATTTCAACAAATAACCTAAATAATTGAAAATTATTTATAAAATTATGATATTGGAAATTATTGAATTTCATGGAATCAACTGAGAAATGAAGGTTTTATGTATTTATGGGTTTATAATATAAAGAAGATTTATTAATTTAGAGGCATTTTCAAATTTCATTCAAAGGCTAAGACAATCCAAATAATTATGTTTTATTTTTGAAATCCAAACAAGTAAGAATATTTATAGCCTATTATTTTTGTTTATTACATTGGATAGAAAATATAAATAATGATCCACCAAGGTACAAAACACAATAGCATGCCTAATTGCTTGCATTGATAATGTAACACATTCTAATGACACCAATGTAAAGTAAATTTCAAAAAAAAAGGAGAAGGGGTGGCTTCAATTGGATGAGCTGAAGCCAAAACAAAGCTCCATGCCCCTAATGAAAAAGATGATAAAAAACCAAAGAGAGGTTTTAACAAGTAACACATAAGCACTAAACAATAAAATATATGGATTTTGAAGATTGTAAAGATACGAAATAAACATTGTCCATTGCATAAAAACGATGATTGTGTCTTGGATGTGGAGGGGATTCATAGGATGATAGAAGAGGATGAAAATGACGATCAACTTTGTCCAATGACATAAAAAGAAGATGAAGATTTGCAAATACAACTTTTATTACATACATTGTTGTAAGAATTAGTGAAAGGATTTGCAAAAGAGATTTGTAACAAATTATGGGTTTTGTTATTCTTTATATTTTTTATTTATAGAATGAAGCATAGATTTGAAAGATATAAATGGTGTTTAATTATATATTTGTGTAATGATCAATGTTGATCTTATTAGTTTGATGAATGTTTTAAAGATTTAAAAGTAGTTAGAGTTTTTTCTTGGGGATGAAGTTTTAAATTATTACTTGATCTTTTTTTTCCATTTATTAGCCAAATTTAAAATTACAAGGTGGAGGGAAAGAAAGGGGAAGTGAGAAAAAAGGAGGCCAAGCGGAAGGGTTTAGGTTTATAAGAAATAGATAATGAAAGAAAAGGAGATAAATAGTGGGTAAAAAAGGTGGACCAAGAGAAAGGTAAATTGGGAGAGGAGGGGATTAGGAAGGAGGGGATTGGGAAAGAAAGAAAGGTAGGAAATAAAGAAGCCGAACGAAAGAGAGGTGGACCAGTAAATAAAAAGAAAGGTGAACCGAAAGAAAAAAAAATGCAGATTAAAAAACAAAGGTTGAATTAGAGAAAGATAGATTGAAAAATAAAGGCTAAAATAGAGAGAGACAGACCAAAAGTGATGCACTCCCAAGTCCCTTGTTGAACACATTTAAGGGTCCAATTATGTGTAGTTGCGGAAAGTTGGGACTTGAGGGGCGTTCCCGACTTCCAGCACTATAAAAGGGGGTAGAGGGGCGTGCTAGAAGTCCCCGGATTAGATTAGGAAGAGGGACTAGATTATCAAACTTGAATCTGCATCCAAAACCAACCATAAAAGGTTAGTTAGCATTCATGAACACCCTTGGGTGTTGGGACAAGCCACGGGCACTTTGACACACAAGACTCACCATGGCTCGGACTCGAGGGAAGCCACCACCTTCCCCCATATAGTATTCTCTATAGCTCACCACAGGACTTGCATCCAAATGGCATTTTTTCCCAAGACTCCCAAGTTGGAGTCCCGAAATTGTCCCGGGTTGGAGTCCCGAGACTTTGGGAGCTCATAACCCCCGATGTAAAGTTTGATCAAGACAAGATCTGAACCAAAGTTGTAGCTCTCTTTGAGAGCTTTTCAACGCCATGTCGCACTCTAGAATCGGATGTTGGGAAGAGGTTGATTCCTGACTTTTAATGGTCGGGAGTCAAATTGCCAATTTGACTCTCGGCCCTTCTTTTGCCCATAACTTGGGCTACAGATGTCCAAATGGCTCATGCGAGGCCATTTTGGACATCTACACTTCAAGAACTTTTCCAATGACATAAAGAACGTACAAATGTGAGGAGATTTGACCCCTCAAATCGTCTTCTGAGTTTTCGGAAGTCCCGGAAGACTCCAAGTTTCCCACTTTTGGGAGTGGGAGTTGCATTCTCCCACTTTGCCCAAAGTGGGGTTACGACAAAAAGGTAGAAAAAGAGGTGAACCAAGAGAGAATATGTTGTGCCAACATGAATCTGTTATGGATTTGTGGTACATGCATTATAACTACAACTTTTATTTTCTTAGGATTTGGTAGTTTACCTTTTAAAAAATAATAAACCCCAATATCATCCCTAAAAATACCATAAAGGCACATTTATATGGGTTCATATTAATTTTCAATTCTCTCCGCTTTTGAAAGTGTAGTATGAGTTTTTACAAATGAGTGCCATATCACACTATAAACAATGAAATCATCTAGGAAAATATTCATGATTTTTTCTAGATAATCTTTGAAGGTTTTGCTCACTACCTTCTGATAAGTAAAAGGTCCATTCTTTATTCAAAAAGGCATCTGACGCATTCCCAACTCCTCGAAGGACTCAAATGTGAGTCCAAATAGAAGACAACGGAAGAGGGAGAAGTCAAGGCACGTTCCCTAATTCACAACACTTTGAGGGGTAGAAAGGCGTGTTGAAGCTTCGGAATGGGACTAAGAAGAGTTGACAAGCTTCACTCACTCACACGGGCCTGCACACAACCCACACAAAGTGGTTAGTGCATAGTTGGAGCACCTTTGGTGCTAGGACGAGCCACGGGTAATACGAACACATTAGATTCACCACGGCCCGGACTTGGGGGAAGCCACCACCTTCCCCCTTATAGTATACTCTGTGACTGGCCATGGAGCCTACATCCAAATGGTTTTTTTCTCCCAGGACTCCCGAGTGGGAGTCCCGAAATCGCGCCAGTTGGGACTCTCGCGACTTTGGAGCCTCATAACTTTGCGAGCAAACCTCGAATCGAGATGCGGTCTGAAGCAAAGTTGTAGCTCATGGAATATTTTGCCACATGTCACGGATAAACGATATTATTGGATGGAAAAATGGATGATGAATAAAATGGATGAACTTTTAAATGAACATTGGCAACAAAAGAAAATTTGTAAAAAATTGAACAAAAGAATAGGATGGAATAATTTCATGTTGGTTTATCTTGAAAAATACAACATATGAAATGTTAATGCAATACTTCAAGTTATATTTCATATTTCTTCAATATGAATTTATGCAGCATCTAAACCACTTAAATTTTAATACTAAATCCAATTTAATGGCATATAAACATGTTGACCACTAATAGGTATGTGCCAATCCATACACTAGTACCCATTCACCATCAAGAAGCATGTGCCCATTAGGAATTGAAACAATACCTTGCTATAAGCCTAATGACCCACCAAGAGGTAATGTGCCAATCCATAGACTATACCCATTCACCATGAAGAGGCATGTGCGCATTAAGAATTGAGACAATACCAAGTAGCCATTTAACACTTTACATTATTTATAACATTTCAAGTTATTTATTATTTTCATTCACATTCTCAACCTCTTGCATCTAACACCATTATGGCAACTTGTACAATCAAATTACATTTCCCCCCTCTACTACTAATTTTTCCAATCTATACCTGAATTTGCATTTATTCCACCCTTATTGCCTAGTTACATCCTTTCTACCTTTACTAGGTGTTTACAATTGTGAAACCTTTATACTGTAATAGGAAGGAGAAAATTGACGCTAAATGTCATACCAAACACTTAAGAATCGATGATTGAATACACATTAATCTCAAGCATATAAGATAAAATTTGCAAAATGATAAAAAAACCATTGGAATATCCAAGAAATGATACCAGACTAATCCCCTTCCAGTTTGGTTCAAAATTAAAACATGGGAAATAGAATGGAAAAGGACAATTTACAAAACAAATGAATGGGCAACATGGCGATGGGCTAATGCAAAGATAGACAAAAAAAGGTTTTGCATTGCTTAAACATATTATACACATTTCTAAGATATGGAAGATTACAATTTGGTAATGTTTATACATACCATGGATTTTTAAAAAAGAATGTGCGAATTTGAAAAAGATGATTCCAAAACGTTTTTTCACATTTTATTGAACAATTTGTTGACAAAAGATTTAATGACCCTTGGCAACTTGATATCAACAAAATTCATGAATCCAAAAGATGACTTTATCAACTTTAGGCATGCAAGCTTGGGTGCCACAAGAATTGAAGAACAAAGTGTTAAACCATTCGATGAACCGTTGAATGATAAGGCCAGCCCCAAAACCATGAGAGGTGACGCGCTCCCAAGTCACGGGGTGAAACCCACTTGAGGGTTTCACAAAGTCAAGTTGCGGAAAGTTGAACTTGGTAGCACGCTCCCGGCTTCCAA
>Ga0209611_10006162_pt1 | contig 19802 bp, 15 predicted proteins | sample S1TSphgellanicum_3_FD_187693 | JGI IMG/M metagenome (GOLD analysis project Ga0209611, IMG submission 187693) | Host-associated microbial communities from peat moss isolated from Minnesota, USA - S1T2_Fc - Sphagnum magellanicum MG (SPAdes) (version 2) | ecosystem: Host-associated > Plants > Peat... | reverse complement strand
CCGACGCGCGGCGTTCACCCCTTTTGGCCGTTGATGGAAACGAAGAAGCCATGGATGAGAAACATCCACAAGCCCTACCAACCCCCACCCGTTTATCATCCGTGTGTCCTTCACGGTTAGCTAGGTACCAATCTGAGCTGTAAAGTCACTGACTCACCGAAAAAAACCAAGCAACGTCACCTATTGGACACTTACAAAATATTTTCTTCTGTTCCGTGGGTAGGTACTCGAGGAGTCCCTAATATAGGTACCCAGGCTCTTAGAAAGGGGTATTATTCAGTTCTAGCCAAAAATGATCCCAACCAATGTCAGGAATACAAATTTCAAGGACCCAATGAGATGGCTGATTGCAGTTCGAAAACCTAAGTATATTTGTTGGTTCTATTAATTAGTTGTGAGGTGCATCTCAATGTTTTTTTTTGTTTTTTTGGCTATGAGTCACATTGATTGGTCCATCACCAAAACAAATTCTGAAACTTTAGGCACTCCACCAACACGAAGTTTGCACTCCCAAAATTGAATTATAGAAGTACCTATTTGAACAATTTGAAAACTTGATGGGAAAACATTGGGAACATCAAAATTCAAAAATACCACTTCCCAAACGGAAAAATATATTAATCCTCTAAAGTGCATGTCACATCACCTCATTGGACATGGTGGGAACCCATTCAAAACATCAAGTTCCATAGAATCCAAACCCCACCTCGCCCAAGGAAAAAAACCTAAACATCTTAAGGTTAAAATGCACCCCACCAAACATCACCCGGAGACCAAACACCCTTCTTGTTGTGCATACCAACATTGGTGAAAGGTTGTAGTCATTTGTGTAAGCATTTAAATGTAACTTTATGACCAAATGCCTGATCTTGAAAAAATGTGTTTGGTTTTTTTATATAATCCAAACAAAAAAAATTTGTGCAGTTATGGTTGTGGAAAAAAATAATTATTTTTTAAAAAGGCACAATGTTATATATAATCATGTTTGGTTATGGGAAAAGACCATCGCATTGTAATGCACATACTTGAAAACAAATATAGTGACAATGAACCTTTTAAAGGTGGGTTTGACAAATAACCAAGATAAACAAAATGCAAATAAATAAATAAAAGTGTTTGGTTATAAGAGCTTAGCCTCCCATTAAAGGGCATGAAACTGTTCATTAATAAAACCCTAAACCTAAAAAGGATACAATGCACAAGAATCAACAAAAGGACATTCTATTTTGGCAACATATTTATTAGTCCCCAAAGGATAATCCTTACATATTCATACTATGCATAAGAATTTTATATTCCTTCCAAAAAAAAGGGGGCAAATCAAAGCTTAAATTTAAGCAAGGTTTTCATGATCATTTTGTACTTATAATCTAAGCTCTAAATATGTCCTCTACAAACTAGGGTAGAAGAACAATTCAAACTTTGTTTAGAATTTATAGAATTTATAGGTCTTAATGTTATAGTGTTAAAAAATATGATCTACCAGTGATAGTAGAACATGTAAAGAATGATAGTCCAAGTCTAAAAATTTATTTGTAGAAAACAAATCTCAAAGAGAAATTAGAGCAAGTAGAAAAACAAGAACTAGGTTCAAAAGCATATCTACAAAAGGTGAAAATGGAGCATGTAAAAGAAGGATTAACATCAAACATACAAGTTGAAATTGTAAATCAAACCTATAATTACAAGTTCCAAAAATATTTAGATGACTGAAATCCATAGTTCGAAATGCTACATCAAGGAGCTTCAAGAGAGTTAGGGATCAACTAAGTCATATCAATAATTCCTATAGATTTTTCCCCACTACATGCACAACAACAGAAGATGTTGATTTAAATTGGGATGATTTTGCAAAATTTTATAAATTACTATACTTTACTATAGTAATCCATGAACATGTTATAGCAAAATTTTAAAATTTATTACATTTTTTGGATTTATGGGTTGTTTGCAAGGAAAAAAAAGGCATACCCTTGGTGGGGCCAAAATGCACTTCACCAAGTTGTTAAAGTCTAGCACCAAGAAAAGAAAAACAATCATGAATTGCACAATTCATGGGATACGAAGCAGCATGTTGGATTTACAAGTTGTAGATCTTGCATCAAATAAGGAGAATTTTCCCCCTGCTCTTAACACACAAAGAAAAAGAGTAACAACACAACTAAATTAAGTGCCTTCAACAACTAGAAGAAGCATGTGGACAAATGAAACATTAAAAGTAGCCATGGATGTTATTAAGAGAAGGACACATTCTTTAAAGAGGGCCAACAAATCATGGAACATCCCAATGAACTCCTTTTTTTATCACCTGAATGGAAAAACCAAATCCAAGAAGATGGCGCTAGGAGGTGTGCTTATAGAAAAAGAGGATGCAACAATGATTACATGGACATTAGCAATGTAAGAATATGGACTATCCATTAGCCTACAACAACTTAAAATGAAGGTTGTAGAACTAACATAAACAAGGGCTACATTGTTCCAGGATGGAATACTAAGCAACAATTGGTGGTTCTAGTTCAAATGCAAACATCCATAAGTTAACATACAACAAGTAGGACTAGAAGTTTACAAAACACAAGGGTTGACACCCACTTCTTATAACTCTTTTATAATAACTTACAATTGATCTACAACCAACACAATTATGGAACTCTAATGAAATAGGAATTCAAGTTTGTGGCACCATATGTGACTACCTATATGATTATAAATGTAGTCATATAGGTAGTTGTAAACCTTGGCAATTGCATCATCTTATGATTGACCAATGCCATGTTAAATGGATGGTTATCCAAGGCAATGGACAAAAATTCCCATATAGTTACAAGAGGTATGTGATTATACGTACAATTGGGTGCCATGTGGTGTCTTTTACAAAGTTGCACATGTTTTTTACAACTTGTCCTAAGCAATTACACATTGTAATAATCACAAATGTCATTTATGACTAAAATTGTATTCATAAATTTACAAATTTCTTTAAGTGGAATAGTTTGTCGAAGCTCCTTGATATTGTTTTGTAATGTTGTTTTGTGATCTACCCTTGGGTTTTTTAATTCTATGTGTGACAAGCTCTTTCATAAATGCGTTGGAACTCCAATTGTAATATTGCTATTTTGTTTCTATCAGTTGCATGTGTAAAAATAATTCATCAAAGTTCTTTGCATTGCAATCTTTATTTGAAGTGTTGTTTTGTGAATTTTTCTTGAGTTTTTGGCATTGTGTGTGAGAAGCTCTTTCAAATCAATGCACCAAAGTTGTTCTTTTGACATATGCATGTGTGAGGATAATGCATTAAAACACCTTACTTTTTCTCAATTTAAGGTTTTATTTTGTAATCTCACTTTACAATTTTGCTTTATGACCTTGCTTTGCAATATTGCTATATGCTTGGTTATGCCCTTGGCTTTTAGTACTAACAATCTTGTGTTGCATTCAATGCCATTCATTGTAATAGTGTTTTTACATATACAAATTGTTATTTCCTTAGCGTGTTTTTTTTTTTGTTAAGTTAAAAGTCTTGTTTGCATTCGATGTTTTTATGTTTCTATGTGTGTAAAAAGTTGTTTAATTACTACATCAAAGGTCCTTGCAAGGCATTTGATTTTTTTATTAATAACATTTTTGTTTAACATACATTGTTTTTGTGTTTTTGCAAGTGCACAAGAAACTACTCCATTAATGCTATTGAAATGTTTTGGATCTCCTTCATAAATTTGGATTTTTTTGTTGCTGTGCATGTTTGGTGTTCCATAGGGTTTAGAATGTCCTTTTAATTATTTCATTATCAAACCTTTTTGTGGATCCCCTATTAATTTTAATTTCATACGTATCAATAAATTGGAAATAGAGTAAAAACACAATCAAAATAGCCACCCTGTATGTTTGAAATATCACAACGGAAGCATAATAATTTGAATTGGCATAAATGTTTTTGGAATATTTTTCATTTATTGCAAACTTTATATGTTCAAAGCTTGACATAAATCCAAAATGTTTTTGCATGTTCAAAGCACTCAAATTTTGAAAATGGCCAATTTTTTTTTTTCAAATGTCTTTTTTTCTATTAAATGTACGCCATTCCTTTGGAAAATTGGAGAGGATTTTGACATTGATGATTAGAGGGCAAAAAAACTTGAACTAATGAAAATTGTTTTTATAATCGATTTGAATACATTTGGTTCAAGTGTGCTTTTCACTTTGAAAATTATGGATTTTGAAAATGTCACCTTAACAAAAGCTGTTCATATTTATGTGATAAAAGGCATGAATGCATAATGTATTTATATCTAACATGTAGTGTTAAACTAATTATCCAAGATACAAAATTTTAAGTTATAAACCAACACAAAAATGACACGTGTCATGTACAATCCTTGGGAAAAAACTTTTACCTTGGTGCCTTTAGTTCTTTTGACTATGTTTTCATCCAATATTGCTTGTGCAAGAGAGGTTTGGTGATGCAATGTGTAGAAAATTGAACAATTTTTTAAAATGTCAACAATCTTTCACATGGTTTGTAGAAAAGGTTTAATCTTTAACCTTCATTTTGCTTCAAAAATCGATAAATAAAATTCAATCAACATTGCAATGTTGTTTTTTTGTGTGCAACATATGCAAAAAATTACTACATGTCATTTGTAACTGCTTCCTTTTCATTAATTTCAATTCTCACAAATAGATTAAATTTTGTTGTGGAATTTAGTTGTTGTTGACAATAATTAGCCTTTGTTATCAGTAAGAACCATGTTCATCACCTTTGTTAAGCTTATAATCACTTCAACCATGTTCATCTAAATGTCATTAATGACCTTATCTTTACATTTGAAATAAACAAGTTGTTACTCTAACATAGATTTTTGTGTAGGTTGGAATGTATAATTTCTACCAAAGTGATCAATAGAATTGACTAGCAATTATTTTTTAAATTACATGTTGCTTTAACCATGGACTTTTGTGTAGATGAATAGTTACATTTGACACCATTGTTACCAACAACTTTTTATGCACCATCTCATATACATTTCAATTAGCTTTGTTCACCAATTATGGTGTGTGTGCATAGGGGTGTTGAACGTTGTGTGAATTGGTGTATTGTTGATTATAATTGACATTAAAGTCTACACCACAATGAGCATTGGTATGTCACATGCATTTCAATTTTTTTTGTAACTTTTGTGAACTATGACAATGTTGATTGGATTAATATACATTGCTAAAAGCATTATTTGACGAGACACATCAATTATTATTGAAGCATTTTGAGACCCATAATCATCATTATTTCATCTTTTATTAATATCAATTGTTTTTCCAATGTTGTAAATGTGATTTTAGTTTTTCATGAAATCCCAAATATGGGAAGGATTGACTATGGGCCTCTTCCTTATGAATTCTATAATAATGTCATAGAAGGTGTTGTTAAAAGACTAAGGAAGGTGCAGAACAACCTTGTCATGTTTGCCCATTGTCTAATAATCTTCATTTTGCCCAATTCCTTGGAAGAAGTCAAAAACCCTTTTTTTACACATAAGTACATTCACATGTGTTGAAAGCAACTGACATTCATGACAATAACAAAAAAAATATTCCAATTAACTATAGTTGTTTCAAACTAATCCCATGGTTTAACCTTATCAAAAAACATTACATGTTCATTCTTTTTTTCTTTGATGAAGGCCATCCTTTCTCTATACACCCAATTTGGTTGCTTTGGTTTCCTTGTTCATGCATTTAAAATGATGGATCAAAACTAGTGTTGAAAATTTTCTTCTTGCCCTTGTTTTTTTCTTTGATACACCTTGTTTGCTTGTGTCATCGACATGTTTTGTCGTTTCAAAAAAATCATCTAGACATAATTACTAATAAATGTTGCATTATTTGTTTTATAAATTAAAAACTAACTGAAATATGGACTAGTTGTAAAGGATGAGTGCACTTACTTTCTTCATCAATAGGATTGTTGTTGTGTTGGCTTGAGATTCCTCCAAAGATTTCCATTCTATGAAGTTGGAAGGCCTTCTAATATCTTGGAGAATGGATTAGAGTCTATAGTATCTTGGAGAATGTTGCTTTGGAGAATGTCGATGATTGTCAACATTATCTTGGAAAATGTTATTAGGTGGTAAAAACTTTGTGAAAATGATGACAAGACAAAAGGGCATTGGCAATGGTGAACAAAAAAAAACTTCATTTATATGATATTGACAAAGTTAGAAGACATTATTAATGGCAAGTAGAATTTTGAAACAAACTAAATTGTTTAACATCAAAACATTGGTTTATCAATTCATTTTTAAACCATGCACATAACATTTTGTTTTTTGTCAAAAATTCCAAATTTCATAATTTCTTCTTGTGATAAGTAACATTCCCCTTACCATTAACTTAACATTGTGTGGCAACAAAGATTCCATTTCAATGTTTTTGGTTTTAGTTAACATTACATGTTTGAATAATATTATTTTTTTCAATGAATAAACATTGATTTAACATTGACTTAACTCCATATGCGAATGGACTTAAGTGTTCCTCATCACGATAAAAAAATTACTTATTCATCATAGTTGATAAATTTAGTGGAGTGAAATTAATACTTGAATCTTAATCTTAATGATAGTCATTGTGTGAAAGGAATATGAAGAGAGTCCAATTCCATTTGATGTGGCATACGCATTTTTATTTTAATCAAATATTTGTGCAATGCTCAATTATCAAAGATATGAAATGTCAGAAAAATCTTCACAAAATTTTGTGAAATTTTTTCCATGGTTGTATTGTTAATTGGTTAATTTATATTTTGCACATAATTTTACATTAGTTAGTAAAGGTCTACATGCAGAAATGGATAAAGGCCTTGGTCGTACCGTGTGTGTTGATGCCTTTGTGCTTATAAAGTATGTGATATTTAACGAAATATAACCAAAAATCTTTTATAAGATTCCAACAACTCACTTTATCTTAATATAATAGTCATTCAACATTTCTTTAAGCTTGCTATCAAATGCCTTTTGAAGTTTTTGGAATTGCACTTTATTTTTATGAAGGGTTGTTTCCAACATTTGCACTTTGGTTTACACCACAAAATTAAACTATTAATTTAGTTTTGGTCATAATCATGTTACTCATGGTAGCTTTTCAAACGATTATTGAACTTTCATTTTATTCTAGGTCAGCAGTTGATTTTTCACATGAGTATGTTTGCTTTCATATTTACCCATTCCCTTTTGATATGCTTTATGACATGTTTGTTGTTGTATATTACTTAATGTCAGGGTAACTTCATTGTTTTTAAACATAACACAAATAATCCATGATGTTTTTCACTTGTGTAACTATTGCAGAAAGACATAAGATTTTGTTTAGCAAATGTTTGATGATCATTATGAAGTCGAACTTTTTTAAGTTAAGAACTAACAATGTTGTGGGAACACGACCAAATTCTCTATGCTTTCATGCATAGGTCATAGCCCATAACCCAATATCTTTTTAATCCTCCTAACCTTTCATAACTTTAACTCTTCTCATTGCATATGTTCTTAAAGTTGTTTTTTATTCGAATTGGATAATTATTGTTTCTATAGTTTCACTTTTTGTTTGGTAATTGAATGGAGCAACCATCAACTTGTACTATCCAATGTTTTTTCCCCCCTCAATTGAACCCTCACTTTAGCCAAATTTCATTAAGTTTTCTTTAGAAGACTCACTCCTTCATTTCTTTTGTAACTTAATTTTTCATGACTTCTCAATGTCACAACTATTTTCATCACTAAACCTTGATATTTAGTGTAAATTAGATTCTTTCATTCATCATTTGGTTGATACCTTAGTATTTCATGGCTTCCTAATTTCAGAATTCTTAACCCCTAAACCTTCATATTTGTTCTACCTTACACATTCACCACCAATTCCTCTCCTTTTCCTTTACTAACCATAGTCCAATACATTGTCTCTAATTTACCCTCGTGCCCACCTAATTTACAATATTTCAAGTTACCTTTATTGGGCCCTGGACTATCACATTGGGTCCAACTTTTGGAAGGTTTTACCTTATGAGAACCGGTTTCACATTAGATGAACCAGTTTCTTTCGTGAAAGTGTTTAGACTGTTTAGATTGGAACTGTTTTTTTCAGTGTTCAGAGTGTGGACACAGTAGGTAGATGTACAACATCTCACCTATTGGCAGGGCCAGCGTGTTTGTGATGCCTTGTTTTAGGTAGTAGTCATTTCTTTCTCCTTTCGTTTTGCAGCCTTGCTTTGAAGGCTACTTTTAGGGCTAGTTGCAATTAACCTAAGAGCTTGGTTAATAACCTAGGGTTCATTCCCTAGGTTACTACCCAGCAAAATGGGTAGTTGGGTGGATGAAGCTCTTTTGTTACCACAAGAAGAAGTGAAAGCAAAATTAGCATTAGTACAAGGGCAGCTTCAACATGTGTTTTTCCAAATAATTAATTCATTTGAAAGATTCTTTGTTGAAAATTAGGAGATTCCTGATATTTCAAAATATTCTTTATTTTCTTCCACAATAATTTTTCTTTTTAACATAAATTTTTTCAAAAAATTGCAACATTTCTATAAATAATAATATTAGTGTGTGAGCTGCCAAGGTACTATGGTATAAGGAACTGGGTAACAACAAGGAAAATTCAGATTTGCATGAGGACAAATCTCAGAAGATATGCTAACTGAAACAGAACAACAATAATATTGGGTTTACCTAGTCATTCATGAATTGTTGAAGCTTTGGATTCAATTCTCCTCTATGGTCCCCAAACAAATTTGGTGCAGTGGGGCTTAAAAAGATAGCACCTGTTGATGAACTGTTTTGTTAGAGAGGTGAATCCAAAACCTCATGGAGCTCACTTCAAACAACTTTTATTTTGCAGTTGTTGCAAATTGTAATAAGTTCAACTTGACTTCACAACAAATTTCTGGACTAAGTTAAACACATGTTGCTGAAGTAAGTTAGTTAGGAAGGAGAATTTGAGTCCAAAACCCAAACCCTTTGACAATTTTGACAGTTTGCATTTTGATAGTCAAATTTTTTTAAAAAATTATCCAAAAATTGATCCTCACCTATCTGCATAGAACATGCATTTTATAAAATTTTGATCGGGAGTCAAACTGCCAGTTGAAATTTGATTGGTTGATTTAAACTCTAAAACCAACCGACTCGTTGTGTTATGGCTCTGCCCATTATGTTTCAACATTCCTCAAAATGTGAAACCAAATGGGCCACAATGAACCAGCACCCACCAGCACACCATTCACTGGATGGCCGATGTTACTCACTTGTGGATGAAATCTCAACTGAGTTAATATTTGATTTGACATTGGTAACCAATTCTGTAACCTAGATCTCATATATAGGTTGCTAGGTAGGAAAATAGGTAAACTACTAGGTAAGTAGATGTTTATACGTAGGTGAGGGCTGATTTTACTACCTACTAACAACCCATAAAAGTGGGTAGTCTTATGGGTTGTTAGTAGGTAGGTAGTTGAAAAAAGCACTGAGCTAACCACCATGGTTAGTTAAGCAACTTGAACCCAACAGAAAACTGTTTCCTGACCACTTACCATCCATCCTGCATGGTGGGCTGGTGGGTGCTGGTTCACTGGCCCCGGTACCCAATTGAAACTCTCTGCATACTTTCTCCCTGATTCTTAATAGTCAATATCTCCAATGATCTTTCACTTGGTGAGCAAAATCATTCTCTGGAATAAGGTATTATATGTTGTTGAACTAACAAAGAGAGTTTGAGGCCAAAAGCTTCAACAACTTGGAGAGTCTGCAAATACAAAACAAGCAGCTCATTGTGTAATGGCTCTGCCCCATATGGCCCATCTCTTGGGTGAACCAGCATCTTCACTGGTACCTTCACCTTCTTGAGTAAGGCCTCTTAGAGTTAATAGTTAAGGGAATGAAGATTAAATTTGGACTCAAAGACTCCGATTTAGTCTAGTGATGGGATATCTATAATGTTTTGAAGCAACCCAAAAATATTTCTGATTTTTAGTTTTTACTATGGTAACACACAAGTGCTTTTTTGGGGAAAAATTGTGGGGCCACTTGGGTGACCCAAAAAATGGGGCTCCAAATCACACAAAGGTTGTTTTTGGAGAAAAATGGGGCCAAAGTTGTCAGATTTAGACATGGTGTGATTCATATTAATTAGTTCATGAGTGTGCTCAAAACTTTTTTTTTTTTCCTTTGAAAGAGCCATATTCATTGGTCCATTGGCAATTCTTTTGGAACATTGAACACTCTCAAATGGAAGCACCTCTTTGGATCCCAGTTGCAAAATAGGAACAAATGTATTTCCCAACAGCCTAACCTTTCAGGTTATATGCATGAGAGTTGAACTTTGGAGAAAAGCCAAAAGGCAAAAACGCCAAAAACTCATCACATCATCATAGAGTTGAAGTTTGGGCAAACCATATCAGATAAAATTGAGGTGCTATTGGGAACGCCTTATAGAACACCATGGGAACTTGAGGAATGACAACAGAAGATGTTGGGAACAGATTGGGAACACACAAGAAAGAAACAAACTATAACTCCCCCCAACCCACCCCCAAAAGGAAAAAAACAGGGTCCATAATGAGTGCATGCTGAGCCTTCCCATTGGCTGCATGAAATTTCTATTTCCAAAACTGTTTGTCACCATTTTTGACCTGGGCTAATGGCAGGGGCAGAAATTTGGGGACATACCATAGTCTCATAGTTGTGCCCTTGCCATTAGCCCAGGCCAAAAATGATGACAAATAGTTATGGAAATAAAAACTTTCATGCAGCCAATGAGAAGGCTCAACATGCACGCATGAGGGGTACAGTTTTTTTCTTAGGGGCAGAGAGGGAGGGAGGGAGGGAGGATTTTTTTTCCGCTTGTTCTTTATGTGCTCTCATCATGTTCTCATACGGTTCTCATCAGGTTCCCCAAGTTCTCAAGTTATTTCTCAAGACCAGGTCCATGTTATGCATGTTTGAGACATGTTATGGGTATTAGGGGGATGTAACATGTCACTGGGCATGTTATGTGCCCTTTGCCCCGATTGTTGATACCTTGTGATACCTAAACACATTTTGGGTCCATGTTATGCATGTTTGAGACATGTTATGGGTATTAGGGGGATGTAACATGTCACTGGGCATGTTATGTGCCCTTTGCCCCGATTGTTGATACCTTGTGATACCTAAATACATTTTGGGTCCATGTTATGCATGTTTGAGACATGTTATGGGTATTAGGGGTATGTAACATGTCACTGAGCATGTTATGTGCCATTTGAAACATTCATAACATGAGAGGATATGGGTGCAAAACGTGCCGAGGAGGTATCAGGCAATTTTATTTAGAAAATATGAATGGGGCTTAGGGCAGACTGGGGAAAACAATTGCAGCAATACTTTTGTACTGACTGCATTCAATTTCTTTGGCCGACTTAATATTTTCAGGGGTCAAAAGAGTGGTTCTCTTGGGGGGGGGGGGGAGTTGCCCAATGTTCCAAAAAACTTGGGAGATGGGCCAATTAATGTGACTCCTTCCAAAATAAAAAATGACAAAATAAAAAACAAAAGCGCACCCATGAACTAATGGAAATGAATCACACTAACTTATGTCCCACACAATAATTTTACTTTCCTCTTTAACCTCTAGCCAAATTTGGTTACTTGTCCTTTTGTGAATGATCACCAGTCCACCTACCTCATAAAATTGGGGGAAAAAAAAAAAAAAAAACCCCTCAAAAAACAATTCCTGGGTAAAAGTGTTGTAATCAATCATCACAAATGTGTTGGAAGGGTTAAACACAATGTGTTGTGATACCATCAAATCTCTGGGGGAGCCAGCAAGGTTATCTATTTATCTATCTAAGGTGGGGTCCCTCTCCCCTCCCCCTTCGTCCACTCTTGATGAGTCCGGACTGTTACGTAAAATGCTGAAGGGTTCGAGGAGGAAGACGCGGTCATTACAGTTGGCAAAGGACATTTGGGGTCCAGGGACATGCAGAACTGGAGGGATGTGCATAGAGAGACAGACAGACATTAGAGACCAAAATGGTTTTTTTTTTTTTTTTTTTTGTCAAATTTATGATGTAGCGCCAAAGTGGCGATCGTCCAAAGGCAGATTTAGCCAAATTTGGTTACAAGATAAATATGAAAATAATTTTTTTAAGAACATCATACTTCCCAGGGGTTTAAAAAATAATAATTGTGATGTAGTGAAGTGGGTGTCATTCATAAGATGATTTAGCCAGATTTGGCTACAGACTAGATATGAAAGTTTTAAAAAAAACCAGAATTCTTCTATATTTTTGGCTACCTTAGGGGGACTTATCATAAAATTCGGGTGATTTGGAAAGTTTTATTTTCGAAATCTGGCGAATTTGGGCCATTTTTCGAATGGAATATCCTTTGTATATAGGTCGAAATCTTATTTTTCAGTCGAAATTTGGCGAAATTTCGCCCCCTCACAAAAAAACTGATCCTTCCTTCTACTGTACTTTTTCGTACTTTACTTTTGAAGTTTACCCATACATAGAAAGAAAGTATGGTAATATTTTTTTAATAAAAAATACTGGTTGAATTGTGGCTACTAAAAATCTCATAAAAGGAACTTGATTTTAGCAATTTCATTTTTAATTTCTCATTTTGGCTATATTCATGTCAGAACTCAGAAGCTTGGCGAGCCTGGAGCTAGGAAATGCAACTAAACGTGTTGGCCAAAAGTTAGACACTACTGGGAAGCGAGCGAGCCAGCGAGGGAGGGAAGGAGGGAGAGAGGGAGGGAAGAGCCGCCGGGAGGGAAGCGAAGACTCCACGCACGCTAGCAAGGACTCGATATTCCTGAGCTTTCTGTCTCCTGGAAAATCAGATCACTCAATCACATGAAGGAAGGGGAGGGAAGAGAACAGAAGAGAAGAGAAAAAGGACGTAGGGTGGATTCTAGAGTAGATTAATCTGTGTTCAGATTTGTCTGAGAACACTGCTGCTTTGGAGGTAAAGCTTGCTTCTGTTTCTGAGATTCAACCTAGAGGGTTGGATTCTAGATTACATCCTGCTGCGTTCAGATTTTGTCTCAGAACACTGCTGCTTTGGAGGTAATGAAGCTAGCTTCTGTTTCGGAGATTCAACCTGGAGGTGTGGATTCTACACTAGATTCTTCTGCGTTCAGATTTGGCTGAGAACACGACTGCTTTGGAAAAGGTAAAAACCTGATTCTGTTTCGGAGATTCAACCTGGAGGGCTGGATTCTAGAGGAGCGGCAATCCTTTTTGGTTGGCTGATTGCTGTTTCTTTGCTGAAGTTTTAATTCCGAACATCTCTGACGGGAAGTTCACGTTCTTCTTCTTCCTTTGGAAACAATCGGGCAGCTTCATGTAGGAGAATATAGATTCGTGTTGTAGTAGTTCTGGGGTTCCTTCTGATCTGTGAAGCTTGAACTAGTGAAAAGATCTGCGGCCGCGACCCATTTGATCTGGAACCCTACCCAAAAAAATGGGAAGCAACACATCAAAATCCAGCGGTCTTACAACTCTGCAAATGGACAGAGAAAGAGGTCCTTTCAGAAGCCTTTCCGTGTCGAACTATCGCAAACCACCTCCACCCAAGAAGGCAGACTTGCAGTACAACCCTCACACAGTGGCGCTCACATCGGCCAGTACCTCCACCGGCGGATTCATGAAGCTGGTGGAGTCGCCGGATAATACTGCTGCCGCTCGCGGCCTCGCATCTGTCATCACTGCTGGAGCTGCAGGTCGAAGCGACAGACCTGCTGCACCCTTGTACAAGAGCGTCAAGAAGTGGGACTCTATGCCACCAAGAATGGATGCGTTGTTGTACCAGAGTTCTGCGTTGTCGAATTCATGGGCTGATTTGGGTGTTGTTCGAAACTCAATCTTATGCGAACATGAGAAGGATGATAGGATCAAACCCTTGATCAAGCAGCAGCAACAGCAAATTTTCAAGGCGGATGTGAAAGATCAGGAAATAGAAATCATTGATGCTTGGGAGCTCATGAAGGGACTTGAAGTTGAAGACAGATCAAACCCTAGCAGCACTTCTCCATTGCTCTTGTTGCCAGATTCCCATGCTAGTACTTTTCTTGCCAATGAAGCACTTGACATGGACGAGAAGATGGCACAGTGCTACAAATCTCTGGATCAAAAGTCAAGATCACATTCCATGAGTACTCATGGGTTTGATGCAGGCGCACCTGCTTCCTCGACATTGAAACAAATGCTTGGAAATGCTGTTCATGTTCTCAACTCAAGCTACTCTGTACATCAAGACCGAACAAATGGCACAAACAGACTCATTGTGGAGCATGACTTCACAGAAGTATGTGCACCACAAGGCAGTGGTCGGAATCTGAAAGCAGCAGACTGTTTGCAGGAAGCTCATGGCAACGACGACATGGATCTATTTGATCCTGACATCTTGGCAGACTTTGCAGATTCATTGGAGCATGATTCAGATGCATCTGATGGTTGGTGTCATGTAGGTAGTGATGGAGAGGTGACTTCTTGCTCAATCAGCACTTTAGACGATGACAGCCCTAAGTTCCATTGGATGGAAAGTGACAATTTGCAGCAGCATAGCTCACATAGGACCTTCTATGAGCAGCAGCAGGAGTCAACAACCAAAACTACCAATTCAGAAATGCAGAAGTCTGTTTCACTGTTGACAATGAGATGCACTAAGAAAAAGACATCTTCTTGTGAGGAGGTCTCACCCATTGATGTTGAGGAGCAGAAGGATCTGGATCCTCTGTCAAGGTATGAACTCAAGTGCCCTCCAGGCGGACAGGACAGAGTTGTGCTATACACGACCAGCTTACGGGGGATTCGAAAAACATTTGAAAGCTGTAACAACTTGAGGATGATACTGGAGAGCTTCAATGTGTATGTGGATGAAAGAGATGTGTCAATGCATGCCGGCTTCCGAGAGGAGCTCAAAGCCCTCTTTGGGAAACCAGTGCCAGTCCCTAGAGTTTTCATCAAGGGTCACTACATAGGGGGAGCAGAAGAAGTTTTCGAGTTGCATGAGGACGCCTTGCTCGCTGACTTGGTCAAGACTTTGCCTGTACGAATTTCTAGACAAGTCTGTGACTGTTGTGGAGGGATTCGTTTTGTGCCCTGTACAGAATGCAACGGAAGCTGCAAGATCCTCACAGATACCTATGATGTGAAACGGTGCCCCAATTGTAATGAGAATGGCTTGATCAGGTGTACTCTTTGCTCTTGAAACACTTTTGATACTTGTACACTTCTGAGCAGAATTGTATGGTTTCAAGCTAGTGGTTTGACTGCATATTTACAATTCTCGTGAGATTATGTTACTACCCAGTGAAGATTATGTTTACAATTGTCATGAGATTGTTAGTGTGCAGTTCACAGCAACTCTCCAAGTTGCAGAAAACCTTACACTCTACAGCTTGATTGATTTGGGTTGAGCTGCATACCTAGACAAAGAAGTCTTGGATAGGTAGCTTGAGAGTTGTATGCCCCAACATGGATTCAATTTGTGTTGGTAAATTCAAGAACGTTACAGTTTGTCGATTTTGACCAAGCTTCTGTCCAGGACAATTAGAAGCCTGGATAGATAGCTTGATGTTTCAAAGCACATGGAACTCTGATTGAATTTTGAGTTGTGGGCAGTAAATTTGATGACTTGTCCATGTCTCTAAGCTGACTTTTCTAACTCACTGAACATGTACATATGTGTGAAGCACATGGTCCTTTGCCTCTAGTAGACATTGAGAAAACTCTGATTGTTTCCTGCAGCAGATCAGGCCAGCTGTTTTTCTCTACTCACCAAAGTTTTAAATGTACAGATGGATTAGGACAAAGCTTCTAAGTCTCTATAGAAGTCAAGCTTTGCTACAAACCAGAAAGCTCAGACCAGATAGCTATCTATCTTGGTGTATTTGTTTCATTTCCATTTCACAGATTACTGAATAAGTTTGTGCATGCATGTCCTTGAGAGCATGTGAGTACTGGCAGCTGTACATTGTAAGGATTGTGCATTTGAGGCATTCGTGGAAGCCATTTTTCAGACCAATTCATAGCATTGGCAATCTGCCATGAACTTTGAATACAAATCTTGTTAATGAGATTTTTCCCCCAGAACTGGCAGTTTTAAAATTTTCATTTTTTATGGCATTCCATGGGGTATCAAAAAACAAAAAGACTTCAAAATTTGAAGACCCACCCGCATGTTATATTGTCAAACTAATACACTCAGTTACCAATTAACCCAATTATTGTTGTTGATATTAGTTGCTTGTTTTGCATAAGGATTGGTTATCAAATACCCACCTTGGGAATTTGCTCAACGATACCACCGAGGTAGGTTATAGGGTTCAGGTTTCTTTTTACAAATGACCTTATTGACTGTAAGTGTGCCCATGCCCTCATCTTCATTTGAGCCTTTGGAGCACACACAAGCATGGTGGGCCTTCATCTTCCTTTGAGCCTTGTAGCACACAAGCAATCCCAGCCATTAAAGCCAGAGTGGAGACAAGGTGGCTTGCTCAATCTCCAAGAAATCTCCAACTCAAGACACAAGCCTTTGAGAGCTAGCTAGATGACTGTCACCAAAATGTTCCAGAGAAACATTGTCTGTTGGTTATCTGGCTTTCCTTCAGCAACAGACAATTGCACCACATTTGGTGCAATTTATAATAATATTTTTTTTATATCTGGGTCTTTTTGGATTCTCTGAATCCTACCTACCAAAGTGGATAGGTTCAATGACTAGTTTTCAGAAAACTTCAAAAATGATGAATTACCAAAGCTATGTTCTCTCACCAACCAGCCAACACTAGTATAGTCCAGTGGTGGGGTGGGTATTTGATTTTGTCAATAACTGCTACTTCCAGTTATTTAAAAATCTCAAAAGAACATACAAAAAGAGCCTACAAAAAAGGATTGGTTTTGTGGGCTCTCATATTGACTTTTTCCAAAAATTTGTGAGAACCACGATCCTATATTTCAACCAGTTCTTCGAGTTTTGTGAGACCACAATTATGAAGCCTACGAACGAACTGGGCCAGAGTGAACCAGCACCCACCAATGCAACAGTTTGGCCATTCTGTCCATAGGATGGGCTGCATTTCTTCATCCGATTCTTGACCCTCCGTTAACCAACATTGTGCCCCAGTCAACCTTTTTTGGCTGCTGACCTTTGACTCCCCCCCTTTTTTTTGGGGTGCTTTTTTGCCAACCTGACCATACTACCCTCCAACCTAGCTATCCTAATTCCCTAGCTATGTTCCTGAACTAGCTACATTATTGACCTATATCTTGGTCCTACCTACCAACCTCTTACCTACTAACCTATTATCTTTTCCAAGCTAAACTTCTACTTTTCAGCAAAACCTTTATCTCTTGACACAACTTCTAATTCTTTTTTGCTAAACCTATATGTCTTCTTGGCTAAATCACTACTTATTGACATTAAAGCCCCTTTTTTTTGGCAAAGATTTTATCTCTCAACAAATCCTTTATTTCTTCTTGGTTAAACTTCTACCTTTTAGCAAAACCTTTACCTCATCCTCATTAAATTTTTATCTCTCAACAAAATTTCTATCTTTTCTTGGCTAAACATTAATCATTTGGAAAAACATCCAACTCTTCCTAGTTAAACATATGCCTCTTGGCAAAACCTCCATCTCTTTATGGTTTAACCTCTACATGTTAGCAAAACCTTTATCTTTTTTTAGTTAAACCTTTATTTCTTTACTAAACTTCTATCTCTTGATGGTTCGACTTTTATCATCAAAACTTTTGTTTCATCATGGTTAAACTTATGTCTATTGACAAAACCTTTAAATCTTCACAAAACCTTTATATCTTCTTGAATTAATTGTTTAAAAATTATTTTTTCAACAAAATCTTTTAACAAATCTTTTTGGCTAACCTATTCATCTAACTACATTATTGACCTAACTTGCTTCTTATTTATGTACATACATACCTACTTAACCACTAAACTACTTATTTACCTACTTTTAAACCTACCTACATAATTGCTTACTTACCTACTCACCCACCCAATCACTTGCCTATCCATCTATAATTTATTTACCTACTTACCTAGCTTCCTACCTACCTACCTACCTACCTATCAGTAACACAATGTCAGCAATTGCCAATGTATGATACACATAATATGAAGGTATTGCATTGAACAAATTAACAACCATTTAAATATATTCAACCCCTTGATGTTGATAGACAATAGCCCCAAATGCAATTATTATAAATTTGATCAACTTTGCAACATTGGTCTAATAACCCTCTTTTCATTTTGGATAATTTAATGCATAATGTACTTACTTTTTGTTAAACTAATTAAATTAAACAACATGATAAATTTAACAATTTGACATACTTATTTTAATGATACATGTATTTAAGCAACATGGATCTATAGATATACGTTTTGGATATAACAAATAATTATGACTTTTGCATTTTTTAACATTAATTCAAATGAACCCAAGATTGGATTTTGGGGGGAAAATTTTTGTTAGACATATATAAAACAAGACACTCATTATATCTTTTCATTTGAAGGGGAGAGGAAAAGTTTCAACTTGGAGAGTCTATACAAAAGATAATAAACATGCATCATTTTTTTATTTATTTATAGTTAATTAGGTTTAAAATGTAAGGCATAAATAGATAATATTTCAAAAAAGTGTTTTACATTTAGATAGTTTTATAAAGATGTTAGGTTTTATGGCATCTACCATTAAGATTATTTTAAGATTTTGTGAAATTTTTTTTGCAATTAATTAGCTTTAAACCCTATGGTTAATTCTTTCATTCATTAGTTTTTTCATTTGATTAACTTTGAAGTTCATAACATAATTAAATATTATGAAACTATTTTGTTTTCCATTTGTATATGTTTGTATAATATTAGGGTTAAGGCCATTACCATTAGGATTATTAAGGGTTTTGAATTTGGGGGTTTAATGAAATGTGTGTTTATTGACTTAAGGTTGTGTTTTTAAGATGGGCTAGGACTCCTTTGACCATCACATCATCATTTAACATGATCGGGATGAATTTATCTTTTTATCATTTCACTTAATTTTTTTGTGTTTTGTTTTGAGTTTAAGAAATTTTGTTTTCCTTGGATGGATTGAACAAAGACATCAATATGCACTAGGAATGTTCCATGTTTGACATATGGATATTGAATTTTGGTTTACCCATAAACGATGTGGATTTAAGGTCATAATGTGGGTATTGTATATTCAACGCCCATAGATAGTGAGTTTTTAAATTTGTCATGTGGGTATTGCATTTTCACAAACCATAAGTAGTGAGTTTTTAAGTTTGTAATGTGGGTATTGTATTTTCACCAACCATAGGAAGAAGGTTTTTTAGCTTGTCGTGATTGCGTTTTCACCACCCATAGATTAAGTGCATTTTCGTCACAATGTGGGTATTACATTTAAGGTACCCACAAACAATGTGGGTTTAAGAGAGACTTGTAAATATTGCATTGCAATTTCCATTTGTGGCCATCTTATATATTAAAGCTACATGTCTGTCTGTCCGTCTGTCCGGGCAGTTTCCAGGCACTGCCCGGACCTTTTTTTTTGTTTTGTTTTTGTTTTTGTTTTTGTTTTTGGATGGGTTTTGTTTTCTGTGTCAGTTAAACTGCCCGGACCTTTGTTTTTTTGTTTTTTTTTTATGGGTTTTGTTTTCTGTGTCAGTTAAACTGCCCGGACCTTTGTTTTTTTGTTTTTTTGATGGTTTTGTTTTCTGTGTCAGTTAAACT
>Ga0209611_10006160_pt1 | contig 19807 bp, 18 predicted proteins | sample S1TSphgellanicum_3_FD_187693 | JGI IMG/M metagenome (GOLD analysis project Ga0209611, IMG submission 187693) | Host-associated microbial communities from peat moss isolated from Minnesota, USA - S1T2_Fc - Sphagnum magellanicum MG (SPAdes) (version 2) | ecosystem: Host-associated > Plants > Peat... | reverse complement strand
TTTTTTTTAATTGTTAAAATTTTTGTAAAAAAATTTTTTTTTTTTTTTTTGACAATGAACTATTTTGGAAAATCAAATCACAAATGAGAAAACATAATTAAAAACCATCATATTTATGTACTTGGTTGTTGTGTACTATGACATCCATGTCTATAACAATTGATGTTCACAATTACACACAAAACAATAAAAGCCCTCCGAATGGCACAACATATATAATTAAAATGCTACTCATTACAACACAATTAAAAATCCAAGTGCACCAAAATGCTTGCAAAAACACAGACTTGCATAAGACTTGAAAATCAAGCACAACAAAACCATAAGAGAGTGGTGTAATTTCAAATCCAAAAAACTAAATTGAAACACCCCACTTATGGGCTTATTTATTCTAAACATCCAAATGTTAAGAATACATTCACATTGAAACTAATTCCAAATTAACTTATTACAATGTATTCACGTAACTAGGACAAACTCACCTAAACACAATAAAACTCTTAACATGATTTTCAATGTATACCCATAGATATAAAAGCTTGTTAAACATTTGTATTTCATATCTAATTGAAGGTTTTTTTTTTTTCTTCCAATTTTGTGAAATAGGTGGTGTCCTAATCATACATAAGAAGACTTAGCCAAATTTGGGTACATGCACAAAAGGAAAGTTTTTAAAAAAAAATACTCCCTAAGTTTAGCTACTTAATCAAACCTATAGTTTAAATATGACAAATTCAAACATTTTTTCTTCAAAATATGACAAACTTGGGGCCACTTTTATCCCAAGAAAGCCTTTTAATGAGTCACACGACCTTTTCTTTTGTCACCATGGTGTGAAATTTTTCCAAAAAAAGAAACATCAATATACTTATAGCCCAATTTGGTGGATCTTCCAAAGGAAATATTATATATGTATAAACAAATTCCTATGTGTGATCACTACTTTTGCTCCATAAAAAATATTTATTTGTAGTGAAAGTGTAATTTTGTACAAATGATATTGTAGTGTAATGAGATCAATATGGTTGTAAATACATATTCCATGAGCTTAAATAAAGACTTGCATTGCTTGATCTATACAACTATAGGCCCAATTTATAACAATGTTTGTTTAACATTTTCCTTAGTTTTAATTTGATTTTCATTTTAATTTTTTTGTTGTTGTGCTTGTTTGTCAAGCATTTATTGTTATCACTAATTTTGTTGTCTTTGGGTTATGAGTTCAAAGCCAATGAAATAAAACACAAAAATGTAATTTTAGGGATATTTAAATATATTTCCAATATATATATATATATTTCCAAGATGTCAATAACAAAACCCCTTAAAAATGCTAGTACCCATAAAAAGATTAATATTTATGAAGACATAATTGGCTTCTTCTTGGGGGTAATTACTAATTACTTTTACTATAGATTGTGACGTATGATAAATTATATTGAAAATACCCATGATAGTTCCAACAAAAAGAATGATAACAACAATCTTCTGTCCCAAATTGATGAAAATATTAAAGACTTAGCAATTCCCTTTGATCTAATCTCCCCTCTCTAGCTTGTCAAAGATTTCTTAGCAAAATGTCATAAGGAGCAAATGATACAAATGAGTTTGATGACTGAAAAAAACAGAGCAAACAAACCCAAACAATATTTTGATGACAATTAGCTAAAGTATGTTGATTGCAAAAAGGATGCATGAAATTGCTAATATCAACCTTGTAAAAGAGGGCTTGTCATGAGAAATACATCAAAAAATCAAAACGATGGTGATGGCTAATTATAATGATACATAGTTAAGAGATAAATGAACATTTCCCATTTGCAACTTTGAAATGATGCATGAACACAAAATTTCATAGTTAGTGAAAGGTAGGTAGGACATGTCATATTTCTTTTTTTGCACTTATGGTAGTACATGTGTTAACAAGATTGGCAAGAGGGCAAGATTCTCTTATAGTCAACCAAATCAATGTCCCTTCAATTTAAACTCACAAATGTGAACAACTAAATTGCATTCCATAAACTCAACATGTCATAGATGAAGTTTGAGAATTGACATTTTCAAATTACTTTTAGATGCCACTTTTAAATTTAAGTACAATGATCCTTGATTGTGTTGCTTCATAACTTCAACCGATGTAATTCCAAATGTGCTTGTAAATTGATTTCCCGACTCTTGATGCGCTATGGGTTGAAGAATGTTGAACATTGGAAATTATAAAATGACTGCAACCTTTAATGGAATAATGGAGTCCACTCCTTATGATAACACATTTGCCACTTTTTGTGAATGTTTCGTGAACCATGTTGAAGGGCCATCAACAACTACCTCCCATTCACCAAATTATAAAATCTTCCCATGATATTCCAACCCACCACAATCATTTAATTTGTGATTGATTGTTCTTATGCCCTTTTTGATATTTTTCATTAGAGCCTCTATTTGGGATCTAATGAAAATCTATAAAATGATTCCTTTTTCATAATTCACAAGTATATTTAGGGTGAAAGCAAATTATAATGATCAAAAAATGTTGTCGCAAATATTCTTTTTCAAAATTGTGCAACTTTCAACTTCCACCAAGCCAATATTAAAAGATGTTTTCATAATTTATATTCAAAATAAGGTAGTTCAATTGCCAAATAATGCAATTGTTAAAAAAAAACTATATTTTTTGATTGATATCAAATGATTAAAAAACATATTTATGAAAAATTAATACATGTATCAATATACTGTAAAATGCAAATATGCTTTAAAAATGATTCAAATAATTACAAAACTTGATGAAGTACTTAGTCATATATTGAATATGAGTTGATTATACCATTTCAATTCCATATGAAAAGTTTCACTCTTGTGATTTCACAAAAAAATCTAATTAAAATATTTCATTAAACAAACATAAGTTTGTTGAAAAAAAAAAGTTTGTTAAAAAATTAAGGTCATTTGAAAAATAAAAATAATTATGTTGCAAAGCTTTGTGTTAAAATCATATTATATGTTTATCAAAATGCTAGATGAAACTAAAAAACATTGTCCCCAAAATAATACAAAATGTGTTTTCTTGTCTGAAATGGCCTCCATAGTTTCGCTTTCACCTTTCACCTTCTTTAATACTCTCAATTGAGAGCTCAACCTCTCTCCTTGAGCAAGTACAATAGCTCTCATCCTTGCCATCTCCTCTATCAAATTCGCCATTTCTTCTCTCAAACTTGCCACATTGGCCTTCTTCACCTTAGGCTCCAACATCAAACGATTGTTCTTTCGCACTATAACGACCTCTTAGATCCCAATCTCCTCACCAATGACTTGTATAATAACCTCACCATAAGCCCTTCCTCTCCTCAAGGAGATGATAGATAGTGCTCTTCCCAATTGTTCTCTCTCTCCACCATCATCTTTGGGCAACTTACACACCTAGTGGGTCGGGCTCTTGCTTGGGCCTTGATGGTCCAAACCTCGGGTTCCTTCTTCCCCTTTTGCTTCTTTCACTGGTGGTGTTGTATGTTGGAGTAGTGATGACATCTTCCAAACATGCAGAAGAGAAAAATCAGCCACTCTTGACTTTTTTGTGTCTCTGATTGGTTACTGAAGGCAAGAAAAAAATCCTTACTAGAAAACAAGCAATAACTCATAACTAGAAAAAAACGGAAGTGGAAAACACAAAATGTGAATCAAAATGGAGAGCACTGTAGATGACTCTAGCAACCATAACCCTGTAGCAGCAAACAGCAGATTGTCCAACACCATTGAATTCAGCAATCATCATACTACATGGTAAGATTAAACCTGACACAAAACCGATTCTTCTTCTTCTTCTTCTTTCAGAGACAAATCAGATTCATAACCCCAAACTGCAAAGAAAATGGCAAACCCAAACAACCACAACCCTTCAGCAGCAGTAGCATATTCTGTTGCAGATCAGGAGTTGAAACATCCAAAATCTGGTTACATGTACATGCACACAGACAATCGGTGATAAAGCAAACTAAGCGTACTTAGCACTCCATTGAATGCATGTAAAGTGCTCAAACAAGTAGTTCAGGATTGGGTACAGTGATCCTTCTTTCAACAAATAATTTGATGGAGCAACTGCATTCATCTATGGAGTTCAGAGGCAAAGAAGAGAGAGAGAGAGAGAGGATACAACACACACCACATAAAATTAGTATGCTTAATAAGAAGCATGCATGGATCAGAAAGTTTGAGAAAGACCATTGACTGTAAGTGCACTAAGCAAACAACGCATTAAAGGACTTGCAAAGAGGTGTTCATGGATGTGCAGTCAATCTGAAGCACAGCCATGAATTTGCATGACAAGTGACAGGAATATGTTTGTAAGAATTGAGAACTTGTGAAATGAACTGATAATATGTAGAGAAATTTCAAATCATGCATTAACATGCTATTACCACTGCAGGACAACAACAAGAAAGAACTCCTAACTAGAAAACAGAATTGGAAAACAAAATGCGAATCAAAATAGAGAGCAGTGTAGAGGTAGCACAAGTCTCTTGAAGATTTAGGTTACCATCAGCAACAATGTATGTGGCACTGGCTAGTTGCCACATATCCAGAAAATTGCAGAGAAATCTCCACAATAACAATATGAAGATAGCATGACAATGGGTGCAGTTATAACCTCAAAATCTGCAGCAAGCACAACAGTGGAGCAGGCAATTTGTTATCATGATGACTGGTTGCGAAAGAGATGCTTTAATTGCTGGGTCTGCTGTTGCAGATTTGACTGGGACTTTCATGGTTACAGGGATTTGAGGTGTCACAGGACATGCAGTGCTGCTGCACATTACCGATGCAGCTTTGAAGGCTGCACTATCATCTGATCATGTCAAAGCTGCTTTTGATCCACCTCAGGGAGTCAAAGTCAGGGCCATCACAGAACGTGTACAACTCCTGTGATGTTACAGCCTGAGTGCAATAGAACACAGTAGCGACAATGGGTGGGATGCATAGATGAAAATGGAATGAGTACGGGTGCATTGCTTTTCAATGTTGAACTTCCTCATGGCGATCTTGTTTCTGGCTGGAATTCTGTTTGTGGTTCTTTTGAGAACAGTGTGCGGTGATTTATGACAATGTGTGAAGAGCTTAACAAGGAAGTGATAGCTCCATTGACAGAGAGGAGCTCTTGGGTGGGAGTTGATAGTTGGTGATGTGTTTCACACCCAGATTTCTGAAGCATTTTGTGCTACAATTACAGGTATGGCAGTTGTAGCAATTGGATTCATGTTCCCACTGTCCAGTGGGATGCTTCTCACAGGCATGGGTGTTTCTACACCTATTCTGGAAAAAAATTGTGGCCAGTTACATGGCTTCAAGTATGTGAAGAATAATCTCAGGAGACTCCAAAGGTTGGATATCAGTTTCATGATGAGTGGCTTCTTTCTTTCCTGGAATTGCCTTTTTACAAGTCACAGTGCTGAATTTCATCCTCTGTGGAAGTGACAGTACTGGCACCAGGCGCCATCTCTCTTTTCTTCTTCACCTTGTGGTTTGGAATTTTGGTGCCATTGACATTGCTGGGAGGATATCACCCTGGGGACACAGGTGGAAGGAGCCAATCACATTTCCATTGAGAAACCCAACTAGATCCTTTAAGAAAGTCCCTTCTCAAAACTACCCATCATGGCTGCTGGTTTTGGGAGCAGAGGGGACACTCCTGCCTCCTACAGGGACACTCTTCACATCGAGCTCATTTTCCATCCCATCTAGCATCTGCCTGGGTCAGCTGTAGTTTGAATTTGGAAATGTGTTTGATACCAGTGCAACAGGGTGATTGATTGTTTATGTGAACTTACGTTGCAGTTGTGTGTGTCAGACTTCCATTGCAGTTGTTTGTGGAGGATGACCATTGCTGGTGCTGGAAATCCATCTTTGCATCTTGCTCTGTCACATTATATGTCTTGTAGTATTCCATACATTACTCAGTGGGTTGATTTGCACCACTTCCGTGCATAGTGTCGGCAATGCTGTTGTACACAAAGGGTATTCAGTAGTGCTCATGGTTATTGTGAACCATGTTTGCAAAGGGAGGGTATAGTAGGGTTCTTGACATCTTCTTCTTACTTTGTGCATTACATCAGGCGAGTACCAAATGGCAACAATCATCAACAGACAGTGGGCAGGCACACAGCACTTGATCAAAAGCCTAGGGTATCACTAAAACACCTGAAGCACACTGCACGAAGATGACCCAATGCAACAACCTAATGAGCCAGCAAGTTCAAGTATTATCTTTGAGAAATTCAGGTAGTTTCAGAACTCCTGCAAAGGGTCTTTCTGCTCATCCTTTCTGATCAGGAGGTGTCTTGTGTGAATTACGACAACTGATCACAAGATATTTGGAAAGTCTCACATTTTGTTTGTTTTGTAAGACAGGTAGGGAGGAGGCTTATGGAGCTCTTCAAAATGAAGGCTGAGTATGTTGCACACTGTCTTGCAACAGTTGACTGTCACTACATTCATTATTGACAAAACCTTCAAGAGCCCAAATATGAGCAACCTGAACTTCAACCCAGAAATTCAGGAAAGGTCATTGCCACATCATCTACCACATAGCAGAGATGTGAGATATTCTTGCAAGAGTTTCAGTTTGATACAGAAGATCATATGCTTTGAATACTGGTATTACCCACTGAAAGCTCTTTGTATGGGCATGAAATCAATAGAATGAATACCCACAAGGCTCTGTACTGGAGGGTGCATTTTGGCAGCTGCCCTTTGAGTCTACAATTTGGGAATGTGTGGCTCTATGTAAATCTTTATGGCCAAAACCTCTCAAAGTGGAATCTGAGCTCTGAGGATACAGTACTAGGTTGAGAGAGGGGACATGATATGTTATTGCGGTTGCTGCATGTGTCAATGTAATAAGACTGAAATTTAGACTGTCAGTTTGTGTGATCATTAAGCATCTGTACAAGGAGAGGATGGCTACAGAAGCGATAGAGGGTATAGCCACTGAAGAGATGTCAGAATCAGCTATCTGTGGTGGGCAAGTGTGGCAGCAACTACCAATCATTATCCTAAACCTACAGTACCCATCATCAGAGTATCCACATCTACCAGTCACCGAGATCTGGAGCACTTGGGCAGCCCAGGATCACCCCTCCAGAGTCAAATAAGTCACAGAAGGCAACTCCACAAGAAAGAGGCAGAGTGTTAGTCAAATTTGAAACTGTAGGATGTTGAAGGTGGGAGCAGTACTGTCAAGGAGTTAACACGTGCATCTGATACTAGCAGACATGTGATGAGAACTGGAGAATCTCACCCAGTTGCAGGGAAAGGGCATGAGTGTGTGAAGAATCCTGTTCTGGAAAGAAACTCGCATCTCATAGCTTCACCTGCAACGTGTAGGGTAAGTTCAGCAAGCACTGTCAAAAGTCTGTGGAGTTGACACAATACAGACAGATGATGGAGATGTTTTCACTGGAGAACTGATCAGAAGATGAGCAAGTACTGAATGAATGCATCTACCAGAGATCTTTACGAGAAGAAAATGAGGTTACCCCAGGTGTTGTAGAACTGCAGCACACTTCACAAATGGGTAGGCCAACTTGAGCAAGTAGTTGCTGTAGAGCTGAATAATCAAGATGGTATCAGCATGGAATCTAGTACACCCAACGATGAGAAAGTACTGGGTTCATGTACCATGTTGACCAATAGAAGGCATGGTGACCGATCCAGATGAAATGCAAACACAAGCCACTTCAAAGGCTTATGAGCAGGTGAAGATTGAGGAAGAGAAACCAGATTTTGTTAATTGTTCTGTTTGAGCAGACAAGTGTGAGCATGCAGAATCTTTTGCCAGTTGTGGGAAGACAGCATTGGAGGACACAGCTATTTCTGCCAGGGATCTCGACAAAATTCAAGAAGGAAAGAGCAAAAGGTGCCAGCATTCAGGGTTTCGGTTGAGGCCAGTGTCCTGGCTGCAGAAAGCAAACCTGAAGTCGAGGATCTTGAGTCATTTTGAGTCATTGAGTGTAATTAGCTAGTCCAAGAAAGATTCACTATGGAGATTAGTGGCTTTTAGAACCAGGAATTCAATAGTTTGTGGATGCAAAGATGGCCTCTCAGAGCAAATTTGCTTATAATTTGGACAAACCAAATATTCTACATTTGTCTTGCCATTGGCTTTCCCCTTGCTTCGGGAAATGTGACAGAAACTTAGGATGCGGATTTTAGATGATGGCGTGCCAAGATTTCAGGTGGATTCTGATACACTTAAACCACACCCACTATTGCTTTTGATAAACCTAGAGGATTCATTCTTGATATGCTGAATCCATGGATGCAGCTGTGCAAGGTTTATGTATCAAACTTGAGTAGCATGTGGGAAGAGCATAAATCTATAAGCTGTTGTTTCTTAAGAGGCAAAGTAATGCCCGCTCTCTGTGCAACATATTGCTGGATGCAGAGCTTGGGCAGGACTACTGGGGATTTCTTATTCGAATGAGCTAGCTTGAACCTCTTTTCTTAATTCATTCTTTTCCATAGTTGCTACAAGTCTAATACTCTGTTTAGTGAATCCCCTACTCCACCTCCTTAATTATACCCTTTTAATCTAAAGACACAATTCTTAATTGTAACTCATCACTACGTTCCTACTCGAATGTCCAACTTTACTCATTCTCTCAACAATCTTTCTTCGTTCAAAGAATGTGTTGCATCCATAATAACAACTGCATATACCCATAATAGGACATGTGACAAGCTTATCAAACTTGATAGAAGCAATCTTTGGGTCACCCGTAGAGATCTCAAAGTAAATATTTTGCAACAAATGTTCCTTCCATTATCTAATCATCTGAAAATTGATTCGTACATGTGAAAGCTTCCAATAAGCATAAGAAAGAGGTCTAGAGAAAGTTGTAAATGTTGTAACTACAAGAAAATCCAAGTACCGAAAATTGTGAGCTTGTTAATATATCATCCCAAGTTGTGTGTGTTTTTTTTCCCCCTTTGGTCTTTGTCCTAGAAACATATTAGATAAATAAAGAAACATCCAAAATCCCTAGTAGTCCTATTCCAAATGCTTCACACCAATGTAGTTGTAGTCAAAATTGTAGATGTCTTTGTAATTAACACATAAAGTCGTTAGTACATTAGGAGGTACTTTGCAAAATGAACTACATCACATGTACATGTAGAGGTATATATCGATAGTACCATGGAATGTTGTCAAGGTGTGATGAACATCTCGAGTGAAGAATATAATAAGGTTCCATGAGATTTTTAGATTTCTATCTCTATGGAATTGATGCATTGTGATACACTTGGATATATTTTCTTTCTCCCACAAATGAGTAACTCAATTCTTGTCAAATTGTCTTTTATATAATTTAACTAGATGAATTAATTTGTTTTGTTTGACCTATGCCTTCAAGTACAACCATACAAGTGCCATGTTTGAGAAACCATGATTTCACACGATTTCTTCAAATACAACGATTTGAAAAATAATTCACAATCCAATAAAGGGTAGAGCCTTTTACTTGGTGAGTTGTAGGGTCCACTAGTAGTCTTGTCCTACCAAAGTAGATTTTGGTTTGAAATCTACTTTAGATGGGATGGAAAAGTGTCTTTTTGAATGTATGTCTTTTGAATTAAAAAAAATTAAAAAAATTCATAGTCACCAATGATGGAAGTGATGAGCATATTTTCATACCTTGAGACCACCGATTTGCATCCTATATCTTTTCAATTAAATCTAAATCCTATTGAATTTCGAGTTAAATTAAATCTATTTGAATGCCCTTTAGAAACTTCAATTCAATATGAACTCAATTTAGATTTGAATTTGATTCAACAAAAAATTGAATTCAATTCTAGTTTTCAATCTTATTCAATATTTTCATTCAAATGGAATTCAATTTCCACATAATCAACTAGTTTTTTTCACCATTTCATTGTCACTGGTAGTAGTGTGTATTAATTAACTTGGAAGATTTCATTTCGAGAATTAAAATATTCCCAAAAAAAAATTTCATTTCCCTTCACCAAAAAAAAAAATTCTTTGAGAAAAATATTTAAAAAAATAATTCAGCATCTCTAAAATTAATATGATTTGTGCGAAATCCACCAAAATGATACAATATTACACATAACTGGTTTTGGTGGTCTATTCATGCACTTTTCTACGCTTTTTCATATGTGGGAGAGATAGCTCTCTATTGGCTCAACTTTTCATGTTGTCGGTGTCCATTTTAACATGAATTGACAATAGAGAACACAGTCACAATGGGAAGCAACAACGAGAAAACCAGTTATTCTTTGGAATAGGCCCTGGAAGATCCTCTTATCACCTAATGGAAATGTTGGCTCACAATTGCTTGCCCATTCCATAGTACATTAAAGGGTGCATCCCAAAAAAAACCAAGGAAATGCAACTAGATCAAATGTTGATATGTTAAACCCAAAACCTTAAACCCTAAACCCTACATGACTAGAAATGGACAATGTTTTCATTGTTGGAATGCACTTCATAACAGGCAATGAAAGACCATGAGCCCAATAAAGTGTGATTGATTGTCAAATTCTCTTTCTATGAATCTAATTTGTCCCATAGAGGGGCCATGTATGGGCAGATTCATTCTGCCACGTAAGCATGCCCTGCACAAGCCCGTTAGGGTGAGCCTCGGGTGTGTGTATTTTGCATCTGGCAGAATCCACTGCATACGGCAAGCTCTTTGGCCTTAATAGGTGTGGTGTCCTTTGTAGAAGGGGGACTATGCTCATGTAAGCTTTTGTAGAGAGCTTAGTCTCAAACTGCTCAAATCTTAATTAATATTTTTGTGCCAAAGTCTTTTGTGTCCATCCTGGACTTATAATTTGAGGCCAAGTTCCACCCAAGATGCGTTGATGATGCATTGACATACTCACTTCAGCTTTTGTCTTCGACATCAAACTCTTTGATGTGTCATGTCTATCACAAGCTCTCTTTACTTTACACGTGATTTCCCTGTCTATGTCTCATGAAGAAGCATCACTAGCATTGAAAAGTAAGATCATTGGTTTGTTTCTAGCAATTGCTTTGTGATGTATTGATGAACCTCTATCAGATTTCCTTTCAGTACAAAAACTGTGTAAACAGTATTTACAGTGTGTTTTTACACCTCTTGAGTCTTTACACTACTTCATTGAAAATGTAGTCAGCGTGAAATGTAGTAGTCAGATGGAAATTTTGCCTTCTACTACCCCTTGACAAAACTCCAGTCTGGGGACTCGTCACTGTAACCAGTGGTGGTGGGTATGCACATATCAACATACCAGTCTGGTGCAGGTATTGGGGATTCTCTTTTCAAGTTTTACTCCGGTAATGCCACGCACCCATCAGAATCACCTTCATCCCAAGTTGTCTGCAATAATTGGGCAACAATGAGGTCAAGATTCTTCTGAACCACAAGGTCAAAAATCCTTTCCACACGATTTTCACACATGGAGGGATTAAATGAAGTCAACAAAGAGCAATTGAAAGCTCTGAGAATGTGCGCTTCAATTAGTCACAACTACAGATGATGCCAATAGGGCAATCTAATAAGCATGTAATCTCCCATGTCACAAAGCAGATTGCAAGCCACCCATAAAAGCCACATAATCTCATATATTTCTCACAGATTCAAACACGTTGTATATTGCAACATCAGAGACGTGACAATTCCATTCTCACAAATGACTACCACTTTTAGATTTCATTTTGTTCATTCTTGTCTAGCTTCATGGATGTTCCAATACTTTGTGAATGGGCAATTGTCCCCTTTTCACAAAATTCTTAATTGTTTGCCAGAAAGATGTTTTGTGCAAAGTATTTTAACATGTGAGAATTTTGACACAAAGGATTACATACAATAATACAAGGGTCAAGCACATCAACATTTGCAAATCTAGATATGTATTTTAGACGGGGCTATATGTAGAATGCAACTGTAGTCCAAATTGCAGAAGTGCAAGGTATAAACAAAACAAGTTGGACTGCAATGAAATGGGTAATAAGGATAGATAAAAAATTTGGATGTATAAATAAATTCCCCCCATAACTGCAAGCACTTGTTCGGAAGTTCATAATTTTTGGGTCAAGATGAAAAAGTTGGTAAAGAAGAAAGCATTAAGGTCTGCTTGGGAAAAATGCATTCAAATTGTTAGCCAAAACGAGAGTTCAACAACAGGTTGAAGGTGCTTGTGACAAACTGTTTTTATTTCAGATGGTTCATAGGTATGTGTGCTGGGATTTGCAAGTGGGTCAGTTGTGAGCTTTGAAAAGAACAAAAGATGAATGCAACCGCATGCTACTAATTGAGTGAGATAAAAGAGAGGGAGAGAACAATTGTTTAGTGATGAAATGATCTTTTTGAAGATGTCAGTGTAAAGTAGTTTTAATTGTTTTAAAGGTTACATATTGATGCATTCACTGAATTCCACTTGTTGGGATTTTTGACACCACTGTTGTGTAACCAGACTATATCAGAGAGCAGCCATTTTCCAGCCCCCATATAAATTTATTCTTCATGCTTTGAACAGGTACTGGCATCTTCTACCTACCCAATGTGCATCAAATTACAGAATCTCACAGATTTGCAAGGGAGCTCAAACAATAGTGAAATTTGATACTCTAAAACAAACCATGCAATATGAAGTTCTGGCACCAGATGTTCCATCACATGCTCCCCAGATCTGAAGGTCCCTCTTTAACAACTCAGATTTGGATGGATCGGATATCTTCACTTGCAATTCTCACAAACTGATATAAGACAGTGAAATCAATTGATTAGGCACAACACAGTCAACCCTGGTAAATCAATCCTAAACTTCCCCATCCCCTCAAAACTCTCTCCTCAAACTGCAGGACTAGAAAATTGCCTTCCTTGAAGCAATTTTAATGAAATGCTGAACCATCTTGTGCACACACCCATTCTAAATGTGATATTTCAAGGCCACCATGATGGCGTGAGTTCTAGTGATGAAAAGGGAGGGACTAGCAAAGCTTTAGCTCAACCTACTCTTCTGCATTTTCAAAAAAACATGACAGGGGTAATGGCCCCTTCTTTTCACCTTCACTGTCACTTGCACTATTTGATGTGCTTTCAGAATGTTTTCTTCTTGTTTGTAGCTTCTCCTTCCTCTCTCGCTTATCCCTTTTTGACTTGCGCCGATCACGGTCTTTCCGCCGTTCATCATCACTACTTGAGCTCTCTACATCTGATTCTGAATCACTTCTGACACGGCGTTTCTTCGAAGATTTCTGCCAAAACCATTGATCACAAAAACAGACATACTATTTCTGCAAAGACTTGGCCCCTCATAGAAGAATTTGACACCACAGGAAAAAGAAGGCTATTGTACTGATATTCAGCTTTGGTTTTCCTGATTTGAATTGGAAACAAAGCCTGGTCTTACTATTACCAGATCTTGTTTACCACTACTCTGAGCATGGTAACGAAATGGCAGTAACATGTGACTATATTTTTGTAGAAGAAGAGAAAGAGATCAAGAAAAAGTAATGGCTGTTACTCCAACTAGATTTGCAGCAGCAGAACTAAAAAACGGAATTCCACTTCTTTAAAGTCCAATTGTTAGTTCTTGAGTAGAGTCCTAATAGGATCATTGGGCTAAGGTGAAGCTTGATACCCACATACCTTTCTCTTCTTGCTTGTCCTCGATTTCTCCTTGTCCTTTTCTTTGTCCCTCTCCTTGTCCTTCTTCCCTGCAAACATCACACCAATAGCAACCATTATAAACAGGAAACTGGGACACCAAAAACTCTTTGAAAACAAAGAAGTGTTTACACTCTGTTCTAGACAAATGTAAACTACAAACAAATAGCACCTCCCAGCAACTACAAGGTAATGGAGAAGAATTGAATGGTACCAATTGTGCTTCAAAACTCTGAAGTAAATGGGCTGCATGTGCATGGAGGACCAAGTGAAAATGCAATATATAGTTGGCCACAGAGACAATTTGTTTGGAAGATATCTACGACATTACAGAAACTCCACAGCAACAACATTGCAGGCAAAGCAATAATACATCTTATGAATGATACTGAAATGCAAAATTGCAACAGAATCCATTTCCAAGAACAGTTTTGAAAAAGAGGACATTGAGACAGAAAGCACAGTCCTTTTGCAGGCTAGGCAACTGACACGAATCCTCTTTCCATTTACAAAACCACTATCATTGAGAAATGTGGCCCTGATGAAACACAGAAAAGCCTGTGAAAGATGCTCCAAAACAGAAGGCTGGAAAATACCCTTTTTCAACTTCTCCCTCTTGTCAGCATGATTGGACCCCCGAGCCAGCTTGTTTGCTCGCTCTGCATCAAGTTGTGCTCGGTATTCCCGCATCAAACGGGCCTCAACATCTTCAAGCTCTCCCTGCCGTTTCGCCTCATCCTAGGTATGGGAGTTGCACATCCATAACAAAATTATCCATGGATGCTAGATCATCTGCCTCTGGTTAGATTTGGTGAAGATGTTGTCTTTGTAAAACATATGCAAGACCTAATAACCAAAGCCTGCTTGCAGTTGATATGATTTAGGGCTTTGTGATTGACCAGGAAATCCATACCTTCTGCTTTTGCTTCCATTCTTCCCATGTGACTGTGTGCGATGTTTGAAGGCTGGCGAGGCGTGCTGCATGCCACTCTGGTGAATGGAATGATCCGTCCATCTGCGTCTCCCTTTGTCAGTAGCTCTTCCTGCACTCCTCCCAAGGGAAAAACTCTCCATCTCCAAACCCTAGCCTGACCAAACTCTTCACTCTTCCCTCTACAAAATATGCAAATAAAAATCCAAATGGAAGAGATACTTGCCATCTCCTTCCTTCTCTATACATCTACAAGGATTTCATCTCACAGGAACCACCAAATTTTTGATTTAAAAAAAAAAAAAAAAGCTTGCAAGGAAACGGAGAGGAAGAGTACACACCATGCCATCCTCAATCTCTTCACCAGGACCGCCAGCAGCGGTACTGGACGACATCTTCGATCTTTGCATAGCCTTGTAGGCCTGATTCTTCCCCATAGCTGCCGCACTTTTTACACCTTAACCTAAAACCCTAGGAACTCCTTTCCTGTAACACTCCACAACCGCAAACCAAAAACTCCTTGCTCCAGAAAAACCACGAATTCGACAGACACCACCGCCACAACAAGTTAACATTCCTTGATGTAACTCCAGGTCTCGAGGTTTGCACGCTCCATTGCTTTCCTTTCCATGAAAGACAAAAAACGAACAAAAGAACAAAAAAACCAGCGAGAGACGAGAGAACAGATTCCCTACGCTATAGCGTTTCAGAAGAAGCAACAGACAACAAAGGCGTGGAGACGGAGTACTAGTCGACGATGATGTAGACGGGTAGGAGGAAGAAGCAATCAGGAGAGAGAGAGAGAGAGGAGAAGGCGCGCTAGAAAAGGAACGACACGACCACCATCGCTGCACACAAGCTCTTCTTTCCCTTCCCCTTGTGCTGCTGCTGTTGCTTCTGTGCACACGGTTGTGTGGGTTAAGGGACTGATTAGGGCACACTAATCATAATTAGAAATTAGTAAAACATAATTAGACAGAGAATTAAACTAATAAAGGTGCATTCACACTTGATGTTAGGTCAGTGCTAAATGAAAATCTAGGTGGCACCCAATGTTAAATGGACCATAGCTTAATGTTAACTGAATGTTAGCTTAACAGAAAATTTTCATGGTGATTAGGTTTAAGTCCTAAATGGGTATAATAGCATGGTGTTAGGGGACTCAACCTTAGAGTCCCCTAGTAACACCAAGTGTGAATGCACCTTTCAAACTAAACTTGAACTTAGTATGAAATAAGGTGCCACCTCAGACTTGCACTCATTTTCACTTTGTACAAGAATGGATCCATAAAATGGTGGGATTGATTTCAAGACACAATTTTCTTTTTGTTGAATTTTCTAGTGTTCTTGAGGTGGGTGTTGGAACTTAATTGTTGATTACCTACTTGCTCACCTGGTTTAGGGTTTCTGTCTTTTTTTTGGCTTAGTCATGGGTCCTTTCCTTTTGTTCCTTGTTCTCCCTCCTCTATTGGGTGCTTTGTTGTTGGCCTTGCCTACAAAGGCAAGGATATTGTGTTTAGATTCATTATAGAGTATAGTAGCTTAAGGAATTTGGGCCCTTAGGTCATAGGTTCTATTTTTTTACAAGAGGATTTTTGAAAGATGATATTTTGGCTTGTGTTGAAACTTGAGATTAGTTACAGAGTTATAATATCTTGAAGGATTTTGGTTTCTTTTAGAGAATTTTTTGAAGATTAATATATTCAAATTGAAAATGTTTAAAGCATATTTTCATTAAAATATTAAAAGCACATTACAAATCTTTGCATTGTTGATTTTTTAATTTTTTTTTTATAATTTGAATTTCAAACCCAAAATATGAAATGGATGACATTATGAATAACAATTCTAGCTTGTCTTTTACGCAGGGGACGACGCTAGGACTTCCCCAGGAGGGTTTAGGGTTTAGGGGAAGGGACAGAAAGAAACAAGGCGCTCTCTGGAACGCTCGCCACGACAGTTCGCTTCCCTCCAGATGACACTGGAGACTTCCAGATGCAAGTGCGCTAGCGCCATTCTTTCTCGGCCAAAGCATCGTCGTCGCCCGAGCTCCATAAAAACAGGGCCTCTTTAGAGAAACATAGTTAAAACGAAATTTGCGATTCTTCAGAGTAGACGATGCGCACACCGTCAGCAACGCGCGATCCTGGAATGCAGCAGCGTTCCAGGAACAAAGAGATGTCCAGACGACCATTCTGGAGAGGGATTATGGTTGAGAAGTTTCGTGCAGACGACAATTCTGCACCGGATAATGGTCTAGAAATTCGTGCAGACGACAATTCTGGAGAGGATAAACGGTTTAGAATTGTGCATACGACAATTCTGGAGAGGGTAATGGTTTAAGAAAAGTTAGTGCAGATGACGATTCCGGAGAGAATAATGGTTTAGTCGAAGGTTTGTTCAGGTGCCGATTCTAGAAAGAATAACGGTTTAGTAGAAGCTTCGTTCAGGTACCGATTCTAGAGAGAATAAACGGCTTAGTAGAAAAGGTTAGTTGTAGTGGATTTCCAAGAGTTCTAGATGTCTCCATGACATGAACGTTATCAAGGATTGTTGTTTTCTGGCGATTCACATATTCCGGAATTGTCTCTTCTTCTCCTGGAATTTGTATCAGAGTACTGGGTATTTTGATTTTTAAAAGCATCAGATTTATTGTGGATGTTTAAAACACTTAAATTTCTAGTCACTAAGAGCATCCCCACCGGTGCTCAAGTATGTGACCCTGCACATTAAAATTAGATGAAGAAAAGCCAACAAATGCCGGCGTGTCTCAGGAAAATGGTTTTTCTCCTGCATATTTGCTCAGTTTGCTGAGGCTGGTAAAAGCACAGCAAAGTTGTGCACCTGCTAGAGAAGAGTGTAATAAATATGATCTGACTGCTGCTCCCTGCTTTTGATTGGCCAATCATAATGATTTGTCCACGTGGCTCGCTGCTATTAGTAGTTCCAACCTATTTGTTTTATGGGTGGGGTTGCAAAAAAGTAAATAACTAAACTTGCATGTGAGAAATATTTTGGCAGGTTCACATAGTGAGCACGGGTAGCTTACATGGTCTATAACTATTTGATCTGCAAGTAATTGTCTTCCTTAACATTTGCTTGTAAACTTATTTTTAAGTATGGCACATTACAAAGTGAAGAAAGACGTTGACTTTGCACAATTGGCATGTTTGTTGGCATTGCAAACATGAACACACAAAATTTCAAACATCTTATCAAAACAAATTAACAAAAATAAATCAATAGTGTTAAAAACATATTCAAAACATTTTTTTATAACGGCAAATGGTAGTAATATGTAAAGAGGTTTCAAGAGCATATGTAATAATTTTGTTCAAGGTAATGAATGTAATGAATAAAAATAGAATATATTCAATAATTAGTCTCTATAATATCAACAAAATTGATCATAATCATATGCATTGCAAAAATATGGAAATGCACATATGCCACTATCTAATGTTTTTGATATATACCCTTATGTATGAATATGAATATTGAAGTTCTACACACATATATGTACCCTACTATGTTGAAAACTGTAATGTTATGTGCTTTTTATTATAACAAAAAAAGAGAAAAATACAACTTTTGTGTCAGCCTTGATTAAAAGATTCGACCAACAATTCCTAATGTCATAATACAAGTTAGCATGTAACCCAAAAAAAGAAAAGAAAAAGAGAGCTGAAAGTGAACATTTGATGTGCCTTGACACACAAGAAGTGGCACCATTTAAAAGCAAAATAGTGGTGCCAATTTTCAAATCCTCACCCATAATCTCATGGCTTACTTACTAAATATTAAGCCTTAAACCTCACTTATATGTACTAGGATACAGACAAACCGAATTGTATAACCCATGTGACAAATAGGAGTCATTGCCAAGATGAAATTCTAAGTAAGAAAATATATGGTAATAGCTCAAATGGAGAGTGTCAAGGAACTTGGAGAAGTCCTAGGTATGCCCCCAACTTTTATACCAAGAGGAAAAGGGTTTGATTTACCATGTTTAATTTCTGACACATTCCTATATATTGGAAAAGGAACACTAGTTGCAATTCCAAATGATGGAAGTGGACAATCATATTTCCCTACTACAACACTTGGAAAATACAGACCTAAGTTTCATAATATTCTAATGCAATAAAAACCCATTCCATCTAGGCATTGTGTAAGTTTACTAAGATGAGGCGGTGTACTGTAATGTGGTGAAATATGCAATGGATTTATTTGTGTTCTGTAAGGTGGTAATTTGCAATGCATTCATTCAAATGTGTCATGTGAGAGAATTGGCATTTGATACGAATTTATCCAAAGTTATAATGCAATAGTGTACTTCTAAATATTCTAGGTTGCATCCACGTGTTTGGAGATGATGTCAGTTGCAATTTACATGTTACATTGTGTCCAAAGTACTGAGAAAGGTTTCAGCAATTTGGGTGCAGTCAACTACTATATAATGTATTGCTGATTAAGTGAAAAATTTACAACATTTTGAAACATAGTTTCAGAACCAGCAAGTTTGATTCAGAACTCTTCAGAAACTTGTAAACCTATTACAAACACTAGAGTTTTCCATAAAGTCAGAAAAACTCGGCACCAGTACCCTAAGTTTGGTCCAAAACCAAGTGAGGTTCAAAAAAAAAAAACCCACAAAAAAGTATACTAGCCTTCAGGGGAGGGGGGTCAAACTCAGAAATGCACCACTTTTTGTGCCAAACTGATTTTCATCCGGTTTTGACCCTCGTCTTTCCTTTCCTCAGTGGAGGTTCCTCAGCGCCTCCACTGCTGCTACATATATTTTCACTGCTTCTACATGTACAACTACTATAATTACCTCGAATGCTGAGTTTCAGCATTTCATACCCAGATTTAATAAAACTTCCTTACTTTGCGGACCTCAGTCAAAGAGGGGATAGTGAGTGAAACGAGGCCCAAAGACAGGGTGAAGACAGGATGACTTAAAGGAAAACTCTAATGTGACAGCATCCAAAAGAAGCTGATGCACGAAACCGTAACTTGAGAGGCCCTAGTCGATGTTCACCACTCGTACCTCTCGCTCTGGTTGCGGGGTCTTTGGGACTGTCACCGTGAGCACACCATTCTCCACTTTGGCGTTCACTGATTCGACATTGGCGTTGCGAGGCAAGCGGAAACGGCGCAAGAATTTCCCGTGGGAGCGCTCGACGCGGTGCCATGTATCTGT
>Ga0209611_10006158_pt1 | contig 19811 bp, 16 predicted proteins | sample S1TSphgellanicum_3_FD_187693 | JGI IMG/M metagenome (GOLD analysis project Ga0209611, IMG submission 187693) | Host-associated microbial communities from peat moss isolated from Minnesota, USA - S1T2_Fc - Sphagnum magellanicum MG (SPAdes) (version 2) | ecosystem: Host-associated > Plants > Peat... | reverse complement strand
TCTTTCTTTGGAATTTTTATTTGTAGCCAAAGTGGCGATCATCCCTAGGAAGATTTAGTCAAATATGGCTATACACCAGAAATAAAAATATTCCTTGTACATGTTTTGGTTACACAATAAAAACCCTAGTATATGACTCTGGAAATTTTGATCTTTATTTTTTTCTCACTTCTGGCGACTGAAAACTTGCAAAATTACTTTTTTTTTTTTTCCCTTTTTACTAATTTTTTTTTTTTTCTCTTTCTGGAGATATTTCACCAGTAGAAAAACACTCTTGGACAGAGCTTTTTAAATATTTTACTGGCGATATCTCGCCAAAATGCGAAATCAAAAAATTGAAAAATTTAGTGATTTTGGAGGTTTTCAGTAGTAGCCAGAAATGAGAGGGAAAAAAAGGATAAAAATCGCCAGAGTCATATATGTGGTTTTGATGGTGCAGCCAAATATATAGAAGGATGATTACAGATTTGTTCGTAATTTCTGGGGTATAGCCATATTTGACTAAATCTTCCTACATAAAATCGCCACTTTAGATACAAACTAAAGAAATTCCTGAAAAAAAAAACACTGCTCTAAGGCGATAATTTGTTTGTTCAATTTTGTGATGTTGCTCAAGTGGCAATCGTTCATTCGTAAGTCTATTTAGCCAAATTTGGCGAAGCTTAAAAAAATATGAAAGTAAAAAATCCGCGTTCTCTTTGTAAGAAATTATGGCGAATTTTCTGGAATTTTTTTTGGTTTTGTGGCAAATTTTCTTATATTAAAAAAGAGGGAATTAGCAACTTTTTTTCAAAATGGCGAAAACTCGCCACAAATTTTTAAATCACTGCTCTGGGGTGGTGGCCGTTGGGGATCTCTGCGTGTTCGTGGCGGCGAACTTCGCTCCCATGTCTGTGTTGCGGGCATTGTCGCTAGCGAGGTCGCGAGGTGGCACGCTCGCTGGCTCGCTGGCTGGCTGCTGCAGAGCTCATCAAGTCCTCATTTTTATGATGTTTACTGTGTTCCTCATCAAGTCCAGGATCGGGTGTTGCAGGAAATTTTCATTGATCACGCCGCAGGGAGACGTGTAAAACAAACACAGAGAGAGAGAGAGAGAGAGAGAGAGAGAGAGAGAGAAAGCTACAGTTGCAGATGTGTGTAGCAATGTAGAGCTTTCACTGCTGAGCCCCTCTCTTTCATTGCAGAGCTCTTTTCTTTCATTGCTCCTAATTGCATTTGCTCCAGCTTTCAATGCTCCATGACTACCACAAGCTTTGTCATATTATGTGTTGCGTGATAGCTCTGAAATTAGACCGCCTATAAGGACGTTGGTTAAAGAAGCCGAATTGATTCTCTCTAATTTTGCAACCCCCCCCCTATTCCTTCGTCCTTGTTGATTGTTTTTGAAGTAGGGTTATTGGGTTGCCGTTATCTTCGCCACTCTGCCTTTTTGTTCCTGACTCTAATTGCATTTTGTGGGGGCGGGGTTTTCTGTTTCAGAGAAACAAACTGTGAGGAGCAAACTGTTTTTTTGTTTTTTTTATAAGTTTTTTCCTGCTTCGGACTGTGTTTTTTTTGGGGGGAATTTAGTGTTGTTGTATGTTGTCGTTGTGGAGCTAGTTGTTGTGTGACATTTGGGATTTGTGAGTTTTAGTTTGGAGTGCTCAAACTCGCGGACGTCGATCGAGAATTAGTCGTTGTTGTAGGTGGGTTTTCTGTTGCTACAATTGCAGCTTTCTGTTTCTCCGAGTGAATTAGAGCTGGAAGAAATGCGAGGAGTCGAGGCAGCTGTGAGTGAGGTAGATGGTTTTTTAGAGCTCCTCGACTAGTACGTTGCAGCTCGCTGGCTGTGTGCAGGTAGGTGATGCTGGTACCAACACCCGCTAAGGAAGAAAGGAAGTTATCTAGCTAGCTAGCTGCTGCGACAGGAGCGAGGCAGCTGGAAGAACATACATGACTAGGTAGAAAGTTTCGATGAGTGTGGAGGAAGGATTTTCTAATGCTACCCATTCAAGAGGACGACGTTGCTATAGCATCCCACAAGTCTGGAGCTCCGGCAGTTCCGGAAAGACTTGTCACTCGCGGCAGTCCAATTGCAGCTCCAAGTCGAGTAGAACAGTGACTGCAAGTTCTTGCAGAGGAGGAGGAGGAGGAGGAGGAGGAGGAGGAGGAGGCTCTAGTGGTGTAGTGGAATACAGAAGCAGCAGCAGCAGCAGCTCCAGTAGTAGCGGTATGGACTCCGTTCCTGTTGAGAGGTCCGGCAGCTTCCAGAAGACGAGAGACGCACATACGCGGGAATCGACAACCGAAGGCTTTGCAGATCAGTACGTCGACTTCATGAGCGAAGAAGAGCTGGAGCCGAGTGCGACGCAGACGGACAAGTCGACGTTTCTCTGGGTTCCTATCATCGAGAATGACAACAACAACGCGGTGGTGAAGAATCCACCCTCGCGGCCGCCTGCAGGTTCTTCAGCAGCTTCGCAGCTTCAACATTCCAAACCTCCTGCAGCGTTTGGAAAAACCCAGGACTCTTGTCTGTGGCGTGATCCTTACTTGCTAGCGCTAGATGCAGCTGTGGGGAGGTCGTTCACGGATCAGCGGATACCGCCTCTCAAAGCGTTGAAGACTGGGGAGTACTCACAGAGGTACAAGCAGCATGGCATCCCCAGACCGCCACCCAGCTACAGGTATCCCATGCGAAGTGCGTTGCACAAACCGCCTCTCAAGACTCCTCCTCGAGCTCATGGAGCCGCAACGGAAGTCCGCGCCGGTCAGGGGCAGCAAACATCAGCTACTAATGACTACTGCAATGAAGACGAGGAAGAAGGTGCTATCAAAGCATTTGAAGTTCAAGCTGGTTCCAAAGCTGCTGCTGCGGAACGACAACGTGGCTGCAGCAGCCCAATTCCCAACGACTCTCTTGACTCTGAACCCACAATGCCTAACCCCTTCGCGCACGCCGAGCCTCTAAAGCGAAGAAGAGGAGCTCTGGGAAGCAGCTGCTTCACATTCTCTGCTTCCGGGATACGTCGCTCGTTCACCAAGTTCCGAAGCCGTGAAGTTTTCGAGCAGAAGAAGAAGCCCACAACAACAACAAGTCCAACAACAACAGCAGCACCAAGTCCAACGCCTGGAAGCAGCGCTCCGCGCAGCGGCGCTGCGGGTACATACGATTTGTTCAGGACGCGATGGAGTAGAATGAGCTCCGGACGTCGTCCTAGACAATTCACGAAGACTTACCCCAAGAGGCTTGCGGATTACATGATCGACGAGGAGAAGGGACATGGCGGCGCCCGTGAGCAGGAGCAGCTGGACTTCTCCTCCGACTTGGAAGCTCCTGCTGCTGTCGACCCTGAGTGTGGAGCTTTGCAGCAGCAGCAGCAGCTGCCGGCCTTGAGTGTCACTCGCTACTTCGAAGCTCTGGAAGGACCCGAACTCCAAATCCCCAAAGTAAGAACCTCTGGAATCTCTCCCCCCCCCTGCTCTCTCTCTCTCTCTCTCTCTCTCTCTCTCAGTGCTCGCTTGCCAGAGCTTTGCATGCATCTCTCATGCACAAGCACTTACTCAGGGTCTCTTTCCATTAGGCTGCTGTGATCACAGTTACACACAGTGTGATCACAGCAGACTAATGGAAAAATTTCCTCACTCATCACTCTGTCGGTTTGTTGCAGGAGTGTGAGAATCTGCTGCTACCACCAGATGAGAGATGGCCATTCCTGCTGCGGTTTCCTGTTGGGTGCTTTGGAATCTCTCTTGCGCTTGCAAGTCAAGCACTTCTGTGGAGGACTCTTGCAACATCTCAAGACTTGGGGTTTCTCCGGATTCCGAGCTGCATCAACCTCTACCTCTGGTGCTTGTGTGCCTTGTCTCTGGTGCTCATCTCCTTCATCTACATGCTGAAGTGGGTGTTCTTCTCTGAAGCAGTGAGAAGAGAATTCCTTCACCCATTGCGAGTGAATTTCTTCTTCACCCCATGGATTGTTGCAATGTTGCTTGTGCTCGGAGTTCCTTCAATCATCACCAAGTCCTCCATGATGATACTGCACCACCCAGCAGTGTGGTGTGTGCTCATGGCTCCCATGCTTTTACTGGAGCTCAAGCTCTATGGTGAATGGATTGCCGGAAGCGGTGACCGCAGATATCTTCTCTCCCAGTTTGCCAATCCTTCCACACATCTGTCTGTTGTTGGCAACTTTGTTGGCTCGATTCTTGCAACCACAGTTGGATGGAAAGAACCTGCACTTTTCTTCTGGGCTGTTGGTCTTGCACAATCTCTCGTGCTTTTTGCTGCAATTCATCAATGCTCAATGCTACCATCAGCATCCAAGTCTAACATTGAGGAGAGAAGAAGAACATCATTGCAATCCAAAGAAGAACAACATCATCAACTGCACCCAGTTTTCTTCCTCTGCATTCTTGCTCCAAGTGCTGCCAGTATTGCTTGGATGCAAATTGTTGGTGATTTCGATTATGTTTCCAGACTTTTTTTCTTTGTGGCTCTTTTCCTTTATTCAGCACTCGTCCTCCGCATCAAATTCTCCAGACATGATTTCAAGTAAGAGAACAAATTCTCCCTGATCTCCCAGTCTCCCCCCATGCACCCACCCACCCATCCTTGATTGTTCCTTGATTCCTGGATAGAGTTCCCCCCTTGATTCTTGGATTCCCGATGCTTGGAAAGTCACAGCATTTGCAACAGACAGCCATTGATTGTGTCCATCTGTTGAACAATGTGCTTGATCAAAAGCTTGCTGATGTGCATTGTGGATTTTGTTTTCTTTCTTTGCCATCCAGTTTTTCGATTACGTGGTGGGCATACACATTTCCAATGACAATGGCTTCCATAGCTGCAATCCTCTACTGCCATGAGGAGGCACCAAGTTGGATAGCAAGGGGTCTGGCTATAGGACTTTCCTTTGTTTCATCAGCTGCGGTTTTCATTCTCTGCTGTTTGACTCTCCTTCAAGCATTTGTCTGGCGGTCTCTCTTCACAAATGATCTTGTGATTGCTATCACCGCGCAAAGACCTAACTTCTGCAAACGCAAGGGATCACCCACAAATGAAGACAGCAACATGAACAGTTGTGGTGTTGGTCTTTACTCTATGCATCACTTGGGTTAGCTGTTATTCAAAACAATTCTTGTTGATGCATACCACTGGTTTTTTATCAGTTAAAACAGAGGGCAGTGAGTGAATGAGCACTATCAACTGTTGCTCTCTGGAGTTACAGATCAGTCCCCCCCCTGAAGCTAGAGCTTGGATATGGTGCGTGAGTGACTTTATGAGCTATTTGGAGTCGCGGATCAGTGAGTCCCCTTGAAGCTCAATCTCAGATATGGTGTATTACTTTACGAGCTATCTGGAGTTGTGGATCAGTGACGCCCCCTGAAGCTCGGTCTCAGATGTGGTGTGTGTGTGACTTTGTGAGCTCTATCTGGACTTGCAGTCTCTCTGAACTCGTGGATCTCGGATATATGGTGTGTGACTTTGTGAGCTTGGAGAATCTCCCAAAGAAGATTTGAAGAAAATTGTGAAAGTGAAGTACAACAATATAGACTACTACTGATGATCCTAAATTTTGTCAACTAGTTCTTTGTCAAAAGCCAAATGTAGACTTTGGGCTGTAAAATATCCTTGGTAGATTGAGACATGATGTTCTTCAAACTAGACAGACACATGAGAAAAACAAACAGTGGTAAAACCAGTTGTGTATTTTCAGGCATTTCACAGTCTGCTTGTACTCTTCTTCGCCACCTCTGATGACACAAACCTGCACACTGCTTTGGCTACATACAAACCATGGCTGATGAGAAAAAGGAAGGGAATGATTCCCAAACTTGAATCATAGACTCGATCGTCAGAGTACTGATAATGTATATACACTTTTTTTGGCTCAGATTTCTTAAGGCTCTTTAATCAGTCACAGAACTCTCTCTATGTCAGATTTTGCCTAGTATCTCTTGAATGTGTACATGCCTTTGATGATGATGTTTTCTCCTTCCTGGATGCCAACTTACTGACCGACCCATATCCTAGAAAAATTCCAATTGCTTGATTTTGTTGATCTCTTTTATATTTCATGCAGCTGTCTGGAAAACACCAAAAATCTTCCCAGTAGGTTGTGATATTTGTTGTATTCTGCATTGTGAGAAAGTTTGGGAAAGAACACAATTGATCACATAATACCTTTGCCTCTTAGCAAGCAGATGACATGGTTAAAATTTTTGCTACTGTTGCAATTGGATTTCAGTTGCTTACAGGAGCACTAAACTCTGCCACTGTTCAAGTCTTGCAACGGTTGCAGTGATTAAGGTGCATACACACAACATGATTTTGTAACATTGTGTTTTTCAGGATGATTTGACCCCTAAAAGCCCAGCCCGTTCTATACCGTTTACATCCTACTCAGAATGTCGGTTAGAAATCTGGCCATATCTACTGATTCATTCATGAGTGGGATTACAAATTCAGTGACTGGATGGTAAGTTTAGACATCAAAAAGTGTTTAGACATCAGAAAGAAATTGGTATAGATTTTGGCCAAAATCGACCAGACAATAATGAGATGGCAAAGCTAGATTGGTTTAATTGAGTTCATGTGAGACTTGGCCACTGTGGCTCAAAGGTGGATCTCAAGTTTCTTGGTCAACTGGCTATCTAGATGTTGAAGATTTGCATGGTGTATCCAACAGATGATCATCAAGGACAATCTGATCGGTCTTCTATTAGCCAGTTAGCTAGAGCATGCAACAAGAATTCAAGTTATGGTTCCTGCCTTGACAGTGTCAGAGAGACGCTCTCTTTTCTACAGAGTGATATACTTGTTAGGTCAACATTGCTTAGTTTTTGCTGATTGTTTTTTTTGTGTCTCACTTGCATGCAATAAAACTTGTTTTGTACTATTCAAGATTCATGTATGTATATGTCTACTTTTCACAGGTTATGAGCTCACATAACGAGTCAAGAAATCTGTTGAGAAAAATGTAAACTTTTACATTCAAATTTAGAGAATAGTAGCTTATTTGTTCTTGAGAAATTCTTCAAATGAATGTTAAGGTTTTTCATGTAAGGTAGCTTCAGTTTGAAATTTTCTTCATTTTTTATTTTCTTGATTCTCAAAGAAGTGGTGATTCGGGCTTGTTTTTATATTCCATCAACAATGGTACAATTTTCTTGTTGCTGAAAAATGGATAACTTAGCATGAGTATCAAGGATGAAGTGAAGGAGATTGCAAGAGAGAAAAATTCAATGGAGAGAATTCCCATATGTAGAAATTTCACAGGCGATTCATCTTCCAAGCCAAGGAGTTATGGTCAATTGTGGAAGGGATAGAGACACTCATCATAGCAACAAAATAGGTTGTGTGGCATAAACGTGATAAACAAGCTACAATACGCATATTGCAATTCAATGATAGAGTGTCTATGAAGCAACTCATCAATCAGTTGTGTTACAACCACTATGATATGTGGGGAGTTCTGAATATCAAAGATAATCAAAGAGCAAAAGAAAACATTGCGCACTTGCAAGAAAATGATAATATTTCCATGTACATTAGTACTAATTCTGCTCTAGGGAAGAAAGTGAATGATCTAAGAGAAAGCATTAATGATAGACAATTGCTTACCAAAATCAAGGTTAGATTACCACCGAACTATGAACCCTTTGTTACTAGCTTAGAACAATGTACCTATTGCAAAGTAGACAATGAAATCCTTTCGATATTTTAGACCATATTCAAAGAAAGATGGAGACAAATTAATTATGGTTAGAACTAAATATGGCCAACTCTAGAGAATGCAATTGAAGGTGGAAGGGCCTAAATGTCAAGTTAATGTAGTCACTCTTGAAAACAACAAGAACATTCTCAAACGGTGGCACCATCGATTTGGCCATGTCCACTTTGACATGATAAAAAAAAATGCAAAGAAATGTATGGTTGCTAGATTAAATATTTCAAACCAAAACTTTGACAATCCTTTTTGAATTGGAAGTGCACATGATAATAACCATAGGCAATCCTTTCTTATCAACCAAGAGCTACAAAAAGTTGAAAAGCTAAGGAAATTTTATCACACAAACATTGTGATCCTATGAACATTGCTTTAGTAAGGAGAGCCTTTTTTTTTAAAATTTGAGGATGAATATAATGGATATAGATCTATCTATTGCATTTAGAAAAATCTCAAGATGTTTCTTGTCTTAAGAAAATGATTTATGAGTTACTAAAGGAAACAAGAAACAAACTTGTTAAACTCAAAAACCATAGGGGAGGGGAATATGTCGGCAATGCCTTCACTCTCCATATATTCGTTGTATATTCCTATCTATTTGATTTCTGCCTTGATTTTTTTGAATGTGTGAGTGTAAGTTCAACTTTCCATTAAATACTATAGTTCTTTTTGTTTTTTGGATTACCTTCCTATTAGTTGTACTTAGAATGGCTTTCTATAGCTTTTGGGGTATGATAGTAGTTAAAATAAAAGGTAGTTGCTAGAAAGTAGTGCACATAATGATGAAGATAACATGAAGGAATTATTGTTTTACAATTTAGAATTATTTTTCTTAAGATTGGAAGGTATTACCTCCTAGTCACTTAAAAACTATCTAGGAACTTTTTTCTTGTAAGTTCTATGTTTGACTACTTTCAAGCAACTTCTCTTTTCCATCTTTTGATATTTTGTGTTTTTTTCTTTTGTGTGTTTTACCCAGCTACCTTCCTTGGTAGGTGGGTTCATGGTTGTTTAACTACACCATACACTCCAAAACAAAATGAAATTGTAAAAAGAGAAAATAGAACATTTGTTGAAAGTGTTGGATGCATGATACATGGTCATAATATTCCTATGAATTTTTGGGGGAAGTTGTTTAGAGTGCAATTTAAGTGTTAAATTGCACTTGTTCACAAACCCTAGAGAGAATGATTCCATTGCAAGCTTGATGCAAACATAAGCCTTATGTGGCAAACAAAACCTAAAGGTCTTTGGAAGTGATGCCAAAAGAACTTAAAAGAAAATTGGAGTCCGAGAGTAGTGAATGTGCATTTGTATGATATAATGCTAAAAGTAAAGCCTTCAAGCTTTGGGACAAAGTGAACAATAAAATTGTGATTAGCAAGGATGTTATTTTTCATGAAGATGTTTAAGTCCATGTAGAAGTTATAGTACCCAACCACAAACAAATTCGTGTTATACATCTCATGAAAAATCTTCAATTGCACATTGAGACAACAAAAACATTACAAGGACCTACATCATTCAACCAACATGAGTACATGGTCATGCAACATTTGACATTATCCTTGAAGAAGATGCTAACAAGTTAGATGTTGATCTTGGGATCAACAATTCCATTCATGAAAATGCAAGAACACATTTTGAAGGTTTTAATGTGTTTTATCAATAAGCTAAGGACAATCACCCTGAAGATGCAATCGGATAGTCACATGGACCATTAAGTCAATATGGTGATTATTTAGCTCTATCATAGACACACACTTTTTCTTGTGCAATGAAACAAAATATTGAAGATACAATGTCATGAATGTTTTTGGGAATCTAAAGTTCACAAAAATTTGAACACAAATATCTACTAAACCTACATTGTTACACCTTTCAAACATTTTAAATCTAAAGTGACTCATATTTCAATATTTTAAAACAAAGCAATGACATATTGCCCTTGTGCTTGAGGTTTTACATACTTGGCTTGACAGTTGATGCATTCATAATAAGTGTTTCATGTTTTTTGGGTCACTTATCTTTTTTTTATAGATAACCTTCAAATATTTTAGACAAATATTAATATATTATATAGGTATATTGACTTTGGTTCATTGTTCATTCCAACTTCTTATCAACATGACACCTAAATAAATTTATTTATTTCTTTCACACATAAATCATTTTCAAATATCCTTATTTGCACAATTGTTCTGTTGTGTTACTAGATTGGCACCTAACAACACTATTGAAACTAACAAATTTACACGCATAACAACATGCACACATTAAAACTCATGAACTTTGACATAATTTGTGCTTCACACATGTGCTTTACAATTTCATACCACCAAAAACTTGACACTCCTTGAACATAATGCCCTCATGTACAATGTCTTTTGAGACCAAATACAATTGAGTTTGGTTCCAACAAATAATCATAGAAAATTAATATTTTGTAATAAATACTTGATAGTTTTGACATACTTGTTGTCAATTACTTGATATCTATTATGCTTGGCACACAATGCACATAATGCACATATGAATTTATTAGTTAAATAACCGTTTTGCACATTCAACTTTTCTCATAGTTCAAGTCTCCAATGCCAAATACCAATAATCCATACACAATGTACTTAATGTTGTCCCATGCCATTTCCCAAATATTGGACTTCAATAAACTCCCTTATTCCTTAGTTTGATTTGTTTTCTTTTTTGGTGAAGTAGATGATTTGACAAAATTTAAGTCGTACAACTTTTGTAAACTTGCACAACTTTGCTAGTGTAATGATATGCGTTGGTCATTATATAAATTTCAAGTTAAAAATTTGAATTGGAGTTTTAGGAAGGGTCTTTTGCTTATGTATTCCACTTTTTTGATAGTCAACTAGGTCAATTGGCAAAAGTAGTTGTTATGGAATAGTATATGGAATAGTATCTTTGTTTGGAAGCCTCAAACAATCAAGTAGGAAGACATTGATAGAGAACATGAGAGACATTTTGCACTAAGATAGAAATAACTTACTAGGAAATGTAACCTTGATACATAAGACCTTGCCCAACTCAACACGTGCCTCTTACAACCCAAGAAAATTATTGCAAATAAACAATGAGCCACTTGGAAAAATGAAAGACAAAAAAAATTGGGGCAATCCATGTAGGACTAAGAAAATTTATTAGAGCTTGTTAGTAACCTTGTTCCTTTTGTATTCAAGGCAAGCTTGCATCCAACTTATACAAGGCAAGCAATTCACAACAAAGAGCATTCATCATGTGAAAATGATAGTAATAAAAAGGTATATAGTGAGTGATCCACATGAGAAACTATGTTAGATCCATGTGAGTTATGAAATTAAATATTAATCATTGAATGAAGCTGTGCTTGAGCTTTGTTGTTGCCCATAACAACCATTTTATTGTCAAATCATGTTGAAATGAATAATGATGTCAAGTTGAAGAGGGAAAGTTCTTTTCACATCTCAATGCAATTAGTAGTGTGAGATTATCTCTAAGGTCTTCATAATCTCAACTCAAGAAATGATGTTCTTATTCCATGGACATAACTAAAAAGAGATTTAGGTATTTAGCTCAGACACTTTTTTTCACAACAATATTGAAACCTTCTTTACATGGCTAGCAACACCCAATGTGTGAATAGATTTTCATGTGCTGACAAATTGGGCACTGACCACCGGGTGTTTTTAACTCCGATAATGACAATTAATATTTAGGGTTGTCCACCGTCAGACATTTAATCCAGAGTTACTTGTGTGACAAAATGCAACATGCAGCCAAGTAGTGTAGCCATTAAAATGCATAAAACACCATTCATCATCAACACCCACCGTTTTGGCAAATACGAAGCAACTTGAAACCTCACTAATGACCTTACATAATGGATTAAAGTAGAACTTGTGAAACTAGCCTTGGAAAATTGCTTGAACTGCAATGAAATTGTAGCTACCCATAAATAATTCTCTTCTAAGTTAATTTGACTTTCAAGGTGTATACAAGTTCCCACAATGGAAATAATTTAATGCAACCACAATAAGCTCTGCACAAGCAAGAACTTTTTGTGTGTTTATGCACCAAGCTCCCCATTAGGGCTTATAACAAGTAGTTCATATTTTGACATCCATCTTCACTTAATTAAACTGCTAGATTTGAGACACATTGTCCTTAAAGGAACTATGAGCCTTCTACTTCTTCCTTCATATTGGTAGAGGCAAGGATTGAAGCACCAAAGAGTAATTTGAAGTGGAATTTCAGTGGATGTTATGAATGAGCCATGATGGCAAACCAAGATGGCAACAAATCACTCTACCTAATTGTTGTCTAGAACCTGTGTAGACTTGAAAGATCTAATTACACTGAACCACATTCTCATACAACAATAAAGGACCAAAGGAAGAAATAGAACCCATAAACCTTGGTCTAAGCTGCCGAGTAGCTAGTTGTGGGCCACATTAATCTTGCTCCAAGTGCAGTACATTATGCACCTTAAACCCTACCACCCATACTCATTAGTACTTCAAGCTTACATGGTACAATTATCAACCAAGGCCAAGAAGGATGATGCCATGCCACCCATAAGCCAAACATGCAAATGGATATTTATATGAGTTGGTTGCAGCAACCATCAACCAACCTTCACAACCTAGTACCACCAATGAATGAGGCAATCTTAAAATTTGGCTACAAATCTCCTTTGGGTGTTGGTGCAAGTTTGTTGAGCATCCCTCCCATGTGCATGGAACAAAGCTAGTGATCAAAGGAAAGAATCTAAAGGAGGAAGGGGTGGCTCCATTCGGGGTGTTGGTCATGGCCCAAGTTGTGAACCCATTGATGATGCTGATCAGGCCTTAGGCAATCTCACCTCAGATCAGTGACTTGGACATGGCAAAAGGGTTGTTGCCAGATGCTGTAGGACACTTGTGCCAGACATTCATGGCAGCATGTTGTCAACATGAAACCCGAATAGATGATGTCCAGCATTGCCTGCATTATGGTGACTCTATCATATGAATCCTGTTCTACGAGCTCTATCAACAACAGATTTCCTAGAACTCCCCACTGCCAATCCCACAAAACATGAACCTGCTGGTCTTGCTTAAAAATGGTCTCAAAATCACATTTGGCCAAATAAGTAGAAATATACAACCAAAGATATAAGGCCTTATCCTTGAGAATAGAGCTGAGAACTCATTTGTTATACAAATTCCTACACTGGCTAAAAGGGTAAACTAAACAACAACTGTCATGGCCACCCAGAGAGGGAAAAGAACATTTTCTTCCAAAACTTTGAGCTCCCACCGAGTCAGAATAGTTTACAAACTATTTGACTCAGATATATAGTACCTATTTATGAACCACCCGACATATTAGGATTTTTCAAATTCCACTATTAAGCAATCATGCCCAAATGAGTCCATGGGTGGGTGAGTAAAAACCTAAAACCTAGGTCATAAAATTAATTACCTTGTTCAGCAGAGCTTTCTAATTCCAAGATTTTGTGTGAGTTCACATTTTGTGGTGGTGGAGGTGAGAACACCGTTTCGTCAGCTGGGATTAATTCAATGGGCACCACTAGCTCACTGTCTTGAATAGGTACCATGGAAGAAATGGGAAGGGGTTGAATGGAGGAAGAAGAAGGGACAGCACCCGGCATTGTCATCATGTCTATGCCATCTCCTCCATTTGGAACAAGCCTTGGTGGTGAGTTTCCTGGTGTGTGTACCCTTCTCTTTGTATAGAACTTGTCATCTTTAATGTCATATGCCTCTGCAGTGCGCACCTCCTGGCAAAGAGAGCAGAAGCTACAGAATAACCATTGTGTGCAATCAGTCATCCCAGGTTGCCCACAACACCATTTCTTTGGAGGTAGATTGTATCTTTCTCTCATCCGGATGCGCCAAAAGCCTCCATACAGTAAGCCAAACACACACAAAACAATCCCTGTTGCTCCCAAACTATGGCGCACATACCTGCGTAACGATTTACCACCCACCAACCCACAGCAGGTACATTAGAAGACATGAAGAAAGCCTTGCTGAATTCCCACACAATGCAATTCCAGTGCCCGATTTCATATGAGTGGGCAGAAAAAAATTGCTGGGAGCATAGCATACCCATTATTGACATTGATTGCTGCCAGATCAAATACGAGAAAGGGTGCGGCACAAAGGAGAAGAAAGGTGACAACGTGCACATAGCGATTGCCAAACCCCATTCGATCCAGATTCCATCCAAGTACACATGGAAGACAAGCAGCTGAGAATAGAGTTATTGTGGGTTCCTCATAGCAGTCAAACAAGCCACCTTCCCATTCTGGATGCTCCACAAACCTTCCCTCTTTGGATGCAAATGACAGCCTTTTCTCCAGCAGCTTATAGTTATGACGCAAGTGGAATATAGAGGGTTGGACCTTGGATTCACCTCTCTCAATTTTATCTGCTTCAATCTCATCATCCTCCAAATTGACTTTTTGTTGTACCTCATCATTCTCAATGTGTTCCTCAAAATCCTTTCCCAGAGGACTCACTGAATTGTAGATGCCAGCAGCAGCTGCAGCTCCAAAAGATGTAGCAAGGGTGATGCCAACACCAAATGCAGGTCGATTTGCTCTTCTGTATCCCCAATTCAGGCCACAGAGTGCATACTGTGCGAAGCAATTCAACTGCAGCAGAAGCACAACCACAAGCATGTGGACCCATTCATTCGGCTTTCGCAATCCACCTTTGCAATACACCTGTCGCAGCTTGATGATATCTTTTGGCTGCCATCTTATCAACCATACCGTGTGCAGGATTCTTGTGGGATGCACATAAAGCACCATGAGAGTGAAGAGTGCATTCAATATCTGGTTTGAAACTTCAAACCAAGTATCTCTATTGCTCTTCTTTGGAATCACGGCATTCAACATCCCCACCATGACCATGAACAGGATAGCTCCTGCCACGGCAACTGCGATCACCCATACGAGGAGTGCTAGATTCTTGGGATTTCGAAGCCATACCTTGGTGTGCTCCTTCAGTTCCTCCCATTTCACATCTCCAATCAGAGGCAATGTGATTCCATCTTTCAGAGTCCACTCTTTTGGAGAAGGCGTTTGTCTGGAGATCTCTTCCTTTTCCTCTTTGATCCGTGCAAAAGTTGCTGATGGTGTCAGAAGGGATTTTGCTGGGTTTATGATTGTTTCTCGTATAGGAGATGCCCCCAGTTGAGGGGAGCTGCTCTCACTTGCCATTCCTGCTTCCTTCACTCCTCCTCCTACTCCTCTCAATTTCTTGCGTTTTGGTGTAGTCATCTCTGAGCCAACCTCAGATTCATCCACACTTGCCCTTTGACTTCCTAGCAATTCTCTCAGAGACCACGATGAGGTAAACTCAGCTTGAGGATTCTCACTCTGTGGTTTTGGCACCTCATGCTCATCTGTAGGCCCCATTCTGTTGCTGCCCTTCACAGCTTTGCCATTCCTGCTCCTTTTTGAGTTCTCTTCTGCTTCAAGTTCAAATTCTTCCATGCTTTTCCTTCGACTTGCGAGCAGGTCTCGGAAAGACCATCCCCTAAAAGATTCTGCTCGGGAAACCTCATTTGCCTGATGATTCCCACCTTTCTTATTGTTCCCCCTTTCCATCTTCTGTGACTCAGGAGGTCTACAACACTACCCTCCTATATGGATGATACAAACTGCAACTCAACTTCAGAATTGTTTAAAACTTTGCTCCCACTTTCCCCATAATCCCTCACTGACCCAGATGATCAAATCGGGCTTGGTCTCTTTGACAACATTCTTGCACCCATTTCTCAGCAGCCCACTGCCTGAAGTGCAAGTCCATCAGTCAATTGATGCAAAGTGCCAAGCAGTTCAGAACCATTCTGTATGGGAAATGAACAAGTCTGTCTTCTTCACTGAAAGATCCCAATCTGGTCACAAGGACCTCTATCTTTTAGACTGAAAGATCTCAATTTGGAAATGTCATTTGAGCAAAGTATCAGACCCATCACCTTCATCATGAATGGCCAAGTGAATAGCCACCAACATCCTTAGTCCTTACTCCCTCCTGACTGAATTTGTCAGCTCCCAATGACACAAGTGCAGATGGGTATGTAACAATCTGCTCCAAATTTCAGGCAAAAAATTGTATAAGAGTCACATTGCTAGCTAGCACTGAAGAGACACATTTAATACAAAATCCAATAGTTACTATCCTCATGAATAGCTGAAAAAATTAATCTTGTGAGGATAAATTTGTAGCTTGCTTCTGTAAAAGCAAGAAGCATTTAAGCTGAAGGAAGGCATACAAGAGGCCAACTACGACAAGGGTAGTGGTTGGGACCTCCTACACGGTGATGAAACTCTAGAAGCTATATCTTCAAACTGGTGAAAGAGAAGAATCCGGGACTTTGAAGGAATCCCCAAAATCTTTGCTTAATTCTTGCATCTTCTTTTCTTGCAGGTGAATAAGGGCCATACATACTCTCACATGTAGGTCATGTGTTATACCCTATTTACAGCACACATCTAGATGTAGAATGCTGTATTGCAAAAGCCCAGGATTAACTACAGAGAAGATTTGCACTCTTCAGACACAGCCAATTTCAACTGGAAAATCAAGAGAGAAAATTTAAAATCTTCATCCTCAGACACACCAAAAAACATGCCCAATTTCAGCTGAAAACCCAGAATTCACTAACACTGCTTTTGCCACAAAACCTCTGGAACCTCACACATCCCCTGCTAAAACTCACAACACATCAATAGTCAACCATAGACCAGTGTCCAAAGTGCTACTATAGGATTGTAACCTAAACTTTCAAGCCAGAAATCGGAACCCCACCCATCAAGTTAGTTTGCAAGGATGTGCAGCAAACAAGGGAATTGGTGATTTTGTCAGAAGTCTAAAAAGTCACTTGCAATTATTATCACAAAACGCAAAGATCCATGTCTCTCTTCTCCATCTTATTAGTCTCTCTAACAGCCAAAGAGAATACAGAAACTACTTGAAACACCCCAAAACGCAGCAACAACTCCACTACCAAGCTCCACTCCAGTGCTCTTCAATCACACTAAGCTATTTCAAGTGCACAAAGACAAGACTAGATTCTTCCAAGCCCTAGAAACACAAAGAGAGGGCCAACTCCATCTAGCCAAGAAGGCTACAAATTTAGCATCACAGACTTTGAACAGAACCCAAGTCCCAGGTTCACCCACTCCAGGAAACAAGTGTCTCACAAACCCAAAGAAAAAACTAGAAAAACACACTACAATCAGTTCATAAAAACTTCAAAAACCGAAAAGAAAACACAACTTACCTGGCGCCCTGTTTTTTTAGGGGATCAAAGCTCTCTCAAAGCAGCAACACCAGAGCTTCTCCTTGAGACAGTTCCCCCACCCCACATTGGGTGATCCCTCTTCCAGGGTCACCAAAGCCTAGATCCCCAAAAAGTATGGGATTGTAAAAGAGCAGAGACAAAATAACAAAGAAGATGGTTGATGCTCAGTAGTAAAGTTTTGAAGAGTTTTGAAGAATATTCAATTCTTGCTGAAGAAAAAAGTGATTTTTATTCCTTTTTGGAATCAAGTTTTGTGACTTTTACATCAATTTTGCAACTACATAAAAATGGTAAGGAGAAAAGATTTGGTGGTTTTTTTTCCTTTTTCAGCTTTATTTATTTGTTTGTTTGTTTGTTTGTTTGTTTATTGGGGGAGTTTTTTTGAGGAGTTTTGGGTACTTTGGGTTTCCAGGGGAAAGGAATATCTTCTTCACCAGACAAAATGTGCTCCCTTGTGTGAAAGCACCAATTTGGTGACCAAGAGAAAAATACTTTAAATTAAGCTCCTCCTGACAAAAGCTGGCAAACCTCATCCATTTTATGAGTTGAATGGTTTAGGCTTTCCTAAAAGAGAGATGCAAGCCTCATCCATTTGAAGGTTTATTGGTAGTAATATGGTTGCTCACCTTGCAACTTCCACTCCTTATGGACCCACCATCCATTCTCACGTCTCATTTGTCAATTGATGTTAATAATTGTGCTACTTAGTTTCCTTCTCTTTTTCCTTGCCTCGTCTTTCTTGGATTCTATTGCAATAAAATTGATCGGATTTACATCATTTGGGACACATCCCCCATGGCCACGGCCAAACTACTATTATGGGTGGTCAGTTGTTAAGAGGGAGATATTTTGACATGTAATTTTGTGTTAACTTGACGTCCTTTAGATTCTCCCCTTTTTTATAAATATCTTTATACATTTTTCAAATCGGTGTTGTGTTTGTACTAATAGTTTTGTGAGTTTTAATAATAAAGCCCTAGATTGTGAAACACAATAGTAATTTTGCACAATGCATAATAGGCCTTCAAGAATTGTCTTCAAAACCCTACCATATCAAGATAGGTCCATTTGTATCATCACCCCCTTTTTTTTTTTCTCAAGCTGGTTTGTAGTTTGTACATGGCTAGGGATGATGGGAAGAAATGGTCAATGGGAAAATTCAAGCTTGTGTGAGCTTGTCTCCAGCTTCATTACATTGTTATTTTCTCAACTTGAATAGTACTTTGGAAAGAGGCATGATGGGAGTGACTTTCTTTGCCACCAACAAATGTGGGGTTGGGCCCTACTTGGGCCAAGGTTCGTTTAACCCATACAATTTGACAAGGCAAAAACTAGGCTTTGCCATTTCAAGGCATTTTTCACCTAAATCCCACATGCCCAACACATCACTTTGCTTTATGAGGCTCTTTACACATCAAATTGGGTCTATAACACCTTAACATTAGAAGTACACTTGCACCTTATGGACATAAATAAGGTGATGTTAAGAACATATAAGTATGTAAATTTCAAAAGGAATTGATTGTTATGTACATACACTAAAGTGTAAAAGAAGTAATATGAGCCATTATGTTTATTAATAATATAAGTAAAATTAATGTAAATGCCATGGTATAGATGGTATGGACATTGTTTTCTACAACTTTAGTATAAATAAAATAAAAGACAAAATGAAAACTCCCAGTCAAGTCCCATGCATGGTTATGGGGGAAGGGTGTAAGGTTTACTTTTTCCTGCTTGGCCGACGTCATTAGCCAAAGCTTTAGTTGAAGTTGAGAGGGTGGCCAAAGATCTCTCCGGGGGTGGCATTTAGGCAATTTCTCCTTGTAGGGTTTGTCAAAGGGCTACTTATGCAAGCCAATTTCCAGTATCCCCATTCCCAAACTATTCTTCCCTCGAGCTTTCTAGGGTTTTTTGGCCAAATTATTGAGGTCCAAAACCCCCCAAAATTTGAAATTAAAAAAAAGATTTGTTCCTTTGCTGTGTTATTATTTACTTCTCATTTCTAGCTAAAGGGTTTGATTCACTTTCATACTTTAATAGTGAAGTGGAATTTTTTGCTTTGGTTTCTTAGTTTTCTTTTGGCCTAATTTAGATCGTAGTTTGAGCTTAAACATGTTGTTTTGAATGGTTCCATTTGTTGATCTCCTTATGACTTTTGAAGTTATGTTTTCAAGCCTATTATGTTGAGGGTACCTATCGTTTACTTCTATTAATTAGGTGAGGGGTGCACCCAAAGTGTTTTTTTAAAGTTTTTTTGGGGGGTTTGTTGAAGGAACCACTTTCATTGATTTTTGCATCACCAAAGAAATTTGGAAATATTTGGCACTCCCTAAAAATAGAAGCATAGAGGTGCTTCCCTTTGAGCCACGAGAAAAAAAGATTGGGCCCTCTTGAGTGCCATTTGAACCTTCTCATTGGCTGCATAAAAATCTTATTTTCCAAACTGATTTTCACTATTCATCTGCACACTTGAGCCAGTTACCGGAAGTAAGGGCACCATAACCAGCGTGCTCTCGCCATTACCTCGCCCATTTTAGTTTTTCCAAAGTAGTGGGCGAGGAGGTAATGCCAAGTGAGGCGGCGAGTAAAGGCCAACCCATTTTGTGGGGTAAGGCTAGGCAAAGGCTAGAGCCAAGTAGGGCCCAAACCAGTGTTTTTTTTTTTTTCAGGCGAAATTTTGCCATTTTTTGACAAAGAAATTGAGAAAATTTTGGATTATTTTTTTTCCAAAGTGTAAATTCGAATAATTTTTCTTTTTTTTTTGGGGGG
>Ga0209611_10006154_pt1 | contig 19822 bp, 11 predicted proteins | sample S1TSphgellanicum_3_FD_187693 | JGI IMG/M metagenome (GOLD analysis project Ga0209611, IMG submission 187693) | Host-associated microbial communities from peat moss isolated from Minnesota, USA - S1T2_Fc - Sphagnum magellanicum MG (SPAdes) (version 2) | ecosystem: Host-associated > Plants > Peat... | reverse complement strand
TATCGTTGCGGGCAAACGGTGTAATCCAGTAGCGGAACTCGAGCGGCCCTTGCAATTGGCCTCCTGATTCACCGTCCGTGAAGACCGTTCGGCGGGTCCCGCGAAAAAGCGTAAGCGCTAGGGGACGATCCGGCAGATCTTGAATCGCTGTCTCAAGCAGGCCATGACTTATTACGGCCAGTCCGCGCCCCGAATCGGCAACCGCCGTCCAGGTTTGCTGCGGCTTCGTTTCGACCTCCAACTCGCGGTAGGCGTGATTGTCTCCGCGCAGGGCTATCGCGCGCTCGACCACATCAAAAGCGCTGTCGGAAAGGTAAGTCGAGGTTTTCGCTCCACTGGGGAAAAGAACGCGAAGCCGGTGATCACAGGCCGTGTTTTGAACCCGGGAATGAACTTCCAAGTGCCGTGCGCCTTGGCGAAGCGTGATCGTGCTATCGATGATGAGTTGAATACTCTCCTCTGATCGATGCATCGTGCGAAAATCAAAGCACGCAGGCACTTGCATGCGCGTACGAATGCGGAAAGAGGCAAGCAATGGCCCGTCGGAAACCAAGGCTACCTCCGCACTACAAGCGGAAGAAACCCAGATTTGATCATTGACAGCCGGACCGTGAAACCAACCATCGCCGATATCCGCCGAATCTTCGAAAGTAAGCAGGCGCGAATATGTTTGATTACTCTTTCTGTCATGTAGAGTAACTGTACCGTTGGATTCGATCGTTACTTCAAGATGCTCGTTGGCCATCGACCGTTCGCTGGTGGCCAGCCTCGGCTTGACAGGATAACGCGTTGGCAATCCGCCTTTTTCTTCCCGGATAGTTAGTGTTTGGTAGCCAAGGGCGGGTATGGCGAGTTTCAAAGCGAGGCATACCCGATGGACTGAGTCTCCTTTGGGAAATTTTGTCGCAAAGGTACGCAACTTTTGACGATTGTTTTCCTGATTGAGCCGCTGGTACGCAAATTCATTTCCCTCGCTATCGAAAATACGGAATGCAGGTTTGGGCTCATAGCCAAAGAACTCATTGAAACAGGGCCACGCACTCGGGATTTCAAGATCAATGGAAGCAACTTCATCGAAAGGTTGAGCAACTGGGTTGAAAACGACGACGCGTAATTCTGCGTCTTTGGGGGGCTGTGTCGCGCTCAACGCAATGTGCTTCAACGATTCCTTCGTGACCCGCTCGGCAATCTGAAGGCACTGGCTAAATCGATATTTCATGTTCTCATGAACCTCGTCGACACTGCAGCCGCCAATGGAGTCATGAGGTTGATTCTGGAGCAACCATTTCCAAGCAACTTCCAAAAATCCCTGGCCAAACTCCTTACCAGTCCAATAGGCGGCTGCGGCATTGAAGGGCTCGGCCCAATAGCAGAGCAGAGCCTGGCAGTCAGCATTGAGTTGTTTGATCCAGACTCGGCTGGAAAGAACTCCGGGGATCAACCACTGCTGACACAACTGTGCGGGGTGCTTGGCAGGCTCGCGCAGTTCCCCTTGCAGCAATGTACTGATTTCATGGGCGTGCGGCAGCATTTCTTCGAGATACGCATCCAAACTGGTGTGCCGAATGTCGGAACGCGCTCGAATCGCCAGGTAAGCGTCCTTATCCCATGCGAGATGGTCTCCTCCATCAAACAAAAGCACAGGTCCGCACTCAACAGCCACTTCTTCATTTTCGATAAATTCCTTTAGAGTGGCGGCAATTTCGTCAGGGGCTAGTCGCCGAGAGTGCTGATCGGAATGCTTCACTTTGGCGGAATAGAAAGTATACCCATTGACTCCGAATCTGTAGGCCGGCACTTCCGTTCCGTCAGCACCCCGCCAACGCAAAAGGCGCTTATCAAATAAATTGGTGCCTCTCCAGAGGAAGGCGAAACGAATTCCGAAGCCAGCAAAGATCTGAGGTAGTTGGCTGATGTGGCCAAACTGATCGCAGATAAAACCTGCCTGCGAAGGTCTGCCGCCCCATTCCCGGGCGAGGTGACGCCCAAGTCGTAAATTTCTCAGGTGTGATTCACCCGATACAAGAAATTCGTCCGGCTGAACATACCAGGGACCTGCGACCAGCTTGCCTTCTCCCAGCAAACGCTTCACGGCATTCTTACGTTCAGGTCGCACCTCAAGATAGTCTTCTAGTAGAATGGATTGCCCATCCAAGGTAAACGGACCAACCAGTTCACCCGACTCAAAACCAGCGATAACGCTATCGAGCAGTTGCACGAGTTGATATCGAAAATCTTGAAATGGCAAGTACCACTCGCGATCCCAATGCGTGCTAAGAACATAGTGAATTGAAGGTTGGATTTGCATGCGCGACATATCCATTTTATCTATATGAATATAGGAATGAGCAGTGGATCACCTGTAATTAGAGATTATTTTTTACCTGCCTCCAAAGCGATTTCTACAGGTGATACCGACTATGTAAGTTGAGCGTCTTGGTTGCTCCTTCTTACGCAGCTTCCCCTCTCATTCTTCATTCCTTTTTGATTACAAAGACATGCCATATTAGAAAGAGCATTTTTTGTTGCTGAAATTTTGTATGTCCATGTTGGGAGCGGGGATTTCTTTAAATTTAACTATTGGTTAGCCTCCCTTGGCGGCCCGGTACAGGGGGAGGCTGATTAATGCCCCAAGCCGTCGGCTTCGCCGCGAGATCGAGTTGAATCACCGCGCCTCCGGCAATTTCTCCATGCCGCAACCAAGGGCGATCTAAGGCTTTACCATTTAACCGGGCTGATGCGATGTAAGGGAGTTCCGGGCAGGCGTTGGGAGCTTCGATGATCAGCCGGTTTCCGCCTGCTCCAAAAGTGATTTCACTCCGCGTGAAAACGGGAGTGGTGAGCCAATAGAGGTCTTGGCCATAGAGTGGATAGATCCCCAAAGCCGAAGCGAGATAAAAAGCCGACTGGCACCCCATATCCTCGTTGTCGTGCAAGCCGTCTCGCGTGGGTTTAAAATATTTTTGCATCGTCCCGCGCACCATTTCGGCCGTCCGGTCGGGGCGCCCGGCGTAGTGATAGAGATAGGGAACGTGGAGCATCGTTTCTTTCGAGCCGTGTCGATTAAGTCGAACGGACGCGCCGAACCCGGCTCCGGCTTCAGGTTCCGGAGCTTGGAAAAACTCATCCAGCGCGGCGATAAAACCATCCGGCCCACCAAAACGCGTGACCAGCCCCGCAAAGTCGTGCTGGGCGTTCCACGACCATTGGCGGCCGGTGCCCTCGTAAAACCATGGATCGTTCCACGAATCGAGTCGGGCGAGGTTGGGATCAAAAGGTTCAAACCACTCGCCATCAGTTCGGCGTGGAGCAAAACTTCGCAAGTCTTGTCGCCACAGGTTCCACAATTTTCGCGCATCCTTATCAAAGGCTTGGGCGGCAATGGCATCCCCAGCGGCTTCTGCCAGCCGGGCGAGGCACCAGTCTTGGTAGGTATATTCCAAATGTCGAGACACACACTGAGGCGTTTTGATTGAGACATAGCCCAAATCGCGATACGATTCGAGATATCGGCCATAGAAATAAGGGTCTGGCGACTGTTGCTCGGCATCGCGGCGAAGAATGCGAAGCGCGCGTGGAAAGTCGATTCCCGGCAGGTTTTTTAAGGCCGCCTCGCCGGCCAGAACGGCGGCAGAGCATCCGCCTTGGCGAAAGGCGGGATAGCCCGCAATCCACGCATCCGGTACCCAACCCGTCGTCTCGCCGATATCGAGCAAACAGTTAAGAATATTGGATGCAAGCTCCGGGTCGAAGAGGGCGATAAAGGAATTCGCGTTACGCACCGAGTCCCAAAGGCAATAAAACTCACTGAAATGACGAACACCGGACTGCCACCACGAAAATTCGTCGTCGATGCCCAAATCGCTTGGCATGCAAAGCAGTCGAGTCACGAGTGTGGCAAAAAGGGTGCGTTGATCATCGGTGCCTCCCTCAACCCGCAGGCGGTCGAAGACATTCTGCCACGCCGATTCGGCGGCCCGGCGCAAAACTTCAAAGGATCGACCGTGGGTCTCCCGTTTCACGCTGGCTCGTGCCTTCGCCACGCTAACGAACGAAATGCCTACGCGCAGATTGATTTCTGGATCACCGAAGCCGACGACGACAGCCAGGTTGGGGCCGGAAGCTCCACCCGGGACGGCCTGCCAGGAGCCCGCTTGTCCGATCCGCCTCGTTTGAAAGGGCTGATCCGTCTCGGCGTAAAAGTAGACGGAATAGGGATGATCGTGGCCCCACCCACCTTGAAGATCGGCCCGGCCCACGACGGCACGGTCCGAGACGAATTCGACAAAGCCGCCCGTCGACCTCGCTGGCCAGCCATTCGGGTCCCACTTGAATCCAGAGAACTCGCACTGGATGACGGCTCCCAAATCGATCAGCAGGTGGGCCGCTTGGCCGGAGGGGAATCGGTACCGATGAACACCGACCCGCGCCGTTGCGGTTAATTCGCAGCGGATGCCAGAATTTCCGGCAGTGACCCCGTAGTAACCGCAGGCCGCTTCCTCTTCGTGCGCCGGGAAGGGTTCAACGGTCAGGCGGGGGTGACCGATGAAGGGCGTGACGCCGATGTTGCCGTAGCGACTCATCCCACCCGTGCCGGACACATGAGTGTGGCTGAAGCGCGTGATGGGAGATCGAAACGAATATCCGTTGGTAGGCTGGGGAGGTGCTGTATCAGGAGAGAGACGGACCAAGCCCAACGGCAGATAAGGCCCCGGCAAACAGCTTCCCGGGCCATCGGTGCCGATAAAAGGATCAACGTGTTGATACATAAATGCGAAGTAGCGTGTTTACCGGTTGCTTGGAATGTGTGACATACAGCGTCAAGTCGTGGTTTTCAAAGAGCGATTAGGTTTCACATAAATTCCCCTGGCGAGACCACCGTCTCGCCAGGATCCAGATCCCGCCTCAGAAAACTGTCCCGGTAAAGCAGCGTGCATCGGCAACGCTTACCGCACCGTAGCGCAACGTGGGTCAGGATACCGCTCTTCCATTCCAGATCGACTTCAAATCCACCGCGAGCACGCAAGCCTCGTACCTTGCCGTCACTCCAGGACGATGGCAGCGCGGGAAGAAGATGGATTATGAAGTTTGGCGATTGGGCGCTTTCCTTAACGTGACTTTGCAGCAGCATTTCGGCAATGCCTGCCGTCACGCCGAAGTTGCCGTCAATCTGGAATGGCGGGCAGCAGTCAAAGAGATTTGGGTAGAGGCCGCCCCCCGATTCGTAAATAATGTCCGTGTCATATCGCAGCGTAAAAAGGTTGCGCAGGACGAGAAGAGCATGATCGCCATCAAGGAAGCGCGCCCAAAGGTTGACCTTCCAGCCCATCGACCAACCATTCGCGGCATCGCCGCGGAAAACGAGCGATTGCCGCGCAGCTTGCAAAAATTTTTGATCGCGCCAGGTAATTTCGTCGCCGGGATAAACGGCCCAGAGGTGGGAGACATGCCGGTGCTGGTTGGTCGGATCGTCGATGTCGTCGAGCCACTCCTGCAATTGACCGTGTTTGCCGATGAGATTCGGCGCAATCCTTCGACGCATACCTTCCAACTTGAGGGCAAATTCTTCATCCTGACCTAGAATTCGTGCCGCTTCGATGCAGGCCCCGAAAAGGGCCCGAACAATCTGGTGGTCCATCGTCGGCCCCATGACTAAGCCGCCTTGTTCCGGCGAATTGGAGGGCCCGCTGATCAACCATCCGGTTTCAACATCCTCGACGAGATATTCGGTGAAGAACCGCGCCGATTCTCGCATGATGGGATAGGCGCGCTGGGCGAGGAAAGCGCGGTCGCCTGAAAAGAGATAATGCTCCCAAAGGTGCCAACTTAACCAAGCTCCACCCGTGACCCAGATACCATGGTTGGAGGCGTTGATGGGTGCGGTACCGCGCCAAAGATCGAAGTTGTGGTGAAGCAGCCAGCCAGAGGCATCGTAATGAACTCGGGCAGTTTCCCGTCCGGTCTGGGCGAGTTCGTCGAGCGCAGCGAAGAGTGGATCGGCACACTCGGCTAAATTGGCCACTTCGGCCGGCCAGTAATTCATTTCCGTGTTAATGTTGCAGGTGTATTTGCTGTCCCACGGCGGATCGATCTGGTCGTTCCAAATGCCCTGAAGATTAGCGGGTTGTCCCCCTGCTCGACTCGAGGCAATCAAAAGATACCGGCCGTACTGAAACAAGAGGGCAAATAGGTCTGGATCGGAACCGGTGGCGAAAGCGGCGACGCGCTCATGGGTCGGCAAATCCGCCGCGGCGGAACGCCCGAGATCGAGCGCGACCCGACGGAAGAGCGTCCTATGATCGGCTAAATGAGCCTCCCTCATTTTCTGATATGACCTTGATCGAGCCTGCGATAAAATTGTCTCGCAGCTCCCCCGTGGATCGCCCGTGAGGTCTCGATAGTTAACAAAATTCGTGGCCGCGACCAGGCGAAGCGTCACAGCATCCGCTTGGTTAATCGACAAGAAATTTTGCCCGATGTCGATCTTGCCTCCTTCTATGGCGACCTCTACGCGGGCCTGGAAGCAGACACCACCGGGTTCAACCTCCCCTCGCAAAACCAAGCAGTTCGAGCCCAGGATCTCGATCGTCGAGCCTTTGTGCGGCGAACTTAGCCGTAGCTGGCAACTGATGAGCCCGGGCCGTTCGGCCGCGAGATGGATTGCAACCACGCTTTCGGGATGACTCGCAAACACTTCGCGGGTAAAGCAATCACTGCCAACGCGGTACTCTGTCATTACGACTGCGGTGTCGAGATCGAGCTGTCGCCGGTAGTCAGAAACGTGTGCGTGCCCGGGAAAATCGATCCATAGGTCGCCGCAGGGCTGATAAGCCTTCTGAGTGAGCGGAACGCTCATAAATTCAAGCATGGCCAATTCCTCGGCTTCGCGCTGCTTGGCCGCCGCCGCCTCCACATTGCCTTTGGCCCAAAGCTTGCGCCCTTGGTTAAGAAGAGCGCGAAGCTTCGGCAGGCATTTGGCCGCGCCCGGATGGGAATAGGATTGAGGTTGCCCCGTCCAGATCGTGTGTTCGTTAAACTGAATTCTCTCGCCAGGCACGCCACCGAAAATCATGGCTCCCAAGCGGCCATTTCCAATGGGCAGGGCCTCTTCCCATTGCCGCGCCGGTTGCCGATACCAAAGCACAAGATCTTTAGGCTTACGCACGGTCATACCCAAAGCATAGCTCTCACGGCCTCGGAATGGTTGCCATATCAAATCGTCTCTCTCTAGAGAGAATAAAGCCCAGCTTAAGGTGGTGAAGAACTGGCAAGTTTTTCAGGAACGTCCAGAAAATCCCCAAGTTCGCTAAATCAGGATAGCGGTTTCATGAACCTGAGAAATTTAATCTTTTCTATTCGAGCCCGGAGGGACTCGGCCAACTGCCGTTTCCGCCCACACCCTAAATTCTCTTTTGCAAACAGGCTGATCCTGTGCTCGTTCTTATCTTAGGCACGACAGCTTTACGACCGCAATGTGGCGCCCTCCGTCCAGGTCCCAGGAATCAAGACCCGAACCGGACTCAATGGACAACCCCTTTCACCGCGTTGGATCATACCCGAAAGCCATTCAACGGCAACACGCCCCATCGAGTCTATATTTTCAGTATGCCCGCTGTACGGACCGTCTTTGGGTACGGTGACACCAGCCAGCCCGATGTCCTCTGGAATACGATATCCATACGCCTTGAGCCACTCACTTAATTGCGAGTGCTGGCCGATGACGACATCAGGCTTGTGCTTTTTCAGCCAGGCATGAAATTGCTGCTTGTCGGCCTCCTTCTGGATCAAGACCGGAAGGTGGGATTTGATCGGCCAATCGTGTTGATTCACCAAAAAAGATGCCACGCGAAGCCGATCCGTGCGTTCGTGCTCGTTCTGGTTCACAACAAGACCAGGACGCTGATAGCCCCGGTGTTTCAAGACACGCATGATGTCCATCATCCCGGAGTACTGCGCGGGAGTTACCAAGTGCATTTGCGGCTGGGCCAGGGAGTAACTGATACTTATGGTGGAGAACCACTCCCATTTCAAACTCAAGTGCCCTCGACCGGCATGGAGGGGGCTGATGACCAGCCCTTTAATTCCTCTTTCCCGCAAAATCCGGCTAAGTACCTTGCCCGACATTCCTTTTTCCTTAAGCCAGAATTCCTCCAAGGTATAGCCGAGTTCCGCACAATATCGCGAAATCGAGTTCCAATGTTCACTATGATCGTGTCGACGGCATCTGTAGGGAGTGGCATCAATCCAGGCAACGACACCTTGGAAGGCGCGGCGTTGAGTCGATAGACGGTAGGCGTTTAGCGCGGAAAGAACTGGATCTGGTGCGTACTCCATTTCCTTGGCCAGCGCTTGGAGCCGAAAACGGGTGGTTTCCGGCAACTCAGGATGATTTCGCAAGGCCATCGACACGGTGGTTGGATGAACGCCGGCCTTAAGCGCGATGTCTTTCAGGGTGATTCGAATATTCGGCACGCTGGCTACTCTAATGTAAGAGTCATTAAGTTACAATCTCCTTCAATGCCTTTTGCGGCCACGACGGCGCGGCCGAGAGCCCGGAGAAGCTATTTTTGCGCAGCGCCACCTTTAGGCAGGTTTGTTCGCCACTCAACAAAGTCATGACTTTCCCCTGTGCGCGACTTGCAAGTATCGATCCTTCCGGAGGCAAGTTGATCTCCATACAGATAGGCATCGAAGAAATCGGCTAACCACGGCGTAATTACGTCACGCTTGGTTACATCGCTGGGCACATGCCCCTGGCCCGGAAGCCCAATTAACATGGAAGGCCCCTTGCTGAGCAATAGCACGCGACGGATGATCGGCTGTAGTTGATCCTGCTCCCCATCGATGGCGAGAAAGGGAGCGGTTACCCGTGAAAAGTCCATATCCTCCTCCGGATTGAATTCCGCCAAGGCAGGGGATTCTCCCACGGCCACGACAAACCGCGAATCGTAACACGAAGAATCCTGATCGCTGCTGGTGGCGCCCAGTAATCGAGCGGCCGCGTTACCACCGCGACTGATGCCGAACACGCCCATTCGCTTCGCGTCCACGTGGGCCGCAAAGACTTTATCAGCTAGAACGTCATCGACACACGCGATGACACTGCGCGCCCGGATTTTTGCCACCTCCGCTTGCAAAGGATTTCGGATGAAACGCCCGTCCCCTTCAAAAATGGAAATGACGACGTACCCATGCGAGGCAAGCGCGACGAGATTGGGGAGGTCGTAAAAGGGGTGAACATTAAAGCCGTGGCTGAACGCGATGATGGGATAGGGACGCGCGCCAGTTGCGATCATGGGCGGATCGGTGGGGCCATCCATCCGCGGCAAGACATATTGACCGAACATCGGCATGTCCGCGTGATGATTCCCGAGCGTCGTGGGGTAGAGAACGAAGTAGTAGAAGGGAATGGTTTTCCCCAGCCCGGCGACTTCGGTGGGGTCAGTCACGTCGGCATGCCGGGCGGCCTTCGGATCTGCCAACAATTCGTCGACATAATGAACGACCCCATTCGCGTTGGAGCCGCAAAGCAGGCCCTGGCGCTTCGCGTCGTCACTCGCGCGCAGTTGAAAATAGGTGGAGGCAACGGGAAGGCTGTCGGAATTTGACGACGGCGTTTGCGCCGGCAATGCCACCATCGAGATCAGGACTGCAACTAAGGGAAGCATGGCGGTGCGTATAGGAAGATGGTGGAAATAAGCCGATAAATGCAGTATTTGAGCCCAAGCTCAAGCAGGTCGTACCCTTAAGGCTTGAACGGAGCTCTGACCGGTTGAGATAGCGCCTTCTGGGCAGCCAGATACCTATTAATTACCGTCGCAAAGACGCCCACTGGATTAACTTTGGCGGTGGGGTCCGGACTATAGGTAAACATATAGAGCATATCCCCCGCGTCGTAGAGCAGGGGCCGCAGGCTTTTGGCATCTACATAGAGCTTTATTTGCGGTGGGTCGCCCGCGGCCGATGGTTTTGCAGACGCCGGCTGCGGATCAGCGCTCTTGCCTGTCGCGCCCTCCTGAAAAACAAGCACTTTAGCGCCGTCGAACGTGGCCTGGCCACTATAAGAGCCGGGCGTATACCAGCCGAGACCGGGAAAATCGCCTGAACTTCCTCCAGAAACCCCCGGAGCCAGGGAATTCTCAGCCTTGAAGGAATAACCTATGGCCGACCCATGGGCTGAAATGACATAATTAGGATATTTGAGGCAAGCCAGCCAAAAGGACGTACCGCCGACTACGTAGGCGTTGCTGGTCGTACCACCTTCCCATTGATAAGTGACTTGTACATCGCGTGCATTCCGCTCGATCACGGCGGATATCAAGTCCGGCATCCAAAGCAGTCGCTGCTTTTGCCTGCCTTGCGCCAAGGGGTCGTTGGCTGGAACAGGCGGGCGTGGCGTTTTCCGCTGAGCCGCGACATCGATCCGGGTAAACGTCGGAATCTGGAATTTCGCGGGCAGATTGGGCGGGGCGGGGGCGTGCTTCTTATCCACGAACGAATCGGGCACCGGGAAGGGTTGATTTTGGGCCGAAGTGGAAACGACCCCAAGCCAGACCATCAAGGCAGCGAAGGTGAGGAACTTAATGTTCATGGTGGCAGGAACTATTCGTTGACCGGTTCGAGCTGCTGATCGACGACCTGGCCGGTATAACGGTCGATGGCGAGATGGAGCCAGTAGCGCCGCTCGCCCTGGACCGTGAATTGATCCCCGGAGGTGGCCAAAGGTGAGAAGCGGCCCGCCTGCGCGACGATATCGACCAGCAAATTCCAGGTGCGGACCTGGCTCACATCGGCGATGGCGCGCACCACCCCTTCCTTTTGCGATTTAATCGGGCTGACATCATTACTCAGCGTCCCAGAGGTAAGATTTTCCAACAACTGCGCCTTTGACATCGCCGGGACCGATTGCAGCGCTGCGCTGATAGCTGAGGCTACGGGCGGCGCGTTGGCGGTGCTAAGATACGTTCCGTTGAGGACGTCCTGGTTCGCGCCCTCAATCAAAGCCGCCAGCGTCACCGGGCTGGCCCGATTGGGGTTAATGCGCCCGGCGTGCATCGACTGGGAGTCGTCTCCGACGCAGAAAAAATCCATCAGCGCCGTATCGGCACTGTTTGGAGAGGACAGATCGAGCGACCGCCAAGGCGTGCCGCGAAAGGCATAGGCCATTTCGCCCACGCTTTGAAAGGGGCGATTGAGCATGACCGGACGGTCCGTCGCGTAGCCATTGGCGCCGGTCCGCACACTGGGAAAGGCTGTCGCCAAAGGGTAAACGCCTTGACTCGGAGAGCCGCTGTTCCAGACACCGTCACCCGGTCGCTGGACCCCATCGAGGTCCTGATAGAGCAAAGGGCCGCCACTCGCGACGGCGGCGCTATTGTCGGCATAGCGGAAGGCTTCCCCCGGATTCACCTGTCCGCCATTCCAGGGCTGAAACAGGTTGTTATTTCCTAGCGTACCTCCGGTGTACCATTGCGTGGTCGGATCAGTCGGATTTCCAAAGATACTGTTGCCCCAATATTGCGAGGTGAGAGAAGCTGCGTTGTTGGGGGACACTGTCCACTGCGCTATTTCAGAATTATCACCGTTTAAAGAATTTCCAACGCTGTAACCTTGCATGCCAAAGCGGTCGGACCGCGGATCGGCGAAGCCAAAGCCAAGTTGCTTGTAACGGATGTCGGTAAAGACGTTGGAATTGGGAGCGGGGCCGCATGCGTAACCAGCGTTCACATTGAGCTCGTGAATGACCTGAACGGTTCTCCACTTCAAAGTGGTCCCGTAGTAATATTGAAGGTAGAAGCCGGCATCACAATAGCTCCCATTTAAATTTGCTGTACCGGTACCCCCGGTCCCGGCCGCCGGCGACCAAAGGGCAAAATTACCGGGTTGTATGGGTGGTACCTGATCGACAGAGTCAAGGTATCTTTCACCAAGCCAAAAGCCTGTTGCGGTTGGCGGCGGACTTTCAGTCAGGGTTGCGGGAGGTGAATATGCCAAGGACGTGGTGCCAGTATAAACATCATTGGCTACACTCGGATCCGGACCTAAACCTGAACCTGGCCCCGATCCGGAGGTTACCGTGGCTCCATCACGACGAACCTGATCCAGCATGATCGGCTCGTCCATTGTGTCGGCAAAATTGGAAACCGTGATTGCATGTCCATTACTATTGCTTGTCGCACCGGGACCGAGCCAGGGAACCGCGGCCTCCCAATTCCAAGTCGGAACGCCAGAGGGGTAGGTTAAATATGCTATCACAGCGCCAAGGACGTTGCCACCAGTAGTCACGGAGCCACCGCCAGGCAAAACGGGCATGGTAATATCCGTACCGGTCCCATCGCCGCCGAAAACGATGCGGAAGCTCGAGGGGAGGGTGGCCACTTTGGCGTCCGCGTAGGGATTCCACATTTCAAACTCGACCCAAAAGTTGGCCTCGTCATTTTGATTTTTGGGGCGCTCCACGGAGAAAATCAGCTTATTGATCAAGGGCAGGCTTTTTGAGCCATAAATGGGCCCGTTGATTGCGGTATTGTATGATGTACTGTAACCGAAGATAATGCAGATGGGGGGCGTGCCCGCCGGGCTGCATTGGTCGATCAGGTTGGCGCCGATTTGCAGCACCTGAAAATCGGGCGTATAACTGGTTTTATAATTACTGCCGCCCAAATTAGTGTTGTTATTGGCATACAAACCAAGGGATCCTGAAAGGATCCCGCCCTTGAGTAGTTCAAAGAAGTTCGGCGGTCGGGGTGTCATGTCGACCATTTGAACACCGCTGTTACTCCAACCGCCCGTAACATCACCGACATCATCGAGGTTCTCGATCCAATTTTGAATTGTAGTTCCGTTGGGACCGACGTAGTCCCAAACGTTGTGCGTGCTGTCCCAGGCAAGACCGAAACAGGCCTGGATGGCGGCAGCGCTGGGCGTGGCCCCGGTGGAAGTCTTACCAGGACCGTTCGCCGTAATCCAACTTAGCTTGTCGAGGGAAAACCGGCGCTGCACCAGGGGGTCGCCCGTATTGACGTTATAGGTGTAACTCGCGCCCGACGTGGCATAGTTGGTGACCGTCGCCGACTGGGCGAAACGGATATTGGGAATGAATCGATTCCATTGCCGGTAGGTGTTGGCGTTATCCGCATAAGCGTAATTAAACGTCGGATTTGGCTGCCCATTTAATGTCGCCCCGTTGCCATTAGGAGACCAAGGATAGTTATTAAACGCGGTAACCGCATTATTGGCACTGCCCATGTTGGTCGCGTCGCGGTCGGGGCCCCAACTGGGCGCATTAAGTTCGCGGGTGAAGGTCGTCAAATACTGAAGCGCGTTGGTGGACAGGACGGTGGGATTCGCCTGAGCATAATTGATCAGGTCCTGCCGGCTGAGGTATTGATTGTCACCGGGCAGCGGCGTGAGAAATCCGTTGGTGGCTTCTTCGGCCGCGGCGTTCGTGTAGCTGGTCGCACTGGCGGCAGAGGCTGCGTTTCGCCATTGGATGAGGGCATCGGAATTCAAAACGCCGGGAATTTGTCCAAGGGCGGTTCCCATCAAGCTATTCTTAATGCTGGCCACCTGCGACTGGGACAGTGTGGAGGGATAACCGGCGGCGTTGATATCGAGCAACCCGCTTTCGTCGTAAACATTGTAGGCGAACCGACCAACGACATAATTGGGGTTGCTCTGGGCCGAGTTGCCGAATTGGGAGTTCCAAGTCTGGCTGGGCGCAATCCCGGCACGGGTCAGAAGCACCCAAGTCGGTAACTGGCTGCTGGAACTAAAACCGTTGGCGGTCAGGTAAGGGGCGTTCCAGCGGACGCCGCTAACGGTACGACCGTTGGCCGAGACCGTGTCGGTGGTGATGGAGGATCCTATCACGAGAGGTGTGACGCTATTATTCGTATACGGGGCAGTCGAAGGGAACATCGCATTGGTTCCGCTCTGCTTGGCGAGGTTATAGAAATTAGTATCGGTTAGAGATATACCGGGGGCCAGCGCGCGATACGGAATCGCCGCGGTGTTGGTAATCGGCTGAAAAATCGACACGCCGGATGAAACGTAGTTGGTCGAGCCAGCCACCATTTCCTGGCGAATGTCGCGTACGACGGCCTGCATCGCGCCGCGGGCGAGGAGATCGGCTTCCTGGTTTGCGGTTTCTGCGCTCTCGATTTGCCGGTTGGACGTGGCGCGGGTAAAGAACAGGACCATGATGAAGGTCAAGAGCACGACGAGGGCGAGCGTCGCGATGAGGGCGAAGCCTCGCGGCCGGGCAATGGCGACGCCCCGCCGGCTCGCATCAGGCACGGTAATGAATGTCTTCATAAACTAGAGGAAGATGGTTTGCTGGTAAAAGCGGATTGCCTGCGCCACCGGCTTGGAAAGGATATTGCCCGTGATCCAGGCCGCCCGCTCGGGATCCCATACCTGAAGCGGCGTCTGCTGTCCCACAGTGTTGGACACGTCGGGAAGGTGACTGTTCAGCGTCTGAAAGCCGTTGTTGGACACGAGGAGCTTACGGGTTTGCAAATCGAGAACGGCGACCCCCACAATGAGGGCCGTGACGTAAGTGTGATTCGTCGTATCGGATGAGGTCGAGGCGGAGAGGGCCAGGGGGTACAGCGGCGCCGTCATGGCGGTGTAGGCGCTGTTGCTGGTATTGGTCGGAGGCACGGCGACAACGGTCCCGTTATTGAGCAGGAAACTTATCTCGAACCGGAGGATATCCGTTCCGATCGGAACCCAATCCAGCATGTTTGACCCGGCCGAACTGGCGTATGTCGTCGGAAGATCGCCGACCGCCCGTTGGAGCGCCCGAATGGGCTGGTTATCGACCTCGCTTTGGCTTCCGGATTGGCTGCTCCAGGTGAGAGCGCCATTGCCCCAGACGAGCATGGGGGCGCTCGCGTTAAGTGTCGGATCAGTCTGCAATTCCTCCGCAAAACCAAAGACACCGAGCCGGGTATCGTTGGCCGGGGTGGTGGAGATCTGGTTGCTGGTACGCGCATAAGCCAAAAAACAAATGCCGTCGCTGGCATTGGGCAATTTGTTCACGATTATGGTCGCGCCTCCTTCCTTGACTCGGGCGCTGAGGTCGAGAGCGAGGCGGTCGAAGACGATGCGTGCCTGTGAGGCGCATTCGACCTGCCTCATGGACGATGTCAGCGCGAGGTTGGCATAGCTGATGATCTGGCCAAGCAGCGCCACCAGCAGCAGGAAGATGGTCATCGCAACAAGGAGTTCGGCGAGGGTGAAGCCTCGCCTGGCGCCCGTCGGCGGAGCTGGGGATGGAAAATTCACTCGTTAGATTAAAGGCCCGGGGGAAGGTTGAAGTAAATGGTGGTCTCGACGAATCCCTGCTGGTCAGTCCAACCGCTGGCCCCATATTTGGCTGAACCAGGCCAGGCGGCGGTAATATAGGCCACGCCAGTGGTGTTAACGGTGGTCGGTGGGGTACATTTCATGTAGACCGTGCCGACGAGGTTGGGATCGGCGGCAAAGTTATTCGCATTAGTGAGCAAGCCGGTTTCATCAAGTCCCCATGAAACCGTCACGGCTGCTGACCCGACCGTGATCGAGTTGGTCATGGGCGCGGCCAGCTGGTAGCTCGTGCCCTGAGTGATGGGTGTCATGCCCCAAATGCCCGTCGCCACGGCATTCATGGCCTGGACGGCGCGCGCCTGCTGCACCGATTGCTGGTTCGCGTTCAGCCCAATCGAGAGCAGGCCAACCAGCGAAATTAAGACGAAGCTTACAATGGCTATGCAGAGCGCCACCTCGACCAGGGTAAAAGCTTTTTTTTTCCATTCAAGAAAAGGCGGCCGCGAGCAAACAGTTCTGGCAATCATCATCGTGAGCCTTGAACGGAATCAAGGACGGAAGACCCGCAGGCCGCCTGACCCACCGCTCATCCAGATTACAAATGCGTCCTTCGTCGACGGGGGAACCATCGTTCCCCTGGTCGGTTGCACCGCCAATTCCACTTCTTCGGTAAAAGGCGTCGTGCTGGTTACCGTCGGGGCAAGAATGGCCTGCCCTTGCGGCGAGATGACAAGCACGCTGTTGGAAAAGGTCTGGCCGCTGACGGTGAAAGAGACCGTGGACGTGCCGCTAATGACAGGGGTTCCTGTTCCGGCGGAAGCCACCAAGTTCTTCAACGCTGTTGGAACGAGGTTGGGTGATGAAGTTAGTTGCACATTTTCGATCCTGAGCAACTTGGCGATGGGAGAAAGATTGCTGGAAGAGGTATTGCTTGATCCATCGTTGGATCGAACCGACCCAATTCGAAGTTCGGAGTTGCCGACGCTATTAGTCGCGTTGGCGAAGCCGACCCAGACGTAAGTGTTTTGGGCCATTGCCGTCGCCTTGGCCAGTTCAAGGCTACCGCTAACGTCGTTTAACGCCTGCGTCACGCCTTGACTGACGCTCATCGACATAATGGCCGGAACAGTGAAGGAGGCAAGCACGGACACGACGGCGATGACCATGAGAAGCTCCACGAGGCTGAACCCGGCCCTGGACCGGATTTGCGGATCGGCCTTGGTCCCCATGCGATTAGGGAGACGAGAACATTGGGGGAGCGTGGCCATGCTTTTGAAGCCGAGGTGGTAAGACTCTACCTAATACTTTAACGAAAATCGCGATCGAGGCAATCGCGCTTAATCTCTCTCATTAGAGTTAACACTTGGCGGGTTAGTCCTTGGTACCGGCGATCGGCTTTGTTCTCTCACGAAAGAGTTGCAACTCACTGTATTAACGCCAACTAGAGTGCATCCTGATAATCCGAATGGAAAAACCATGTCAAAGTCCCGCTTGGCTGGCTTCGGCAGTTTTGTATGAAGTCTATCCCCAAAGCTTTCTCGATTCCAACGCGGATGGAATTGGCGATTTGCCGGGAATCATCCAAAAGCTGGATTACATTCAATCGCTAGGCTGCAATACCCTTTGGCTCAACCCCTGTTTTGAGTCGCCCTTTCAAGATGCGGGCTACGACATCAGCGACTTCTACAAGGTCGCGCCGCGCTACGGCACGAACGAAGATCTGTATGAACTGTTCCGCCAGATCAAACAACGGGGTATGCGTGTCGTGCTCGATTTGGTTGCAGGGCATACCTCGACAGAACATCCTTGGTTTAAGGCCTCCTGCCAGCGCGAACCGAACAAATACAGCAATTGGTACATCTGGACGTCGAAGGTTTGGGAAACGGCGCCACCTCCGCTCCAACAAGTGAACGGCTTTTGTGAGCGCGATGGCAATTACGTCACCAATTTTTTTCATTTTCAACCCGCCCTGAATTACGGCTTTGCCAAACCGGATCCCGCACGTCCCTGGCAACTGTCCGTTGACCATTCCGATGTTCAGGCGGTCCATCACGAGTTGCGGAAGATTATGACTTTCTGGCTGGAGCGTGGAGTCGATGGATTTCGCGTCGATATGGCAGCCTCGCTCATAAAACTGGACGACGAACAAAAGGCGATGATCGCTTTCTGGCGCAAGATCCGCGCTTGGATGGAGACGGCCTATCCCGATGCCGTGCTGATCGCGGAATGGTCAATGCCGCGGACGGCGATAGAAGCGGGATTTCATGTCGACTTTATGATCCACTTCGGCGCGCGCGCTTACACGCCGCTTTTTCGCGCCCATACGTCGAACGACGTCGCCCCACCCAGCGGGCCGAGTTTTTTTCACTCCGACGGAGAGGGCGACATTATCGAGTTTCTCGACGAATATCTCCAGCACTACACCCTAACCAAGGGAAGAGGATATATTTGCCTGCCGACGGGCAACCATGATATTTCCCGCATCCGAGGGTCGCGATGTGACGACGAGCTCAAGGTGGCATATGCTTTCCTCCTAACCATGCCCGGTCTGCCCTGCATCTATCAAGGTGACGAGATCGGCATGAGGCATATTGACGGGCTTCCCAGCAAGGAGGGTGGCTACTGCCGCACCGGGGCGCGCACACCTATGCAGTGGAACTCGAAACCGAATGCGGGGTTTTCTACCGCCGCCTCCCGCGATCTCTACCTGCCGATTGATCCCGATATCGACCGACCTACCGTTGAGGATCAGGAAACGGACAAGGAATCCGTGCTGAATTTTGTTCGCACCATGGTTAAAATGAGGAGCACTCATCCGGCCTTGGCGGCGGATGCCGACTTTGAGGTCCTGTATGCCGAAAAGAACAAGTATCCGTTCGTCTACATGCGGATCTCGGATCGGGGCGAGCGGCTAGTGATCGCCGTGAATCCTTCCTCCGATTGCGTGACAGCGGAAATTCCGGCGGAAAAGCTCCCACGCCTCGGGGAGCAGTTGCTTGGCTTCCCGGTAAGCGCGAGAATGACTCGCTCCTCCCTTGAGATGCCACTCCCCCGCTACAGCTATGCCATCTTCCGCGTTCCGGTTACCAAGGCTCCGTCCCATGCCGAACCTGTTTTCGAGGAGTTCTCGGCGTAAGTTCGGATTTCAGCCAGCAATCTAATTCTCCCGCTTGCGCTGAATCATCTCATTCTTCCATGCCTGAATTGTCTTCTCAACCTTTAACCCCTGCCCGCCAACAATCGTGAAACTCCTTAAATTGCCTCTTGCCGCCACCTGCTCGATCCTTGCTCTGAGCCTGCTTAATTTCTCTCAGTTCGAAGCGCAAGCCGACCCCTTTCCGCAGGTCCCTTCCGGCGGCCAGTGGTTCGATACCTCGGGAAAGCCAATCACACCGGATGATTTTCTAAAAACCAAAGGTCAACCCGTTAATGGGCTAGCACCCATGAAGATACCTCTCCAGGGTGTTACTGCAGGTGCGTACAACGTCTCCCTCGTTGTGGACTCCGGCTTCACCGACAATCCCTATGGCCAAGCCGATACTTTTGTGCTGGCTCACGAAGGACCGGACGGAAAACTCCTGGACTACGGGCCGATGCGAGAGCCCTCCGATACCAGCCTGACAACGGTGCTAGAGAATCCCAACGGAAATGTGCCCGTCCGGCGCGGGTATGTGGAAGCCTCCCAGCCCGTGCTGCTCGGGCCGGACAAACCGCTCCTGATCCGTTACGCTTCCGGCGGCAGTTCGATCGTCGCGGCAGTTAGGATCGAACCCATAGAAAAACCGTGCGGCACGATCGCGCTCGATGTCAATACCGGCGGCGCCATCGACAACGCCTTTTATAACGGCAACCTGCCGCAAATAAAGATCATGGCGACGAATGCCTCGAACAAACCCTGGCAGGGGTTGATTCGCGTCGAGCGGCTCGACCTGCTCACCAACACCAGCACCAACGATTTCGTCGATTGCTCTCTGGCCGGAGGGGAGCAGAAGGAAATCCCGTATACGTTCAAAGACGCCTTCTATGGCGTCTACCGCATGAAGGTTCGGGCGGCCGATGGTAAGGACGACAGTCAGGCCAGCTCCACGTTCGCCTACGTCACGCTGGCTTATTCCCCGGCCAAGCTCGCCAAGGACTTGCCCGACGACTGGCCAATGGCCACCCACCACTCCAACCCGAGTCCGATTCTCCATGCCCCCATGCCGGGTTTCAAATGGTACCGTTATTTTTGCAGTTGGGCTGATCTCAATCCCGAGAAGGGCACTTATAATTGGAACCACCTCGATGCGACCATGGACGACATCCAGAAAGTCGGGGGCAAAATGCTGCTGGCGTTCGAGGGCACGCCGAGTTGGGCGAACAGCAGCCACGACTCGAAGAAAGCGCCGGATAACTTTGACGATTATCGTACGTTTCTGCATGACCTGGTCGACCGTTACGACAACAAATCTCCTCTCGGCGCCATCGAGGTTTGGAACGAACCCAATGCCAATATTCGCTGGTACGACAC
>Ga0209611_10006152_pt1 | contig 19824 bp, 18 predicted proteins | sample S1TSphgellanicum_3_FD_187693 | JGI IMG/M metagenome (GOLD analysis project Ga0209611, IMG submission 187693) | Host-associated microbial communities from peat moss isolated from Minnesota, USA - S1T2_Fc - Sphagnum magellanicum MG (SPAdes) (version 2) | ecosystem: Host-associated > Plants > Peat... | reverse complement strand
CGCCGAGGCCGAGGGATTGTTCACGTTGTTCGGCATCGTGTTCTTCCTGATCGGCGTGGCGCTGTTCGGCATCGGCCTGCTGGGCGAATACGTGGGGCGCATCTATGCCCAGGTGCGCCACCGGCCACGCTACATCGTCGAGGCGGTGCTCGAGTCCGAACCGCATTCGCCGGAGCGCCGGGCGGCCGACAAGGAGTACGCCCGGGGGCAGGAACTGGGGCAAGAAAAGGAAGTATCCCGGTGACCCGCGCGGTGGTGTTCGCCTACAGCGAAGTCGGTGTTCGCTGTGTGCGGGAGCTGTTGGCGCAGAGTGTCGAGATCCCTTTGTTGTTCACGCACGCCGACGATCCGCATGAAAACCAGTGGTTCGGCAGCGTGCAGCAATTGGCGCGCGCCCACGGCCTCGACGTCGTCACGCCGGATTCTCCCAATACGCCCGAGTGGCTCGAAGCCGGCAAGAGCGCGCACCCCGACTTCGTTTTCTCGTTTTATTATCGCCACCTGCTCGAATCCGCTTGGCTCGCCATGCCGCGCTTGGGTGCGCTCAACATGCACGGCTCGCTGTTGCCGAAATATCGAGGCCGCGCTCCGGTGCATTGGGCGATCATCCACGGCGAGGCGCAGACCGGCGCGAGCCTGCACTACATGGTGGAGAAGCCCGATGCGGGCGCGCTCGTCGATCAGCAATCGGTGCCCATAGGGGACAATGACACGGCGCTCGACGTGTCGCTCAAGGTCGCCGAGGCGGCCGAACAGGTCCTGCGGCGCAGCCTGCCCGCATTGATCGCAGGCACGGCCGCGGCGCGCACACTCGATCTTCGCGAGGGGTCCTACTTCGGCCGCCGCCGTCCGGAGGACGGACGCATCGATTGGCGGCGCGGAGCGCGCGCGATCCACGACCTGGTGCGCGCCGTGGCGCCGCCTTTTCCGGGAGCATTCACTGATGTCAACGGGTGTAGGCTGGTGCTGGAGGAGACGCGCGTGGATGGGGAGCCGGCGCAGCACCCGCGATCGGCGCCCTGCCTGTATGGCAGAGAGGGCGGGTGGTACGCCGACTGCGCCGACGGGCGGCGCCTCAAGATTTTGCGGCTCAGCGCCGAAGGCAGGCCGGTCACTTCCGACGCGCCGCCCCAGGCGTTGTCGCAGCAGCCCTTGGCTCTGCTGTAGGGCCTTCAATTAGCGAATAGGGGTCTATTTTGAAAAACGTTCTCATCCTCGGCGTCAACGGATTCATCGGGCATCACCTGAGCAAGTACATTTTGGCTCACACCGATTGGCATATTTATGGGATGGACCTGCAGTCCGAGCGCGTCGGCACGATGCTCGGCGATCCGCGCTTTCACTTCGTCGAAGGCGACATCACCATCAATCTCGAGTGGGTTGAATATCATGTGCGCAAGTGCGACGTTGTCCTGCCGCTGGTCGCCATTGCGACGCCGGCCACCTACGTGCGCGAACCGCTGCGCGTATTCGAACTGGATTTCGAGGCCAACCTGCCCATCATCCGGCATTGCGTGAAGTACAAGAAGCGCGTCGTGTTCCCCTCGACCTCCGAAGTCTACGGCGCAAGCACCGACAAGGAATTCGATCCGGACACGACGGCGTTGGTGTTGGGACCGATCCACAAGCAGCGGTGGATCTACTCCTGCGTGAAACAGCTCCTCGACCGCATCATCTGGGCGTATGGCGAGCAGGGGCTGCAGTTCACGCTGTTCAGACCGTTCAATTGGATCGGTTCCGGACTCGACAGCATGGATGATCCGAAGGAGGGCAGCTCGCGCGTGCTGACGCAGTTCCTCGGGCACATCGTGCGCGGGGAACCGATCAAGTTGGTCGAGGGCGGCAATCAAACGCGCGCGTTCACGTACATCGATGATGCCGTGGTGTGCCTGACCAAGATCATCGACAATCCCGGCGGCATCGCCGACGGCAAGATCTACAACATCGGCAATCCGCACAATCTGTATTCGATCCGCAAGCTCGCGGAAATGATGCTGGAAATCGCCTTGTCGAGGCCCGAGTACGCTCCGACCGCGCGCAACACCCGGCTCATCGACATTTCCGCGCACGATTACTACGGCAAAGGCTACGCCGACATCCCGGCGCGGCTGCCGTCGATCAAGAACACCACCGCCGAACTAGGCTGGACCCCGAGCACCGACATGCGCGCCGCCCTGATGGCGATCTTCGATTCTTACGCCCACAGTCTGCCGTCGGCTTCCGCATTGCTGTCGCGCGATGCTTGAAGGTGCGCGCATTGGCCTCAAGGTCGATGTGGATACCTTGCGCGGCACACGCGACGGCGTCCCGCGTCTCGCGGCGCTGTTCAAGAAGCATCGGGTCGACGCGACGTTCTATTTTTCGGTAGGCCCGGATCATACCGGGCGGGCATTGCGCCGCGTGTTTCGCAAGGGCTTTGCGCAAAAGGTGGCGCGCACCTCGGTCCTCAAACATTACGGCTTGAAGACCTTGCTTTACGGCGTGCTCTTGCCGGGACCGGACATCGGCGGCAGCGCCGGGTCGGTGATGCGCTCCGTGCACGAAGCAGGTTTCGAAGTGGGGCTGCACACCTACGATCACGTCCGCTGGCAGGACCATGTGTCGAACGCCACCGCGGCCTGGACCCGGGTGGAGTTCGAGCGCGGTGTTGCGGCCTTCGAAAAAGTGTTCGGTTTCCCGCCGCAATCGCATGCGGCGGCCGGCTGGCAGATCAACGAATACGCCCTCGCGCTCGAGCGTGAGTACGGACTGCGTTACGCCAGCGATACGCGCGGCGGCGCGCCGTTCCTGCCGATGCTGGGGACGACGGTGAGCTCCTGCCCCCAATTGCCGACGACCCTGCCCACCTTCGATGAGCTGTTGGGCCGGGACGGCGTCGGGGAGGCGAGCGTTGCGGACGCGGTGTTCCGGTTGTCCGCCAAAGCGGCGACGCCTGCTCTTACCCCCGCGGACAATCTGCAGGTATTTACTTTGCATGCGGAACTCGAGGGCATGCGCCTGCTCGACGCGTTCGAGTCGCTGATCGTGCAATGGCGCGAGTCGGGGGCGGAACTCACCCGCATGGCGGCGATTCACGACCTCGCCATGAGCCGGCCGCTGCCGCACCGCACGGTGATCTTGGGCGAAGTCGCGGGCCGGTCCGGCCTTCTGGCGGTCCAGTCTCCGCCCCAGGCCACCTCGGCGTGAGCGAGCGGGGTCTATACCTTGGGCTCGCGGGACTGCTGACGGTACTGTGGCTCGCGACGCTCACCACCCGGCCGCTGTTCAATCCAGACGAAGGGCGCTACGCGGAAATTCCGCGTGAAATGGCCGAGGGCGGCGATTGGGTCATCCCGCATCTGAATGGCCTGGCGTATGCCGAGAAACCGCCGCTGCAGTACTGGGCGACGGCCTTGAGTTACCGGCTGTTCGGTACCACCGAGTTTGCTGCGCGCCTCTACAGCACGCTGTGTGCCTCAGGGACGATTCTGCTCGTGTGGCTGACGGCGCGAAGGCTATGGGGCGCTGCGGCAGGTGTGCGCGCGGCGGCGGTGATCCTCGGGATGTTGATGTTCGTGGCGCTCGGCCAGCTGCTCACTCTCGACATGAGCCTGTGCTTTTATATGACCTTGGGTCTCGCCGCGTTTGTCCGAGCCCAGGCTGCCGCACGCAGGGAACCGCTGATGCTCCTGGCCTGGGCGGCGACGGCATTGGGCGTGCTGACCAAGGGTCTCGTGGCCGCGGCTATTCCGGCCGCGGTGCTGATTCTGTACAGCCTGTATTCGCGCGACTTCGCACCTTGGCGCCGGCTTGAGTTTCGCCGGGGCGTGCCGCTGTTTCTCGCGATCACCGTTCCCTGGCATTGGCTCGCTGCGCGAAGATTGCCCGATTTCCTGCAGTTCTACTTCGTACACGAGCACTTCGCGAGGTACTTGACGCCGGTCGCCGATCGCCGGGAGCCGTGGTGGTTCTTCGCATGGGTATTCCTCGCGGGCACGGTGCCCTGGACGCTGCCGGCGTTGCGGGTGCTCGGCGGCGGCTGGCGGCGGCGGCCGGAGCGTGGCGTGAGCAGCGGACGCGCGGCGAGCAGCGTGAGTGCGAGCGGCGGGGGCGCCGGGCAGCCCGGCGAATTCCAGCCGGTCTTGTTCCTGTGGATCTGGATCGTGTTCATCGGCGTATTTTTCTCGCTCTCCGATTCGAAGCTCATGCCCTACATACTGCCGGCGATGCCGGCGCTGGCGCTGTCGATTGCGGCATTGCCTGTGCCCTCGCTCGAACGGGATTTTAAGTTCACCGCCATGCTCACTCTGCTCGCCGGCATTGGATTAGGAATCGCCAGCCTCAATTGGCCCCGCGTGGTCGCCTCCTCGGACCGCAGCGCCTATTTCCTGCCGCTGGCCAAGCCGGTGGGACAGGTGGCGTTGCTGCTCGCGGCCTCGGGCGCCTTCGTATGGATGCGGCGTGCGCCGGCTGCGGCCCGCGCCGCGTCGCCCGCCGCGACGGAGGCGGGGACGCGGGCTGCGGTGTTCCTTGGCGTGGGGTGGTGTCTCTCGTGGCTATTGTTGATTCGCGCCGCGGCGCTGGTGGCGCCCATCTATTCGGGCGCGGACCTCGCGGCGGCGATCCCGGCTGCCGACCGCGATGCGCCGCTGTACAGTGTGGCCACTTATGATCAGACGCTGCCGTTTTATCTACGGCGAACCGTCACTCTGGTGGCGTACCGCGGCGAACTCGATTTTGGGTTGCAGCATGCGCCCGGCGCGGAGATCGCCGATGTGGCGGAGTTCGTGCGCCTCTGGTCGATGCAATCGCGGGCCTTCGCGGTGATGGAGAAAACCATGTTCGAGACCCTGGCGAGCCGCGGTGTGCCGATGCGACTGGTCGCCGAGAATGTCACCCGCGTTCTGGTGGCGCGGCGATGAGCGTCATGACCTGGGCATTGATCCTGACGGGCGTCGGCTTGAATGCGGCGGCGCAATTGCTGCTGAAGCTCGCCACCCGGCCGCTTGCGCACGTGTCCGGCTTGACGGTCGACACGCTGACCAGCAGCGTGTCGATCCTCGCGAGGAGCGCGCCGTTCTGGACCGGCATGCTGTGTTACGCGGCGAGCGTCTGCGTGTGGCTGGCCGCGCTGTCCAAGGCGCCGGTCAGCACCGCGTATCCCATGCTGTCCTTGGGCTATGTGGTGGTTGCGGCGGTGTCGGTCGCGTGGTTGGGCGAGAGCATGAACACCGCCAAGATGCTCGGGATCGCGTTGATCTGCGTTGGGGTTATTCTGGTGTCGAGGAGTTCGGCGTGAGCCCTGGAGAAGCGATGAAACCTTTTCTTCCCTTTACCCGCCCGGCCATCGACGAGGAGAGCATCGCCGCGGTCGCCGAAGTGTTCCGCTCGGGTCAGTTGGCGAGCGGCCCCAAGGTGCAGGCCTTCGAGTCGGCGCTCGCGGCCTACGTGGGCGGCGATCGGCTGATGCGAGTCATGACCTCGGCCACCGCGGGCCTCGAGATGGCGCTCGAAGTCGCCGGCATCGGTCCCGGTGACGAAGTCATCGTTCCCGCCATGAGTTTCGCCGCGAGCGCCAATGTCATCGCGCGCTTGCGCGCCAAGCCCGTGTTCGTCGACATCGACCTGTACACACGCAACATCGATTTCAACCGGGTGCCGGCGGCCATCACCGCGAAGACCCGCGCCATCATGCCGGTGCACTTCGCCGGCCTGCCGGTCGACATGGATGCGCTTTATGCTCTAGCCAAGGAGCACGGCTTACGCGTGGTGGAAGATGCGGCGCATGCCATAGGCACACGCTTCGCCGGTAAACCCATCGGCAGCTTCGGCGATCTCGTCGTGTTCAGCTTCCATCCGAACAAGAACATGACGACCATCGAAGGGGGCGCCATTTCCACCGCCGATCGCGCCGCGGCTGATCTGATCGAGCAATACCGGTTCCACGGTATCAAGCGCAATGCCGCCGGCGAAGTGGATGTGATGTTTCCCGGCGCGAAGAGCAATCTCACTGATGTGGCGGCGCAAATCGGCATCGGTCAATTGGGCCGTCTGGACGGATTCAACGCGCGGCGCCTGCATCTCGCCGGCCGTTACTTCGAGGAACTCGACGGCTACACGGGCGTGGTGCTGCCGGCGCGCGGCGATTCGGGACATAGCTGGCACATGTTCCAGGTGCTGATCGATTTCCGCGCGCGGGGCATGACGCGCCCGGATTTTCAAAAAGTAATGGCCGAGCGCGGCATCGGCATCGGCGTGCATTACCCCTGCATCCCCGGCTTGAAATATTACCGGGACCAGGGATATCGCGAGGAGGACACGCCGGTAGCTGCGCGGGTCGGACGGGAGACGGTCACTTTGCCGTTGTTTCCGGCCATGAGCGATGACGATGTGGTGCGGGTGTGCCGGGAAATGCGCGAGGTGTTGAAGTGAGGTCGGGTAACGCGATGACGCCGTCCCGCTTGCGAGCGATGGGGCGATGGCGCAGACTTCCGCCGACTCAAATTTGAACCGAGGAAATCCACATGAAGCGTCTAATGATCCTGGCCTTGGGCAGCGCCGTGCTGGCTGCGCCGTTGTACGCGGCACTGCAGGTCGGCGTTCAGGCTCCCGATTTCACCACGCAGGCGACTCTCGCCGGTAAGCCGTTCAAGTTCGCACTCGCCGATGCGCTCAAGAAAGGCCCCGTGGTGCTCTACTTTTACCCGGCCGCCTTCACGCCGGGCTGCACGGTCGAGGCCCATGAATTTGCGGAGGCCACGGATAAATTCACGGCCTTGGGCGCGACCGTGATCGGCGTGTCACATGATCCGATCGACACGCTCAACAAATTTTCCGTGACCGAGTGCCGCAACAAATTCGCCGTGGCGTCGGACGCCGATCAGAGCATCACCAAGGCGTACGACGCCGTGCTCGCGATCAAACCGGAATACGCCAACCGGACCTCGTATGTGATCGCCCCGACCGGCAAGATCATCTACGAATACACGGCGCTCGACCCCGACAAGCATGTCGAGAACACCATGGCCGCGGTGACGAAGTGGAAGGCTGATCACAAGGGTTGACGGGAGACGACCGTCTTCAACCACAGGCTGCGGCAAGCCGTCGGGTTTCCATCGCTCAATCCCGCCAGTTGGGAAACGCCGCCCATTCACGGTACGCCGCGAAATCATGATTCGGCCAGAGTTCGGCCTTCTCGTCGCGGGCGAGGGCATTGAGTTTGCGAATGCTCTCGAGCGCGAGCGCTTCGTCCTCTTTCCAGCAAAAACCCGGTGCGACTTCGTCGGTCAGATTTTCGCGCAGATCGGCCGCATCCCCGCATAAGATCACCGGCGGCCCCTTGGGCAATTCGATGAACAGCGACATGTGACCCGCGGTGTGGCCGGGACTCGCGACCGCGCGGACGCCGGCCGCGACCGTGTACTCTCCGGTCTGCACCCGCCACTGCTCCGTAGCGACAACTTCGTCGGCGAAAATTCCCGGAACGTTCTTGCCCTGAGCCGCGGCCAGTTCGTCCCGCTGTACGTGCACTTCGCAACCCGGAAGATCGCACACGCCGCCGGCATGATCCCAATGCAGGTGCCCCAGGAAGACCACATCGATGTCCTTCACTCCCAGGCCGAGACGCTCGAGATAACGCGGTATCCGCTGCTCCTCGGACATTTGCGGCGCGTCGAACACCGGGCGCATTGGATCGAAATATTGCCGGCGTAATTCGGGAGTGGCGATTTTCCGGTAATCGCAACCGACGTCGTAAAGAATGCGGCCCTGCGCAGTTTCGATGAGGTACGCCAGGATGGGCGCCTCGATGTACTCACCCTTGCCTCGGTGCCGGGTGGAAACGGTTTTTTCGTAGCGCTGCGTCGCGGTGAGCAGCGGCCAAAGTCGCAGTGCGCGGGCCATCGTCATCTCCAAGATTTGTTAAACCTAGGCTTTATAAGCTAGGTATAACAAAACCGGCATAGCCATGTGAACACGATCGGCTATTCTGGCGCGCGCGGCATGAGCAGTTTCGCGATCAGCGAGGTCCACCCCGTCTGATGCGATGCGCCGACGCCGCGGCCGATATCGCCATGAAAATACTCGTAGAACGGGATGCAGTCCCGGTAGTACGGATCGGCTTGCAGTTGCGGCTGATGCCGCAGCACCGCCCGCTCGCCGCGCTCGTCCTTCAAGAATATCCGCGACAGGCGGCGCGACAATTCGGCCGCCACCTCGTTGAGCGTCAGATAGCGGCCCGAACCGGTCGGACATTCCACTTTGAAATCCGCACCGTAGTAATAATGAAATTTCTGCAGCGATTCGATGATGAGAAAGTTCACGGGGAACCAGATGGGGCCGCGCCAGTTCGAGTTGCCGCCGAACTGGCGCGAGTCCGACTCCGCGGGCGTGTAGCGCACCAACTGATCGAAATTCCCCACGATCAACTCGTAAGGATGTTGCAGATGCGCGCGCGACACCGCGCGGATGCCATAGTCCGACAGGAACTCGGATTCATCCAGCATGCGCAGCAACAGCTCTTTCATGCGGTGGCCGCGCAGCAGCGACAGCAGCCGCCGTTCGCCGCGGCCCGGCGATTGCCAGTTCGACACCAGAGCGGCGAGATCCGGCCGATGCTTGAGGAACCATTCGAGGCGCTTCCTGAAGCCCGGCAGCCTGTCGAGCGTCTCCGGTTCCAGGGTCTCCACCGCGAACAGGGGAATCAAACCCACCATGGAACGGATCCGCAGCCGAATCTTCTGGTCACCGGGAAGATTCAGCACGTCATAGTAGAACTGGTCTTCTTCGTCCCATAACCCGGCGCCGTCGCTGCCCATCGAACTCATCGCCGCCGCGATGTTCAAGAAATGCTCGAAGAATTTGCTCGCGATGTCCTCGTACACATGATTGTGCTCGGCGAGTTCCAGGGCGATGCGCATGAGATTGAGCGCATACATCGCCATCCAGCTCGTGCCGTCCGATTGGTTGATGTAGCCGCCGGTGGGCAGGCGGGCGCTGCGATCGAACACGCCGATATTGTCGAGCCCCAAAAATCCGCCCTGGAAGATATTGCGGCCCATGTGGTCCTTGCGATTCACCCACCACGTGAAGTTCAACATCAGCTTGTGAAACACGCGTTCGAGAAAGGCCACGTCGCCCTTGCCTCCGTTCTGCTTGCGGTCGATTTGATACACGCGCCAGGCGGACCAGGCGTGCACCGGCGGATTCACGTCGCCGAACGCCCACTCGTAGGCGGGCAGCTGACCGTTCGGATGCATGAACCATTCGCGCGTCAACAGCACCAATTGGTGCTTGGCGAACTCCGGGTCGATCAGCGAAAACGGAATGCAATGAAAGCCCAAGTCCCAGGCCGCATACCACGGGTACTCCCATTTGTCCGGCATCGAGACGATGTCGGCGTTGTTCAGATGGCGCCAATCGATGTTGCGGCCGCGCAGCCGCGAGTTCGGCGGCTGCGGCTGCCCGGGATCGCCCATCAGCCAGCGCCGTATGTCCAGGTGATAGAACTGCTTGCTCCAGATCAATCCGGCAAACGCCTGGCGCTGCACGACCCGTTCGTCCTCGGAGGTCATGTCCTTTTGCAGATCGGCGTAGTACTTATCGGCTTGCGTCTGACGCAGGCTCATGCAGGCGTCGAAGCCCTCGAACGGCGCCGGGGTTGCGCGCGGCGACAGGCGCAGGCGGTACCGCTGCGTGCCGCCCGCGGCGATGCTCGATTGAAACCACACACCGGCTTTGGTGCCTGTCTTGGACGGATTCACCCGATCGGCGCGCCCGCCGATGATGTGTTCGTGAAAACCATCCTTGAAGCAACCGGCATCGCCGCTGTTCCAGAGGCGCCGCGGATTGGATTCGTTTTCCGTGAACAGCAGGTCCGCGCCGCCGTCGACGTACAAACGGTTGACGCCCGATTCCGCGGCTTCGATGCCGATCTCTCCTGCGCCGATGGCGCGCAACACCGGCTTGGGCGAGCCCGGTTCCCAACTCCAGGTATTGCGCAGGACCAGTTGCGGAATGACGTGCAGCACCGCGGGTGTCGCGGCGCGATTGCAGGCGGTGATCTGCATCAATATATCGCCGGGCTCGACTTGCGCGTACTCGACGAAGATGTCGAAGTAGCGATTCTCGTCGAACACGCCGGTGTCGAGCAGTTCGTATTCCGGTACATCCGTGCCGCGGCGCCCGTTCTCCGCGACCAGATCCGCGTAGGGAAACTCGGCCTGCGGATACTTGTACAGCATTTTCAAATAGGAATGCGTGGGGGTCGCATCCAGATAGAAGTAGTGCTCCTTCACATCCTCGCCATGATTGCCCTCGGCGTTGGTGAGGCCGAACAAGCGCTCCTTCAAGATAGGATCGCGGCCGTTCCACAACCCCAAGGACAGGCACACGAGTTGTGCGGCATCGCAGATGCCGGCAATGCCGTCCTCACCCCAGCGGTAGGCGCGGCTGCGCGCGTGGTCATGCGGAAAATACTCCCAGGCCGTACCGTCCGGGCTGTAGTCTTCGCGCACGGTGCCCCACTGACGTTCGCTCACGTAGGGCCCCCAATGCTTCCAGCCCGCGGGACCGGGCATATTGGCGAGCAATCGTGCGCGCTCGTCATTCATTGCGTCCGGCGCTCCAGATAAATCCACGCCCGCAGTATCTCAGCGACGCTCCAGGCCTGCGCGAAACATCCCCGCGCGGCATGCGGCGCGTCGCCGTCGAAGATCTCCCCCACCGTGCCGAGGCAGGCGCCGTTGAGCACTTGCGGTATCGCGCCCAAGAACGATTGCGCCAGGCGCGCATCGCCGTACACCCGATAGTGAGCCCGCACGAAGGGCCCGAGCAGCCACGCCCACACCGTGCCCTGATGATACGCAGCGTCGCGTTGCGCCGGGTCGCCCGCATAGGCTCCGATATAACCTGCATCCCGCCGGCTCAAGGATCGCAATCCGTGGCTGGTCAAGAGTTCCCGGCCGCAGCAGTCGACCACCGCGCGCATCTGCTCGGGCGGCAGCGCGCAATAGGGCAGCGCCACCGCGATGATCTGATTCGGTCTCACGCGGGCGTCGGCTGACGCGCCGCCGTCGGCGTCGACGACGTCATACAGGCACGATTGCGACGCATTCCAAAAGCGGCTGAAGCTGGCGCCGCCGTGGCTCAGCCCCGCATAGCAGAAGCTCGCCTCCGCCGGATTGCCGACCTGGATCGCGAGGCGCGCCCCGACAGCGAGAGCGTTCAACCACAGCGCATTGATTTCCACCGGCTTGCCGATCCGCGGCGTGAAGACCTGATCACCATGCTTGGCATCCATCCAAGTCAGTTGGGTGCCGCGCTCCCCTGCATGCAATAACCAATCCGACGGATCCACACGAATGCCATAGCGGGTGCCGTCCACATGGGCGTGAATGATGGCGAGCAGCGTCGGGAAGATCGTGCGCACCAGCTCCGGGTCCGCGTTCGCCTGCAGGTAATCATCGAGCGCATGGAACATCCACAGCGTCGCGTCGGCCGTATTGTAGGCCGGCGCTTCGCCGCGGTCGGGAAAGCAATTCGGCAGCATGCCGCGATCGACGAAGCCTAAGTAGCTCTTGATGACATCGGCCGCGATGTCGAAGCGTCCGAGGCAGGTCGCAAGTCCCGGCAGCGCAATCATGGCATCGCGGCCCCAGTCGGTGAACCACGGATACCCCGCGATGATGCTCGTCGCCGGCGCTGTTGCCGACGCCGTCCCGGCGGCGTCGCGCCGCACGATGAATTGACCGGTGGCCTGCGCGAGCGTGCGAATCCAAGGGGGCGCGGACTCCGGCAGTGCCGCAGGTCTACGCTCCGCGGTCGACTTGAGGAGTTCGAGAACTTCCGCGCCCGCGGGCGGCGTTGCGGTCTCGGCCGTGGCGATCAGGTACACGGGCAGCTTGGGCGCGAGTTCTACGGAGAACGTTCCCGGCATCAGCAAATCTTCCAGCGCGTCCAGACCTCGCTCCGCCTCCATCCGATGGCGGAAGTTCAAGTACCATTCGGGCGCGGCGTTGAAGCGGCCTTCGCTGATGCTGATTCGATACGGGCGCGCGCCGTCAAAGGCTTGCACGGCACACTCATCCTCGGCTGCCTCGAGTTGGAAGGGTGGGGTGCCGCGCCCCTGGCTGTGGTAGTCGCGGTAGGTCACCAAGGGCTTGAGCGTCACTCGCAGCGGTGCCGAGGCGCGCAAGCATTCCACGCGCAGGTAGCTGGTGTTGGCGCCCGGAGCCATGAAGATCTGCTGTTCCAGCAGGGCGTCGCCGAGCGCGTAGCGCCAGGTGGGAATACCATCCGGCACGGCGAATGATTCCAAGTGGACGAAGCCCCGGCCGCTGATGGTGCCATCCGCGAACTCATTGGCCGACAGATCGATGCGCGCCCCGAGATCATTCGCACCGGGGTAATCGACGCTGATCTCGACCTTGGCGACGAGCAGGGTGCGTTCGACCGGCGGCCTCAAACTCGCGACCAGAAATCCGTGGTAGCGCCGGGTATTGGCGCCCGCAACCGTGCCGCACGCGAAGCCGCCTAGACCGTTCGTCACCAGCCATTCGTAGCGGCTCGCGCTTTCCCACTCGCCACAAATGTCCCGGCCGAGGGTCAGAAGCGCGGCCTTCGCAGGACACGGTCGAGCGAGAATATGCCGGGGCCGTACAGGATCAAGAACATCAACAACGTCCCCCACAAAATGTGTTGACCGAGTGCGGCCTCGGAGCCTTCAGCGAGAAGCACGTTCGAATAGGATATCACCGCCATCGCGTTGACCGCGAACAGCCCGATGGCGCTCAGGCGGCCCATGAGCCCAAGCACCAAGAGCGTCGGGAAGAACAATTCGCCGAACGCGCCGGCCACCGCCGCCACGTGCGGCGGGAGCACCGGGGTGTGGTACTCGTTCTCGAACAAATACAGCGTGCTGTCCCAGGAGGTGACCTTGAGGTAGCCCGACTTCAGAAACTGCCAGCTCACATACAGGCGCGCGCCGAGCGCGAACAGCGATTGCAGCGGGTCGAGCAGCCGCGCCGCCAGCGTGTTGGGCACATAGACCGTGTCGAGCGCGGACATACGAAAATCCTCGTTATTAGAAAATCAACCTATTGAAAATCGACAATGGCGCCGGCCACTACGAATCGCTGCAGCGCGGCAGCGGCGTCGAACGCGTCATCGCCGTCATCGGCCCCGGCATCGTGCGCGGCACCGGCCTCCACGGCCGCGCCGAATCGTTCGCCGGCGTACAAGGCCCGCAAAAATCGCTCCTCGCTGCGGCTCAAGCGATGAAATGTGAGCTGCCCGTCGAGACTGCGCATCAAGAGCACGCGGTCGGGACCTTCGGCCAGGTCGATCGCTTCCGGTTCCGCATCGTTCATATTTTCCTGCCATATGTGAACGCAGGGATACGAGGAGGCGAACAGCCGCACCGACGGATGCAATTGAAAGCGCAGTTCGTCGTAATCTTCAGGCGCCACCTCGCGAAGCTTCGAAAGATCGAAGGCCGGGTGGTCGGCGGCGAGCAAGGCTTCCTGTATCAGCCACTCGAGACGCGCCACCTCGCCGAGATAGCGATACTGATCGTCCCCGTGCAGTTCCACGAGATAATGCGCAAACTCCCTACCCGCGGGCTGCAAGTCGCCCGAGAGGGACGGATGGCGGCGGTGGAAGCCGTGCGCGCACTGGGCAAAATAATCCTCGCCGACCAGCCGCTGAACCGCGGGATAACTCGAGACCAAGCTCGCGATGAAATTGGCTCGCGCCGTGCCCGCATAGACCGCAAGGCGCGCCGCGGGCGAGATGCCCTGCGCCTCGATGCATGCGGCCGCGGCATCGGGTTCGCCGCCCTGAATCGCCTGCATCACGCAACGCTGCAGTTCACGCAGGCTGGGCATGTGCTTCGGCGTCGGTTCGTAAAGCATCGGCCTTGGCGGCCTCGGCGAGCAGCACGTCGAGTGCCGGAATGTCGGTGTCCCATTCGATCAGCGTGGGACGCGCACCGAACCGCGAGACCGCGCCGCGGTACAGATCCCACACGGCGTCGCACACCGGCGCGCCATGGGTGTCGATGAGCAGTTCGCGGCCGTCGATGGGTGCCCGGCTGTGGCCGGCCAAATGGATTTCTTTGACGTCGCGCGGATCGATCGCGTCCAGATAACGCCACGCATCGAAGCCGTGATTCTGCGCGGCGACATAGATATTGTTCAAATCCAGCAAGATTCCGCAGCCCGATTCCGCGGCAACACCGGCCAGAAATTCCCATTCCGCGAGGCGTGAGCAGCGGTACTGCAAATAGCTCGACACGTTCTCAATCAGGATCTGCATCCCGAGGAAATCCTGCACCTGTGCGATCCGGGTGCTGACGTGCCGCAGCGCCTCCTCGGTGTACGGCAGCGGCAACAGGTCGTTCGCGAACAGACCGTCGATGGAACTCCACGATAGGTGCTCGGACAGCAGCGCGGGCTGGAAGCGGGAGACGGCGCGGCGAACTCGCGCAAGATGAGTGCGGCAAAGGGCATCGGTCGAGCCCAGCGACAGACCTACGCCATGCAGCGATAACGGATGATCTGCGCGAATGCGCATGAGCGCCTGCACATGCGCGCCGCCGTCGGCAAAGTAGTTCTCGGTGTGCGCCTCGAACCAGGCCGCCGCCCCCGGCCGCCCGAGCACCTCCAGATGGTGCGGGGCCCGCAGCCCAATCCCGGCTTGCGCCGGGAGAGGGCCGCGAGGCAAGCTGAGAAGCTCGCCACGCACTACTTGGCGGTCAGGCTGCCGCCGGCCAACCGTTCACACGTGCCTTTCGGAACCTGCAGGAAATCCTTGCCGCTGGAATCCGTTTTCGACTGCCCGGCGCAGGCATGCGCGGGGCCGGCGCAATCATTCTTGCCGGCCTTCGACACGCCGTAACATTTCTCCATGTCGGGCTTGTCCGCGGCGAACACGGGCGCGGCAAAGGCGCCGACGCCTAGGGTCAATAAGCTGCTGATCGCGGTGACGGTTGCACTGGTTTTCTTCATCGTTGCTCTCCTTGGGTTGATTTGACGGGCAAATTCCTGTAGCCCCGATGAGACCGCCCCATGGCCGCAGTTATTTCGTGGCTGCCGCACCGCGCGAGCGTTACGGTAAATCGGCAGATAACAGCGCCCTACCGGCCAGAGAGGGTCAATCGGCGGCTAGCATGTCCGTGCTAACATAGCCCTTCTGACCGCACTCGGATACGCGGACTGGATATAAGGATGGCGCAGGCACCCACGGGCGGCAACACCGCATTGATTTGCGGCTCAGTCGCTTACGACACCATCTTGCGTTTTCCCGACCGCTTCAAGTCGCACATTCTGCCCGACAAGATTCACATGTTGAACGTCGCATTCATGGTTCCGGAGATGCGCCGGGAATTCGGCGGCTGCGCGGCGAACATCGCGTATAGCCTGAAGCTGCTCGGCGATCGAGGGGTGCCGATGGCCGCGGCGGGTGTGGATTTTGCCGCGTATCGCGAGCGCCTGGTGACGCTCGGCATCGAGGTCGATCACATCAGGGCAGTGGAGGGGACCTTCACGGCGCAGGCCTTCATCACCACCGACCTGGATGACAATCAGATCACGGCATTTCATCCGGGAGCCATGCAATTCGCTCATTTGAACACGGTGGCGGACGCGGGACCCGGTACGGCGCTCGGCATCGTCGCGCCGGATGGCCGCCAGGCGATGATCGAGCACGCCGCACAATTCGCGGCCGCGAACATACCCTTCATCTTTGATCCCGGCCAGGGGATGCCCATGTTCGGTGCGGAGGAGCTCAAGACCTTCATCGGGCAGGCTCGCTGGATCGCGGTCAACGACTATGAATGGGGCCTGTTGCAACAAAAGACCGGTTTCGAGGTCTCTGATGTAACCGCCCAGGTGGAGGCCTTGGTGGTCACCCGGGGCGCTGAGGGATCGATTATTTACGCCAACGGACGAACCTTGACCATTCCTTGTGTGAAACCTAAGGCAGTTGTCGATCCCACCGGTTGCGGGGATGCCTATCGCGCTGGTCTAATTCACGGACTGCTGAATGGTCTGGATTGGGAATCGACCGGTCGGGTCGCTTCTTTGATGGGCGCGATCAAGATCGAGTCGCGCGGACCGCAGAACCACACATTCACACGCGCCGAGTTCGATCGGCGCTATCGGGACAATTTTAGCTGAACCGCTTTTTAAGGAAGGACGCATGAGCAGAAGCTTCTCATTTACCTCGGAATCGGTTTCCGAAGGCCACCCCGACAAGGTTGCCGACCAAATCTCGGACGCGATTCTCGATGCCATTTTGACGGCGGACCCGAAGGGCCGGGTGGCCTGCGAAACGCTGGTCAAGACCGGCGTCGTGATCGTCGCCGGCGAGGTCACGACCAGCGCCTGGGTGGATGTCGAGGCCATCGTGCGCAAGACCGTGCTCGACATCGGTTATGACACATCGGACATGGGCTTCGACGGCGCGAGCTGCGGGGTGCTCAATATCATCGGGAAACAATCTCCCGACATCGCTCAGGGAGTCGACCGCAAGGACGAGCGCAAGCAAGGCGCGGGCGATCAGGGACTGATGTTCGGCTATGCCACCAATGAAACCGACGTGTTGATGCCGGCGCCCATTACGATGGCGCATCGGCTGGTGAAACGACAGGCCCAGGTGCGCAAGAGCGGCAAACTGCCCTGGCTGCGCCCGGACGCCAAGAGCCAGGTGACCTTGCGCTACGAGAACGACAAGCCGGTCGGCCTCGAGGCCGTGGTGCTGTCGACCCAGCACGAAGACAGCATCAGCACGCGGCAATTGCGCGAAGCGGTCATGGAGGAGATCATCAAGCCGGTGCTGCCGGTCCGCTGGATCGACAAGCGCACCAAGTACCACATCAATCCGACCGGGCGATTCGTCATCGGCGGACCGGTGGGAGATTGCGGACTCACCGGGCGCAAAATCATCGTCGACACTTATGGCGGCTTCGCGCGTCACGGGGGCGGCGCCTTTTCCGGCAAGGATCCGTCAAAGGTCGATCGTTCGGCGGCCTATGCCGCCCGCTATGTCGCCAAAAATATCGTGGCCGCGGGCTTGGCCGATCGCTGCGAGGTGCAGGTCTCCTATGCCATCGGCGTGGCAGAACCCACTTCCATCATGGTCGAGACCTTCGGCACGGGTAAACTGCCCGACAAGCGCCTGACCCAGCTGGTGCGCGCGCATTTCGACCTCACGCCATTCGGCCTGCGCGAAATGCTCGACCTGGCGCGCCCGATTTACCAAAAAACCGCCTCTTACGGCCATTTCGGCCGCAAGGAAGAAGAATTCACCTGGGAGCGTACCGACAAGGCGGACATGCTCGCGGCCGAACTGAAATCAACGCGCGCTGCCTGAGCGCGCCGTAATCGTAGGAGATTTATCGATGAATGCAGCAATCAAGATTCCCCAGGATTTTTTGGTCAAGGATCTCGCCCTGGCGGCGTGGGGCCGCAAGGAAATCAAGATCGCGGAGACCGAAATGCCGGGACTCATGGCGATCCGCAGCGAGTTCGCGGCCCAGCAGCCGCTGCGCGGCGCGCGCATCACCGGGTCTTTGCACATGACCATTCAAACGGCCGTACTGATCGAGACGTTGAATGAGCTGGGCGCCCAGGTGCGCTGGGCCTCGTGCAATATTTATTCGACCCAGGACCATGCGGCGGCCGCCATTGCCGCGGGGGGCACTCCGGTATTCGCAGTCAAGGGTGAAACCCTCGCCGAGTATTGGGACTACACGCATCGCATATTCGAGTGGCCGGACGGCGGGTATTCGAACATGATCTTGGACGACGGCGGGGATGCGACGCTGTTGCTGCATCTGGGCGCCAAGGCCGAAAAGGATTCCTCATTGATCGCCAAACCCGGCAACGAGGAAGAGCGCTGCCTGTTCGCCGCGATCAAGGCGAAACTCAGCGTAGATTCCAAGTGGTATTCAACCCGGCTCGCGAAGATCAAGGGCGTCACCGAGGAGACGACCACCGGCGTCAAGCGCCTGTATCAGATGGCCAAGGAGGGAGAGCTCGCGTTCCCGGCATTCAACGTCAACGACTCGGTCACCAAGTCGAAATTCGACAATTTGTACGGCTGCCGCGAATCGCTGGTGGATGCCATCAAACGCGCCACCGACGTGATGATCGCCGGCAAGGTCGCATTGGTGTGCGGCTACGGCGATGTGGGCAAGGGCTCGGCGCAGGCGCTGCGCGCGCTGTCCGCCCAGGTGTGGGTCACCGAGATCGATCCGATCTGCGCGCTGCAGGCCGCGATGGAAGGCTATCGGGTGGTGACCATGGACTATGCCGCGGACAAGGCCGACATATTCGTCTCGGCGACGGGGAATTTTCACGTGATCACGCACGAGCACATGAAGCGCATGAAGGATCAGGCGATCGTGTGCAACATCGGGCATTTCGACAACGAGATCGAAGTGGCGGCGCTCAAGGACTACGAGTGGGACAACATCAAGCCGCAGGTCGACCATGTGATTTTCCCGGACGGCAAGCGGATCATCCTGCTGGCCGAGGGCCGCTTGGTGAACCTGGGCTGCGGCACGGGACATCCCTCGTACGTGATGAGTTCCTCATTCGCCAATCAGGTGCTCGCGCAAATCGAACTGTTCACCAACACCAAGAAATATCCGGTCGGCGTGTATGTGCTGCCGAAACATCTCGACGAAAAAGTCGCGCGGTTGCAGCTCTCCAAGCTCGGTGCGGAGTTGACGGAACTGACCGATACCCAGGCGCGCTATATCGGAGTCGAGAAACACGGACCGTACAAGGTGGACCAGTACCGTTATTGAGTCGCCGGGGAGGCTTCGATGGGCGTGAAGACGATCTCCAAGGTGTACGCGGATGCCGCGGCGGCGCTCGAGGATGTGCTCGAGGACGGCATGACCGTGATGTGCGGCGGCTTCGGTACCTGCGGCATCCCGGAGAATCTCATCGCCGCGGTGCATGCACTGGGCATCCGCAATCTCACCGTCGTCTCCAACAATGCCGGCATGGACGGCGTCGGCTTGGGGTTGCTGCTGCAAACCCGCCAGATCCGCAAAATGATCGCGTCCTATGTGGGCGACAACAAGGAATTCGAGCGGCAGTATCTCGCCGGGGAATTGGAGGTCGAGTTGAACCCGCAAGGCACGCTCGCGGAGCGCATCCGCGCCGGCGGGGCAGGCATTTATGGTTTCTACACCAAGGTGGGCGCCGGCACGCTGGTCGCGGAAGGCAAGGAGACGCGCACCGTGGATGGGGAGAACTACGTGCTCGAAAAGGGATTGGTCGCCGACGTCTCGCTGATCAAAGCGTGGAGGGGCGATGCCGAGGGTAACCTCGTCTACCGCAAGACGGCGCGTAATTTCAATCCCAACATGGCCACGGCCGCCCGGGTCACGGTGGCGGAAGTCGAACAACTGGTGGAGATCGGCATGCTCGATGGCGACAGCGTCCACACGCCCGGAATCTTCGTGCACCGCATCTTGCAGGGCGCCCGTTACGCCAAGGTGATCGAGAAGCGGACGGTGCAGACACGCGGGGAGAAGGCGAATGCCGTGGTCGCGTGAGGAACTGGCGGCGCGCGCGGCGCGCGAGCTCGAAGACGGTTTCTATGTGAACTTAGGCATCGGCATACCGACCTTGGTGGCCAATTACATCCCGCCCGGCATGAAAGTCGTGCTGCAATCGGAGAATGGCATGCTCGGCACGGGCCCGTTTCCGCGCGAGGGCGAGGAGGATCCCGATTTGATCAACGCCGGCAAGCAAACCGTCACGGCGCTGCCGATGTCCTCGTATTTTTCCTCCGCCGACAGCTTCGGCATGATCCGCGGCGGCCACATCG
>Ga0209611_10006151_pt1 | contig 19825 bp, 9 predicted proteins | sample S1TSphgellanicum_3_FD_187693 | JGI IMG/M metagenome (GOLD analysis project Ga0209611, IMG submission 187693) | Host-associated microbial communities from peat moss isolated from Minnesota, USA - S1T2_Fc - Sphagnum magellanicum MG (SPAdes) (version 2) | ecosystem: Host-associated > Plants > Peat... | reverse complement strand
CCCCCCAAGCCCCTGCTTAATATGTCCATGTTACCCAAAAAATGGTCCACCATGGAACCAATTCCACATGTTCAAAAAATGCTTGTAATATTTAGTTGTCTTAATACTAAAATGGTGCATGCATCCATTGTCACTTGCCCTTCTATGGGAGAGGAAAATATATTGCACCAAAGTTTGTTAAGGTTGTGAACTATTGCCCAACTATAACCTTTCTTGCCTATATAGAGGCCCAAAACAAATGTTAGTTGTTTTTGCTAAGTTTATGTAGACTACAACATGGGAAAGTTGTGTCAACATTTTGGTTAATATAGGCCTTCCAAGGACTTGCATATAACACTATGAAACATTGACCAAATGAAACAACCCATTTTCCAAGACTTGCAATTTCAATACCAAACCTCTAATTTATTAAAATTGAAAGAAGAGATATATTCCATGTTTTGGAAAAATGCATTACTAACTTTGACAAATGGTGATGGCAATTGATAATGTATTAGGTGAAATTTATGTGGGAAACTAATTCACATTCAATTTTTAAAATTGGTCATGGTTTGGATCCAATTATTATTAATTAGAAGCAGAACCACTAGTTTTTACTACCAAAGCGGGTCCCTACCCAACATTGGTTTCAACCTCATTTTAAAATGCAATGGTAAAATTAATTGGTTCCTTCCAAAAAAATTATCACCTTATTTTGGTTCCCAAGATCGAACAACATTAGATCTAAGGCAATTTCACATTTAAAGAAAATTCCTTCACATTTATCTTCACAACATAGATTAATTTGCAAATTTACACAAAGGTGTAAATGAGTATATCTGAAGATTTGTGTCTATCAAATAACCTTCTTGATTAAAAACCTGTTTCTAATATTGGTAACCCCTTTGCATAAGTGATGCAAGTCAAGTGTCTTAATACATAAGGACTTTACTCAAGGTTTGATATGAGCTATGTAGATTGGTACATGTTTATTAAAATGAAACATCCACCAATTGTCCATCATTTGCAAAAAATTGGTGTCGTAGGGTAAGTGGTTCATTTGAATAATAGTTGTTGGTCATTTTCAATTTCATGTCATTAATGGGTTCATTTAAGTCACTAATGGTGGGTTTACAAGTGAAACGTATGGGTGACATTTGACCCAATCAATCAAAGGAAAATATATCACTCTTGGGAATAAAAACTTTCAATTTTTGGACAAGGTTCACAACGCTAAAATGTGGTTTTTATGATTGATTTCCAAACATAATCATGTAATCATGTATGTGGCCGTTAGTCATTGCCATCTTAATGACTATGGTAAAAATTATGACTATACATACGACTTTAATTAGAATTAAAAGTAATTATGACTAAGAATATAACTACACAACTAGTGTATCCATATTGAAGTAATACTTGAATTTGAAATAATATAGCCAAATTCAAATTAGTTTTAAAATGGACAAACAAATGTTTATGTAGTTTAGTGTAGTTTACCATAACCTAGATTGATATATTTTAATACAATTTAACTTACTTTAATTCAATTTAGCCTAAATAACATAATTTAGTTCAATTGAGTTCAATATAACCTAATTTAATATAATTTAAACTATTTTATTTTATTTTAATTACCTTAATTTTAATCTAAAAAATATAAATAACTTAATTTAGCTTGGTCTAGCCAATTTTAATTGGTTAAAAAAACATTAACCAAATTAACCAAATTGAAATAAATATAACCCAAATTAACCCAAATTTAACCTAAGTGGTATAGTGTAACCATGTTCTGCCAAATTTAACATAAATAATTTATTTTAGCTCAAGTTATTCAAGTTTTTCCAAGTATAACAAAGTTGATTTTTTAAAAATCATGTTTAGTTAAATATAACCTTTATACGTTAATTTAGCCTAATTTCTCCAAGTTTTGCCAAATTTAACCAATTTAAAACTAAGTAGCCATGTTTATCCAAATTTAGTTTCAATACCCTAGTTTAGTGTAATATATCCATGTTCAACCACAATACCCTAATTTAGACTAATTTATCCAAAATTTGCTAAATCTAACTATGTTTAACCTAAATATCCATGATTAACCAAATTTTGCCAAGTCTAACCAAGTTTAACCAAAGTAGCCAAATTTAACCAAATTTAACCACAATACTGTAGTTTAATTAAATTTAACCAAGATTTGCCAAATGTAGCCAAGTTTAACCTAAGTAGCCATGTTTAGCAAAATTTTACCTAGTTTAACCAAGTTTAACATCAATACCCTAGTTTATATTAATTTATCTAAGTTTTTTCAAATCTAAATAAATTAAACCTAAGTAGCCAAGTTTTGCCAAGTTTAACTTAAATAACCATATTTAGCCGAATGTTGCCTCAATACTTTAATTTAACCCAATTGAATTATGTATTGCTAAGTTTATCCTTAATACCCTAATCTAGTCTATTGTGACGTGTAGTGTCGTGATGTTCGATGTTGTAAGGGTGTAAATCCATAATAAACTTTGCTGAACAAAAAGATTAAAACCAGTCAAAGGTAAAAACTAATCAACCAAAAAGAGATGCATGCACATATATATACAATGCACAAGAGGAAGCTAAAATGAAATTTTCATGTATTAAATTGAATAAAAAAGAAGGAAAGAAAATGTAGTGTATGTAAAAGGTGGCCGTGTAATAGTCGCCATGAGCGTTTAGAAATCCAGTTTGACTATGGAGGAAACTTTCCCTGACAAAAGAATTTTAGAAAAATTGACAAGAGAAGGGAAGAGCTTGGCCTTTTATATACTCGTCAACAAAGTTGAAACCCTAAACAAGCCATAACCCTAAAACACCTAATATCATACAATAACCTAAGGATGTACATTAACCCTAAAGGCATGATTGGCATGCCCATAATCGGTCGTCATGTATGAGGCCATGCATACGGGCATGACAATTGTCGTGATGTGTAGTGTCGTGATGTTCGGTGTCGTAAAGGTGTAAATCCATAGTAAATTTTGCTGAACAAAAAGACTAAAATCAGTGAAAGGTAAAAACTAATCAACAAAAAAAAGATGCACGCAAATTTATATGCAATGCACAAAAGGAGGCTATGATGAAATTATCATGTATCCCCCCCCCCCTTAAACTTGAGCCGGGAAAAGCATGGCTGGTTTGAGTAAAAATCAAGGTGCTACAGGAGAACATGATGAATAGTACCAAATGTTGGCAGGAACTTGAGTGAGCTTCAGCTTGAGGTAAAATAGATGGTATCCACCGTTACAATTATCACAAAACAACATCTGATTAACATCGTCTATCCTCTAACATACTTAACATGGATAGTCAAGTGGAGGAATCCAAGTCGACGTGATGATGATAGGGTCTAAGTTTGGTAAGTGGTAGGGCACACACTTTTTGGAATGATCCCATTATGCATTCGTTAGCTCCTTACAACTCCAACACACTTGAAGGCCTGATCACCTTAATCCTCAAAATAGTGCGACTGGAAGAAATTTCTAAAATATCAATAAGTTGTTGTTGGAGATACACAAAGTCACCAACATAAAATTGTCTCACCTTAGGTTTATAACTCCAACCTCATGTGTGTGTGTATATCGTAACGTGTTTCGGTGTTGTGTAATGGACAAGTTTTCCATGGCCATGGGCATAACCCTCTTGAATAGAGCAGCCCTCTCTATGATGACCCTAGCCCAAGTGGCTAGTGAGTCCAAGTCCACAACATGGTTCATTTGAACAACAATGGAAGAAGGTGAAATGGGATGTTTCCTAATAAATAGAAAATAAGGAATGAAATGAGACAAAGAGGTGTGTTTGGACATCTTATAACCCATGGCAATGTAAGGTAGGGCCAAGTCCCAATCCTCTTTGTTTCTAGTGAGGCAAATCTTCTGAAGTCTCTTCTTGCATGTTTAAACCATCCTCTCTGAAAGGCCACTAGTTCGAGGATGATTCCTTGAAGAATGACGATGGTTAATGAAAGCATGATCAAGTAGGTTTTGGAATTCTCCTCCAAATTATAGTCCTTGATCAGTAAGGCACTCATCACAAGCCCCAAACCTACTTAAAAAAGGTTGGCTGGAGTTGTGTGATGATTTATCCGACAATGTAACAAGCTCGACCCACTTTGAAAAATGCTCAATCATAATCATGATGTGGACATTACCCCTAGAGGTCTATGGTAACTCTCTAGTTAAATCACATGACTAGCGATAAAACATGCCATGAATAGGGAGTGGAAAAAGCGTGACCTATCGAAAGGAGAAGGAAGTTCTCACTTTATCACATTGTTCACACCTAACAATGACGTTTTGGACTTGAGCATACATACCTTTCCAATGGTAATGAAGAGCGAAAAGGCTATAAGTACGTTTAACTCCAAAGTGTCCAAGCTCCAAATGTACTTTCTGAATAAGACCATGTCGTTTATGTTGTGGAGGAACCACTTTGTCGCCTTGTGGTAAGCATCGAACAAGGTGATTGTTCTTCCATGAATAGTGTTTGGACTACTTTGTATGTGATCCCAATGACTTGATGTAACTTGGGGAGGGTATTCCCCATGTTGAAGAAACCTTAGAATGTCTAAGTCTTCCCATATATCCACAATGGGATGCTCAACCAGATTACATTGTAGTAGTGCAAAATAACTAGATGCATAAGATACATGTATTATTAGAATCTGGTTGAAGTCTTGCCTGGCTTATGAGAAATCTTCAAAAGTAATGAAGGGTTTTTACGACAGGTTGGTGAATAACCTTGAATTCATCCTCCTAAAATATAAGCACCCAACGAACTAACTTACTAATAAGCTTGTCATTGGTCATCAACCATTTGATAGGCTAGTGGTCGATATACAAACTGAACTTGGTGCCATAAAGATAGGGCCTGAAATGTATGATGGCCCATATAACAACAAGACACTCCCCCTTGTATGAAGAGTAGTTGCTCTCAGCCTTGTTGCTTTGGGATGCATAGGTGATAACATATTCCTTGCCTTCTTCGTCAAGTTGGCCAAGAATAGCACCAATACTAAGAGCACTCCAGCCGGTGTGTAGAATGAAGACCTTGCTAAAATCAGGTCTTTTCAAAATGGGGAACTCTAAAAGCTTTTCTTTGAGTGTGTTGAAAGCTTCTTGAGCCTCTTCACTCCATGTCTAAACAACATCCTTATTTAACAATGCATAAAAAAGATGAGTAATAGTACTGAAGTCTTGGACATAAATCTTGTAGTAATTACATAATTTGATGAAGCTCCTCAAAGTGTGAACATCAGTAGGATTGGGCGTCTCCAAAATGGCTATTACTTTGGCCCAATGAACCATAATACCATGTGGCAAAATTATGTGTTTAAGGTAGACTATTGAAGTGACAACAAACTCACACTTTTTACAATGGATCTTCATATTGACTTTGTGGAGCCTCTTGAATAACTCCTCAAGACGGGCCAAGTGCTGCAAGAGTCTTTTGTTATGCACAGGACGTCAACTATGTAGCATTTTAGGAAATCTACCCCTTTGAAAACTTGGTCCATGACTCGCTAAAAAAAGACAGGTGCATTCTTCAATCCAAAAGGCATCACAAGCCATTCCCACAACTTTTTGTTTCCATGGAATGTCGTTTTCTTACAATGCTTCACAACGAGCACAATCTGGTTGAAGCCTTGCCTCGAATCCACAATTATGAAGATGTTTTGAGTTTCCAATGCTATCAAACAGTTTTTCAAGGATGGGCTGTCCTGAGCTATAACCAAGTTCAAAGGCCTATAATCTCCGCACATCCTTTTTTTAGTCCATAATCCAGCTAAATCTTTCTTTGCTGGCATTATTGTAACGGCTGCAAAATCAAAACTTGATGGTTAAATGAGACCACCTTCATGGAGCTTTTTGCACCTTTCATCTACTAATTCCCACTCATATTTGCTCAACTTCTGCCTCTTTTGATAGATGGGTGTTTCACATGTAAGGTCTATAAAGAAGTACATGGTCTTACACCTACTTAAGTCTTTCATTGAAAATGTCAACACATTTTCATACTTAATTAACAAGTCTGTGACCTGGTTTTTCTCCTTCTTAGTGAGCTGGTTCCCCATAACAAAAGGGTAGTTGGAAACACATGGAACGGAGTTAGAAAGTGTGTTTGAAGAATCTAGTGTATTGGGTTTTCCACTATCCAATTGCACAGATTTGTAAAAGGTTGTAATTGTTTCTTTAGAAGTTGATGTACCTCCAGGTGTAAAACAACTTGAGTCAAATTACATGGTACCTCCTACCCCTCAACACTAAGAGTGAAATGTAGAGTGTTGAAGATAGGCAAATGTACTTGGTCAAGGTGCCATGTAGTCGCATCGCCAAAACTATAAGCTAATTGAATCAATGCTAGTATCGTGTACATTTGAAAAAATACATAAGTTACTAACAACCATGTAAGGGAATTTAGGTCCATGCCTCTCCCCATTAGAACATTATGCTCCAATCTAGTCACCTTGGTGTGACTAGTAATGTCAGTTTGGAACCCCATAGCCCCCCCTTTTTTTTTGGGGCTTAGTTCATCCCAAGTGGCTGAAGCATGATGATAAAAAAACCTGGTCCATGATTATATATGTCAAACACCCAACAATATTCTTGAATGTTGGAACGAAACTTTGACCCTTTGAAATTAATGACTAAATGACCACACCTACCATAATATATTGATAGCTTCAATATAAATTTATTATAATTTGCCAAAAAATTGAAAAATTTTCTTTAAGGCATGAGAATTTGAACTCTAGTCATTTAGAAAGGAAGGTGCTACACAAATATCCACCTAACCATTAAAATAGTTATAGTTATTTGAAATATATGTACATTACAATAAATTTAATCTTTATTTTCTTGAAAAATCAGAATTAAAAACCTAAACGCCAAACAAAGAAATTTAAATTAAATTAATTATTCAACAATTAAATGTCAAAGTTGTTGGTACTATGTTATATACCAGCTTTGATGGTCACTAGAATCAAAAAGCGATTTGAGGTCTTTTCACACAGACATATACATCCACCAAGTAAAAATTAGTTGTAAAGGCTTCAATTGGTCCAATTTGGTTTGACACTTTGCATCTATGTAACTATTGAAATCATGCCACCACATGAACATACAACAATAAGTAAGGTAAGGAGGCTAGTGTCTGAATAGAGGCCAATGTTTAAAAACCCTTACCAAGTAGTTGAACCTCCCATTGGCATACTCCCATGTTGTGATCACTATTCAACAAGGGGCCTATGACAAAACATTAGGTCTCAAGAGGTTTTGTGTGTAGAAATTTTAGCTTTTGTGTTTGGTGATGGGTGTGAATTAATGACAACCCAAAAAAAATTGTTCTACATCCTACCATTACATGTGTTATGTTTGGTCATGGGTGTCAACTAGCACATTCTAGTGCACACAATTGAAGGGTAGGGTGGGCAAGTTGGAGGGAATGGAGTTTTCGGTGTTTGGTTATATACGATGTTTTTGGACCATTTTAGAAAATTGCTCAAAAAAGAGGCCAAGCAAGTGTTTGGTTGTAGAAGTTTTTTTGGCCAATTAAAAAATGGTAATGTTTGGTTATAAGGTGGTTTTGGTCCAATATTGAAAAAAAAATTGAAGGTAAGGGCCAAGGCCTTGTGGTTATAGGAGACTTTTAGTCCAATGTTTAGAAAAATGGTGTGGGGAAAAGGGAAAACTTCGCATTTGGTTTGGGCATCAACACACCATATATAATTTGGTTATGGGGGATGGCATGTCACATTTAAGGGCATGTAATAATCCATTCATGTGTAGAAACCTTTCCAACATTCCAATGCACATGGATGCCAGTAGTATTTAAACCTATAAACATGGAATCTTAACAAAATATGGCCTTTGGATCTCACATCATAATAATTAATGAGGATCCCAAAAAGGCACACCTTGCAACCTTGTGCAATTTGCATTTCTTGCAAAAAACCTAAAACCCATAATATATCTCAACATAGTCCTTATTTCATTTCCACCATTATTTTAAAACATCTCAATTATAAAAATATTTCTTCCTTGCTAGGTAGTGTAGAAGATGAGTTGCAAAAGTTCTTAAAACTTCCCATTACTAGTGCAATTCTATTGAGAAATAGAGTAGAACCTCCTATTCGTAGTGTTAAGGTAGAACAAATAGAAGATGAATTGTAAAAACTAGCTCTAGATGTGAAAATAGAGCAAGTAGAACAAGGAAATGGATATGTGAAAATAGGATTAGTAATAAAGAAATTAGATGAGGTTTTTTGTGAAAATAAACCAAGTAGAAGAAGCAAGCAAATTTGTGAAAGTAAGGGTAGACTTGTAGATTTCAAATCATATTCTAATTGTGAAAGCAAAATAAATAAAAGAAAGAAGTGGATCTATGCAAAGGAAAGGTGACTTGCAAAATTTTAATTTGAAAGATGATGTAGGGATTAAGGTCATGAAGAGACTTTATAGCCTAAAGTTCAAGAAGTATATTTATTATCATTGGATCCAAAAGTCCAAACGAAGAAATTACAAAGCAATAACACACAAAAAGAAGGGTAGATATCATCTAGCTCCCACAAATCACACTTTACAATTCATCCCAACATCTTACACAAACACATATGATGTTAACCTATAGTGGGATGAATTCTTTTATTTTCATGCTTTGATCACCTCATCTACAAAACTGAGGTTTTATGCAGTTGAAACTTATCCTAATTTGACAAATTTCTTTTATTATTGGTTTTTGTTCAAGAAAAATAAAGACATACCTCTAGTGGGCCCAAAACATATAGCCCTTGCTTGTTGTAAATTTGGGCTAGGGGGAGTTGGACCATCATGACGTTCAATGTACCTCACATGTGGTGCAGTGTTGTGATAGACCAAGTAGTTTTGGACAAGGAGAATGTGCCCCCACAACCTACATCAAAGAAAAGGCAACCATGTCAAGTAGTTAACGAGGTCCCATTAACAAGAAAGAAAGGGAAATGGACAAACTAAACATTGGAAAAACCATGGAGGTTGTTGAAAGGGGGACACATTCATTAAGAAATGCAAGTAGATTTTGGAACATACCATTCAATTCCCTTTCCAACCATTTGAATGGGAAAACAAAGAGGAAGAAAATGGAGTTTGCAAGTGTGTTAACAAAGGAAGAAAATGTGATAATAGTTGCATGGATTATAAGAATGCAAGAATGTGTATTTTCAATAACATTACAATAATTGAAGATGAAAGTTGTGGAATTCACCCAAACAAAACCAACACCATTTAAGCACAGAATGTTAGGGAAGACATAGTGGTATTAGTTCAATTGAAGGCATCCAAAAATAAGCATTTTGGTTGAAAAAGGATTAAAGATCTCTGAGGCACAAGAGTTGACCATAATTTCTTGCAACTCCTTTTACAATAACTTACAAACATTAAACACCCAACATGGTTATAAATAAGATCATATTTGGAATTTAGACAAAACTCGAATTCAAGTTGGTGTTAGGGTCTTGACCAAACAAAGATCACATGCAGTTTATAACATTGTCCCTAAGTCATGGAAGTGGTTAGTTATAAATTGTGTTGTAAGCATTGTAAGATCAACTTTGTTAGGGTTCTATATTTTTAGAGGAAAAAGGTTGAGAGATGACTATATCAAATTATGCAAATCATGAACGTGTATTACAATGCCAAGAAGGCATGGATGACAAGTTTCATGTTCAACAAATTCTTATCATTTTTTAAGAGGTTTGTTCCATGTGGGATTTCATAAACTAACCGTCATTCATCGATTCTAGATGGGCATGGCTCACATGTAACATTAAAAGCCATAGAGCAAGAGTAGGAACACTATGAAAAGTTACATCCCCAAAACCACACTACCCTACAACTATAGTTGTAAAAAAATTCTTATATAACTATTGTGCAACTATTCCTTAGGTATTACAACTACTATGTAGTTATCCCCCTGAAAATATGGGGAATTAATAATAAATTGCCATGTCAAAAAATCAATTAATTATATCATTGTTGCAAGTGAGTTGAAAATGAGTCTTGTATATGATCATTTATACGCACCATACATACATTCATAGTCAACCATGTTTCATCTTTTGAAGAATTGTAATGTAATTACATGTGACAACTATTATAGAATTATTGTAAATGTGCCATTAACGTAACAACTATGTTACAATTAGTGTATGTCAATGTACGTATATGTGATCATGCCATGTGTCCACATTTCCATTACCCATTATGGGATACATTTGCGATTAGTTTTCAACTATGATTCCCATTGATACAACTAGTAAGGCCATTAGTGTGATACTATTGAACTATTAATGTTCAACCATGTTGAAACTATTATGCAACAACTTATAATTTAATAAAGATACAAATTCATATGTAATATTTTATAAATATTTTTTTGGAATAAATTGATTATTAAATATGAATTTCATTTAATATGCTTTATTATTATGAATTTATTAATTATACTAAATAATTAACTATTAATCTGAATAAAGAAATGTAATTCATACATTTAGTTTTAAATTAATTAATTAACTGATTATGTAAATTAGACTGAATAATATGGATGTATAGGAAAAATAATTATTCATAAAATAATAATTAGATAAATATTTATTTAAATTGGGGATACTTAATAATGAACTAAAGATTAATTAAAATAATTATTATTTCATCAATAGTTACTAGATTATTAATTATCAAAATCCATTAACATACCAATTATATGGATACATATAATCATTTTAAATGTGAAACAAAAACCAATGTGTATCTTATATTAAAAACTCAATTTAGTTGTACATATGGATATGCCTATTTATACCTTGATGTGTCTTACCCAAATCCATATTTATTTTTTAATGTTTAGTAATGAATTATTTGTCAATAATTTAATAAAATTTAAATCTTAAATAATTCGTGATTTACTTAACTATTAGAAATAATTACTTTAAAAAATAATTAATTGCTAATATGAATTATTATTATTATTAAATTAATTAATTAATTAATTTTAAAAATCAGATAATGAATGACTAATTATATGAATTTATATAATTAACCATTTGATAATAAATCATCTGAAATTATTAATTAATTAATCAAAATATATAAGTATTAACTAATTACTAATTTAATTATATGATTTACATAATTAAAAAAAACACAAAGCATGTGGGAAAATCTTTTTGTAATTGCAACTCAATGTGCAACTAATAAACAATTAAAAAACTTAACCCATATGTTTTGTCATTGAACCTCATGTCACAAATTATATACATGTGCCATTTTGGGATGAGCTTTAAAAAGTTGAACCCTTAAAACAAAAAAATAAAATTGAAAAATAAAATTACTTGACTATTATTTAATTCACCTAGTCTTGAATTTTCCTACCTATTTGTTTACCTACATAAATAAGTAGGTCTTATTTTTCTACCTACCTATGTAAGTATGTAATGTAAGTATGTAGGTCTTAAAATTTACTGATTTACCTACCTATGGCTATGTAATGACCTACTTAATTATTAAAATAGATTTTTATTTTATTTTATTTTTTCAAAATTCAACTAATATGCTAGGTGGCAATTAAAAAAATTATGCCACATGTCATAATCTAGGACCATCATTAACAATCATAATAAACAATGGAGATCAATATTTCAAAAAATTAAAATTAGATCCAAAAATCTTCATAGTGCCATGTGTCAAATTTTAATGGATGGATGAAAATTAGTAATGTTAGCATGACATTATGGCTATAATTGTGGTGGAATTACATAATAGTTGAAAATGAATTGTTTCGATAGAATTGCAATTGAGTTGTAATGAGTTGCACCATATATACAATGAGTCGCAACTTTTACAACTCATGCAACTTGTTTGATAACATTCACAATGTAAAAATATGATGAATTGCAAGTGGTCATTACAATTCAAAAATTTAGTTGCAAGGTTGGTTGCAAAACACCCCTTTTTCATAATGGAATTTGGGTTAGATATGGTCACCTTGCCTTCTCATACCCCCCCATGCACTTTATCCCTTAGATGTTTATTACTTCAAACCCTTAAAGATTGCATTTTAAAAAAAACAAGCTACAACCATGGTTACAATTAGACTTATTGAATTTAACAAAATTAGGTTTGTTGGATGGGTGGATAAAGCCTTGAATTAATCATTAACCAAATAGAACACCAAGGTTGGTTTTAAAAGGACATGAATATGGCCTTTCAACCTTAAAGTTATGGAGAACAAAACACAACGAACAAGCATTTTACATAGCATGGAATTCAAATGGTGATTAGGGAGGTGAAAATCTTATTAAGTAGATGACCAAGCTAGCCATAATCATATAGAGGAAAAGGAATTTATAGTTATAAAGTTACTTAGCATTGTAAGAGTAGTTAGACCATTAACCATTGAATACAACCACATGGAGCATGAACATTGATACTATCTTGAAATGCTTCATAGCCCTTGTGTGATAGATGATGTTGAAGTAGCACACCTACCAACCAATTTAGTTGATCCAAGTTTTAAGCTACAAGAAAAAATCTATAGTTCACCAAATTTAACACAAGAAGCAATGACGTTTCACAACTTTCTTTCTTGGTCACATTTGCTTGTAAAACAAATACCCAAGAGATAACCATTAGTAAATTGCTCACAATCTCATGTTGTCACCTCAACTAAATATTTGGCTATTGGGGAACAAAAAACATTAGACAAGGTAGTAGCAAACAATATTAGAGAAGAGAGGTGAAAAGAGTAGGAGGAAAAATAAGCTAAAAAGGCAACATAAGTTGTGGTTGCATCAATACGAGCAACACAAAAATCAACTAAAAGACGTGTTAAAGGACAATTTGACTCAATTTGGTCTTTGGCAATCATAAGGGAAACATGTGAAGAATCACAACAAAGGATTCATTTTTATTTGCTTGTGAACCTATACTGAGCTATAAATATCGAAAACACATGTGCAATGGGTCGGTTAGAAGCTAGAGAAGCTAGATAATGAACAAAATGTAAAATGCAAATAAGTGGGCATGTTGCAATGTGGCTCAACTTGTTGAACTAAATTTGAGTGGAAAGGGGGTGGGGGGGGTGATTAATCTTACATTAGTAGAAAGAAGGTCAAAAAAGGAAGAAGACCATTGTGAAATACCAACAACATGAAGAAGGCCATTAAAAAAAAAAGATCGGTCTTGAAAGAGGAACAACAACAGGAGGGCCAAAAAAGGAAGAGGATCATTGTGAAATACCAACAATAAGAAGGCAAGAAGAGGAAGAGGATCAATCTTGAAAGAGGAGCAACATCAAGAGGCTAGAAGAGGAATATGATCATTTTGAAAAATGCAATAGCATTAAGAAGGTTAAAAGAAGAAGTGGATGAATTTTGAAAGAGAAGCAACATTAGGAGGCCAAAAATGGAATAGCTTCATCTTAAAAGATGCAACAACATCAAAAGTGCGAGAAGAAGAAGTGGATCACCTTGAAAAAATAACAACATCAAGAGGCCAAAAGAGGAATATGACCATCTTGAAAGACCTATAACCATAGGGCTAAAACATAAGCTAAAACATGAAGAGAGGTAAATATGACACCATTATTTTAATCACTTTGAATTCCACCCTTTGTAGTTGCAACAAGAAACACACACACACATAAGTGAAAAACATATGATAAGAAGGAAAACACAAACTTAAAAAACCAAAAGCAACATGGAAGGGTTCAAACATGGAGAGGTCGTGAAGAAAAACTTGAACATAAACTTATACCTTTGAGCTTGGGAGGCCAACCTTTATTTATAAGTCTTGCAACTACAACTTTGCTTTTGAAGCTCTGGAAATCAATCATGGAATGTGCCACATTTTTGGTCACAATAGATTTTAAGACTAGTCTTGAGAAATAGAGGAAGCTAAATTGCAGAAACTTGAACAATGCAAAAGGACACAAGTTCAAATTGAACTACAAAGGTTTAAATTGCAAGGACACGAGCTATGATTATAAAGTTGGGAGAGAATGAAGCAAACTCTTGAAACTTGGTGCAAATAGGTACCATCAAGAAAAGCTTCAAGCTTGGAACAACAAGAACATGACAGAAAAAAGGAACAAATGAAGAAAGAATTCACACACTACTTTTCAGAGCAAGAAAGGAGCAGGAGTAACACAAATAGGAACTCAAAAAGGCTCATGCAACTCAAGCATGACAAGGACCATGATTGCCTTTTGAAAAAAAAAAATGTGTAAATTTATTTTGTAGATTGAATATAGGAGGATGATGATTTGGGCACAATAGGTGTTCATGCCCCCAAACTTCTAGCCACCTCATGTGTGTGCAAGTTGTTAGCGTTTGTTGAACTTGTGATCTCACATAACTATTGATCTTGTAGCCCTAATCTTGGTAAAATCTCATACACATATGCTGATATGAATGTTTATAATGAACTTTGTTCGGATACTTTTAGCTTTCATCTCTTTGATGGAGGGAGGGGTGTCCATCTGTCAGTGTTTAGTTGACTGATTACCAACTTCTGTGTGTTTCTAAATTTTTCATTTTGCCCTTTTTACCCCCCTGTTTGGGGGGGCCACAACTTTCCCATATTTGCTTTGTTTTTGGTGATCTTGGGTGTGTCAGATGCCCCAGCAGAAGGGCTACCACTTCTCTTTGGACACCATCAACAACAGAGCCCTCCCCTGGGATTCGGCCTCCTCTGAGCCACGAGTGTTCATACATGGGCCTCCTTACCCTAGATGGTTAGCACGGGGGCGAGGGCTAGGCAGTACAAACAGAAACTGAGCTAACCGACATGGTTAGCCATGGAACAGGAACCGAATGCATTGATCGTCATTGTGGTGCGCTGGTGGCTGTTGGTTCACTCTTGAGACTCCCAAGGAGACTTAGCTAAAACAGGTTTCAGAGTTTAGACAGCATCTGTCGATTGCCTGCTGTCATTCTTTATAGTGGGATAAATACTTCAGCTGTACAAACTTCGAGGTTGATTTAGTTGTCAATTTATTCACAGCCTTTTGTTACAAATTTGTCCATGTGGGCACTATGCTGCCCACCTAAGCTGGTACGAAGGGGCAGCTTCAACACATGTCTGTCAAATAATTAATTAATTTCCATCCCAAAAATAACTAAAATTCCAAAAGATTCTATACTGTCCTTCAAAAAAATGATTCTTTGAGAAAATTGTTCAAAATTTCAACATTTGTATAAATAATATAATCAGTTCAAATCTGCCAGGGTACATTATTGCCTAGATTCTAAGTGAATGAATCCCTTTAAGTTAACTAGCCACAGCAGCTTGAGAAGCTCCTTCCCAACGGGAAACGGTTACTGTTTTGACCTTAACCTTTGAAGTGACAAATGCATCACAAATGAAGCAAGAGAAACAATTTTTTTTTTTTTCCTTTGTTCAATATGGTCTGCCGTAAGGCAAGAGCTAGGGTTGCAACACAAGCATCCTGTGGTATAAAATACCTGGAGTGTAACAATGACCATTTGGCACTGTCCATCAGCAATGAAGATTTGATTGTACTGAACTGACTCAATGCTATAACTGATTATATTTTGTTGAAGCTCGATATGGTTTAGAAAGGAGTCAACAAGAGCGGGTCTACCTATTTGGGCCACGTTTATGACATCCAACATTCCATATTAGTTGTTTACCCTGCCTCACCCATAGACATGAAAAACTGGACAGTCCAAAGTGAGAGACTATTTAAATATGCCATCACTGGGTTGAATCAATATGGCCGGCCAATCAGAAGTGGTCACTATTTTTTTTAGTAGGCCTTGCGGAGACCACCCTGTCATGTGCAATTGGCAGGTGCACACCCATTTTCATGGGTACAGTACAGCGTTTTTTTGGTGAGAATTTTCGCCAAAAGGCCAATTAAAAAAGGCACTCGAAAATAGGAAAGGGGAATTTTTTTTAAATTTTAAAGATGTGTTGTCAAATGCACCACAATTGTTGGATTTTGTTCACATCTATGGCTCCCACCTTCGCCACTTGGATGCCACCTTCACCATAGATGGTTTGTGATTCTATCGTTGAAAAGAAGGAATCACACTCATTCAACCTCCCTTCTCGTGCATTTGCCACATAAGCTTCTTTGCTTTGTGTTGAGTTTGCTCCGTCCACCTTGCAATCCTTTGTTCCCTTTTGCCATTCACCATAGCACATTGGGATTTTGCAAGATTTTGCCAGTAACTATTGAAGATGCATGATGATGATGGAAGCTCCTTTGGAGGTTGGCTATTGGAGTTGTGAGGTTATGCAATGTGAGCATGGACTTTGGAGCCTTGGAAGTTGTCAAACATTGTCAATCACCACCGTTGGTTCTGCCACTATTCATTTCACCCATGATTTGTCATTCATGAATTATTTTTTCATGATTGATTATAAAAATGCAAAATTTTGTCGAATTTTTCATTATTGATTGCCATTTTTTTTGGATCATGTTGTGGTTTCAATGTTTTCATCCAATGGCCTCTATTGCCATCTTGGCACAATCCCATTCACAATTCATTGAAGTCCATCGTAGTGGTGTTGTGCACATTGTAATCACAACATCCCATTGCACTTGGTTTTTGTTTTTGGGTCCATTTGAAATTGCAAATTGTGGTGTTTCATGTAGTGACGTTTGTTGCCATCCCAACATGATCTTGATGCTTGTAGTTCACTAAAGTACGTCATGGTGGTGTTGTGCACAATATAATTACAACAACCCATCACATTTGTTTTGGTCCATTTGAAATTGCAAATTTACTATTGTAAATTGTGTTTCATGTGTTATGTTTCATGTAATCATCTATATATCACCATTGCAACAAATCGTCATCACCATCACCATCTCAACAATTTTGGCGATGGTGTTATTATACATTGTAAACAACAAGCCATAACGATTGCCATTTGTGATTTTTTTGGTGCATTCCAAATTCATTGTGATGCTATTATAGTTCATTGCAGTTAGACTTCGTAATTATTTATTTATTTTGGCACATTTGAAGATTGTTGTCATATGTTATAGTCCATTTCCATTTCACATTCATCTTGTTAGCCTTAGTCCTATAGGTACCAATCCATGCCATATATGTATTTGTTGTGTTCATGGTCTCATTTTGTGTAAGCAATAGTCCATTATCCATTATCATCATGGTGTAGCGGTGCCCAAACAACAATCTATCATCATTACCAAAATAATAGCCTAATCATTATAGTTGTTTTCAAAATTCAAGGTTCTAGACCAATGTTTGTAAATTCATTGTTGTGTTCATTGTTGTGTTGTGTGCATTATGTAATGCACCCATCACCATCATATTAGTCCATGTTATTACCACAAATCAACATCACCATTCCATGTCAGTGTTTTTTAGTTATGATTTCTAAAAACTAAACCTCATTGTGGTGGTGTTACACTCATTGTAAACCATTGTAATTGCCATTTGAAATTCATTGTCATGTTATTGGAATCCATGGCTAGTTCATGACTATTTTGCTGGTTTCAATTGTTTGTTGGTCTTGGTCTTGGTCTTTGTGAAGTACTACATCTAGCAACAATACATCTAGCAACAATCCATCATATAGTTTTTTTGGTCATCCTTTTGTTCATCGACATGTTAAAAATACATCCCTTTAAGAACTTAAAATAAAATACCTTTTTGGTGACATAATTCTTGCCACTAATGTTGTTTCTTCTAATAATTATCCACCTATTGATATTCCTACAATTAATATAGGGGAGTTTAAATGCATGATTGTGGATCCAACAATGGCAATTGAAAACATTGAAATTGCAAAAAAAGGGACCTATATTTAAATTCAATAAGCATTTCCAAAATAATTGGGGAATCAAACTTTTATGGGTTGAATTTGTGTTAAGTTTTGATGGGCGAATTGTTCAAGTGCGATGTAAGATTTGGACATGAATTGAGGGCAAAAATAAGCTCTTGGTTCCAAAGTTGGATTATGTATAGAAACATGTTGGTAAGGCTTTGGTAGCCATTCTACGGATAAAATTCAGGATCATTATTTTTTGAAAACAAATTCTCATGTGGCCAATGAATTTTTTTTCTAAGGGTTATAAAATAGTTTTGTAGTAAATAACTCATGGTGTAATTCAAGTTGATAGGAAGAAAAAAATTATGCAATTTGCTTTGATTTTCCATTTACTTAGCCATCCATGGTTGTCCCATGACAACAACAATGCATAATTTGTTTGTTTAGTTGAATGTTCCCAATAATCCATTAAAACATTGGTATAATGGGGTAGGGTGGGAAATGGCCGATTATATGTGCAAACGAGTTTTTTTTAAACTCAAAATATTGTGCCTATCAAGAGGTTTCTTTCTTTGAGTGTAGATGATGTTACTACTATTGATAACCAATCTTGGATCACAGTCTATGTGTATGTGATGCAAGCATGGAGAAGGATGCATGTCCTGTTCACATTTCAACATTGTTGAATAGGGTAATGCAAATAATCTAACCCCTATCATTACATAATCTTTTATACATCAAGGAAGGTTATTTAAAGAAGAGGTGGGTGAGAAGTTCATTTGATTGGTGCATATGCTTTTATTTTGCAAGGATACTACATTTCATAAAATGACATTTCAAATGAAGGATAAACATTTTCCTAATATGATGGGGCAACATTGTATGGACAAAAAAATAAATCTTGTAGTGTTAGTTTTGTCAAACTTACTAATGGTGTCCAAGTTGGAGGATTTTTTATAGTCCTTGTATGTTTATTTTTTGAACTCCCTTAAACACCATTTGGAATTCTTTAAGGTTGTTGAAATCATGGAAACAAAAGGATTCAAAGTTCTGAAAAATGTTCAAATTCGGTGGATTTCAATGTTGAAACCTTTGAAATGCATCCTAACAAAATATAAAATGTTGATTGTGAAAACATCACAAGATGACATTAGTGTTGCTCAGGCAAGGTTGAATATCATTTTCTTTTGTGATCTTCACACATTGTTAACCTTGTTGAATGTTTGTTAACATTGTTGGAGGTAATCAATGTTTTGATCAAATTTGCTTAAGGAAGGGATTTTGTATGCGATTTTGTAGCAACGATGTCGCAACCCCACTTTGGCCAAGTGTGGGGGTGAAGCCTAACACTTGGAAAAGTTGGAGGTTGGGAGTCTTCCGGGACTCCCGAATGTTTAGAGTTCGACAGCAAGGGGCAAAACACCTTGCATTGGGGTGTTCTTGGTGTCATTGGAAAGGTCTTGAAACGTAGATATCGAAAATGGCCTCGCATTGGCAATTCGGACATCTGCAGCCCAAGTTATGGGCAAAAGAAGGGTCGGGAGTCACTAAAAGTCGAGAATCGACCTCTTCCCGACGTCCGATTTGAGTGTGCGACATGGCGTTGAAAAGATCTCGACGAGGGCTACAACTTTGGTTGAGACCTTGTCGCGATCTAACTCTGCAGTCAGGAGTTATGGTGGTTCAAAGTTCCGAGAGTCCCGCCGGGACAATTTCAGGACTCCATTTTAGGAGTCCCGGGAATTTGTGCCATTCGGATGTAGCCTCCGCGACCAGCCGCAAAGAATACTATAAGGGGGAAGGTGGTGGCTTCCCCCGAGTCCGGGCCGTGGTGAGTCTTGTGTGTCCAAGTGCCCGTGGCAAGTCCCAACACCCAAGGGTGTCCCGAATGCTAAACTAACCCGATTTGATTGATTTTTGGATGCAGATTCACACGAGCTAAGCTAGTCCCTCTTCCTAGTCTAATCCCGAGGTTCCCAACTCGACCCTCTACCCCTTTCTAGAGTTAGAAGCCG
>Ga0209611_10006150_pt1 | contig 19827 bp, 2 predicted proteins | sample S1TSphgellanicum_3_FD_187693 | JGI IMG/M metagenome (GOLD analysis project Ga0209611, IMG submission 187693) | Host-associated microbial communities from peat moss isolated from Minnesota, USA - S1T2_Fc - Sphagnum magellanicum MG (SPAdes) (version 2) | ecosystem: Host-associated > Plants > Peat... | reverse complement strand
GGCATATACTAGGGAAAATTTTACCATTTGGCTGATTGCTTGGGACTTTGATTAGTACATCATCAAAATCACTTGTTATGCAATACTGGCACATGAGCAACCCTCCAATTTGGTACCACAGTAAGAACAATTTTGCAGCTTACATGCTCAACAAAGACTTAGTAGCTCCCAACTGATTTCTGGATTGCTTATGGAGCCTTTAATCAATTGAAGAATGAGAAGTCAGTACCTACCAATTAGGGATGTGATCATATTGGAAGTGGAACCTCAAGGCTTCTTGAGATCGTAACTGAAACCATGCTTTATCGATCTTTTTGTGACTTGAGTTGGTCATGGAATCATAATGTCATCCTTTGTTGAATCAGTTCCAATGTTCAAATGGGTTTTTGGTTTAGTGGGTTTCTTAATGTGTTAGAGTAGAAAGGAGAGGTGTTCAAGCCTAATGGAATGAAAAAGCTGGAAGAACTTGAAATGAGAAGACCATGAAGTGGCAATTTTCCAGTTGAATCACAAGTGTCACATGATGATGCACAATAGCAATAACAGCTAAATTGTAGTGGGTTCTATTCCTATATGAAAGAGACAAGATCCTTTGGGAATATTGAAAACTCTCCATAAGGGTGGAATTTAGCGTCCTCTCAATCTGCAACAAATTTGAATCCCAGTTGATGGTTCAACCCAGACCTAGCTCAACTCTTTTTTGGCCTACAAAGAGGTGAATGGGTCTAGTACTTCAAGGACAAATTTGCTATCTATATTTTCTGTGAGTCCAGATTGCACAACAACACAAATACATACGAGCTCAATGCAACTCTTTTAAATCTCTTACTCACAGATGGATGCATTTCATGAAACCGAAACTCAATGGTTGTCAACATGGAATTCATGAGAATTCGCATTTTTTCCTTTCTCATAGAAGTTGAGAATCTCTGCGTGTGTTGATGGGTGTATTTTGCCTGGAAGCTCTGGACACTCAGTCAGTTCAGAGTTTTCCAAATAATGCAAAAATACAAAGACCAGCAAGAGTTAGGAGCACACCCAGTAACCATTCCAATCTGAGAGAGATTCGATCTTCAATTCAAGCACCTCCTTTGCCACCATAAACAACAGTACAAGGTTTTTCTTGCACCATGGAGAATCATTATGTCTTCCTAACTTGGCTGGGAAACACCTTTTCTTTGGATCACCATCCCATAGTCTATTGTAGGGAATGTCTCTCAACATGTGGTAGCACACCAGTGGACAAGACTAGAGCTCCCTAGTTTTATTGCATATTTTGTTGCTTTCTAACATTTTTGTACCTTCCTAACACCTATTTACATGATCTTGATTGTTGGTTGGTTGGTTGAACCTCATAACTTACCCTCTACTACATCCCATACCATGTATGCTTGACACTCCCATACAATGGACTAGGTTTGGTAACCAGCTAGAGGCCGTTGGTTACCATGCTTCCACCATTTCCAGTAAGTAGTGTCCTCCCGCACGTTACGTAGTTAACATTTATGATAATCGGCTAGGTATTAACCATGCACATGTATCTACCTACCCAGCAATCACCAAATGCCTTACATTCTGACCTAGCTACATAGGAACCACTTGCATTCACTACCTACGTACCTATGATACCCTACCCACTTACATAATACTAGGTAATTACTAATTACTAGTTAGCTAAGAAATGTGAGGTAGAAGGTGGAGGGTTTACCGGATAAGTTACCATGGTTCCATCTTCTTAATTCAAGTGTGGTCCATGGGTTGATGGCACCATCACAATAGGTTGCCAATGTATGGTGCATTGGTGTCCTCTTTGGGCCTCTCAACCCAAATAGCCAAACCCTCAGCATTGTGACTCAATTGTGGATGAACCACAACTCAGTTACCAAGGTTCCACTTTGGAACTTCCGTCGTCCCGCATTAACTTCCTATGTAAATGGGGTAATTACAATAGGTGAGAAGGTAATAGGAAATGCAAGTGGTTGGTTAGTACAATGTAGGTAGTTAAGTAACTCGGTGGCTACTCTTTAGGTAGATTCATGTGGATGGTTAACTTGCAGATGTAATCTGTGGTTAGCCATCCACATGATTAAGTTAAGATTAACATTTTGTTATTTTGTCATAGTTCCATGGAACATTTAAAAATAATGGGTGCAATGCTTCTTATTACAAGGATTGAATGTTTTGAAATTTTGGATATGGGATGAGTGCTAAATTTTGGTTTGGACTTACACCACAATAAATTATTCCTGTTTTTGTTCACTTTTTTTTTGGTGCTGCTCCAAGGTCTTCTTCAGTAATGAAATGAATTCCTACCTCATTTTGACATTAGCAAAACTCTTGCCCATTTATACCTATTGTGATGGGTTAGGGAAGGTAATTTAGTTTTTGAAAAAAAGATACTTTTTGTGATTTGAGCCTAAACTGGCATGATGATTTATTGTCCATTGACATGGATTCATTGAAACCTCATCACCCACCAAACCCTAATAAAAGGCACATTCCCTTGCATTATAGATTTTGTTGCTCTCATGGGCCTTTCATTGAAATGGTAAATTATTCCCAAAATTTTGGAAGTGTTGGAGTTCCATAAGTCTTGAAATTTTTAGCAATTGGGCCATGTGAACAACATTTTAAAATCCTTCATCAAGTCTACCTAATGAAATATCAACAATTTGATTTGAACATGATCAGACCTTTTGAATTATGTGTTAATTGGTGAGGACTATTTGATAAATTTTGCTTTTACTCTTCATGTTCTTAACATGCTAGCCTAGTTTATTGTATCTCTCATCTAGATATTTTCTATTAAAATCAAGATCAATCAATTTGGACATGTTTTGAGATTTAAACAGCATTTTCACCATTTGACGAATATCAACTCCATAAAATGTGAACGTATATTGCTCAGATGGTGGCGTATGGCTTCCTTTGATTCTCACTTATTCCAATTTTTTTTGGTTGAATAATTCATTCTTTTTTATTCCTGCTATGCCTTTGACTTGTTTTTCAAGATTGGGTGGTACCACATTGCATTTTCATTTAATTTGATCAATTGAACTTAATTTTTTTTTAAAAAACACTTAAACAATTAGGGCCTTCACTTTTTTTTAATAAATACATTAATGAGGTTGTATAGAACTTGAAACTTTTATGAAATGAAAAATATTTTTAATTTTGATGTTCCTAATCATTTCCTGACCAAAATTTTTAGGAAAATAACATTAGTTATGTTCTTTGAATTTTTTGGTCAAAAACACTTTTGATACATATTTTGGGGGTTATTTTTTAATATATAATTCTCAAAGGTACCTTAAATGTTATTTTAAAAATAAATTATTAAGTAATTTTTTGATTAAGTATAATTTAGTTATGAATTTTAAAAGTTTAAATTTGTAGAAATTAAGAATACAATTTTGTAATCATGATTTTCATTTATTTTCATTTCAATGAAAGATTAAGGCCATATATTTTGGCATGCAATGGATAAACATGAAAAAAAAACTATAATATTAAAAAATTAAAAAAATACCCAAAAATATTATTTGATCAATTTTTAGTTCCTTAACCATTTGTTGAGTTGATTCCTTATGATACCACCCAATCATACTTTCATCCTTTTATTATAAAGTTCTTTTTAAAACCAAAGGTTAGTTTGTCATAATAAAATGATTTTGAGAAGGTTCACACATGTTATTTATGGTATCCAAAAAAGCCTAAGGCCATTACTTGAGAAATTTGCCATCAAAAGGGGGTAATGTCACAAACGTCATCCATAAATTAAAAGAATTAGATCTTGAAACAAACAATTTTTTTGGAACTTTTTAAAAATTGTGGTAATAAGAAAAAGGAGGATTTTTTAAAAAAAAGTGTAGATTCAACAAAATATTGTTAAAAATTTGGAACATTTGCCCATGAACATGGACCTTTCATCCGTAATGGATGAAATTCAACCATCATCACATTATTCAACATTGAATGAATTTTATTTGCGCATTTTTATTTTTATCCACATGTGATGGATGAAAATGAACCATGCCATCATCCATTTTTCCCATTTTGCTTAATTGGTCTAGAAATTGCAAAACCTTATATTTTGTGTAGGGTTTTTTTCGAATACTTCCAAAAGCATAGTAGGGGGCCCCATGGTTTGGGAAGGTTAGGGTGTGGTCAGATCCAAAGAAACAAAATGAACGAATGTCAAACAAACAAACAAACACCTATCTTAATATGTAGATGTGGTATCATATAAAATAAAATAAAATAAAATAAAATATTGATTACCTTACAACATGCATGTAAATGTTGGGAGATGGTCAAATACTTGATGCATCAATTGATCATATCTACTATTAAAGATCCATGATTTAGATAAAATATGTTGTTTTTTAAAGAGTTCTTTAGTTTGAGGTGGGAAAGTAAATGTGGGAAAATGGTCAATTGGTCTTTTGGAAATTGTAAAACACCATTCAGAAAAATGAAATTACAACTTTTGGTCAAAAACAAATTTGTATAACATGTTTTTTTTTATATCTTTAAAAATCTAATTTGTATTGGAAAAGTACTAGGAGGGAAATTTTATAATGTTTTAAACTTGAATTGATTTTTGCCTTAGGTGAGAACTATAACTTAAGGCACATATTGATTCATGTTGACCATAATTGAGTTTTCTTTAATATTTTTTTTGATATTTTGAAAATTGTATCAAAATTTCTTCCACTTCCCTTCACACATACCACCTATTTTTATTTAGTTGTTTAAAGATTATGTTTCACCTTTTAGTTTGTTAAAAGGCACAAACTTGAGTGGTTTACTTATGTGCATGAAGGATATGGAACTTAGAAGTATCATGGCTGAATTGTTATGGTATAGGTCTATATGCAGGGTGTGTTCAGGAATCCTTGAAATTGATAACACAAATAAATAGAGGTTCCCAATGACAAGATGGAATATATCGTCCATAACTTGATGGGAGTTAAGAATTCTTTTTGAAGGAATTCCCATGTTAGAGATTATACCCAATTAAAATGGAGGGGAAATTGTTTGCTAAAAATTGAGAATTTTTTCTATACTACTATAGTCATCCACAATTTGTTGTTGAGAAATGGACAATTTGTGTAACTTCCAAACCTAGATGCTTGTGATATTTCTTTGAACAAATGCATATGGGTTATGTCTTTTGACCATGTACATGGTTAGGGTTAGATATGCAATGAGATAATTTATTAAGGTGTTGATGGCTTAGGCATTTCATTAAGGCATTTCCAAATGTGGATCAAAACCTAAAATAGAATGGTTTACATGAAATTATTTTCAATCATTGTATATATGTGAAAATGGCCATATGTGATTATGACCAAATATTAATTTACTATGTCACAGGCTATGAAATTCACTATTATTATGATAACCCGCATGTTTATAACATTGTGTTATGTAAATCAATAATCACACTTCATTATTGAAATTGATTTATGATGGGATAATTGGTTGATTAGTTGTTTACTTTTATTACTAGTTTTCCCTAGTCAAAGGAATAACCATGTGCTTAATAGTCAACAATGAACATGTATAAAAGTATAATTTACACAAATAAATTCATAATCCATAAAGTTTGTTAACATATTTGAGTTTCATGATATTTTGAAATTATCTTGTAAGGAAGTCTATGAATCATATTATGAAGAATTTGGAGTTTGGTTTCCCCAATGGTTGGAAAATTACATGGGGTGTTTCCATGGTATGGTGTACACAAATCTTGTTACAATGTTGTAGTTTTCACTGTACCCATAAGTTTGAAATGTTTTTCCCATAAGTTGGAAAAGATTCAGTGCTCCAAATGTGCATTTAATAATAGTTCACATCTTAATCTACCATTATGTTATGGAATTGTTACACATAAAACTGATATAATTGTCCTTTGGAAAACATTTTCAATTTATAGGTGTTTGTAACAATTTACAGACTCACACAAAAGGATTAAGAAATACTTCTTGCCAATAGAAATTTTTAATGAAATTTTGCACATACACCTACAAAAGCATACAGAACAATCTTTTCAAATAATTCACATAATTTGCTAGGGTATTTGGATATTCATCGATATTAAAGCTTATAATGTTCATTAGTACATTTAAGGGCTATAAGGATCAATGTTTGCTATTTTTTTTTTATGTGGTCATCTTTCAAATTGATCTACACTTGGGCCCTGTGATGTTTTTAAACAAATGGTTTGGATAAGTTAGGTTCCAAAAAACCTAACCTAGTTGTTACATTGTTGTACTTTGCATACTAACATATTTTATGTATTCATATGTCAACATAACAAATGTTGATTACTTAGTGCAAGTACTTTTACCGTTGATCAATGGACTAAATATACAATTGATATTTTAAGTAGGGTTTGTTTGTCAAAAAAAGAGTTTTCATAAATACAATGGGACAAGTTTTGTTATCGAGAGGGACGGGAAATTGATGCAAATGCAACAAGTTTACAAGGATATGAAGTTCGACTTCAAGCGGGATGGGTGTTGATTGGCCTTAGAGAGTGTGACAATGTGTTGTTTACTTCACATAGTAGTGCAAAATTACTATAGGGTGGGATAAGGTGCAATTGCTGTGAGTTGTGACTCCAAGCGGGATGGGTGCTAGGGGGAAGATAGAGTGGCAATATATTTTTTCTTTCAAATTTTAGCAAGCTTTTGAAGTTTGCAACAATGTGTTCCATTTCTAAAGGTATGTTCATTAAACAAAAACTTCTGCTATTAAAGAATTTTTGCAATATGTTGAAGTTTGCATATTTTCGATGAGTAGATTTCAAGGTCAACCACCATTGTTGTCTAGACCTTAGTTAGGTTTGTCTATGTTCTTTCTACTTCATGGGGAATACTAGGGACCAACAAAGAAAGGTGGGGATAATTTGATTTGATCCATCTAGTAAAGAAAGAAAATCTACGGTTGTTGCACTTGTTTTGCGATTAAAAAGAGAGAATGCAAAATGTTAAGGGGGTTGGATGAGTACATGATTTTGGATGAATAAGTATTTAGGATATAAGGACTGATCAAGGAACTTTGTTAATTTGAATTTTGAATTTTTGTTGGTTTTGAATCATGATGAGGAGTGGGGATTGGTCAAAGTGGGAGGTTTTTAAAAAGATAAGACATAATTCTTAAACATAATTTTGTGAAGCGTGGGAAGAATTGTAGGAACTTTGTAGTAGAAAACCACATATTCTATTTTGATATACCACATATTTTAATTATTTTTTGGGGATTTTTTTGAACATGGGATTCTGTTGTAATTTTGATTCATGTTTTTAGTAATACAAAGAAGCACAAAATTTTGCAATGAATTTTATGTTTATATTGTTGTGTGAATTTTTTGTAGTATCAAAATTTAATGAAATGAATTGTAATATTATTTATGGGGTTTTTTTAATGTATTTTGAAATGCAAATTATGGTTAGATGAAATAACCATGAATTTGGTTTTTAAATGAATGGTAGTGTTAAATGTGTTGAGAATTAATGTAAAAATAGTGAATGTATGCATGTGAAGTGCAAATCTATTGTTATAATAGTGTGGAATAATTTTGCATGAATTAAATTTCACTTCTACTACAAAAGAAAAACAACGACAATTTAGAAAAGGTCTATGGTTGTGGCTAGAGATGCACAAAACCTTGCAAACTCTAACACTACAACAATACTTGAAGATACAATCTTGTGTAGGATGAAGGTCTATGCTTCTGTGCATCAAATTGCCTCTTTCATAAACTCAGAACTTTTTTCTTTACCTTCTACAACAAACAAATTGATGGAGAATAATATCATTACACTCCATTTCCCACAATATTACCTACCTCCCAATGAAGCAAAGGCTCAAGATGCCTTTGTCTAGCGATTGAAAGTTGAACCTCAAAAAGTTAAAGGTATGTAATCCAAGGAGAAATTAACATATGAAGGTACATTGCTAAATGTTGATGTTAGTAAGGAGGTAGTTGGGGTTAGAGCATTAGCATGAGTCTTGAATACACACCCTTCCAACATTAATCGTGTTGTGCAAAAAAAACAACATGCACAATTAACTGACAATTCACAATGGGCATTTGTTACTTGGAAGCAACAATATGATGTCCTTGATACGACAACTATATATCATGTGTGTTGGATTGGTGGAGCAAGGAAATGCAGGTTAGTTTAAACAAATTTGATGTCACAAAGAAACTCATCATGCCAAAGGTTTATGAAGAACTTGATGCACAACTACTATTGGAAACCCAAGCAACAACTTTCTTTTATAATTCATATACTCATTCTTGTTGATGTTTTTAAAAGTTTTTAAAATGAGCATGTGGTGTTTTCTGCAGTCCAAATTTGTTTTTGTGAAGTGAGGAACAAATGGTCAAATAAATTTTATCTTCTAGAATTCAATAAATTATGGAAATATTCGTAAAGGTTTTGTGATGAGATTATATCTAATGTCATGGTTTGTTGAAGAATTGTAGCATGTTAGTAGCAATTGTTTAATTTTCTGAGTTGGAAAACCAAAATGGTGAAAATCTTTGGAATATTAATAAAAAAAGAAGGCTACCACTATAAGAAATCATTAGTTCATTTGCAGAATTCTATGACATAATGGAAGATTATATAAATCTTATATATTTTTCTAATAGTTTAATGTAAAAGCCCAAGTTCCATAATATATGTACAAGTAACTTGGTCTTTCAAACATCATAACATGGACATGTTGTAGTAAAGTTTCGAAAAGTTTTCAATGTTAATTTCATGATGTTGTGATGTGTATAACTACAAATCTAGTGTTCTAACATTTAATATAATTGAATTAGGGTCAAGTTTTGAATGGGCTTCCCACATATGAGTGTGGGTTTGATTTATTAATGATGTCACATTTGTATGTATAAAGCAAAACTAAGTTGAAGGGTTTCGAAATTCTTGCAACTAATGGTGCCCAAGTTGTGGCTAATTAACATTTGTTATAGTTGAATAGAAGTGCATGTCTTTAATCATGTTTATGATGTTCCTAGTTAGGTTTTAAGAATTTTACTCTGCGATTGTTGAATGTGTCAATTTTAGCTTGATTCATGTTGATTCCTTAATAAAAAAATGTTTTAGTAATTTCCAGTGCACATCCAACTATGCACTAACTTGGCAGCTTTAGAATGAATTGTGCAATGATGATGTAAGGTCACCTTTGCTTTGGTGGAAGGAATATGTTAGGCTATATCCCAATGTGGCCTTTCTTATTAGATAGATTTTGGCAATTCTTAGTTCATAGATTAAAATAGAAAGGATATTCTTTATGGCTAGAGTCTTGAATAGTTTGCATCACTATAGGTTTGGGCTCACAAACTTGGATGCCTTGGTCATGATATACAAGAATTGGCCTAAAGATGTGTGAGTTGGTTGCCACTTTGCAAAGACAGATGTTGGGGAGTTTTTTACTTCTGAAATAGACCTTCCTGAATCCCATGAAGAAGAATTGGACCAATTTAGTTATTTTGAGGATGATTTGTAATTGGTGTTGATACACCCCCAAACTCCCGAGCTTCATTCTTGGCTCGCAGCTTTACAAGCCTTTGGTTTGGTCGGAAGTCCAAGGCTAGGTTGTGACAGTTGTATTATATTCCTTATAAACATGGATTTGATTTTAACTTGTATTTACAATTTGAATTTTGAGTTTTAACCTTGCACTTTGCATCAATTTGTGTAGTGTTCAAATTTCACATGTTGGAAAATTTTACAACATTTCAAACTTCAAATTTTTTAGATTTCAGATATTATTTCAATTTTCAATCATGTATATGTGTCTATTCATCGTTCAATGTGCAATCGATGCCAATATTTTTTGTTTATTTCTACTGGTTCATTATGGATCATTGTTTAAGGTTTGAAGTTTTTTTAACTGTCATGAAAGCATACCAGGACCAAGGTTGATGTCCATTAATATCAACTTAAAAAAGAAAATGTTGATACCAGATTGATACTCAATTTCACAATTTTAGATTTTAATACCAAATTAATACTTAATTTGATCATTTCAATAACATACTCAAACCATATTCATACCCCCCTTCCATGATACTAGACATACTAAGACCAATCTGGTATGTGTAAATTTATATACCCACACAACACTGGAAAGGACCCATTACCTATGGTCAAGCATTGATGGAAGATAAATTTGTTAAATATACCTAGTAATTGTGTGGGAGGAAATGGAGTTGAATGAAGGGCCTCTATATTGGAAACCTAATGGATGTGGATGAAAAGGCAACATGGAAGCCAAAAGAAGAAATCAATAATAAAAGTAAAAGTTGATGGCTATTTCTAATGAAGTTTTCTTCTTTTTAATGTCTATGTGTTTGGCTTGATTTTTGTTGTAGGTTAATGGTGATGGTTGGTGTGTGTGTTATCGATTGTGGGGGAATTATATTCAAGTGGCAAATAATAATTATTTTTGTTTTCAAGTTTTTGAAGGGCTTTGGTGATGGTGGGCTTGGTAGGAACTCTTGCGGGAGTTTTGTGGATTGAGGAATGTTGATGATAAAAGACTTTCCAGGTCTTTCTTTTCATCATTGTTTTGGTTTTGGGGAATATGTATGTAGAAACTAAAAGGTTGTAGTGGTTTGAAGCTACAGTTGGGTTTTTTCTAGGAATCGTTTGAGACTATCTAGGAAGAATGTCTACATCAGTATTTTTGGGATGAATATTTTTCTTACTCAATTTTCTTTTGTTGCATCTTGGAATTTGGAGAATAGCTAGGCTTGGTGTAGAAACATGAATAAAGTAGTGGTTCTAATGTGGAGATGAAAAAATATAATAGGGGATTGATGAACTTGTTTGAATTATAGGTTTCAATCTTTCAAGGTTGGGATATGGGGAGGGGATTTTGAGAAATATGTCAATGGGAAGTGAAACCCAAGGTTGGGATCTTTAATAGAAAATTTGTTTCATCATTTTTGTGATTAGGGGAAGGGGGATTTTAGTGTTTATTTGTGATTGAACCTTTTTTGTTCAAACTTTTTTAAAAAATTTGTTGGGACATTTTAAGTTGTGAAGAGAAAAATATTATCATTTTTATGCCAAAGTAAGACAAAGATAGTTCAAGATAGGTTGTTTGGAGGGATTGAATTTATCTAGATTTTTAAAATAAACATGTTTTTTTGTTGGTCTAAGCTCTTTGATTAAGGTAGAATAACATATTTTTTTGTTAGCCATTTATTATATGGAACGAATGTGTATCAAGCAATAATAATTTGAGACTTAAATTATTCCTTTTGATAATGAGGGAGTGTATTGGAATTGTCTATCAATAAAATTAAAGCTATGAATTGTTCAAAATGACACTATTAAAAAAAAAGGTGTTTTGCAATTGGCTTTGTAACTCACTGTATTTATATGTTGTGAGTGCTAAAGGACAAGTTGCATGAGTTATAGAGTTATGATTCATTGTATATACGTGCAATTCATTGCAATTCAATCAAAACAACTCATTTTCAACTACTATGCAACTCCATTATAATTGCACCCATGATGTCATGTTAATGTCATTAATTGTCATCCACTTATTAAAATATGACATGTGGAATTATGAAGATTTTTGGAAATAATTCTTTTTGAAATATTGGTCTCCATCGTCCATTATGATTGTTATTTATGGTTTGATATTGTGACATGTGGCACGATAAAAATTTGTCACATGGCATATTAATTGTATTTTGGAAAAACATTTAAATTTTTTTTAATAGCTAAGTAGGTTTTAAGACCTACATACCTACATATTTACCTAGGACCTCCCTACCTATGTAGAAAAGTAGAACTACTTACCTACTTAGGTAAATAAATTAGGAGAGCACAAAACTAAGTGCACTAAAGAATAACCATGAAATTTTATTTTTCATTTTGTGTTTTGCCTTTGGGTTAAGCTCATCCAAAAATGATACATATACTTTAATGTGAGAACATGAAAGAACAAGCTTTCTTTATATAATTTGTAACATGGGATTCAAAAACAAAACATATTGGTTAAATTTTTTAGTTGTTCATTAGTTGCAAATTATGTTGCACTATCTAACATTTAAGCGTTCAAAGCAAGCCAAATCGAAGGGGAGGATTTCATTATTTTTCGTGTCTAGAAAAAACTTGAACCCTTCCTATTGACGCATTTGGTGCATTAAAATTGTTAAAAACGGAATAAAATTGAGAAAGTTATGGCCCCTCAAAGTAGAGGGTGTCAAGAACTCAAAAAAACAAACCACCAAATGCTACAAATACTAGTTCCCAAACACTAACAAAATTCCTTGTATGTTGTTTGTTATTATCGTTCCAAGATGATTTGTAAAATTTCAAGTGGCATTCCTATAACACTTTAAATCATTTAAAATGAATAAGAAATAAAAAAGTTATGAGGTTTAAAAGTAGGAGGGGTCCAAAGAGAAAAAAAGGAAAAATAAGGAAAAAAAATGTGTTTTGTAAGTTGGAAAACTTATTTATCTTGTTATTTTTTCATTACTCATCTTCCTTTGCATTTCACAGATGATTTCTAGAACTTGAGGTAGTGTTCCATAACATTTTAAATCACTCAAAATGAAACACATATGATGAAAATATAAATAATTGATGAATAATTTTTATTAAGTTATAAGTCATAACATAGTCATAACATAGTTGAATAGTAGTATTTTAGTCGTGGTGCATTAGTGGCCATACTAATTGTATCAATGGGAATCATAATTGAAAATTAGTTGCAAATGTATCCCATAATGGGTGGTGGAAATGTGGACATGTGGCAAAATCGCATGTATGTATATTGTACACTAATTGCAACATAGTTGTTGTTTTAGTGACACATTTATAATAATTCTTTAGTAGTTGTCACATGTAACTACAATGCAACTCCTGAAAAAGTCAAACATGGTTGACGACATATGTATGTATGATGTATATAAATTACCATATAGAAGACCCATTTTCAACTCATTTGTAACTATAATACAATTAACTGATTTTCTGATGCGATAATTTATTTATTAATACATTGTATTTCTAAGGGGATAGTTGCATAATAGTTGTATATAAATTTTTTTTGAATTTTAGTTGAAAGGTAATGTGGTTTCAATGGACGTGATTTTTCATAGTGTGAAGCTTAAGATTAAAAGGTTATAATTTAGGTTTAAATGTTTCCCATTTTATTGTTATAATAAGACCATAATCTCATTTTGGTTACACTACTTTAAGGTTTCATTAGTCATTAAAATAATCAATTTTAATAAAATTTAAAAAATGGCCCATATAACTATGCTTGTCCTCTTTTATGTGGATGTGAAATCTTGTCAAAATTTCAATTTACCACACATTTATTACATCTTTATTGAAAAAACTCATTTTTTGAAATGAAAATTTACATATTAGTCATAACATGGTATTTAAACATGGTTCTTATTATGTGAAATGATATGATTAAAATATACCTTTAACTTTCATAAAGTTTAAACATTATTTAATTTTTTTTTGAAATATATTTATGTTTTTGAGTACATAGGTACATTACATTCATTTTCACTAATATATTCCAATCTCCCATTTTATAAAATAAAATGAAATAGTTTTTTTAATAATTTTTTGCCTATGTTATATTCTAACATAATTAATATGTAAAAATATTGTGAAAATATTTCAAAAGCTTGAAGTGGGATATATTCAAACATGCACATCCCTAGAAAGTAGTACAATGTGACACCTTAAAGAGGTCCCAAAGGGGGTCATTGTAATGTGCTTTCAAACATGTATGGAAATTTAAGGCTTTAGGATTTTAGAGTTGAGGTTGGGCAATTTATGTTAGAAGTTAGGTTAGATGTTAAATGTGTAGCATTTACATTCAGAAATAAGAGATAAAAAAGCCCCATAACTTTTTTTTTTCACCTTAGTGTTTTGGAGATTTGAATGTTTGTTTTTGTGGTATGTGAGATAGTGACACTACAAGGAATTTACAAATATATGATTATATTTACAACTCATTTTTAATTTTAATTATCACATGTGACTTGTTATAGTGTTTAGTCACCTTGGATAAGTCACATAAAATTTTAGTTGCAAAAGACAATATGTGGCACCAAATTGTAAAGGCAATTGCATAAAGATGTGACTTACATGAACTTTTCATCCATACAAACCAACTTATGTGGCATTGCCATTTTGTGACTGATTTTACCACTCAAAAATGTAATCGCATTATTTATATTTGTTTAAATATTTATTATTTAAATAATAAAGTAAAATAATAATAATATTTATATTATTGTTAATTTTATTAAATTCAACTTGTATTATGTTGACACATGTCATTACATAAGCTAGGCTGAAAAAAATAGTTTAGGTTATTAGGTGAGCCACCTACCCTATGTTGGTTATATGCAAGTAAAGAATATTTGGTCAACATTTTAACATTGACCACAATCCATGCCATTTGTGAGGATTGATCCTTGAACCCCAAGGATGAAGATTAACTCTTTTACCACCAAGCCACCCCACTTGTTGTAAGTAAAAAGTAACGTGCATTTTATTTAACCTACTTGATTTTAAACATTACACTAAAGATCATTTTTGAACTTTGATATTTTATTATGATTTTGTCCAAATAACAAGATTAAAGTTTAAACTTAAAATTTTTCCAATAATGTACACAAAAATATTTTTTCCTTTTAAAAATATAAATCAATTTGAATTGTTTTTTTTTAAAATTTGTTATTCAATACAATTTCAAAGACCATTCCATGGAAAAAATAAATTCAATCACATGATTTATAATTGGATAATATAATAACAAATATGTAAATAAATTTCATATCTTAAACCTTCATTATATTAAAAAAAATTATTATACAATTTTTCTTTTGATATATCATAATTTACCAATAGAATTTAATTAAAATGTGTGATATATAATTCATTCACATATAATATTTATAAATGAATTATAAGTAAATTATAAAAAGTATAATAAAAGTTATTTTATTAACTATATCTATGATATAAAAGATTAATTTAAATAATCAATTTTAATGTCTAATATTGATTAATGCCATATAATTAATTGATTTTATGCAACTATAAATTTTATTATGTTTACACATATAATATTTTAAGTTTTACTTAAAATTATGATAAAAAATTTATGTAAAAATAAATTATATTTTTTCACATCTCAAACATCTATTTGATTGAAGAAATTATATTATACAATTTTGTTTATAATAAATCATAATTGTACCAACAAAATGTAATTTAAATGTATGATATGAAATGGGTCATAAATTACTCCTACTACCTAGCATGTTCAATAAATAAATAAAATTGCCTACCTAATATAATAATTAATAATTATATCAACATGATAAAATAATAATTACTTATCCCACATACATATGACATACTTGCTACTTACTACCTATCCTACTTATTGTTTATTTAATACATTAATTACATAGCCTACCTACTTATTTAATTATACTTACTACCTAAACCTTAACCTATTTAATAAATAAATTACATAGCCTAATTAATTAAATAATTAATACAAGACCATTATCACATATCAACAATATGATAAAATATCTATTATTTAACCCTATTTCTACCATTAATTGCCATGGGTCCTTTGAAATTTTCACAAACTCACCAAACCTTATTACACATTTAATGGTTAATTCATTGAAAAAAATTAAGGGAAAACAATTAGACCACTAAATCCAACAATTTCATTAAGCAACTTTTTTTTGTTTTTCACATTTGATTACATGTGCATTTACGATTGAAATTTATAGTCACAAATCAAGTTGAAAATATGCCACATGGTATCCAATGGCCATTGAACCACCTTCCAAGTTGGAAAAACAACTACATTTTCATCTATTTTGGGATGCCACTAAAAATGGATGATATAAATGTATTTTTCATTTTCGTTTTCATCCAAATCAACATTAATGACAAGTATAAGTTGCATATATATGCAATTACAAACCACTTTGCAGTTGTTTATGCGACTACTAATCGTTTTTACTAAGTGTTACGGAGGATAGTCGTATTTAAAATCACAAAAATGGTTGATTTGGACAAAAGTTGCAAATGCATGGGTTGGAATGGACAAGATTCTTTTTAGTGTGAACTTCATGGCTTGTGAGCATTTTCGTTTGATTTTGTGGCTTGTGAGTTTTAGGTTCACCATTGTTGGTGCTTCACCATCTTTGTTTTGCCATCACTTGTTGGTGTTGCTATTCATGATTGTTTAATGTTGTTTATGCTTCACCATTGTTTCCTACTTTTGTCATTTGTGGTCATTTGATGTTACTATTGGTTCACCGTCGACCTTTCTTGCTATTGTTGCTTGTCGTCACCATTAGCCACTATTGTTTTGCCATTGCCTTCTATTGTTATTGTTAGTTCTCATTGCTATTCAATTCTTGCTTATCATCTCCTATTATTGTTACCATCATTGAATTTCAAGGTACTTACATTACACCTTATCCCTTGTAATTACTTGTTGTCACTTAATGCTATTACTTGTGTTAAGTATTTGGACCCCTCTAATGCTTTTGTTTTGTGTAGGAATTCAAACTAAAACAAACAAAGTGCATTCAACATTTGATGAATCATGACCTCAACGAATAATAAACATATAAGTATTTTTTTCTTGTATTTCATTTTAATCTTCTTTTGTCCCCCTTTGTTTTTTGTTTTATCTTCCAAGTTTTTTTCTTTTGGATTTAATTTTTTTTCATTTTTTATTTTTAAAATTATTTTTAAATATTATTTTCTTTTAGAAAGTTATTTTTCCATTTTAAAAAATTATATTTATCCTTTTTTCCCTTTTTACAAATCCCAATTTTTTTTTCCTATGTTTTGTGGAAAGTTCATTTTTTTGGGTTTATTTTTAAAAATCTTTTTTCCCCTTTCAACAAATCATTGTTTTTTTATGCGTTCTTTCATATTTTCAAATGTTGGTTTTTTTTAGTAGGGTTGAGAATATAAGTTCTGATTACTTTTTTTGTGGATGTTGTATATTTTAAACTATTTATATATATATACACACACACATAATAGACATAAATCAATTTTGTAATTTTGCACAGTGGTGTTCAAGGAGAGAAATGTGAGTATCTTGTAAATGTGTTCAATATGGTAGATTATTTTGCTTGTAAATTCTTATAATATTTTGGTAGATTGTAAAGTTGTTTTTTTCTCTCTATTCAATAAGTAATAGTCTTTTGTGAAAACTAACATGGAATAATCCTCTTTAAAAAAAAAAACATTTTATGTTTCATGAATGAAGTGGTAATGGAAGGTGAACCTTTGTAAGAATTTTTTAAAGAAAATCCAAATATTCATTGAACATAACTAACTTACTAAGAAAAAATCTAAAAAATGATGCAAAATTTAAAATGAAAAAATAAAATGGAAACGACATAGTTTAATTACATTGTGCTGGGCATTTTTTCTGTCAACAATAACAAAAATATTGGTGTTAAATCTTTTCAAATCATGTGTTGTATATTTTTTCATAAAAATTTAATTTAAATTTCAAACCCATAAGTTCAAGCACAAAATGATTTTAATTTTATGCAATACATCAAATGGAATAACTACATTAAAAAAAACAAGTGTTTGTAAACCATTCTGTTTTTGCCAAAAAGTTTGAGGAGGAAATGCATATGAGAACTTAACGGGAAAAACAATTAACAAAGAAAATGTCTAATATATTTGGCAGTTTTAATTTTATTTTTTTTGTTGCAAAGAAACGTTTTAAGAAATATGATGTGCAACATAAACAACTTTTGGAGGATTTGGGACTTTTAATTGTGAAAAGTTATTTGCTTTTGTAATTTGTGAAAAATGTATGGTTAAAGTGTTTTTATATGCATTTATGTCTAAAAGTTGTTTTTCTTTCCAAAAAATAATTTTCACTAGAAATGTTATTTGGGTTAATGGAAAAACTTAAACAATTATATGTTTTGCTAGCCTTGGTAGAATGTGAGTTTACAATTGCACACCTTTGGATGCCAAAAGGTGCACATGATATCTTTGCACTGATGACAAATTTTCTAGGAGAACTTGATTAGCTATAGCTTGTTAAAGCATACCATCCTTGGATTTGTTGAGGTCACAAATATTACTAGACATTGGCTTTAACCAAAAACTTGATTGAATTGTTGGACATATATGAATTAAGGAAGAAAATTCTTATTTATGTGAAGGATCAAAAGATTAACCAAAATATTATGATCATAACACTAAAATTTAGTTGTAAGCTATGAGGTGTTGGGTTTAGAAGAAAGTTTCTAGGGAACTAGTTTTGGGTGTGAATTTTTTTAAAATGTTAATATGCTACAACAAATGAAAAAAATTGAAAAGGCATAAAATATGTGTCTATCAAATTTGCACAAGGGAATTCACAAAAGTGTATCAATTTGCCCAAAAGAAAAAAAAGGCAAACAAGAATGGAATAAGGCATGTGTGAATTTTATTTTGTGTCTAAGGAAATTGAATACCCAAGTGAAAACAAGGTATCTTTTTAATTTTATTGAAATTTTATTTAATTTGCATTTCCTTTTGAAATTGTTACACAAAACATAACATATATATATAGTTTTTGCACATTTGCTAGTAAAGTTATCCATTTTAAGAACCTTTGTAATTCAAGGAAACTATGATATTTTGTTATAATAGGCAAAATATTATGAGGATGATGATAAGAATGCCACCTCCTTTGACATGGCACATTTCCCATATTTTTTTGATTGCCCAAGTGGCCCTATTGTATCTATTTGTGTTTTGAACTAGTTTAAAGGTCCTTGCTTGTTAGGTGATGCACTGAATTTTGTTATATTCATAAGTCTAAAATTTGGGGATGAAATTGAAATCATAATTTCCTTTGATAACCTAATGAATGAAGATGCAAGTGTTGTTCTTGACTTAATATATTTGCTTTTCAACATCAAAAATGAAGTTGTTGGGGCTTTTAATTTTTTTTCCCTTTCTAAAAAAATATGAAAAGAAATCTCATAATACGCTTTTCTTGATGTTGAACCTTAAATTTAAAAGTCTTTATCTAATGTCTGCAATTGTTGGTTGTAAACATTGTTGCAAAAATTTTCATTTTTAACATTCATTTATTTTTTGAAGTGTCAAGAAAATTCCTTTCTAATAAATTAAAATTTGATGATTGGGTTGTGAGAATTGGATGTGAAATCATGTATTATTGCATTTGTCAGAATTAGTATGTCTAAAAATTGGCTGAACATAAAAAACAAATCTTGATTACCTAGATGGTTCTCATTAGCCCAAAAACAATTTTCATAGAAGAAAATTTGGTCTGGTTCTCATAATTCTGTATAATAAGTGGAAGTGACTGGTTCTAAAAAAGAAGGTGAAAACCACCCAACATTGCTTCTAATTCAACTTCTGTGTTGAATTTTGAAATAAACCAAACAATTTGTGATTTTTCATGTATAGATAATTAATATTGAAAAATAATGTGGATATGAGAATATCAGATTATTGTTGGAAATTTACAATTAAACTACATTATATAATAGTATTTTTAATTGTTTTCCAATTTTGTAATGTAGTTGAGGTGGCCATGATCATCTATAACATGATCAAACCAAGTTTTACTACAAACAAAAAATGGAATTGAAAAAAAAAGAAGCATCCTTATGTATTTTTTGTTACCCTGCTGGAACTTAATTTAAAAATATGGTGATTAAAAAAGAGAATTCTGACTCTGGTGACTGGAAAACCCAAAAAACACTTT
>Ga0209611_10006149_pt1 | contig 19832 bp, 17 predicted proteins | sample S1TSphgellanicum_3_FD_187693 | JGI IMG/M metagenome (GOLD analysis project Ga0209611, IMG submission 187693) | Host-associated microbial communities from peat moss isolated from Minnesota, USA - S1T2_Fc - Sphagnum magellanicum MG (SPAdes) (version 2) | ecosystem: Host-associated > Plants > Peat... | reverse complement strand
CTCGAGGGACTGCTGAGTGTGGTCGAGCGCTCCGATGTCGCGAACGCCCGGTAGGTGACGAGTGGGACGCGTCCTCGGGGCCGTGGATATCGGTGCGTCGACCGTGCTGGTCGGGGTCACGTCCCTGAATGGTGACCTTCGTGACGAGAGTGTGGTCTCGTTTGCCACACCGTCGACGACCGAGGAGCTCATCGCGACGATTACCGGGGCGCTCGCGGAGGCGGCGAGTTCGGATTCGATAGAGCGAATTGGGTGCGTCGCACCGGGACCGATTGACTACGAGAGTGGCGTCATACTTCGGCTCCACAACAAGGCGTGGGCCCCGCTGCCGATAGAGGCCAGACTCCGCGATTCTTTTTCCTGTGAGGTGATTCTCGAGGACGACGCCGCCGCCGCGGCGATCGCGGAGGCGCGGCGAGGCGCCGGGATTGGTCACAACCCCGTTGGCTACGTGACCGTGAGCAGCGGCGTGGGTGCGGGTCTCGTGGTCGACGGCGTGCGCCACCGGGGTGCGCACGGTACGGCGGGCGAGGTCGGACACCTCGTGCTCGATCCAACCGGACCGACGTGCAATTGTGGACGGCGCGGCGACGTGGAGTCCTACGCGGGTGGCTTGAGTCTCGTGCGTCAGCTCGTGGCGCAGTGGCCCGCCTCACTCGAAGGGCACCCCGACGTCCGTACGCCGGCCGAGTTGTTCGAGCGCGCCGCACGTGGTGACGAAAGCGCGCTGGCGATCCGTGAGCGAGGTCGCGCCGCTCTCGCGCAGTGCTTCGCCGCGATCGCGACCTTATGGGACCCCGAAGTGATCGTCGTGGGTGGTTCGGTTGCCCTGGGCCAAAGGGCTTGGATCAATGAATCGATTGAGTTGGCGCGTGACCTCTGCATGGCCGAGGTAGGAGCGGGACTGCGCCACGAATTCGCGACCCTCGGCACACGTAGTTCGTTGATGGGTGCGGGCCTGCTCGCCGCGACAAAATAGGGTCACCATCTTCCGGTATTGGCGACGCGGAGCATCCCTTCGTCTTTACAAATTGACGTGCGACGAATACGTACGGCGTTGCGTCGAAGGGACTACCCACTGGTGAGCGCTGCGTCTGATTCGACGTCTACTACTCCGCGAGCAATTGTTGCTTGGCCTTATCGAGTAGGGCAAGTTTTTCGGGAGCGATCTTGGGCGATTGCAGGTCTAGACGATCAATCTCGCTGACGATGATGCCCCCTACCAGTGCCCGCAACGTGTATTTGTGGTCGGCGGGAACCACGTACCACGGTGCCCACGGCGTCGACGTCGCGGTCAACGCCTCCTCGTACGCCCGCTGGTACTCATCCCAATGTTGACGTTCCGCAAGATCGTTGACCGAGAACTTCCATCGTTTCGCCGGGTCGTCGAGGCGCTTGAGAAAGCGTTTCTTTTGTTCGTCGCGTGAGATGTGCAGGAACACCTTCACGACGTGCGTGTTGTTTCGATGCAAATGGCGTTCGAAGCCATTGATGTCCTCGAAACGTTTCTCCCACAGCGTCGCCAACGAGCCATCCTTGGGCGCCTCGTGCGTCTTGTCGAGTAGTTCGGGATGTACTCGCACGACGAGAACATCCTCGTAGTAGGAGCGGTTAAAGATACTCATGGTCCCGAGAGCGGGGACGACCTTGTTGCAACGCCACAAGAAGTCGTGGTTCAGTTCTTCGTTCGATGGTTGTTTGAAGGACTCGACCCGGCATCCTTGGGGATTGATGCCCGACATCACGTGTTTGATCGTGCCGTCCTTTCCGGCCGCGTCCATCGCCTGAAGGACTATGAGCAGTGCGTGTGAGCCGTCCGCCCAAAGTAGTTCTTGGGCCTTCGACAGTTCCTTCACGTACGAAGAGAGATCCTTCTCCGCGATCTTCTTTCGCGCGACGTTACCACTCTCCTTGGTGCTCTGCGTGAACCAGTCGGTTTTCGTTTCCTTCGTGCTGCGCGAACCCAGTTCGGCACGTTTTCCTGGTTCGATGCGTAATTCGTCGAGAACTTCCTTATCGAGCTTCATCGTGCACTCCTCTAGTAGCGCGGCGCGCTGGTAGAAAATTCCGTCGTGATCACGTCGCGAAGTGCGCCCAGAACGTCGCCCATCGCCCGCTCCATACCGAATCTCTCGCTCAAAGCGACAATACGTGCGTGCTCGTAGCGTGAAACGAACTCTGTCGCGGCGAGTGATTCGACGGAACCACAGACGAGTAGGAGGGGGACTCGGCCACCGGTCAGAGCGGCCACGCCCCCGGTGACCTTTCCCTCGAGACTTCCCTCGTCGAAACGGCCCTCACCGCAAATCACGAGAGTTGCTCGAGCTATCCGTTCACGAAGCCCCACGGCGCCCGCTACTGCTTCGAGGCCGTCCACGAGTGAACCTCCGAGCGCCGCGATCGCACCAGCGATGCCACCTGCGGCACCCGTTCGATCGAGGTCCTCGACGTCGACGCCTTGCTCGCTCAGGTAGAGCGCTCGCGTCTTCGCGAGGCGTTCGTCAACGACGCCGAGGTCCGCCTCTCGAACGCCCTTTTGTTGCGCGTAGCGGCGCGCGCCGCTGAAGCGCGCGAGCACGTCGGTGGCGGCGACCACCGGTACGGGCAGTCCGCCGTGATCACGTAGAAATTCGTAACATCCGAGCCCGCCGTCCGAGCTCGCCGAGCCACCCAATCCCAGGAGGATGTTGTCCGCTCCCTCTTCGGCCGCGGCGAGAATGAGCTCGCCGACACCAGTGCTCGACGCCGCGAGCGCTTGTTCCGGCGTGGGACTGACGAGATGATGACGACCAATGGCGTCAGCGCCTTCGAGAATCGCAGTGTGGCCAGAGTCTCGCGAACTCAACGTCATTCCCGCGGTCACCATCTCGCCCAGTGGCCCTGACACGCGCACTTCTATGACGTTGCCGCTGAACGCGTCACGGAACCCTTCGCCTCCGTCCGAGAGTGGTTGCGTATCGGGTACGAATCCGAATCCGCGCACGACGTCGGCCACCGCCTCACAGAGTTCGACAGCCGTGGCCGTTCCACGGAACTTGTCCATCGCCACAAGAATCGTCGATTGGTCGGAGGTCACGAGAGAAACCTTAACAATCGATCTCTATCGAGGACTTCCCGCTCACTCTCTCACACCTTTGAAGAATGAATTGAGGAACAAAGTTCCGACGGGTCGTTCGAGCACCTTGCGTACTGGGGCCACGCCGTAATTTTGGATTTGAGGACTTGACGGTTCAGGAATTTAACGTCAGTACCCATCGAATTTCTACGATTTGGTAATCACCATGAAGCGCGCCTCGCTCGATCCGGTGGCAGACTTACGTCAATGCGCGACGTCACAACGACCCCTAATGCACCAAGTTCTACTTTGTATAGCCAAGCGGTGAAGGCTGGTGGCTTTATCTTCGTTTCCGGTCTTGTCGGTTTCGACGTTGGAAACGGCAAGTTGATGGGCGAGTCAATCCAGGAACAAACACGACAGGCAATAGTCAACTGCAGAACGGTACTTGAAGCAGCCGGCGCATCACTTGACGACGTCGTTGAAGTCGGCGTACTGCTCAGTGACCCAAGCGACTTTGCCGGGATGAACGAAGAGTATGGGAGATGGTTTCCCGTCGAACCGCCGACTCGCTACGTCGCAAAACTGGGCGTCGATCTTCCCGGAGTTCTCATCTCGATTCGAGTCACCGCGTACGTTGGGTGACGAGGCATTGGTGGGCCGCCCGGGTCTCGATCCCGGCACCTTGAGATTAAAAGTCTCCTGCTCTTCCCGATGAGCTAGCGGCCCCAAACAGGTCACGAACGAATTAAGGCTTCTGCCCGTGCCGAATGATTACCTTACAGCACTCGATTCTGGCCACGTCTCACTGATGTGTCGGATTGGGGGAGAAGGACGTTGTACGGACTTCCTAATCGGTTCGAGTCGCGTGAGAGTCAATCGGTCAATCGGTCGAAGACGTAGACGCCTGGGTTTCGTCGAAACGTGTCGCACTTTCGTGTCCCGATGAGCGAAGTTCCCTTTCACTAGTGTGGTGCTTCATGGCGGAGAGGGTCCTCGTTACTGGCGGTACTGGGTTCATTGCACAACACTGCATCGTGCAGTTGCTCGATGCGGGATATGACGTTCGCACCACGGCGAGGTCGGCCAGTCGCGAAGACGAACTCAAGGAGATTTTGAGCCCACACGTTGCCTCGGGATCACTCGAAGGACGTTTCAGTGTTGTCGCCGCCGACCTCTTAGACGACGCGGGCTGGGACGACGCCGTCGCGGGATGTTCGTACGTTCTTCACGTGGCGAGCCCAATCTTCTTGAAAATTCCCAAAGACGAGAACGAGATGATTGTCCCGGCGCGTGATGGCACCTTGCGGGTTCTTCGCGCGGCGAGCACGGCGGGTGTCAAGCGCGTGGTGATGACCTCGTCTGTTGCGGCCGTCGCCTACGGCGTGCCTCGCGACCACGTGTTCACGGAGAAGGACTGGTCGAATCCAAATCGACGTGACGTTGACCCTTACGCGAAGTCCAAGACGGTGGCGGAGCGAGCGGCGTGGGACTTCGTGGCGTCGCTGCCTAGTCCCGCGTCGATGGATCTCACGACGATCCTCCCCGGTCTCGTACTCGGTCCGTTGCTTTCGGGTCACTTCAGTTCGTCGGGTGAAGCGATAAAACGAATGTTGGAACACGACATCCCGGGGATGCCTGCGATTTCATTCCCTCCCATTGACGTGCGCGACGTTGCGTGGGCGCACGTCGCAGCGATGACGAGTCCCTTGGCGGGAAGCGAACGATTCCTTTGCGGTATCGAGTCGGCACCGCTGGTGGAAATTGCAAAAATTCTCGCAGAGAAATACAACCCTTTGGGTTACAAGGTACCGACGCGGAGGTTGCCAAAGTTTGGCGTGCGCATCGCCGCGCTCTTCGACCGAGATCTTCGTTTCGTCATCCCCGAGATCGGTCAACCAACCGTCGTTGACGCCAGCAAGGTTCGTGACGTCCTTGGCTTGCAACCAAGAGGTCTTCAAGAGATGTCCTACGCGATGGCCGATTCGATGATTAAGTACGGTGTCGTCAAGGCGCCACGATAGTCGCGACACCATATTCTTTTCGTAAATGCCGCGGGGCGAATCCTCAACTCTTTTCCTTTGTGAGGATGGCGACGTATGGTTCGTTGCTCGTGGAGGCGAGTATTCGTTCTTGGCGCCAACCGGTGCCGCGCAGGACGTGTCGCATCTCGCGAGGCGAGACGTAGATCCAGTCGAACCACTTGCCCCACATGTCGTCGTAGCGGTAGCGGACGCGCACTTGTCCAGGTGCGCGTCCTCGAAGAAGATTCTGTGCGTAGTAGGGGCGAGTCATGGCGGGTGCGCCTCCGAAATAGGAACTCGTACTCTCCATGAAGATCTTTGCGCCGTCCTTGGTGTGGCGTGCAAGCATGGCCAATTGTCGATGCGCGTTTGAGGGGTTCGCGAAGATTCCAAAGTTGTTGCCGTAGAAGATCAAGGCGTCGAATGACGCGATGCGCTCCTTGAAGTCGTGAAGTGGCGCGTTCCAGACCTCTTGCACGCCTCGTAGTTTGGCGGCTCTCACGGCGAGTGGTGAGGCGTCGAGGCCCACCACGTCAAGGCCGCGTCGTTGAAGTTCGAGTGCTACTCGTCCTGCACCACACCCAATGTCGAGTACGCGGCCGCGCAGATGACGCACGGATTGTCGCTCGCACGCTGGCCACTCGCGAAAGCTCGCCAAGTACACGCCAGGGCCCGCACCTTCTTGAGTGAATCCATCGTCGCGTTCTAGGACCTCGAACTGCGTTCCACCTTTCGCCCAATCAAAGAGTGCCCGCCCGAAAACGTCACTGGTTGGATTCACGTCGTCACCTTGGGATTGTCGAAAGTGGAATTGGCTCGGTGCCACGCGGAGATTCCGCCCCCTCGACGCTAGTTCCTTGACGGCGATCGAGACATTGGTTCGGCACCGACGACCATTGAACGCCGTCGTCAGATGTAATTGGTGCTGGTCACGACGCTCGCCAGCGCACAATGTTTACAAAAGTACGATGGTGAGCGAGGCGACGCGCCATAGTCTGAAGACGTCAATAACGAAGGGACTTTTGGACATGCAGTCGGTCTTCGAACAAGAGATCGCGTCTCAGGGTGAGGTGCTGCGCACGCGCGCCACCGAAGGCGCTCGCGCCGCCAAACGAGCTGCGGAACTCTTCGACGGTTCCGTCACACATCTCGTCGTCGCCGCGCGCGGCTCGTCGGATAACGCCGCGCGCTATCTCCAGTATCTCAGTGGACGCGAGCTGGGTATCTTGACGGCGCTGGCCACCCCTTCGCTTTACGTGGGCGCTCGCGGGATAAATCTCACGGGAGCGGTCGTTCTTGGGATCTCGCAATCTGGCCAGTCGCCCGACATCGTGTCGGTGATGAAGGCCGCTCGTCAACAAGGTCGTCCTACTATTTCAATCACGAACGACGTTGCGTCTCCCTTGGCGAACAGCACGGACGTCGTTATCCCGCTACTCGTCGGAGACGAGATCTCCCTCGCTGCGACAAAAACGTTCCTCGCGTCATTGCAAGCAGTCGCTCAACTAGTACGCGCCCTCACGGCGCCCCGTGATCCCTTCGCATCGATGGAGGAGGTGCCCGACGTCGTTCGCGACGTAAGTACGTGGGCGATTGACGCTGTGGGTAACGTCGTCGACGCTCTCGCCCTAGGTGGGCTCACAGTGGTCGGACGCGGCCTCGGCCTCAGTTCCGCCGACGAGTGCGCGCTCAAGATTCGTGAGGTGTCCGGCATCAGGGCCGAAGCGTACGCGGCACCTGACATACTGCACGGTCCCATTGGCGCCGATGGTAGCGGCTCGACGTTATGGTTGCAACTCACCGACGAAATCGACGACCAGGACGCGACCTCGTTGCTCGAGAGCGCGCGCCGTTCAGGACTTAAGACATTGGTCTCGAGGTCCCCTTCACGAGTCGCGACGCGCGCCGACGCCGAGATTGTCATGCCGCGTGACGCGGAAAATTGGGTACTGCCATTCCTGCATGTCATTATTGGACAAGTCCTCGCACTTCGCCTAGGTGAGATCCGTCAGCGACCTATCGACCAGCCTCCGGGGCTGCAGAAGATCACGCTTACGAAGTGATGGGGTCGTGACGAACGAGCGGAGCAGTATCGTTCATCTCGTTCTATAGATCGACGTCGAGACCCTTTTCCACACGTCGGTTTATTCGTAGTTGTTCGTCGAGTATCACGAGGTCAGCCGGCTCGCCCACCCGAACGTCTCCGAGACCTGGCTGTCCTAAGAAGTTCGAGGGGGTGGTGGTCACGGCGTGAAGCACCTCAGACCGATCGACGCCGATTTCGAGTACGCGAGTCACGGTGTCACGTAAACGGCCGATGCTGCCCGCAATCGTTCCATCCTCACGCCGCGCGACGCCACCCTCGACGTGTACCGTCACGTCGCCCAATTGCACCGTCGACTTGCGACTCGCCGCCGCCGCGATGGCGTCCGTGACCAGAACACAGCGTTGCGGTGCCGCGCGGAAGGCGATACGCAACAACTCGTTGGCGACGTGTACACCGTCACCGAGAAGTTGGATGACGACGTCGTCGCGTGAGAGGGCCACGCCCGCCAGTCCTGGCGATCGAGCGGTGATTGGTTCCATGGCGTTAAACAGATGCGTCACCGCGCTCGCTCCTGCGTCAAATCCTCGTCGCGCTTGTTCACTGGTCGCCGCACTATGACCGAGGGCCACCACGATGTCGCGTTGCACAAGAGTCGAGATGAGTTCGAGGGAGCCGGGGAGTTCGGGAGCAATCGTCATCATCTTGACGTCGCCTCCGGCGAGCAGTGCGTCGAGGATTTCGACGTCGGGATTCAAAAGGTACTCGCGAGGGTGCGTGCCGGCGCGCAGTGATGACAAGAAGGGGCCTTCGAGATGGAAATCGAGGATTCGTGCACCCGACCCGAAGAGACGCGCTTCGCGAAGTCGCGACATGGCGGCAAGCATCTTGTTGACGTCACTGGTGATGAGATTCGGTTGGAAGGCGCTCACCCCATCGCGTCGGAGTGCCTCGCACATCTCGACGATGTCGCTAACGCTCGCACTCAAGAGATCGACGCCGGCGTACCCATTAAGTTGGGCGTCGACGAATCCGCGGATGGCTATGCCGCGGCCTGACCCAGAAAGACCGATGGCCATGATCTGGCCGTTTTCGATCGCGACGTCCCCACTGACCAGTGTTCCGTCGACGAGTGCGGCGCTCACCCCTAGTCGTGTCCACGAGCTCGTCGTCACCCTGGGTGCGAAGGAGCGCACGTCGTCGAGCGTTGCTCGAAGCCGCCCGTGGTGGCGTTCGAGCGCGCGACTGGCGTGGTCGGCGTCGAGTTCGCCCACGAGCATGACGGAAGCAACCTTGGTGCGCCACGAACTCTCCTGGAGTGCGCGGTGCACACGTTCGAGCGGGGCATCCGTTATTTCGGCGACGATACGCAACGCCCGGTCGCGCAATTTCTCGTTGGTTGGACGTACGTCGACCATGAGGTTGCCGTACGTCTTTCCGAGCTCGACCATCGTCGCGGTAGAGATGACGTTCAACACCAACTTCTGGGCTGTTCCCGCGTTCAGACGCGTGGAACCAGCGATGATTTCAGGGCCGACCACCACTTCAATGGGATAGCGAACGGCGTGGGACAGAGCGGTGTGTGCGTTGCACGAAATGCCCACCGTCAGGGCTCCTCGCTGGGCCGCTTCGTTCATCGCGCCGAGCACGAAGGGCGTGCGTCCACTCGCTGAGACGCCGACGACGCAGTCGAGGGCGCTCACCTCACGTTCGCGAACGGCGACGGCGCCGCCCTCGAAGTCGTCCTCCGCATTTTCGACGGGCACGCCGAAGGCGTTACTTCCGCCCGCGAGTATCCCTTGCACCTGACCGTCGTCGACGTTGAAGGTCGGTCCCGCCTCGGCGGCGTCGAGCATCCCGAGTCGACCGGCGGTGCCCGCGCCCACGTACAAGAGTCGACCTCCTCGACGCATCCGATCGACGATTGCGCTTACCGCGTGAACGAGTTGCTCCTCGGCGAGCGACAACGCTGCGGGAACTTTTTGGGTATCGCGAACCATTAGGGACACGAGGTCCTCGGTCGAGAGTTCGTCGAGGTGCGCGAGGTCGCCGCGCACCTGCTCGGTCCCCAGTCCTCCAAGGTTCTCCTGGTCCGTCGTCATCAGGCCTTCTCGGCTCGTAGTGCCTTGTGCACCGACGATCGAAAGGCGGCTTGGCGCTCCAACTGACGGGTCGGGTGGACCGCGTTGCAGAGGAGGACGACCGAGAGGTCGTCCTTGGGATCGATGAGTAAGGACGTGCCCGTGAAACCAGTGTGCCAGAACGTTCCTTCGGGCCAGTGGCCGAGTTCGCGCGGCTTCAATTTCCAACCAAGTCCGCGCACGTCGGGTTGGCGACCCGCGTGGCGAGTGCTCATTTCCCTGATCGATGCCGTTGACAAGAGGTGGTGACGTCGAGGATCGAGCAGGGCCTGGGCGAAGAGACCGAGGTCGTCGACCGACGAGAAGAGGCCGGCATGTCCCGCGACACCCCCGAGGGCCCAGGCGTTGCCGTCGTGGACGTCGCCCCACACCAATTGCTCAGTGCGGCGTTGGTCGCCATCGAGTTCAGTCGCCGCGATGTTCGATCGCAGCTTCCATGACGGTCGATAACGAAGCGTGCGCGTTCCGAGGGGCGTCGCGATGACTTCGGTGAAGAGTCGGTCTAGTGAGGTGTGAGTACATCGCTCAATCGCCCAACCCAGCAACATGAAATTCAAGTCGCTGTAGGTGACGTGGTCACCCGCGACGCCGTTACGCGATTCCTCAAGAACCGCGCGACGTATGGCCCGCGGGGTGTCATAAAGCGCGAAGAACGGGATATGGGCGATGAGGCCCGAAGTGTGCGTAAGCAGATGCTCCAACGTGACGTCATCGCGGGCGAAACCCGGAACCCACTGCTTGATCGGGTCCGAAATCGACCATTTCGATTGCTCGGCGAGCCAGAGGACCAAGGTCGTCGTGGCGACCACTTTGGTGAGCGACGCCAGGTCGTACAACGTCGCGCTGTTCGCTTCGATGTTGCCTTCGTCACGGTAGGTCGCGACACCGCCCCACGCGCGAAAGAGCGTCTCGGAGGAGGAAAAGACACCCACATTGAAACTCGCCGGGAACGACTCGCGAATCGCAGTAAGTAGCACTTTGGTCACGCGTGAGACGGTGTTGCTGTCGAGAGGAGAGTCGGGAGCGATGGCGAGGTTGAGAGGGAGCGAAGGCGTCACGAATTCGCCATCTCGGACGCGGCTCGAGCTTTCTCTCGCGGTGAATTCTCCGCGCTGGGAACCCGACGCATATGAACCTCGAGAGCGCGCCATTCATCCTCCACGCGCTGCTCGCCGTCGAGCTCGAATCCAAACGACCGATAGAGACGTTGGGCGCGTTCATTTGCCTCAAAGACCCACAACGTTACCGATCGCGATGAGGTCGGATCGAGCGTCGCGAGTACGTGGGCGAGGAGTGCGCGCCCGACGCCTTGGCCACCGAACGCTGGTTGAACGTAGAGCGCGTAGAGATGACCTCGCTCGGGGTCATCGGGATCCTCACCAAATCGTGCGAAACCGACGATCTCATCGCCGATTGTCGCCACCACTGTCGACGCGGCTCTCGAGGAAAGCAGTTCGTGCATCCACGACGTCACTTCGCTCTCGTCAAGACCGTCGATAATCGTGTCCTCGACGATGCCTCGATAGGCGCCACGCCACGCGTGCACGAAGACCCGCGCGACTGACGCCGCGTCCGATTCGTGCGCGGGGCGAATCGTCAGCGTTTGGTTCCTTTCGGAAAGCCCCGCGACGTGTGGTCGGCGCAGACCAGTTTGGAATCGGTACCGATCGCCACGATAGAGCGAACGCACGAATTCAATTGGCTGACCCGTGGTGTCGAGTGTCCGGCGTGAGAGCATCAGCAACGGCATACCGGGCTGGCAACGCAGAAGTCCCGCTTCTCGACCTTCGGCGATGACTGCCTCGATGGTCTCTTCGGCCGAGGCAAGTTCGACGCCGTAATTTGACGAGAACAGTTGGTAGAGCGATGCTCCATCGCTGAGCGCGGCGGTAATGCCGTCAAAACGCTCGGCGTTGAGAAAGACAACCTCAATGGCAATTGGTTCTTCGTCCGCGAGACGAAGACGTTCGACGCGAAGAACCTCCGCCTTGGGCGAGAGATCGAGCCGCGCTCCCACTTCCGCACCCGCCGCGACACGCCGCACGTCAATCAGCTTCGAACTCGGTGTGATTCCACGTGCTCGCATCCCTTCGGTGTGGCTCATGAGTTCGAGGGATTGTTCGATCTTTGGACGCGCGACGAAGGTGCCCTTGCCCTGGCGACGATAAATTCGTTGTTCGATCTCGAGTTGGCCCAGTGCTTGACGGACCGTCGCCCGTGAGACGCTGAACTGGAGGCACAACTCGCGCTCGGTGGGCATTGCCGTTCCCGGCGCGAGGGATTCCATCATCACGACGAGGGCGTCATGCACGCTTTGGTACTTGGGAGCCGTCGCGACCTCGTGGAATGCGCCAGATGTGTCGTTCACGGGTTCCCCCGCAGCGTTTGCTGCTCGATTGTTGGTGGAGTTTTTGTAATCTACACACTCGGATTGGTATGGTCAAGGGCCCGCACGTCAGGGTTCAAATCCTTGAAATAAAAGGAAACATGATGTTTACAGGATGGAAACGTTCGAACAACATTTAACTTGACTGGACCAAAGGCCACCTATAGTGTCGCGGCAAGGAGCAACATCAACACGAACAAAAGGGAGATCATGAAACGAATTCCAAGAGTGAGGGCGATGACCTCAGCGGCAGTCGTCGCCAGCGTGGTCGCGCTCATCGCGACCGGCGTCATCGACACCGGCGCCTCGGGCGCTACGCGTCCACACGCGGCTGGTGGCACCTTGATCATCGGGACCACGAATAGTGTTCAGAAGATCGACCCCGACGTCGTCACCAATTTTCTCGACTTTGAAGCGCTGGGTCTGATCTACCAGACCCTTGTCCAGGAGAACGCGAAGCTACAGATTGTCGCCGACCTCGCCACGAGTTGGGCGTTTTCTAACGGAAACAAAACGCTGACACTGCAACTTCGTCAGGGTGTGAAGTTCGACGACGGCAGCACAATGACGTCGGCTGACGTGGTCGCGTCCCTTCAGCGGGCCCAAGCGAGCGCGACGGCTGACCCGTCTGCCTCCTTCATCGGTTCAGTGACGAACATCGCCGCGAGTGGTCCCAACACGGTCGTATTGACGATGAGTCACCCGGATGTGTCGGTGCTCGAGGGTCTCGCGACCGTGAACCTCGCAATCATGCCCGCCGCCGCCATCACCGCGGGCACCATTGCGACGACACCTGATGGCACAGGTCCGTACGAATACTCCTCGTTGGTCGCTAATACGTCGTTCACCATGACGGCCAACCCCAACTACTGGGGAGGCAAGCCGTCTATCGGTACGGTGGAACTCGAGACAATTCCTACCGAGCAGTCGATTGCAGCTGCCCTCCAGGCGGGCACAATCCAGATTGGCTTGTTGTCCCAGCCGACGGTCGTAAAGACCATTCCTTCGAGTTCGTTCAACAAACAGAGTGTGCTCGACCTCTCGTACCGAGCGTTGATGCTCCAAGACAAGAAGGGTCCGCTCAAGAACGTGAACGCCCGCCGAGCAATCGCCTGTGCCACGAACCGCCAGCAGATCCTCCAGGACGCGGTCTTCGGTGACGGCAAGATCGTGGGGCCGGTTCCGCTCGGGCCGTACGCCACCTCGCCTGTTTCGGCCATCTGCCCCACCACGAATGACGCAAAGGCCAAGGCGTATCTGAAGGCGGCTGGCATGTCCAAGGGATTCTCCTTCACCGCCATCACGTCGACGGACCTCGATTCGACCAGTGCGGCCCAGGCCGTCGCAATGCAATCGGAGTTGGCGAAGGTGGGCATCAAGATGAACATCCAGAATCTCGCGAGCAACGCGTACATCCAGGACTGGCTCAACGGTAAGTTCCAGGCGGCCTTCGCCGAGAATGGTGCGGACCCGGACCCCTACGTAATGTACGGTCGCTACTTCGGCGCCGGCGCTGACCTCGCAGTACCAGCGGGATACAGTTCGAAGTCGCTCGAGCAGGAATTGCTGGCGGGTGACGAGAACTCTACGGCCGCCGGACAGGCGAAGGACTGGAAGACCTTGAACAACGACCTAACCGGTAACGCGGTGTGGATCTGGCTCTTCGACTCCAACGACTACGCAGTCGTTGCGAAGAGCGTGAAGGGATTCACGTTGTCACCAGTCAACACGACCCAATTGTCAAGCTTGGCTAACGCTAGTCTTTCCTAATTAGTCGCCGGAGGCTCGCCGCACAATGACGCTGTTCTTGAGCATTGTGCGGCGAGCCTTCAGCGTTCTCTTGACGCTGTGGGGCGTCTCGGTGATCGTTTTCGTGGTGCTGCGGTTATTGCCGGGCAATGCGGTCACTGCCGCGGTCGGGGTGAGTGAGGGTCTACTCACCAAGGCCCAGTTAGCGGCGCTCAACCACTACTACGGCGTAGGCCAACCGGCCATCCAGCAATACTTTTCATGGCTGCACGCCACGTTGACCGGGAATCTCGGCATTTCTCTCGTGTCGCGTGAGGCGGTGAGCGCCCTGATCGGCGCCTCCCTGCCGGTCACGCTCGAGTTGGCGATCGTGAGCATGATCCTCGGCGTTCTCATCGGCGTCGGTTTCGGTATGTGGAGCGGCCTGCACCCCGGTCGCTGGCAGGACGACGTGGGACAGACGGTGTCGGTGATGGGTCTCGCGATACCGAGTTTCATACTCGGCACCGTGCTCGTGGTTATACTTTCGACGAAGTTTCACTACTTTCCGTCTTCGAAGACCTTCGCCGGACTCTTCACGAATCCTTGGCTCAATATCCAGCAGATCATCTTTCCCGCGTTGGTGCTCAGCCTCGGTGTCGGTGCGGCCATTCTTCGCACCACGCGCGCCGCGGTCCTCGAGGTGAGTGGCCTCAACTTCGCTCGCACCGCCCTTGGGAAAGGCGTATCTCGAAGTGCGTTCATCTGGCGGCACCTCTTCCTTAACGCACTTACTGCGGTGGTGACGATGTCGGGTATCCAGTTGGGATACCTGCTCGGCGGCACGGTCATCATTGAGCAGATCTTCATCTTGCCGGGTATGGGTCGACTACTTATCACGTCGATAAACAATCGGGACTTTCCGGTCGTGCAAAGCGTGACGTTGATATTCGCGGCCGGTTTCGTGTTGGTCAACCTCTTGGTCGACGTCGCCTACAACGTCATCGACCCGCGAACGAGGAAACGATGAGCAAGATCTCGAGCGAGCACGTCGACGTCGAGGGTGACGTTTTCGCGACCGAGGAGGAGGTCGTGCGACATCGCACCTGGTTCCAGGCGCTCTGGCGTTCGCGAAACGGGCGAATAGGAGTAATTATCGTCGGCCTCGTACTCGTGGGCGGGATACTGGGGATCTTCAATCTCACGCCGTATCCACCGGCCAATCAGGACCCCGGCGCGGTGCTGAAGGGGGTTTCGTTTGGGCACGTTTTTGGTACCGACCAATTCGGACGTGACGTTTTCTCTGACGCGCTCCAGGGACTCGGCGTCTCACTCGAGATCGCGTTCTTGTCAGTGCTCATCGCGGGCGCAATCGGGTCACTGCTGGGCATCATGGCGGGGTTCCTCGGCAAGTGGACCTCGGCGGTGATCATGCGATTCTCCGACATGATGTTCGCGATACCTTCGATCCTCTTTGCCCTCGCCATCGTCACCGCGCTCGGGGCGAGCGTGTGGGACAGTTCCATCGCCATTGGCGTGGGATGGATCCCGATTTTCGTGCGCGTCGTTCGCGGTCCCGTGCTCGCGTTGCGGGAGTCGGATTTCGTGCGCGCGGGAAAAGTGCTCGGCTTCTCGAGGACGCGACTCTTGTTCCGCCACATCTTGCCGAGCGTCGCCGGAGTCATCGCGGTGCAGGTGAGCCTCGCACTGAGCTGGGCCATCCTCGCCGAGGCGGGACTTAGCTTCCTCGGTCTCGGTCCACCTCCGCCGGTGCAGTCACTGGGCGAGATGGTGAGTAATTCCTCGAGCCTCGCGAGTATCGCGTGGTGGACCCTCGCGGGACCTTCGCTGGTGATCGTCGTCGCGGTCATTGGCTTTAACTTCTTGGGCGACGGCCTGCGTGACGCCGCGGACCCACGGACCAAGACGAGATAGGTACGAACGTCGTGGACGCTAGCGCAATGAACGTGATTGGCATGATCTCTGGTACGTCGTACGACGCGATCGAGGCGGTCGCCGTGAGGTTCTCCCTCGAGGATCGAACCGTGCACGCGACGGTGTTGGAGCACGTCTCGGCACCGCTCGACGAGAGGTTGAGGACTGGCATCGCACAGATGCTGCCTCCGCACGAAACGACCATTGAAGAGGTCTGTCGGCTCGACACGCTCGTGGGACAGAGCTTCGCGGAGATTGCCGCGTCGCTCTCGACCAAGCACTTCGCCGACAAAGTCGATGTCGTGTGTTCGCACGGCCAAACGGTGTTTCATTGGGTGCAGGACGGACACGCGCTTGGCACGCTGCAGATTGGCCAAGGCGCGTGGATCGCCGAACGCACTGGCGCCACGGTGGTCTACGACGTGCGTTCGCGCGACGTGGCGGCGGGCGGGCACGGGGCTCCACTTGCGAGTTTGGTGGACGTGCTGCTTTTAAGCACGAATCCGTCGAACGTACGAGCGGCACTTAACCTTGGGGGAATTGCGAACATGACCGTCGTTGGTCCGAACGCCGAACCTGTGGCGTACGACATTGGTCCCGCGAACGCACTTATGGACGCGGCGGTGACGTGGATCACCGACGGCGCCGAGCACTTCGACCGTGACGGCGAGCGAGCGTCGCGAGGCAGCATTGATGAACAACTCCTGAAGGCGCTGCTCGCCGAACCCTACTACGCGGCGTCGGCACCCAAATCGACGGGCAAGGAACTTTTTCATCTTGAGTACTTGCGTGACCATCTTGGTACGCGCGACGTCGCCCCCGATGACCTACTCGCGACACTCACGGCGCTCACAGCGACGACCGTGGTCGACCAACTCCAGCGATGTGGAGTCCGCGAGGTGTACGCGTCAGGTGGTGGTACGCGTAATCCCGCACTCATGGCGATGATCCGTACGATGGCGCCCCACGTGCGCGTTGGCCTCATCGACGAGTTGGGTGTGCTGGAAGCGGCGAAAGAAGCCGTCCTCTTCGCGTTGATCGGCTTTCTCACGGTCCAGGGATTGCCGGGTTGCATCGCGTCGTGTACGGGTGCGCGCAGGTCGAGCGTGCTCGGAGCCATTCTGCCGGGGCGTCAGGTGGTGAGCCAACGCGCCCTCGATGAGGCTCCTACGAAACTCGTCTTCGTACCTACGGAGTCCTCGTGAGTCTGCTCTCGATTCAGGATCTGCACATCGGCATCGCGCACAAACGCGGTGACGACGAAATTGTTCGCGGTGTGACCATCGAAGTCGAGGCGGGCGAGAAGTTGGGTATCGTCGGCGAGAGTGGTTCGGGAAAGACCCTCACCATGCTCTCGGTGTTGCGCTTGCTCGCATCGCCTCCGTTGTCGGTCCTTAGTGGGCGAATCCTATTTCAGGACGAGGACATGCTCACCTTCGACGACAAGCGTCTTCGTCAGGTACGTGGCGGTGAGATCGCCATGGTGTACCAAGATCCCATGAGTTCGCTCAATCCGCTTCTACGTATTGGCTCGCAACTAGAGGAGACCTTGCGCGCGCATGCGATGAAGGGACCTTCGACCAAAGAAAACGTGCGCGACGTGCTCGTCCAGGTCGGGCTCACCGATCCCGAACGAGTCATCTCTTCGTTCCCTCACCAACTCTCGGGTGGCATGGTCCAACGCGTCATGATTGCCATGGCCCTACTCACGTCGCCCAAGGTGCTCATCGCCGATGAACCGACCACGGCGCTCGACGTTACGATCCAGCGCCAGATCCTCGAGTTGGTGACATCGTTGCAAGCGTCGACGGACATGGCCGTGTTGTGGGTGACCCACGACCTCGGCGTGGTGGCGAGTCTCGTTGACTCTGTCGTCGTGATGTACGCCGGTCGAGTCGTGGAGAAGGCGTCGACGTACGAACTCTTCGCGCGCCCGGCACACCCGTACACGAAGGCGTTGCTCGCGTCGCTGCCGCACGTGGAAAGTGGGCACCGCTCGCCGCTTGATCAGATCGGGGGTACCCCGCCCGATCCGACGCGACTCGGCGCGGGATGCCCATTTCGTGCTCGCTGCCCCTACTCGGTAGATCAGTGCCACCGCGAGGAACCACCGCTCATCGACCGGGGCGATGGCAGTTTCGCAGCCTGTTGGAGGGACCCGGACGAATGGTAGAGGTCGCCTTACAAGTAAGGGAAGTGTCCAAGGTGTACACGCGCCGAGGAGCGTCGGACGTCGCCGCGCTGAGTGACGCCTCCCTCAAACTCGAGCGTGGTACCACTTTCGGGATCGTTGGTGAGAGCGGCTGCGGCAAATCAACGCTCGCCCGCATCCTCGTCGGACTCGAAGCACCCACGACCGGTGAACTGTTTCTCAATGGCTCGCTCATCGACCTCAAGAGCAAGGCGAGGACGTCGACGCTTGCGCGCGACATCCAACTCGTCTTCCAAGACCCGTTCTCGTCACTCGATCCACGAATGACCGTGGATAAGACGTTGCGTGAGGTACTTCATGTTCATCGTCTGCATTCCCAAGACCTCGTGGGTCGCGTCACCGAACTGCTCTCGATGGTGGGACTTAGTCGACGTTTCGCGGACCGCTACCCGCACGAGCTTTCCGGTGGCCAAGCCCAGCGCGTCGCCATCGCACGCGCGCTGGCGGTCGAACCGAAGATACTTGTACTCGATGAACCTACGTCGGCGCTCGACGTCTCGGTGCGAGCAGAGATCATTAACCTGCTGGTCGCCGTTCAGACGGAACTGCACCTTTCGTACGTCTTCATCAGTCACGACCTCGCGATGGTGCGTCACGTTAGTGACCAGATTGCGGTCATGTACTTGGGTCGTGTCGTCGAATGCGGTCCCTACGACAAGGTCTTCGATACAAGATTGCATCCTTACACCAAGGCCCTGGGGGACGCGGTCGTACTGCCGGACCCGCAGCGCGAGAAGGCGAGGAATGCCGCGTCGAGCGAACCGGTCCAGAGCGCCCTTGAGCGCGTTGATCGAGGGTGCCCCTACGCACCTCGGTGCGCCTACGTCCAGGACCGATGCCGCGAGGAGCTACCTGCGCTGGACGAGAAACGACCGGGACATTTTGCGGCATGCCACTTCCCACTCGTCTCTTGAACGCGTGACCTTCCTACCAAGATCGCATTAGTTTGGTCCGCAGCTCTCCTTGACGTGGGGCGCATCTGTGAGCGAAGGTCCGTCGGAGCCACTCAGCATCGTCGCGACCGTTGGTTTCTCATCGCCAATTGACGTCAGCGTCGCCGCCGTCGTTGAGTCTTCCAGCGACATGGAAAGAAAACTCACGGTCGTGGCCACCACCAGTGCGAAGGCGGGTCGGTCCAGGCCATCGAACGGAGGAAGATGATGCGCGGTACGAAGTTCAAGGAACCACTTGTTCGACTGGCGGATGGCGTCGTAGAGCTGGACGCCGTTTCGAAAGGGGTTGCACTGGTCCGCCAGACTATGAATCATCAACAGATTCGGTCGACTCGCCTCGTCTGCGTTCGATTGGTAGGTGTCCTCAGCCCCCGAGAGAATGATCACCGCGTGGTAGTTAATGCCCGATCGAAGGCTCGCGTAATTGACTCCTTGTGGATCAAGGCCGTGATCGTAGGCGAGCATGCCCACGGCCTCGGCCCCATCAGAGTGTCCCGCGAGCGCAATCTCGCCCGGTGCGATGAGCCCCGCCAGCACCGGGCACGTCGACGTCGACGCCGCAGAGTCTTGGACGACCGCCTTGGTGACGAAGGCGAGATCACCGGGTTCGTTGACCTCATCGTCTTCGGTGTTGGCCCCGTGCTGCGCGGCGACGGCGAACGCATTCTCATCGGGAAAGAAGGGTGCGACGACCACGAAACCAGCCTGCGTCCACGCGTCGAGCAGCGGGGCGTAGGTATCGGGCGTCACGTCGTAGCCGTGGGCGAACACGATCGTTGGGTAACCCCCCATCTGCGTTACGGGAGTCGCCCCAGGGATGGCGGCATTCGTTCCCTTCACCAACGCGGTGGGGTAACGAATTTCGGTCACCAGTGTCCGACTCTTGGACATGATCCGGTAGGGGGTCTTCGCATAATTGAGTACCTCACGAGAATGGTCCACGAAGGTACAGCGAGCGATCCCGACTGAAAATCTCTCCGTCGCAACGGAGTCCTTCCTTGCAGCGACGCTGGCTTGCGCGCGGGGTATGAACGACCCAGTTGCCACGAGAACGGTCAAGGAAAGGGTGAGGATGACGACCAAAATTGATTGCCCCCGTGGACTGACGTCATGGATGCCCTGGTCACGACTCACGATGTCATTCAACCCACCATAGGAGTATGCACCAGCGTCGCCGGGGGTCCCGCGGGCGTTAGAAATGGCTTTGCGCGCGAGGGAGATATCACGCAATTACTTGTACTTCGAGAAGTCTCGTCGGCCAAATTTCCCCTTACGTTGGAGGTAGAAGCGTGCCAAGAAGTGCGACGTATTACACGTCACAGTAGGCGAATGCTGCGCAGTCGCTAGACCGAGA
>Ga0209611_10006147_pt1 | contig 19836 bp, 8 predicted proteins | sample S1TSphgellanicum_3_FD_187693 | JGI IMG/M metagenome (GOLD analysis project Ga0209611, IMG submission 187693) | Host-associated microbial communities from peat moss isolated from Minnesota, USA - S1T2_Fc - Sphagnum magellanicum MG (SPAdes) (version 2) | ecosystem: Host-associated > Plants > Peat... | reverse complement strand
TTTTGCCAATATGGCTTGCACCCTAGGTTTGACATCCAAGGATTGAACAAGGTTGTGAACCTTGTGGTTGAATATCGAGTGATGTGTTTGGCAAACATTCAAACCCAACTTTTTTCTAGCTTTAAAGAAGCGCAAAGGCGATACAAAAAAATGCCAATGAACATTGTAAGGAACAACCAAGTTTCAAGGTCGGCGACTAAGTTTGGCTTTGATGACAAAACATCAAGATAATTTGACGTTCAACAAAATTAGATTACCAAAGATTTGGTCCCTTCACTATCATGAAACAAATCAATGTTGTGGCTTTCCAGCTCAAGCTTCTAAACTCCATGAATATCCATCTTGTGTTTCATGTTTCTTTATTAGAACCTTACCATGCATCAACCATCCCAAGAAAGATTTGTGAGCCACCCCCACTTAATGAAGTCAATGATGAACAAAAATATGAAATGTAAGATGTCATTGATTCACGAATATCAAATGACCAAATTTAATACCTTATACATTGGCATGGGTATGATGTAAGTGAACGCACTTAGGAACTAGCTAATCATTTAACAAATGTTATGGAAAAGGTGAAAAAATTGCATCAATAATATCCAAGCAAACTAAAGGTTGTTCTCTGTAGAATTCGTCACTATAAAGAAAGGTGATGTGATGAATGCAAACATTAGACAACATCTTTTAATGGATGGAATTCATCCTAAATGTTCATCCATAATTCCTAATTAACTCTTAATTAATGTTAAGGACACGAATAGCCATAAGAACAAAGGTTTAAAACAAGGTATAAGTTTAACTTTTAAACAAAGAACAAAACAAAATTATGTGATTCAAAAACAAAAGCACAAGATGTGCATGACAAACATGAAAATGGATCTCTATTATGTTAACATATGCAAACATGAACATGAAAAGAACTTTACAAGGCTATGGTGTAAAATCTTGCCTAAAATTGGTGTTGAACAAACTAAATGAAATGAAAGGTCGTACTTTTATTTATACCCCTTTGGAGACCTAGTTCAAATAAACTTCCAAGGAGGCTTCTATGTGTGCATCAAGTAAGGAAATTTTTTTGGAACCTTTTCAACTAAAAGTCAATTATGAGTTAACTGAAATTTAACTAAAAATTAATTTGGACTTAACTAGAAGTTAATTAAAATTAACTAAGACTTAATTAAGAATTAATAACAAGTTAATTAAGATTTAATTAGAAATTAACTAGGATTTAACTAAAAATTAATTCTGACTTAACTTAAATTTAACTGGGATTTAACTAAAAGTTAATTAGAACTTAACTAAAAGTTATGGATGGAAATTATGGATGAATTCCATCTATTGGAAGATGGTGTCTAATGTTTGCATATGTCATAGTTAATTCATAATCAAATTTGAACTACATCCTAGTTAAATTTTTAGTTAAGTTTTAATTAAAAAGGTTTTCAATATGTTTTTTTACATGATGCACACATAGAAACCTCTTTGGAAGCCTCCTTGACCTAGGTCCCCTAACGGGTATGAATATAAATATGACCCTTCATTTCTTTCATTTTGTTCAACATTAATTTTAAGCATAATTTTACACCATGTTAGGTTCTTTTCATGTTCATGTTTACATATGTTAGCATAATAAATATTCATTTTCACGTTTGTCTTGCACATTTTGTGTTTTTATTATTAATTCTTGTGTTCTTTTTTTCAATCACAAAATCTTGTGTTGTTCATTGTTTGAAAGTTAGATTTAGACCTTTTTTCTAACCTTTGTTCTTGTGATTTTTCATGTCCCTGACACTTAACTTTTTTTATGCTCAATTTTTAGTTTAACAAAAATTAATGTACCCAATTTTAAACCGACGTATGGGATTTAATGATAACTTGCAAAAGTCAAGGTTAAAACCGGCTTGAAAAGCAACATGGTTCTCACCTGATTTTTGAAAACCACCCAACAATGGTGATTATTATTTATGTAAGTGGGTAGGTACCATAGGTGAATAGGTAGTGAATGGGTAAGTATCATAAGATAATTAAATAGTGATTATTACCTACTTAAAGGTAAAATATTTGGTTCTTAATTAAGTAGGTATAAATACATGTAGATGGTTAATAATTAATACAAAATTAAGCACTAGCATGTGGTATTTTGATTGGTAGAAGTACATGTGATTCCCATGTGATCATTATGTTTTGATTAACTTCACCCTTTGCAAGTTCAAGTAGTGATTTTGGGCATGTTGAATGTCTTTCGAAGTGTGCAAGTCTCATAGAATAACATCTGGGTGTAATGGAATGGATGGATGTGTGAATGCATCTTAAGTTCACTTTTGATTATCCTTTCCCATATTGGGATGAAACAAACTTGGTACACCAAGATATGTTGCCTCTCAACATGTCTTGGAAGATTTTAAGGCCTTCAATATTAGTGCCATTTTTGTTATCATGTTTTTGTGCATGGTAGTTCCATGCAAATGGGTATCAAATGAAGTAAATATTTCCATGATGATTTCACATATACCACCAACAATTGTAGTTGTAACTTGATTAGTTGAAAAAGGTAGCTTGATCTTGTTAATCATTTTGTTTTGTAACATTGGGTTCATCAACATTTAACTCTTCTTATGGCACATCCACCATGGACATATCATTTTGATGTACTTTCATGTTGACTTTTGACTTTGGCATTCAATTTTTTTTTAATGTTTTGTATTGTAATGAGGGTTTTTTAAACAATGTTTTAAAGTTTTCAACCTTCACACCTAAACATAGATATGCCCACCATTGATGGGAAAAAATTTAAAAGTTTTTTATCCATTTACATCACCTTGGGTCCTCAACTTTAGTTGAATAGAGGAGGCATCATTATTCTCAATTTATCACTTTAGTTCTTTCAATAATTAAACATTAATAAAATTGGGAAACACTGGAATATAGATGGGATTTTATTTTTTTAGGTTGATGGGAACATGTAAAAACCCTTTAAACTTGTGGTGAGAAAATCATATCTTACTTGACCTTTCCCCTCCACAATACATTCATCGAAAGTTAAGGCAATCCTTGTCCCCATTTAATAGGGTCACACATGATGAAAATATTTTGGATAGAAGTTCATTATAGAATTTGAAAGTGACCCATTACTTTATAAATCAAGTAGATGTTAATTTCACATAATATTTCAACAATCCTTCAAACCCATCTTGCATTTCTATTTTTTTTTTCTTTACAATCATATTAAATAAAATCTCCAAAATGTGAGTTCATAGTACTATGTATTTGCTAACATTTGTGAAAATGCATCAATGGTAGAAAGCTTGAAGAACTCCATGACAACCAATCTTGGATGAACTACTTGGACAAAATTGAAACTTTCATGTCAAAATTGTGTTTCAAAATAAGCACACACCAAATCTATAATAGTTGAAATATGAAACGTTGTTACACAATTGAATTTGCCAACAACATTGAATCTTTACTCAAAGAGTTGAACAATCAAAGGTGCAATGAGATCAAAACTTGAAAAACAAAAATGAAAACACAACAAGAACATAGGCACAAAATTAAGGTGTTCCAAAACGTAAACCCTAGTGGGAGGAAGATCCTATGTTGACATGCATGGGGCATGGCATGGCATGTTGTTTTGCATGCATTCCATGAGGATGGGCATGGTATGGCAGGTTATGAATTCAACATAACATGATAGGGTACAAGTTCTTTAGAAGGGCATGTTAGAACCACAAAGGGGAACCTAAGGGGAACGAGTGGGAACAAAACATGTGTGTCAATACTTTTGTACCTTATGCAATTAATTTCTTTGGCCTTTAATATTTTCCATCTTCACCAATCCATTGATCTAAAATAGAATATTTATTTATTTATTTATTTAATATTTAAAGTGTCAAAGAAAGTCCCAAATGAAATTCAATATTGTGGAACCAAAAGAAGTGGCCCAAAATTGCCCTTCCAAACTAGTGGCCCAAAATTGCCCTTCCGAACTGGTGGCCCAAAATGGCCCTTCGAAACTGGTGGCCCAAAATGAACCCCGTCTCCCTCCCCCTGCCATCTAGTCCCTTCAAATTATGTGACCCAGTACGTGGGTACGTACTACAAGCCATTAAACTGTTGAACCCAGCACGTAGGGTTTTATTTTATTTTATTTTATTTTATTTTATTTTCCTTTTAAAATTTTATTTAAAAAATTTTATATGGCTAAAATGCATCATCTAACTCAAGACTAGGTGTGTCAAGTGACATAGGAGTGTTTATAGTTTCCCAGATTTTGTTTCAATTTTCTCACTTAATCTTTTGAAGTTCATATACATGGACCACTTCTTTTCTCATTTCAATTTAACTAGTGTGGCCCGTGCCTTTGGCCCAAGTGTTACCTGGTTTTTTTGGAATTTATTTTGAATTTTCAGTGCCAAAAATCACGTTAAAAAAATCAATATCTGAATCCAAATCTTACCCACATAAATTCCATTAAATCCTGCTCATCAAGATCTTTCCAACAACACCAAAGGCACTTCCAATTCCTCTGAAAATTTTCAGCTATGCTTTAATTTAATTCAGTGAAGAAATCATTCAATATTCAAGAACTTCTTACATGGCAAGTCCAAACACCATGAAACCAAGCTGATGCACCCCCCCCCCTCCTCCTTGAGAGCTTTCCAAAGAGATCGAGAACGTGATCTGAAGCATCCCCAGTTTGGTGGATCTCATCGGTACAAAACAAAACAAAACAAAACAAACAAACTACCTTGCTTCATGGATAGATGATAAGTAGGCAGTTTTTGAAGAGATCATAAATTCAAAACCCTTGCAAATATTTATTTTAAAAATATAAACACACCACCGATTCAAAAAAGTACATATTAGGAAAAAAAGGGGCCAATTTAAAAGGACGTCAAGTTATAGCACAAACTAGATGTCAAATTCTCTCCATAAAGGGGCACTTCCTTCCCATGTTTTTTTATTGTGTTTTTTTTCATTAGCTTGTTCAAGAATAAAGCACATCCCATAGAGTTTTGGGCTTCCCCTTTTGCACACTTGGGTGTTTGGAAGGTGAGGAATCATCAAAAAGGAGCTGCCATGTGTAAGCACACAAACAAACCCACCACATAGAAGCCAAATACCAACTCACTGCAAGCCTCTACACTCTAATCAAACTCCTCCTCCTGTTTCCAAAAGTCCTGTGAAGTACTTAAATCACTGCCACATGCGACAAAACCCATTTGATGATGCTACTAAGTTTTAGGGTTTGAAACCAACCAATGTCCAACAACCCATTGACCTAAAATAAATAATTAAATAATTAAATAATTTATAAATAAATAAATAAATAAATAAATAAATAAATAATTAAATAATTTATAATTTATAATTTATAAATAAATAAATAAATAAATAAATAAATAAATTATAAATTATAAATTATAAATAATTATTTAAAAAATTATTTCAGTTCACCTTGTGTCAAACAAAGTGTGAAAGAAAGTGTCAAAGTGAAATCCAAGTCTCGGGTACCAAAACTAGTGGCTACAAATGCATGTAACTAACTAGTGGCCCAAGATTGCCGTTTCCAAACTTGTGGCCCAAAATGAACCCCCTCTTTTATTGGTCCTCCCTCTTTCCCCTCGCCGCGGCCCCTCCCCTTATCTGGTGCCGTCCACTCATGTGGACCCAGTACCTACCTACCTACCTACCTACCTACCTACCTACTACCTACCCAACATGCACGATGCAATTGGAACAATGTTTGTGACTCAGTCATGGTTCATCCAGTTTGTGGTTCATCCATCCACAACCGAGTTAGTTACCAAGGTTCCACAAGGGTTACCTATAGGTAATGAATGAGGAAGGTATCATAGGGTAAACTAGGTAGGGAATGTAAAGTGATTACTACCGACCTAGGGATAAGGCACTTGGTGCCTAACAAGGTAGGTAGAGAGATACATGTAGATGGTTAGTAGTTAGTACAAAGCTAATCACCATAGTTAGGTAGAAAATAGATACATGTGGGATGGTTACTACTATTGTAGCCAATCACCATGGTTAGCTTAGCTATTATTTTACTGAAAAATACAATGAAAAAGCTTTTTATTTTCTGTCCACACACTAATCCATCCATCCATCCATCCATTCATCTATCCAAAGCTTTTTTCTTGCATATTGCCCCTGGTGGGTAGTAACTACGAAGTGGTTCAAACTGGTGGGTCTTGGGTTACTCTGGTAGGTACTGGTTCACTGACTCTAGTGAGTAGGCTGGTGCATTCTGGTGGGTCCTGGTTTCACTCTGGTATGGCCCTGTACTCCCCACCCCACCCAAAACTAGTGGCTGAAACTAGTCCCTGGGGTCAATCGGTAAGTACTGACCGGTCCCTTAATCAATCAGTCAGTAACTGGTCCTGTAAACCGGTGTTTTGGTCCGGTTTAGACTTCTCAGCATACCAACATGGTACTGGTATTGAATTTTCCAAATTTTTTTTTCATACCAGGCTGGTACTGGTACCCCATTGGGTACCTACTTTTAAAAAACTTTCATACCAATTTGGTCTTGATATTGGGTTCGAGATCCATTTTAGGCTCGGTTACGGCCATAAAATTGGTACAAGGGGCTGGTATTTCCTCAGGCCCGGACCCAGCTTGCGTAGGTGCATGGCTGATACTTCTCCCCAGAGCCGATACTTCCCTCTGAGCATCCCCTCTGAGCATTTTTATTAAATCTCATAATGAAATGTTGAAACTCACAGCATTTAATGCACAAGGTTTGAGAATAAACTATAGTAGTTCTGCAGGTTATATAGCAGCTTGTGGATGGAGGCGCTCAGGAAAAAGGAAAGACAGGATGAAATGAGGTTTGGGTCCCAGTTATTTTGTTTTGTAAAATTTTCATTCCCAGTTAGGAGGTGTTTGATACCCTATAATGGGGAAACTGGCCGTTGTTCTCGCCCCCTAATCGCCTATACCACCAGACCAACTCTGGTATAGAGGTAATAGAGTATTGGACTGATTCCTTTGGTGAGTCAATTGATTTAGGGAAATAGAATCTGGTCCAGGAATTAATTTTAAAATCTATGGCTGAAATTGATTTGCAACCACACTGTCCTGTCCCCCCACCACCCCCGAGAGCACTCTCCATAGGACCGCATCCATGCAAGTTGACATGCGTAGATTACCCTTAACTAAGGACTGACACAGCAGCTGACAAATTGTCCGGCCCACATAAGTCGGCCCCACTTTCATGCTGTGAGGCTTGCAGTAAGGGACAGTTGTCACAAAGAGACGGTTACTCCCAGCTGTTACCGGCCCTTCGCTAAGGTCTTTGCATATTGCATGTCTCTGACGCCGGGATCTGCAGTCCCTTCGCTAAGGTCGTCTTTGCATGTCTCCTCTCTGACGCCCGAGCTGTCGCGAGAGAACGAAGGAGAGAGCGCGAGGAGCGTTTGCGAGAGAGAGAGAGAGAGCGAGAGGATCTATCTCTCTGACTGCGATTTCGTCGCGACGAGATTGAGAGTGGCGAGAGAGTAGCGAGCAAGAATGAATGAAGAGGATTTTTTAATGTGTGACAGTGTTCTTTTATGACAAACTTAGATGTGGAATTCTTCTCATTGCTCAGGAGGAGGAGATCTTCAGGCTCGCGGAAACAAGGTTATGAAGAAGAAGAAGGCGACGACGACGAGGGTTTTTGTCGCAGTGAGAGTGAGAATAGCTGTGACGACGGCCAGCAGGAGCAAGAGGAGTATGAGATTGCTGCCTCGATGAGTTCCAGTAGTAAAAGGCATAGGGAAGAAGAAGAAGCGCATGGACGCGGCGGTCACGAGTTTGAAGAAAGATCAAAGCTCCTCCTCGCAACTCACTCTGTATTACTAGCGGTAGGCTTGCAGCAACAGCAATCTGCAGATGATGAAGAACAACAACAAGAAGGAGATGAAGAAGAACAAGAACAAGAAGAGCCGCTTCTTTCGCACAAGAGTTGCGTGCAGCTGCACTCGAGGATCACCATGACCACGGGGAAGCAGGTAGATAGGAGGCGAAAGGAGTTGAAGAACTTAGGACAATGTTCTGCGGCGTTTCTGGAGCCATCGCTTCTCGCATGTTCGCGTCGTCGAGGAGGCTCCTCCCAAATCTCTATCAGCGGCGATAAGGAGGAGGACGACGACGATGCATTCCCGCAGCTTCCTCTTCGGCAACAGGTAAAGACTGTTCTTGCTAAAAAGATGATTGAGAGAGCAGCGAGATCTATTTTTCTTCGCTCTACATACCATGCACAAGAAGCTTTGTTGCGAAGAGGAAATGGAGATCTGTAGTGTACAGATCCTTATCAAGTGTGAGACAGCTGCTGCAGGATGCAGATGTAGATGCAAAAATGCAAAAGGATTCGATCCTAGCATGTGGAGCTGAGAGAGGAAAACTGGATCACGACGATGCAGTCGGGAAAGAGACACAAGGACTCAATGCCAGCGTTCTTCCGTCCAGAGGCGACGATCAAAGTACACTGCAGCAGCAGCAGCTACGGCGTGCAATTTCTTTCTTCAAGGAGATTACAGAGGATTCTTCTGCAGATCTTGATCTGGGGGGCTGCTTCTTCCGCGATGATGTAGGAGAGGAAGAAGAAGAAGAATATAGGTCAGAACAATATTGTCCGGATCCATCCTCATGCTCATCACCAAGAGCTTCTTCAGCCCGCCGTTGCAGAAGGGATCATCAGGATTTTGTCAGAAAGACAGGCGGTGGCGAAGAAGAAGTTGGATCAAGAGGAGCTCAAGCTTCTTGTGGTGGTATAGATTTCGTCCAGTTAGAGACCAGGAAGCCCTGGCTATCGATGGGAGGAGGTGCAGAACAGAGCAGAGTGGCAAGGGGAGGAGGAGGAGGAGGAGGAGGAGAAGCTGTGAGACTCTTTGGTTTTGAGATGAACTGGCGATCTATGTCAGGCAGAAGCAAAGACAAAGAAGAGGAAGGCCGCACAGAGGATATTGACAGGAGCAATAGAGGGAAGGAGCAGCAGCAGCAGCAAAAGGGGTCACAGCAGTCTCTTCCTTCCTCTTCTAGTGAAGGGGCTTTAGACATTGACACAAGGCCAGAAGATGCTGGTGAGGAGGAGGAGGCAGCTGTGGGAGTGGAACCAAGCAAGGATATTGGAGGAGAAGCTGGCAAGCTGCAATGTTCATCCATGTCAATGCCAAGCGTCACAAACCAGCCAACAGAAGGTATAAGTGTCTGCTCAGGTTCTACAAAAGTGACCTCCAAGGAAAATCGCAAGTACGATTGCCACTTTTGTAAGAAGGAGTTTTCAAGCTCTCAGGCACTAGGTGGCCATCAAAATGCTCACAAGCGAGAGCGTAAAGAGGATAGACGAGCACAGCTGCAGGCCCACCGCATGGCTGCAGCAGCAGCTGCTGCTGCTGCAGCAAATGCCCACCGAGACTGTGGTGAGATGGCAGGATACAGCACCACACAACACTCTCTTCTTCCTGGCTCGCAGCTGCTGCAGCAGCAACATCCTCATGGATCACACCTGTTTGCACCACCACCTGGATCACACCTGTTTGCACCACCACCTGGATCACGCCTGTTTGCATCACCACATGGATCACACCTGTTTGCAGCACCACATGCATCACAAATGATGATACCACCCTCTATGGCACAACTGGTGCAGACGCATGGCTCACACTTTGCAACGCCACCGCCTCACATGGGACGCTTGGTTCCTTATGGAGGAATGTCACCAATGCCCATGATGGGTAGGATTGTTCCAGGTCAGGCATATCCTCATCCTAATTTTTCTTTGCAGGGATGTGCGAATCCTCCACCGATGCCAGAAGGTATGCAAGCTCCTCCTCCAGGCTCGATCTTCTATGCTGGCCCCGTTGCAATTGGCTTCCCTGGATCTAGACCATCTTTCCCAACAGTGTTTGGTGACCTTGTGCGATACAGTGACACCATTGACTACGTGCAATACCATCCCTCAGCATGTTTCCAACAGGTGATCCATGGTTTCAATAACACTGTCAGCAATAGTGGGTGAACACTGTCAGGGCCTTCATCAGGTGGATCTGGTACAGAAAATACAAGAAAGCAAATGGCTCTCTATATAAGCAGGGCATTCAGTTGCTCAACAACACCTCAACAGCAGCAACCTGAGAGTGCAGGGATGTAATAAACCTTCTTCATTTGGGCTGTGGGAGCTTCTTCTCCTGGTTGTCCACGGGGACACTGTCAATAGCACAAATGCTCTTGTGTATAGTGAAGAAGCTTTGGATCATTTGTACCTTTAGGTGAGGGCACCTGGCTTTTTTTCTCTCAGAGTTTGTGGTAATAGTATATGACTGCTCCAAGCTTCAGTCACTTTTCCATGCCTGCCACAATCTATTGGTGGTCCTTTTCCCAAGTACAGTATCCTGCTGTCTTATTATTTGTCACCCAGTTCTTGTTGCCATTGGGTTTTGCTTCTCTTGGTTTCTGGTTGACCAGACTGCATAGAAATTTTGAGGTGAAATTCATGTTTTCTGTACACATGAACAAACAGAAGGTCCTAGACCTGTTATGTCATATTATCTCTGTGGTCTGGCATACAAAAAGCTTTACACTAACTCCTTCCCTTTTCTAGATTGACAAACACACTTTGACCTGTGCTGGTTTCCTCAGCCTTCTTTTGTTGTTGGGTCTTGTGTTATGTCTCTGTGCAGCTGATTTCACAAATTGCTGTCAAGTGTCTTGTGGCTATGACTGACAAGAACCAAGGTCTGTTTGATTTATGTCAAGGGTTATTCACACAAGTTCTTTGATTTCTAATGCTATCTAGCTCTTCATACAATTTTGGAGTGAGGATCTTGGGCTAGGCATTGAATGGAATAGCACAATAAAATCCATTTGCTTGCGAGTCTCAGTAGCTTTTTGGTACCATAACTAGAGAAGCTGTGCTGATAAGAGTTACTCTTGTTACTTCTTGTGCTGTGGTGCTTATTCTTCTTGAAGAATATAGGACAGTTGTAGTGCAATGAGTTGCTGAGAAAAATCATGGTGAGGTGCAAGGATTTTAAGGTCTTTTAGGCTTCTGGGCTTTCGGGGCTTTCCTCCTCCGTCTCAACCTTTGTCCACTGATGATCAATCATGTGGGTTCCAATGCCAGGCGTTGCTGTGGAGAGCAGTTTTGGGGTAAAAATTTCATGGTGCATTTTGGGTATGTGTTTTCTTCAAGCCCAAAAAGTTCATACTCATGTTCATGGATTGTTGTTATGGCTGTTGTAGAACGTCGCTTGCTTCCACAACAAGTCTAAAAGTTCATATGTTCATTAAGACTAGGGAATATTGCAATCAAATCATTAAAAGATTTTGCGGTGAGTTACTAGAATTCTCATCATCTCCTCCAGGCCTACTACTTTCAGCTTTTGTTTCAACATTCTCTGTTGTTCACTTTCCCCAAATACCTCCTGCTTGTAGTACTGAGGTTAATAGGTCATTAAGGTATATAGATTAGTCCTAATTTGCCTAATTAGCAAAATGAGTGTACAATTATAACTTAATTTGAAATTGATTCTTCAAATTTAGTTCCAGGCGGTGCGGTGCTGAAGTTCACCCACCTCCACTTTACCTCAGAGTTATCTGAAGTAAAAATTGTTAGAGCTAGAATCAGAGCTATTTTGTTAATTTTTTTGTTCTTTAAAATTGAAGATTCCTTAGATTTCTCCAAGAACGACCCTAAACCTAAAATGACAATTCCAGTTGAGACATAAGTAATTGATTAACTAGCACCTTTCTTAAATGACCAAAACTTAATTAGATCCCAAGTTTAGGTATTAAGCAAGTTTGTGGTTTATGCAAGATTAGGTATGAAAGCTCAAATATTAGTTGTTAATTGTTAGTTGTGGGGGTAATCCTCAAAACCAAAAATTCTAGTGGAAACCTTGCAGTTCTCAAAGCAGCTTGGAGATCTCTAATTGAAGTGTTTTAAATGGATATTACAACCTTTTGGATGCTCAAAGAAACTTAGTAATGATAACCCCTTTGTTACCCAAGAGTTTGTTTGGAGGTAACCTTTGGGGGATACCACCTGGAAGACTCTCTCTCTCGCTTAGGGGTACATAACATGTCATTGAGTATGTTATGTGCACTTTGGAACATTCATAACATGAAGGTTATGAGTGCAAAATGTGCCTAAGTATCACCCAATTGTTTTTAGAAAATATGAATGGGGCAAAGGGTAGACTGGGGAAAAAATTGCAGTAGTACTTTTGTACTGACTCCATTTATAATCTTAGGCCAATTTAACATTTTTTTTTTGTCTTTGGGCCTCTTTTCACATCTTATCCCCTCTTTATGTGGTATCCACAAAGTAAGGAAATTCTATTAAATCTCAATATGAAATGCTGAAACTCAACATTTAATGCACAAGGTTCAAAGTAATTATTGTAGTTGTACAGGTTGGAGCAGCGCAAATATATATGTAGCAGCAATGGAGTCACTCATGGAAAAGTAAAGACAGGATGAAACTGATGATGGTATTCTGAGTTTCAGAGGGGGCCTCCTTGCTTGAATGTTAATGTACTTTTTTGCAGGTTTTTTTTTAATCACACACCGTGTCTGTATGACCAAACTCAGTATTGCATTTTCCTCACAAGAAATCAACTAGTGTACTCTTGTGTTGATATCCCATTTATATTAAACTTCATCTGACCACCCATCCCAATAATATTGTGATCAAAGTGGGCTTAATTTTAAATTGTTTATGAAAATCTCAAATTTTTAGATAGCTAGGTCATGAAAGGAAGTTTAAAGAATTATGTTTATACGTCATTTCATCATATCAAAAAATCCCCACCAAGGTTTAATCACTAACGAAAAACACCAACCAAATGCTAGTCAAGGCGGACAACTAACTGAAAAAAATCACTCTTCTAGACTTGTAAGAGTGATGAATCAAGCACAAAGGTCTTTTTGGGAATAGGGTCCTCAATGGGGGAGAGTTTTTGGAACTTGGATTAATGGGCTACTCTTGAGTGTTGGGGGCAACAGAAATAAAATCCCTACAAGCACAAAGGTCTTTAATGGAAAGAAGGTTTTTGACAGGGAAAAAGTTTTTGAAACATGGAATAATGGACTATTTTTGAATGTTGAGGGCAAGAGAAATAGGGTCCTTGTTGACATGTAGGTGAATGTTGGTGATGTTGTGCATATTGTGGAACTCCTTATTGTTGGGGACATTGTTATAACTTTTGCCCATGTGAATGTGTTTGAGTGTTTCATTCAAAAGTGGGGTAGGCATTGGTTGAGATTGACATAAGAATTGTTGAATCCATAAGTCTTTAAAGAAGTCGTTTATGTTATTAATAACACCTAAACCAACCAATGTTTTGGAATCTTGGACCTTCTTCACCCATTGCATCATATGTGTTGAATGTTCATTTCTTTTTAGGATCCACTTCGAAGTTGGAGCTCTTGATAAAAATGTTAGAAAAGGAGGTCATCACCAACTCCATCTTGCAAGGGTTGAATTTGAGTGAGCTCTTGTTGAATGGGCAAGAGGTTAGTGGGTTGTAGCATGTTGCAAAATTTGCACTTGAAGAATGGGTGGTCATTTGGTTGTGAGTCAATTGTAGTGTTGTGTGCAAACTAAGAAATGTTGATATTTAGTTGCAACCTATTGATGTGTCAAAGTGGTGGGGGCTTGTTGGTCATTTACCTTATGAAGGGTAAGTCCATAATGGAATGTTGACATTTGGTGCAAGCAAAAGCGAAGGCACAAATGATGTCCATAAAACTTGTCAATGCACAAATGGTGAGGATGGTAGCACATTCTAAAATTTACTTAGGCCTTAAAAAATTTCAAAGTAAATGAATTTAAACTTGTGATACTTTTAGTAGTTTTTGTACATCCAATTTCAATTATATTTGGGTCCATTGTAACATGCATACACCCAATGGTTGAATATTGAAAGAAGTTGTAACTAAGGTAAAAAGGATGAAAAGGATATTATAAGTTCCAAGAGATGGAATCCTTTCTTGTGAAAATAACAAAAAGATTATCCTTTGTTCACATCATTATGACATGGATTTGAAAAACGGATTTTTATAGGGGACCTTGAGTGTCAATGGACATTTTCAGGTTTCCATCTTAATTTTTATTATGAACTATTAGCTATTGACAAAACCCTTGTCCAAATGAAAAGTATTTTCATGTCTTGGTCATGACTTGATCATGTTTGCGTATTTAGCGTTATGTGTGATGCACCCCTAGGTTAGTAAAATGGTATTAAAGGTAAAAACCAAATCAATTTTCAATTTTGCAACAAATTGCAAACCTAAAACACATTCCAAATAATTTTCACAAATAAAAAATGCATGGGAATTCCAATATGGAATTAAGACGAATTCAAATGCTTGAATTCAAAGTGAAATCAATTTACACAAACTAAGAAAAAATGTCATTAATGCAAATTGAAGCCAAAATGGTTCATAAACAAACCAAATGCAACCCACATTCACAAGACACACCATAGTCTGAACTTGAAAAAACTTACCATTCTCCTTTCTATAGTATTTTTTTATTATAATGGTAATGCATCAAAATAAAAAATATTCTTTGGATTCCCCAAAAAAATTGCCAATTTATGAATTGCACAACTTTGCATTACCATAATTCCCACATATATGGATTCCAATTTATGAATTATCAAGGGAAAATTTGTAATCCTTTAAGAGAAATTTCCAATGTTATATCTTACAATTTAGTTGTTTGACCCTTTTGTCAAATGTTTGATGGTTAAGAGCCAAATTTGATTTTTGACCATTCTTTTGGTCACAACTTGTGGTTTAAATCATCAAATATGGAATAATTTCACATTAAACATATGATATTCAAAACCTTTCCAAAATTATTAAGAAGCATTTGGATGAAACTAAACATGTTTATTATCCAAAGATTCAAAAGTTAGGACACCATGAGACTCCAACTCTTAAAATGAGAATCCATCTAGGAATGTTGGGATTCACCTTCCCACCCTTGTGGGTTAATGTTGGTTGAAGGTGTGCTACTATATTGAAGTTGAATACTTGCACAACATTACAATGTTGGGTATTTTTTCACCTCACATCTATTATTATTTTCTTGTGACGAAATGGGTAGAACATAATATTGGCCTCATGATCTTTAGCTATGGTTCAATTAGGGTTAAATGTTGGTTGGAAATTGTTGTTGGAGTCATATTTTTTCAATTGAAGTCATTTATATACTTTATGTCTTGTGTTGGAATTGTTATTTTGTGTTGGAGTCATATGTTTCCGATTGAAGTCATTTACATACTTTATGTCATGTGTTGGAGCTGTTATTCCTTTTTAAAGTTGTATGTTGAATCCCCATGTGTGTTGTGTCGCAAGTCAATTTGTGGTTGGATGAATCCTTGGATTTTGAATAAAGATGTGGTAGAAGTTTGAAGTCACATTTAGCTAGAATTTGAGGTCATATGTCACAAAAAAATGAAGTTAGATTTGGCTAGAATTTAAGGTTAAATGTGGCTAGATTTTGAATTCAAATTTGTTCAAAGTTTGCACTTAGATTTGGTTGGGATTTGAGGTCAAATTTGGTTAGATTTTTTTACTTCAATATTGTTGGAGTTTCATGTCATATTTGATTGAATTTGAAACATATGGTGTTGGAATTTGAAGTCAAATTTGTTTAGATTTTGATGTGACTCTAAAGTCAAATTTGGTTTAACCTAAGTGATGGTGCATAACTTCAACAATAGAGCCATGAAGTGATTATTCACAATTGGAATTATTTTTGAAAAATGTCAAAGGATTAAGTTAGTTTTGGTGTACTTGTTTTAAGTATTATTTCTTGGGGTATTGTAAGAGGTAGTTCCTTCATGTTTCTCAAGGTCAAATGTCCCAAAAGCTCAATTATGAGGAAATATGTTGCATATGTGAATAGTAAATAAACATGTAATTGTTACAAGTAAATTTTTCACATTGATAGATTCATTATTTTCAAATTGAAACACATGCATTTTTTGAAAACATATGTACTTGGTTGTAATCATAATGACCATTTTTTTGTTTTCACAGCCTAACCTTTAACCTTAAATTTGGATCACTACTTAGGTTGACTTTTGGTCAAAAAGTTAAAACCATATGGTTTTTAAAAAAACACAACTTTAATAAGAGGTTATGGAATTAAAAAAAATATGAAACCTTATGTGAAGGTTCTTCCCAAAAAATAATAAAAAAGAATCAACCCCAAAGATTTTCCAAAAAACAAATAATTGCCCAACATTAGGTTGAACCCCTCACCTCCATGTTTTAATAAACAAATATTTAACCATTGAATCACTATTTAAATAAATGATATGATTTGTCACCACATATTACTATGCACATTCTTTCATAACCTACTTAGGTATCTATGCTAGGTATTTTTCCTACTTATATTACCTTGTTATCCTACTTTACATACCTACATAACCTATGATAGTAATTGGTTACCTTATGTTATTATTAACCTAGTGTATGTTACCCAAGTTTATAGACTTAGTAACATGTGAAAGGCCATTGTTTACTAGATATAATCATGAAGTCATGGTAACGAAAAGATTATATCCAGTGATTGGTGGCTTCAAATTGGTTACCATGCATAATTAATTGATAATATCATCAAAATTTATTTGCAATTAAAGGTATTTTGATTTTTTTGGGTACCTATTCATCTTTTTGTTTTTGCAATTTTATAGTGTACATAATCTTTTGTTTATTCATTGTTGTTCATTAACTACTTGTGTTTTTTACATGATTTTGTGCACAATGAGTGATCTGAAAATGTTTTTTTGTTATTTTCATCGATTTGATTCATTTTTTCAACATTTTCATGCATGATTAATGATTACATATATGTTTGTAAACATCACATTATTGCATGTGTTCATTTGTTTCTTAATTTTGAATGTGGCATTCAAATGATGTTTTCTTTTAATTTTGTGGATGATGCACTACTACAAATCATGGTTTTTTTAAGACATTCAAATTGATTAATTTGTCACATTTGACTGATGGACGTATACATTTTGATTAAAGGCTAAAGGCTTGGATGACACATGTATTTTTTAATAAATCAACTTGATTATAGAAATTTATTTGAATATATAACATCTAGTTAAGTTATACAACCTTAGTCAAAATGGTCAATGGTCTTTAGTTGAATATAACATTTAATTAAGATGGTCAATATTCTTTATTCAAACATGTTACCCTTTGTATCTACCTTAACTGAGTTCACCCAGCTATTTACTTAATTAATTACTTACCTATCATCATCCACCCACCCACTACTTACCAACTACCTACCCACCTATATACTTATACCTTTTCACCTACCTACCTATTTACCTATTTATTTACCTATTTATATTTTTTCATTTTCATACAACCTATTTACTTAAATACCCACCTACCTACATATTATTTACCTAAGTTTAACCATTAAGTGTAGCCATTAAATTTGGCCATTAGGTTTATCCAAAAATTAACCAAATTTTAACCATTATGTTTAGACATTAATTGTAACCATTATGTTTATGGGTGGTTGCAAGGTAAGGTGGTTCATTTTCTGCATCACAATCCAATTTTTTGTAGAATGTTGTGCATTTACATGCTATTAACATGGCATTAAAAAATAATTTTCCAAATTTGTGGCTAGATTTAAATTATCAAATTAAAGAATAAAACATTTATAAAAAAAATTGCAACATATATACATCAAATATATAGTAATGGACTTTTAAAATTGAAAAATATGGATTGGTTTATTATTTGTGCCTTTATATACATGCATTTTTGTGTATGAATTTTATTTGAAATATATTATAAAGGTTCAATATATGATATGTTAAAACAAAAAAAACATATATGTAAAAAAATTGTTAAAAAAAGTTAACCAAAAAAGAATTATGGACTTTTGAATGGCCTAAAATGAGCCACATTCTCATAAGTCCATATCATAATCATTTTTGGGTGGATTTCAATTTTTATTTTTTTAACATGTACATTAAATAATTTTTCAGAGTGACTTATTTCACTATAACAAAATGCGTCCTAGTTCACTCTAGGTTTCATTAGATTTTGAGTGAATTTAAACATTTTTACTTGGTGAAATTGGTTAACCCCCTAGTGAATAGGGACCAGTTGCTACGGATAATGAATTGTTTCACTATTACCTAATGAAACAAGGTTACTTTCAAATGAAATACAAATTTACCAAACCATTCACTTAGTAACTAATTAACTAGTCAGCATGGAAATTAGTTTAAATTAAATTATTTAATATATAATATTATTGATAATTTCATGATTTCCACCTATGATTTATTGACACGTGTCACTACCTAGGCTAGGTTTTAAACCTAACCTTATGTAGGTAGGCCACGTAATCAACCTACGCACCTATTCTAAGGAATTAAATAAGAGAATATTTGATCAATTTACCATTGTTGACCACACACAACATCACTCATGAAGTTTGATCCCTTAACCTTAATAATGGAAGTAAACACCCTTACCATCAAACCACCCCACTTGTTGTGATAATATGTTACATTACATTGTATTTATCAAATATTTCATTTTAAACATTATAAAAATTTAAACTTTGAAAATTCATATTTTATTGAAATTTTGTTTAAATGAAATGATTCGAGTTTATTTTTTTAAAAAATTCAATAATGTACATAATTACATTTATTTCCTTTTGAAAGTGTAAAATCATTTGAAGAAAAAAAAAGTTGAATATCATTATTCAATAACATTTCAATGACCATTCTTTTGAAAAAAAAATTATTTAGTAAATGGATAAGATTCTTGTTAATATAATAATACTACTTATGTTGAACTACTTTTAGTTATTATATGGTTATTTTTCATTAACTTAAATTATTTCACAATACATTATTTACGGTTATTTATGGTTATTATCAATTACTTTTGGTTATTATTGCCTATTTCACCTTATGCTACTTTTGATTATTCTAAGTTGTTTTTTGCTATTTTAATTTATTTCACCTTAAGCTATTTTTGACTATTGTAAGTTTTCTTGGTTATTTTATGTTATTTTTGGCTATTGTAAATTATTTCACTTTAGGCTACTTGCACTATTATAAGTTATTTTTGGCTATTGTAAGTTATTTCATCTTAGGTTATTTTCAATTATGTGATGCTATTATTAGTTATTTTTGGCTATTAAATTTTATTTCACCTTATGTTATTATTGACAATTCTAGATTATTATAGGCTATTTTACCTTAAATTATTTTTCTCTATTATAAATTATTTCACCTTAGATTATTTTTGGCAATCCTAGATAATTATACTAAATGGCTATTAATTTTTTTTTATTGGGGCTATTAGTGGTTATTAATGGCTATTGGTACCTATTTTATTGGTGGCTATTAGTGATTATCAATGGTTATTCTATTAATGGTTATTGGTGGTTATTTTATTAATGGTTATTAGTAGTTATTTTATTGGTGACTATTGATGGCTATTTTATTAATGGCTATTAGTGGTTATTCTATTAATGGCTATTGGTTGTTATTATATTAACAATTATTAGTTGTTATTATATAAATGGTTATTGGTTGTTATTCTATTAATGGCTATTAGTTGGTATTTTTATTAATAATTATTGGTTATTATTTTATAAATGGTTATTGGTTGTTATTATATTAATGGCTATTGGATGTTATTCTATTAATGGCTATTAGTTGGTATTTTTATTAATAATTATTGGTTATTATTTTATAAATGGTTATTGGTTGTTATTATATTAATGGCTATTGGATGTTATTCTATTAATGGCTATCG
>Ga0209611_10006146_pt1 | contig 19838 bp, 16 predicted proteins | sample S1TSphgellanicum_3_FD_187693 | JGI IMG/M metagenome (GOLD analysis project Ga0209611, IMG submission 187693) | Host-associated microbial communities from peat moss isolated from Minnesota, USA - S1T2_Fc - Sphagnum magellanicum MG (SPAdes) (version 2) | ecosystem: Host-associated > Plants > Peat... | reverse complement strand
TGCGAGGTATTTTGCCCCTTGCTGTCGAGCTCTGAACATTCGGGAGTCCCGGGAGACTCCCAACCTCCCACTTTTCCAAGTGTTGGGCTTCACCCCCACACTTGGCCAAAGTGGGGTTGCGACACTATGCATCTTGTGCAAGTGCAGCACCACCTTACATTTCAAGTACCATTTCCACATGGGCATCATGCCTTGATAAATTAGCACTCTAGCCCCCAACAACTAGGGGCAGCCCACTCTAACATTAGATAGACATCTATTGATTATTTAAGTGCAAAGTTTCAAACTTAAAGGTTTAGTTACATAGTTGGTGTCTAATTAAATAGTGGGGGGAGGCAAATGGAAAGAATGAACGGACAATTGGGATTCCAAAAAATAGAACACTCTATGAGTATAACCAATCAAATAACAATATTTAAGTAAATTAGGTCCACTCTGCTCTTGCAAAAATCTATAGTCAGAACACAGATTGTATCCCAACTTCTAGGGTTGACAATTCGTCCTTTTAGCAGTATGACATGAATTAGGGTTTATTCATTTTGATATCCCAAAATCTAACATGATACAACATATGTAGTTGCATATTATGGTGGAATTCTAACAGTCCCAATAAATTGACTTGAGTTCACATTATCAAACTGAAAAAATATTAAAATAATTAATCCTAAACGATAGAGCTAAGGAAACATTGATCCACCTTTACAAGCTTGCCTTATCAATTATTCAATTATCCCATATCCAAATATGAATGGCCATAGACATGTTGATCTCAATATTGGGTGCATTATGCTTAAAAAATGATTTTACCCCCACCCCCCACCCTTTGCATGAGATAAATACACTCAAACACTAATGGTACACTAGACACCCAGAAACGAAGAGACACCGGTGCAGAGGCCAAAGTAAAAGGGATAAGATGCAATGGTTTCCATTTTGGCTAGTTGAAGATGGTGATATAAGCTTCTATAACCCTCAAAGTATATTAATTGTGAACTTTACATGGTGTTAAATTGTTTTTTAAAAATCTTGCACCTTATGGTGGTTTCCTTTAGTGGTTTCAACTAGTTTTTATTCTAGTTAATTTTGGGTGACAATATCAATTGTATTTCCCTTGAATTGCATTGCTTGTGAACTTTACACTTTTATGCAACAATGTTGTTGGTTATATATGTTATGTTTTAGTGGGTTATTTGTCATCAAATGGTGTTTTTTAATGTGGTTTCATTGAGTGTGTTTTTGTTTTGGTTAGATTTGCATTCCATTGTTACAAAATAAAGGTTTTCAAACATGACAACTAGGCATTATAGGGAATATGTGGAAGAAAAATAACATCATGAAGCAGGAAGGCGAGAACACATAGCACATGGAAGGGCTCATGGTCCCTGTCAAAATGTAAACCTTACTCCTTTTCATTTGCATTTACAGCTAGATTTTCCCACATTTACAACATGGCTTGAAGATCATGTGAAGCAACAACTCCATGTAGGATAGTGGAGGTGTCCAAAGAGCTTGTGCAACTATCTCACCCACCAAGTTGCAAGGCTTACACCTATGATAGCATGTGGGCATATGGCACCACATGCCACATACAATTTTGGGGTGGCATGCATATTCATTCAAGCAAGTCGTAGTTCAACTTGAAACCAAAACATAATAATTGTAAATTTACAATATGTGGGAATGTTGAAGGAGATTGTTGTGGTGAATTATTTGGGATTTCGATTAGTTTTGTTTAAATGTTCTTGGATTCTAGCAAATGTTCGTGGAAACAAAAAAAATGGTTTGACAAGATGAAAATGGATTTTGGATGGTCAATTTCCAACATTGACTCCCACCCATGGTGGAACCCTACGTGTTGTAGGTATTGGGATCCATTGGCTAATATAGGTATTTTTCATGCCAAATAACGTGACTGGTTGCAATTGGAGGGTTATCCTCCAAAAAGAACCACGTTCCAAACAAATTGTGGTCAAAATAGTTGATCCAATGATAGTGGCCATGCTTGGAGATAGTGACATGGAAACCATTGAACAATTGCAGGCATCAATAAATGTGGTGTAAGTTGCATCAAGATGATTTCAGGGGGTGGATGTCTTTACCATGGATGTTGAAAGTGTGGAAGCAAGGTTGGGTAGGCTTGAAGACCAATATGAATATGAGGAAAAAGCAAATGACTAGTGCAATGTACATTACGATGGGTTTTGCATGCAATATTTTGTTTCATTGTGCCACACATGGCTATGCAATAAACATACATTTTTCAACATTAAATGTGTGCCTGAACTTTGTCCATGGTTAGAACCCATGATAGTGCCCCACACTAATTAAACAATGGTCTAAACTAATGTTGCATGCCCCAACAAATTAAGATATACATAGATTTTTACCATTAGTGTAAACCATTTAAGTGATTTAGTTAGGTGGGAAGGGAGTGGTTTAACGATGCCTAAAGACAATTGGGTAACCAAAATTAGAAAAAAAAAAAAACAAAATGATTGGACCACTGTTGTCAGCCACTACAAAACCACAATAGTGGGCATGTAGTAGATTATACCCACTCATGCTGGCAATTAGTGGTTTCCCATTGTGATAGAACACCCAAAGTTAAATTGGGTGGTTGAACATAGTGGTTTAACGACATGGTTTCCAATAGTATTTCAATCTACTTTCTCACAACAGGACAAACATGCAAATTTTACAAAGCAGATTGAAAGTAAGTTTTTAAAAAGGTTGATATAACTTTTGAAACTTTCAAAAACTTCAACATATCACATTTGATGGCCTCATGTAGTTCAAAAGGATAATCACCTAAGACATCACCTACTTTTTAATCTACTTGTCACAAATTTGTGTTTTTTAACCTAAGAGGACTATTTTTTTGGTATACTTTAGCATGCTTTCACCCTTGTATGGTTTGTAGTTTTGGGCCTCTTTGCTAATGTTGCAAGAATAAGGATGTTTTATGGTTTTGGCATTAAAATGAATTTTGTTTAAAGTTTCAAGGAGCATATTGCTCCTACAGATCCACCAAAGGTAATTGTTCAAAAGTCTACTATTATAAACAAGGCCGCATGACCTCCATGACGTAACCATCACATTGTAACTTTTAGCCAACAATTGAATATGGTTGAAGAAGAGAACCTATAAGATTTTGTGTTAGTTGAAAGTGACCTTGGGAATGGTGAGTAAGACCCTGATGAAGAATATGCCCCCCTTAGATGAAACATTGATGACAGTGCAAAAGATGCGGAAGGGGATGGTATTGATACACCCAAGTGACGAATTTTTTTAGGGAAATCGCCAATCAACTTTGTAGCATCACAAGTACATGTTCCTAATGAAAAACCTGAGGTTTTATTCTCAAATAATGTATTGCATTTGCTTATTGACTATGGATTTCTAGACAATTTTGCTATCTATAGGTTGGTTCCTTGTCCTTATTTAGAGGATTGGAGTGCATACCTAGGTATACCCTTGTGATTGATTTGTTTTTTTTTTTGGGTGATGACCTAATAGCCACCTAATAGTAGCTTCAACCCTAATTGTTAAAATTATCATAATGACATATGGTTAATGAAGGCCTAGTTGGTGCATGTAATAACGACATCAACTAAAAACTCAATTTTTACTATATTTTACAATTTGAACATATGGCAATTAAAAATTTCCAACTATTTTGATGATGGTCAATAGATAAGCTAAATTTAGCATGGTAACATTCTAGGTGGTTAGGAGTATGGTATGTAAATGGAGCAGTTTGAAATCTTCAATAAGTGCACTCTAAAATGTCGAAATGTATGTGAGGTTTCTAATGTCATGGCCATAATTTTTGCTCCTAGGGTATTGAAAAGGATCAAGTATTAGTGACATATGGTTGCATATGGTGGCCATAATGGATTTGTTTCTTTTGACACAAATTATGATCAAGTAACATTGTTTTAATTATATGTTGGTGCTGCCATTTTTTGTTCTTTTGACACTAAAAAACAACAAGCATCAATGTTTTCTACAATCTAAGTTGGTTATAGTTGTCCCCTTGTGATTTGAACTTCTATAGCACAAATGTGATGTTTTCCTTATTTGGAGCTAATAAGGGGGATTTGGAATCATGGTAACTAGCCTACAACAAATAATAACAATGTGATTGATTGACAATATGTTATGAACTATTTTGGGTGAGGAAGGTAAATGTGATATAGACTCATGCTCACTCAGTTGTATGTCCTCCAATTCTAGAAGTTTTAAGAACCTCAAAAGGATTTTTTGTTATTAATCATCTATTGGAGAACTATGGGAATAAACATATTAAGGAAAAACCTTACGCATATCAAAATGGTCACTAAATTTTCTTAGTTTGATTGGGGTGTTTAAGGGGCTAGAAAAACATGTGCGCATTAAAGGTAATTAAGGAGAGTTGCCAACGAGGCCATTGGGTTCAAGCGCCATACCAGTTAGGCCCAACTTCATGCATTCTTAAGGTATGCAACATGGCCCTTTAGATTAGTATGTTGAATATGATGATTTTTGTGGTCCTAAGTATGAACCATATCCATGGGGATTGGTTGTAAATTCATCGTGTATCTTCAAGGACCACCTACACATTTATTATATCCTTGAAGACCACCTACACATGAATTATATCCTCAAGGAGCACTTGGCCATGGATCATTTCCATGAGGTCCAACTACACCAACTTTACATCCACATCTTGGTAATGGACGACAAGGACTTGTGAACCATATCAGCAAAACATGTGCAGTAGTTTCAAATTTTAAGAATTACATTAAGGATATTCAAATGTGGTAAAGTTATTAGAGGTTTTTAGCAACTTCATGTTAAAATAAGGAATGATGAATGCGCATGGTTGCATGGGGGGGTGGTTTTTCTTCTTTTTTCAAAATTCGATATTAGATGAATAAAGTGTAAGGTTAATTTTTTTCTTCAACAAAAAACTAATAATCATAGTTTTAGAACCTCAGTTGCGTGATTAAAAATGAGAAATCTTTAGAGGGTTGGGGTTAGAAGCAAACACCAAAATTTGTAATGTTTGGCAAAACATTTGTTTTGTTTTGGTATTTAGTGGGTAATCATATAAGCAAGGATGTTTGAGATTCATGAAGCACTTAAGGGGGTGTTAATGAAAGGCCCAATGGAGATAAAAATGATATTCAAACATTGTAAACGTAATAATAATTCGAACAACATAATGATTAAAATAAATAGTGTGATAAGGTGGCAATGGCAACATGGATTTCATGATGAGTGAAACTTTTATTCAGGTTATGGATAAGCTCCATGAAGAGCTGTAATTACATGTTGAATCTTGGGCTATGCCATAATGATATTTCATAACTATAGGAAATTTATGATGTGTTGAATGGTGTGAACTAAGTAATCCGCCTTGTTATTAGAAGGCAGTTAATGAATCGAACCGTGTAACTAATGATAGTGTTCAACATCAATAATTAAAGATCATGAGAAGATGTAAGTGTCTTCAATTTTGTAAAAACCTTCGCAGATAGTTTCAAGTTCATCACTAGAAACGAAGTCATCACCCTACAACAAAATCATCAAGGTGCGGGAGTTTGGAGAAATGCGATAATACCAAGCTCGAGGGGTTCAACTTTAAGATGAGGGCGCACCTTTCGTAGTTCACGATTTTCATCACGAGGATGTTGCATCAACGTCAAATCTAGGGATGACTCCTGAAGCGATTTTTCATTCATTTGTGCGATTTGAGGCCCGTAAGATTTGGTCATACATGACGCCATGAATTCAAGGAAAAGAAAAAAATCTTCAATCAAAATCAAATTGGTGATGAATGTGTGGAAGATTTGTTACATTGAGATGCATGGTTGTAATTTATAGGTCAAAGAAAATGAAAGAAAGGTGTAAGTACGGTCTAGAACCATGGTAAAATAAAACCTTAATATCAATGTTAAAAAAAAAGGTTTAAGTAAAATTATTGGGGGGAAAGTGAGAAGAGGTGAAAATGATGTTTATCTTTTTCCTTCCAAAGGTCACCAAACATTGGAACCTTCCATTGGCCACTAAGCATTGGAACTTTCCATAGGCCACTGAGTTGGGGTTTTCCTTCACCTCCTTCCTTTTCCTTCTCTTTAAAAGGCAAATTTTGATCATTTGGGGCTCTCTTTTCGGACATAATTTTTGAATTGAATCTTGGAAAAACTTGTTCTTACAACTTTCTTTAGGAGGAGAAGAATGATTAGTCTTAGTAGATGGTGGAAAGAGGGAGAATAAACTAGATGCCAGTAATACCTTTGAAAGAATGGAAATGAATAGCGGTAGTTTGGAGAGTTTGAAATTTTCAAAAAATTTCACAAGACTTCTCGGGTTTTGTAGCATAACTTTTTTTTAATTTAGGTGTAGAGCTTGAGACTTAGTAGGCAATTGTGCCTTGTAGTTAGCTTTCCAATGAACTAATATAAGCTATATTTGAATAAATTATGGGATGGCATCGATGTTTTAAATGATTAGAGGTTTGCTGTCAAGTTGAACTTCCTGCTTTTGTGAAACCCTCTCGGCTTCTATGCCACAACTTCTTGAATGTAGACCTTGAAATTGGTAGGTAGATGCGCCTTGTAATTAGCTTTCTGATGAATTAAAACAAGCTAGATTTGGATCACGTAAATGATAAGAACAATGTTTTGAATGATTGGAGGTTTGTTGCCAAGTTGAGCATGGTGTTGAATCTTAAAAAGTTGGTTTAAATCGGTAATAATTTAGCATAAAATTCTAGGATTTAGAGTGTCAGAATTTAGAATATATATCTATTAATTCCAAATCATAAATGATGCATAGGAAGTAAACCATTTGGTTTTAATTACAAACACAACTTAACATCTAAAGATACACTTTGCATTTTTCTTTCACTAGTAACATATGTACCATTGAATATAATCACCTCATAGAACTAGGAGTGGAGGGTTAGAAAGTTGCCTCACATGACCTTACTATTTAAAAAAAGGGATGTATGCCTAACCATTATATATTTAAGAAGCAAGGGATCATTATTCCACATGGCCACCCTTACAAGCTAAAGAAAATAGCCCTATTCTAAAAGTAAAAGTATGGTAGTGGTATCAACTATTGATGTAAAGCAATTATAAGCCAATACAGTACGTAGGCAAAACCGTGCTGCAACAAAAAAAAACAATTAATGGACTAATCTATGGTGGCTTTTGGGGAAAAGGGGAAAAAACCCATAATCATAGTTAATGCAAAAGGGTGCCCATTAGTGCCAAGTTGGAATTAATGGCTTTCAAAACTAAAACGACATACTTTGACTTGGTTGGATTTGGCAAAATCAATAAACTATCAATTCGAAGAAAGGTTAAAAAAGGTGAAGGATAACTTGGCAAAACAATTTGAGTACATAGAACCAAGTTGCAACTATGAACATATGTGGGTGACAATTGGTAGAATTTTAAAAATATGGCAGTCAAAATGACTGAAAATTCATGAATTTGGTTTGGGGTTATATACATTCGATGGCTTGATGTTTAGTGACTGAATGTGATATTATTGTTGTTTACAAGTGAAGGATGATAAAGTGATCCCCTATCAAAATGTTCATATGTAGATATTTAATTCAGGGTGGCTATGGTACATGGCATTATGGGCAGGTGGTCCCAAGGCTTAATAATTGTACCCCTACCAAATGGGAGGCATTGACAAAGGTACTGAATTATTCTAGATTTTGTGAATAAGTAGGGACATTTGCACTAGAAAAAAAACATGTATTTTTGACTGGTCTTTGTCATTAAAATTTCATTAGTCGCATGAAACATTAGTTGCAAACAATAAGGGGTATTGGATGAAAGAATATGTACAAATATTGTATTTGTATTATAAACAAATACAAGTTCATCCTTTGATTCCATTGTATACATATTGTCACATGTGACTACGATGCAACTATTTTGGTCACAATTGAGGCAAATGATGTGTTGTTACGTGTTCTAATATTGAATTATTTAAAATATTATAATAATAATAATTTTGAAATAATCTAGGACGTTCAATTCAAATGCTTGGATGATCTTATATTATGACATGTGACCCAATGTAAATATGCCACGTGGCACCTTAAGATGAATTTAATACAAAATATTGATATTATGTTAATAAGTGTTTAAATAGGTACATAAATATGTGCCTATAAACCTATGTTACATACCTACCTACCTATTTAGGTAAAAAGGTAAGTAGGTAGGTACATAGGTTAACATAGGTGGGTAGATCATATTATGTACCTACCTAGCTAAGTAGATAAATAGGTTGGGGAGGTTGATAGTTTAAAATTTTGCATATTTTTTCTTTTTGTTTTGGGTTAAGCCTTTTGATTGGCTCATCCCATGTCCATGAATTTCTTAATGTGAAATTGAATGATTACACCCTTTATTTATACAATGTTCAAAATAGGAATGGAGAACAAACAATATGGGATAAGTTTTGAAGTTGAAACTTTTTCACAAACTAAATTATAATTCCAAAATTTTCCTCATGCCTTTAGTTCTTAATTTTTAGATTTATAAACAATTCAAGTATATGGTTCAATAGATAATTAGATAATCATTTAATTAATAATTATTAAATTTAACATATAATTAAAATATAAACTATACACTACAAATATTAATTATTTAGTATCAACTACTTAAATAAATAATAATTTCTTAATATTCAACTAACTAACTATCTAGTTTCTCACAAGTTGTTAATACATAACTCAAAGATAGATAAATAGTTAAAATATTTTATTACTTTTCTATATCTAGTCGAATTATAGATAATATAATTAATTAAAAAATTAACTACTTTAATTTTTTTCAATTTTTTTTCAAATTATAAATAATGAATGAACAATTGTTATTAAAAAAATCCCTACACGATTTTTAAAAAGTAATCTTAAAATAATTATATTAATTACTATATAATTAAAAAATTTATTAAATTTTTTTAAAATCATAGATAAGTAATTCCAAATTTTTTAAAAATTTTAAATTAAATTACTTTATAACAATTCATGAAATTACAATCATTACAATAATTATTTTAAACACATTATAAGTTTTCCAAAAAATTTTAAGTTATAAATTATAAGTTGCGAATAATTATGTTCAATTGAAAAAAATAAAATGCATATAATATAATTAATTCTTATCTGAAGTAATTACAATGATTTTAAAGTAACGTAAAATTAATAACAGTAATTAACTACTTTTATTGTAAGAATAAAAAATATATAATGTAAAAATCTATGTTTTAAAAATATTTATTTAACGTAACTTATAAGTAGTAAATATAATAGTTCATAATTATTTATAAAAGAGATTCATTATGGATAACACTAGTAGAAAAAATCCTTAAAACTCAATCAATAATTTTAAGAATTGAAATATTAATTTTAGATTCCAAAAAAATAATTCAGAATTCAAATATCGTTTTTTAAATGAAATAAGTCTTTGAATTTAAATAAAAAATTTCAGAATTGAAATGTCAATTTTCAGATTCAAAATTGAAATGTCCATTTTAAAACGCAATTATTAAAAAAAATCTGAATTGATATATTAATTATGAAAAGCAAAAATAATAATTTGGAATTGCAATTTCAAGTTTCAAATAAAATAGTTTTTTAATTTCAATTTAAGTAAAAACTCAAAATTGAAATGTTAATTGTTAGAATCAAAAATAATAATTTAAAATTCAAATATCAAATTTTAGATCAAATAAGCTTTTTGAATTCTAAAAAAAATTAAATTCAAATAACTTTTTAAAGAATTGAAATAAAAAATTTCAGATTCAAATATCAAATTTCAAATTCAACTAATTATTTAAAGAATTGAAATATTAGTTTTCAGAATTGAAATATAATTTTAAGGATCAAAATTTTTCAAAAAACTAAATGTAAAAAATTCAGAATTCAAATATTAATTTTCAAATTCAAATATATTTTTTGAAATTCAAATAAATAAACAAATAATTCCAATAAAAAAATTAGAATTAAAATAGTAATTGCTAAACTCAAATGTTTTTTAATCTTATATATAAAAACTGAATTCTAATAGCAATTTTCAGAGTTGAAACATCTATTTTAATGTTTAAATATAATTTTCATAATTTGAATTATAATTTTTTACTCAAACATATTTTTTGAATAAAACTAAAAAAATTAAGAATTCATATTTAAAACTTCAAATTCAAATATTGATTTTTAGATTCAAATAAAATGTTTCAGAATTGGAGTAAATTTTTTGAAGTTCAAATATAATTTTCAGAATTGAAATAAGAATTTTCAGTATTGAAATATCAGTTTTCATATTTGAATAACAATGTTTAGAATTGAAGTATTGATTTTTAGATTTGAATAATTTTTTTCAAAATTAAGAATAACAATTTTTAGAATTAAATAATGATTCTCAATTAAACAAAAAAATGAGAATGCAAATAAAAAATTCAAATTCACATAAATATCTCTTAAATTCAAATATGAAATTTTTAATTCAAATATATATACATTTCATAACTGAAATATTAAATTTCAGATTTGAATAATAAATTTTAAAGTTCAAATATTAATTTTTAGATTCATTATATGAACAATATACATACATACACATAATTAATATACACACAAATATATATTTGTGATATATGTAATATATCGTAAATATAATTTTAATACATACATAAAAATACACCCCTATGTCACCATAGAATACCTTTAGGATGTGATTAATTTGATGATTAATGTAACTAATGGGACATATCAATATATTCATGGATGAAAATAAACCTAAATGTCATCCAATCGATAGGAAGAAGTTTCCAATAGTTGCATCATAGTTGTAAAAGTGACCAAAATAGTTGAAATTTGATTATATAGTTGTAAATACTCCCAAACTTAGTCACAAATGACTATAAGTAGCATGTAGTTGTAAACAAAGTGATTACATTTTGGCTGATTTCTACTAGTGTTGACTAATGTTCAAACAATAGTGAAAAATGTATTTAGAATAGGTCATGGTGAGTTGATACAACAGGAAGTGCAAATTGTAAGTGCCATTTGATTGCATTTGATTTAATTGTTAAGGGAATTTTGTATCCAAAGATTATGTAAGGGTGAACTTTATGCATTTGTGAAAATGTTTATTGTTGATGAGTTTATTGGGTTCATAGGGAGTAGATGACAACACATAGACGACAACCATTGTTGGGAGAAATGTCAAGGGTACTGACCTTCCACCAAGGAGTAGTGCTTCTATGGTATCCCCTACATTTATATTTATTCAAGGTTATCATTTTCAATTGGACTACCTAGACTTGTTTAGGAAGGGCTTTTTAAATATCCTAGAGATTTGAAAAGTGGTGGGGATCAAGGATGTTGGGAACTTTTCAATGCAGCCAATATCACACAAAGGTGGTTTGTAAATCATATTGGAAGGTCTAAATTTGGGCTAATTTAAACTAGCCCATCTATATTGCAGGTCAATATTGACCTATGGACAAACTTTGTTGATAAATGCAAGACACTAGGAAAGGATTATTGCTAGATCTTTTTGGTAAGGTGGAAGGAATGTTATACTGGTGAAGGGTAGTGGATAAAAACAAAATGATGCTGATAGGAAATTAGATGAAGTTATATCTTCAATTACCCAATTGTAATCATCAATGGACATGCTCATACCATGCATAAGGCTTTGGCAAAAAATCTTAATGTCCTTGGGCAGGTAGATGGCAACTTGGTTTCAATTGAATCAATGCACAAGAGCAAGGTGCAACAAGGTCAAACACCAACCAGAGTGCTAGAATAAATTGGGTATGATGGGGATGGGGTGGTGCAATAGGAGGTGCTTGAGGCAACACGAATAATAAGCACAAATGTTGAAGATGGGAATACTAGTGTTGATATGGGAGGATCAAATGTGGGTGGACAACAAATTGCAAACAACCTTTTAGGCCTCCATGGTGGTATGAGTAATGCAAGTATGCCTTTAGTGTTGGGACAAGAGAGCTAATATTCGAAGGCAAGATTAATGCCCCTAAGCCTTGAACCATTATCAATGTCAAATGTTACCTTTGATTGGATTAACTTTTTGAAATTTATTCATGTAAGAACAAAAAACCAGTCCAATGGCCAAAACAAGTAAGCCTTCAATGTTGGGACAAGCCAACCAATTTTTGAAGGCAAGATTAGTGCTAATAAACCTTGAAGGTCATTTTCACTGTCAAATTAAACCTTTGATTGACCTAACTTTTTGAAATTTGCACATGCGAAAGCAAAAAACTAGTTTAGTGGCCAAAATAAGTAAGGCTCCAAATGTTGCACCAAAAAATGCAAAGCCAAAGCCACCTAAGGAAAATCTAGTAAAACCAACTCCAACTCAAACAACTCATGTTTTTTCACCTACTGTGTTATTGATGTTTTGTTTTTCATTTTTCTATTACTTGGTCAAATGTAATGCATGGTAGGCTAGTAAATTAGGGTTGGATTGTTATTTAATTGTATAACTTAATTCAAGGACTAGTGAAGAAAGGTGCACTATACAGCTTGTTGCATAAGGACTACTACTTAATCTGGATTTGTGGATGAATTACAATGTTAGTCCTAACAATTAAAACTAGTTCAATTGCAAAAAATCATTGGCTTGTGCAAATTCGCATCGGTCTTGAAGTGTTACTCATGGACCCATTCTCAAAGCATAAAGCTAGAACATGAACAATATGTGGGTAAATGGTAACAAAGTTGCTAAGAGGACCATACTTGAAGATTATATGGCTATTATAATCTAGGAGGTTTGTATGCCAAAAAGCAATTGCTACTATTGCCCATCAAATGACGAATTATGGAAAAACACAAATAGAAATATAACATGGGGTTTTTATTTTCTGGTCACGAAAATTCTTCAAGCTAGTTTATGTAGTGACAACCTTTGGTGCTTGAAATGTTGGATTGACTGGAATGCAAGTAAAGATGGGTGCATTGATACACCCCCAAACTCCTTGAAAGACTCAAATGTGAGTCCAAAAATGAAAATAACAGAAGAAGGAGTTGGGGTACACTCTTTAGTTCGAAGCACTTTGGGGGTAAGAAGGCCATGCTAAAGCTCTGGGATGGGGACTAGGATGAATGACAAGCGAGTTAGTTATTCGTATGGACCTACATTGTCATGACCTTAACCTTGGGCTTGTGACCAAAGCAAAGGCTTACAAAGGCGTGGGTCAATAGTGAATTCCGAGACTCACATTTCATGTTTTTAGGAGTGTAGGAAAGTGTGAGGGAATGAACCCACACACTCCCAAGTGGGCTCCCACTTTGGGAGTTAGAGTCCCGATGGACTTCCAAATATTTAGAGAATAATTTCAAAAGTTAAAATTCATTAGATTGAAAAGTTCCTTATACCATGAGAAAACTCTTGAAACATTAATGTCTAAAATGGGCTTGCATGACCCATTTGAGTTATTAAAACACAAGTTATGGCCAAAAGAAAGGGCAGGAGTCAAAGTGCCAATTTGACTCCCGACCACTAAAAGTTAGGAATTTTCCTGATTTACTTGCTTGTAGGTAAAGTGCCATATGTCTTTGGAAAGCTGTCGACATGGGCTACAACTATTTTTTATACTTTAGCTCAATCGAAGGTCTTCACAAAAAGTTATGAGCCTCCAAAGAAGCGGAAGTCCCAATTTTGGGAATTTCGAGACTCTTAACTTGGGAGTCTGAGACAAAATGACATTTGGGTGCAACCCCTATGGCCAAGCGCAAAGAATATTATAAGAGGGAAGGTGATGACTTCCTCCAAGTCTAGGCCGTGGTGAGTCTTATGAGTCTGCATATGCCCGTGGTTCGTCCATGCACCAAAAATGTTTCAACTATGCACTAACTAATTTGTTGTTTGGTTTGTGCAAGTCCATGTGAATAATTGATTTGCTTGTCACTCGTCTTAGTCCTCATCCCAGAACTTTAGCACACCCTTGTTACCTTTGAAGTGCTGCGAGCTAAGGAACATACCCCAACTTTTTCTTCTTTTGATGTTTTCACCTTTGAACTCAAAGTTGAGTATGTTAAGGAGTTTGGGAGTGTGTCACATGGTATTAGACTCCGATAAAGCTCGATCCACCAATTGGGGAATTCCAATGGCACCGAAGAGGATTCGTAAACTAGTATAAGAGACCATGGTGGAAGAACCCACCTAGGACCTAGATGTTCCATCCAAGACCATTAAGGAGGAGAAACAAGAAAATTGCGACAACTGCGATGATCATTAAAATGAAGAGGAACAACTAACCATATCCTTTTCACTCTAGAATAATTAGAGGTTTTATTTTAAATGAAAAGGCCCGATTTCACTAAATTGGTTGAGGCCCTCAAAGGAGGATTGTCTAAGAGTGTAGGATTTAAGCCCATTAAGCTTGGGAATTTTGATGGGGTTCGAGATCCGAAGGTTGTGGATGTTTGGGTTGAAAAATGGAAGACTACCTTCATGTCGCTAAGGTTGGGCAACATTCGGTTGTGGAACTTGTTTAGTCTTATCTATAGGGTTATGCTTCAACATGGTGGAGGATGGTGAGGTAAGAGGAAGGGAAGTCCCATGGTTACACATTGGAATTCTTCAAGGAATGCATTAAGTTGGAATTCAATCTAAAGAATTTCGACTACATTTCAAGGTGTAAATTCTATGACCTTGTGAATGTAACAAATGACAACTTGTGCCAATATGTGAGGGCATACATTGAACTCATGTTTGAAGTTTGACATATTCATGAGTTAGACCGAATGTGCCATTTTGTGATGGGGTTCTCGACTTGGGCTAAATGTAAGCTTGAAGAAAATTGGTCCACCTCATTGTCTGAGGGCATCTCGAAAGTGGAAGGTTTCTCAAATGTGGGACAAGGTGAAAAGTTTAGGTTTAAAAAGGATAACAAATTCTCTCACAAGAAGGCATGCCATGAAGGGGAATGGAACCAAGGGCAAGACGTTTCAAAAGGGGAAAAGCTTAAACGATTTCAAGGCCCGAGTTTCAAACATAAAGGAAATTTATTTCAAAAGGGGGCTTTTTAAAAAGGGAGCCAACCCAAGGGAGATGCTAATGGGAAGCCCAAAGGAGCATGTCTTAATTGTAATGAAGTGGGACATTACTCCAAAAATTGCCCCAAACCCAAACTAGGTAATGGGGGTTTTAAGGTAATTGGCCTTACCGGCAACCTAGCCCAAAGTGAATGCAATCACCTTACTTTATTAAAAGGGAAGGTTTCTAAGCAAGAGGTGTTATGTCTTTTGGACACAAGGGTTTCCCACAACTTCATAACCCGAAAAAATGTTGAAAGAATGGAGTTCCAGTTAGAGAAGCTCAAGGGACCCATCAAGGTGCACTTTGCGAATGGGGTTCCCCACCCAATCATGTTGTGAGCAAGAGATGTGCATCTTCAACTAGGGAATTAGGGAGGAAAGGTGGATTTGTTGTTCTCCACATTAGGGGGAATGGAATGCATTTTGGGAATGGAATTCATCACCCATAATAAGGTGTTCATAGAAGGGCACAATAGATTAGTTAGAATCCCATCCAAGAATGGAATCATTCGGGCGAAGGCACATGAAGTGCCTAGTGTGGGTGGATCAACCATCCACTTGATGTGAAGCAAAACTTTGGAAAAGGAATGCATGGGAGGTTGTGGCATGTTGTGTGTGATGCATGTGTTGCACGAATTTGAACCAAAGGAGGCTACCAACTTAATAAGTCCTCCTAAATGTGTTAAGCGAATGTTGGACGAATTCTTAGATATGATGCTCAAAAAGTTGCCTAATGAATTACCCCCGAAAAAGACAAATTGACCATGTAATTGAGGTGATGCCGAGAGTGGCACCTCTCACCAAGGCCCCATATTGAATGAATCATGAGGAGTTGAAGGAACTTAAGGTTCAACTTGAAGAACTCTTCACAAAAGGTTACATCAAATTTAGTAAGTCACCGTATGGGCACCTGTCCTCTTTGTTCACAAGAAGGATGGGACATTGAAGATGTGTATGGATTATAGAGCACTCAACAAGGTGATAATGAAAAATCAATACCCATTACTTCCAATTGATGATTTGTTTGCTCGACTTTCGAGAGTTAAAATGTTTAGTAGGATTGTATGCTAAGTTTGAGAAGTGTGAATTTGGGGTGACAAAAGTGGATTTCCTTGGACATAAAATCACCCAAGAAAGCTTGAAAATGGATGACTACAAGGTGAAGGCAATTTTGGATTGGAAGCCACCTAAGTTGGTTTTTGCCTTAAAGTCATTCCTAGGATTAACTTCCTATTATCACAAGTTCATCAAAAACTTTGCCAAAATAGTATGCCTTTGACAAACCTTTTGAAAAAATCATCCAAAACTTATGAATGGGATGAAGCTTGCAATGAGGCTTTTGAAACCTTGAAAGGCATTTTGGTGAAGGCACTTGTGTTGAAATTGCCCAACTTTGACAAGGATTTTGAAATCCATTCCAATGTCGTCGACTTTGTGATTGGAGGAGTCTTAGTGCAAGATGGAAGGCCGGTGGCATTTCAATGCAAGAAGTTGAATGACATGGAATGAATGTGGCCAACCCATGAAAAGGAAATGTGGGTCGTGATATATTGTCTCAAGACTTGGGGCCATTACATAGGCTCCAAGGATGTGGTGGTGTGGATCGATAACGTCATTTTGAAATATTTTGCCATTCAACCAAAATTGTCATCAAAACAAATGAGATGGCAAGACACTTTGGCCTTGTTCAATGTGGACATTTGACACAAGCTCAGGAAGGATAACATGGTGCCCAATGCACTAAGTCAAAAACACTAACTTAAGGTGGTGTACGTGGGGGAAACAAAGATTCAAAAGGACGTTCAACTAATGAACCGTTGTGATGAATTTACCAAGGAAATGAAACAAAACATTAAAAAAGGAATCAAATCATACTTCCATTTGTGAAATGGATTATTGTGGTATCAACAAAATTAACTCTATGTTTCAGAAAGGAGGTTTAGGGAAATGCCCTTGAAGGAGTGTCATGATGGGCCCCTTGTGGGCCATGGTGGCACAAAACGCACCATAACATTCTTCAAGAAGACTTACTATTGGCCTAATTTGAAAGACAATGTAGAGGAATACGTGAAGATTTGCTTGACTTGCTAATAAAATTCAACATTCAATAAGAATCAAATAAGATTGTTACGACCATTATCGGTTTTTGAAAGGCTATGGGAAAATGTGTCCATGGATTTCATGGTGAGTTTGCCACCATCAAGGGGATTTGATGCGATCATGGTGGTGGTGGGTTGATTTAGCAAGATGGCGCATTTCATTCCCACCAAGGAAAGTGCCATAGCTTGACAGACAGGAAGGTTGTTTTTTACGCACATGTTCAGCATCATGGCCTCCACAATGACATTGTCAAATCGAGACCCATAGTTCACAAACAAGTTTTGGCAAGCGCCTTGTTCCAACACATGGGATTGGAGCTCAAAATGAGCACTTCATTCTAACCCCAAATGGATGGACAAATTAAAATAGTGAACTTGGTTATCCAACAATTGTTAAAGAATTATGTGCTAATAACTAACAAAATTGGGTGGACCATTTGGAATTGCCTGAATTTTGTTACAACAATTTGGAGCATTTAGTAACATGAGCCACCGCCTTTCAAATGGTGATGGGCAAGTCACCAATTATGCCCACAACTTGGACAACACATGGGCAACCCCCAAATGATGCAAATGAAGAAGTGCCAATGGTCACACAATTTGATGAAAAGAAGCCACACTTGTGGGAGATGGCCAAAGCCAATTTTGAAAAGGCGCATAAATGGTACAAGGATTTTGCGAACAAGTCCCGAAGGGAGGTGAATTTTGAGGAAGGAAACAAAGTGTGGTTGAACATCAAAAATTTCCGGTTGCTAGAAGGTTTGAGCCACAAGTTTTTGGGTCCATATGCGGGTCCATTCAAAGTGCTAGAAAAGAAAATTTTTGACACTTACAAATTAAAACTACTGGAAAATCTTGAAGTTCATATCATATTTCATGTTTCATTTTTTAAGTCGATTGCCCATGATGCCTCAAGGCCTAATTGAAAGCACAACTCAAGGTCTCCACTTGACTTCATTGATAACGAACCAAAATTTGAAGTGGAGGTTATGCTCAAATCAAGGCAATTAAGGGGGTTGGAGCGGGAATACTTGGTCAAGTGGAAAGGATACCATCCAATAGAAGCATCTTGGGTGAACGAGTCAGACATGGAACTGCCCAGGAAGCCATAGGAGAATGACATAATAGATTGACAAAGAAGCAAACTAAACATAAAATGTGATGAAGACATCACCTTTCTTTTAGCGAGGCAAGAAATTACACAAATGTACCACACCAAGTTGCAAGTGAAATAAAGGCTAGAGACTTCCAAGAGGTTGCATCATGAACATAATGAGTAATATTAAAAAAGAGTTGTCAAGTGGCATGGGACAAATGGAACTTCCTTATGTAAGCTCAAATCAAAATCAAACTCCAACTTTGGGGCTAAAAGAATTTTTGGCCCCAAAAAAGGAGGTAAGCAAGGTGAGCTTGTGGGGATGCACACATGTTTAAAGTGCATCCCAAAAAGTTAGTTAGTAATGACGGCCAACATAAGAAGTCATGACCACGTTCACATATTATAATTGCATAGCTTGGGATTTAGGTTTTTGCAAAGCTTAAACATCGATTCTCGTACCTTGATAAGCATACATTTAATTAGGTTTGATTATTGTGATCGGGACACAAGGTTGGAAAAGGAGTCATGTTAAGTAACTTAGGTCAAAATTAGATTTGGCTTGAGTTCCTCATGAAAGGAAGGATTGAATAATTGCCTCCCAAATGAGGGCTTCGTGAATTACACTAGTTTAGGTTTTTTGACGAAGCAAAGGTTAAAGGTTTTTCCCGAGACCCCCTTGGATTTGACAAAAAAATGTTGGAAACTTAAGGATGCCTAAGTTAATTTAAGGCAAGGTTTTGTCATAGAAGTGGAGATTCGATGGCCAAGGATCTAATTGAAAACAATTGCATTGAGGAAATATTTTTAAAACGTTAATGAGGACATTGACCTCTTTTTCTAGTCGGGAAAAATGTCACGACCCTGGCTTTATACTTACGACCAAAGCAAAGGCTTGCAAAGGTGCAGGCCAAAAATGGGGCTGAAAATGAAGCCGAGTAGTCACATTTCATGCTCCTAGGAGTGTAGGAAAGTGTGAGAGAATGAATCCACACGTTCCCAAATGAGCTTCCACTTTGGGAATTGGAGTCTCGATGGACTTTTGAATTTTTAGAGAGCAATTTCAAAGGTTAAAACTCATTGGATTGAAAAGTTCTTTATACCATGGGAAAATTCTTGAAACGATAATGTCTAAAATGGGTTTGCATGACCCATTTGAGTTATTAAAACACAAGTTATGGCAAAAAAAAAAGGTTGAAAGTCAAAGTGCTAATTTGACTTTCGACCACTAAAAGTCAAGAATCATCTTGATTTACTTGCTTGTAAGTGAAGTGCTATATATCATTGGAAAGCTATTGACAAGGGCTACAACTTTTCTTTAGACCTCATTTCAATTAAAGGTCTTCAAAAAAAATTATGAGCCTCCAAAATGGCGAGAGTTCCAATTTTGGGAATTTCGGGACTCTTAACTTGGGAGTCTCAGGACAAAATGCAATTTGGGTGTAACCCATGTGGCTAGGCATAAAAAACATTATAAAGGGGGAGGTGGTGGCTTCCCCCAAGTTTGGGCCGTGGTGAATCTTGTGAATTCATGCTTCATGCTATTGCGTTT
>Ga0209611_10006144_pt1 | contig 19840 bp, 17 predicted proteins | sample S1TSphgellanicum_3_FD_187693 | JGI IMG/M metagenome (GOLD analysis project Ga0209611, IMG submission 187693) | Host-associated microbial communities from peat moss isolated from Minnesota, USA - S1T2_Fc - Sphagnum magellanicum MG (SPAdes) (version 2) | ecosystem: Host-associated > Plants > Peat... | reverse complement strand
GGGGGGGGGGGGGGGGGGGGGGGGGGGGGGGGGGGGGATAGTTTAACGGGTGGAGATTCAGAAGGCTGCCCGGTGTTATCACGGGTCCAGTCGGTAAAGAGGGGACTGACGGAAGGCTCGCTCGCATGTTGGGAACAGGACGTCGTCGCGCGGACGCAAGAGGAGCTTCCGCGCACGCGAGAGACGACGCGCCGAATTCCGGGCACAAGACCGGTGCTGAAGAATTTTATTTTTATTTTGAATCTGCCAATTGATCTGCGGGCGTCTTTGAAGAAATTTTGTGATGGGCGATTTTTTTTTATTTTATATATTTGGCAACGGGTGGAAAATTGTTTTTGAAGAAAAATGATGCAGCGAGTAGCGTGAGGAAGCAGCTGGTCTGATCTGGTCTGGTCGAGTCGAGCCGGACGTGCATGATCGTCCTTTTTGCAAAGGACTGACTGAGTCACCATCGCCGATAACTTTCTTGGATTGTGGTTTTTTTGCTGCTGGGAAGCAATCAATCAGCAAGGAACAGTTTTTTGTCGGTTTTGTTTTGTTTTGTTTTGTTTTTTTTTTCTGGTTTTCTGGTTTTGTTCTTTTGTTTTTTGGGGTCAGAGCTGTTTTGGATCAGTGTCAGTCTCTCTCGAGATACGTGTTTGCAACTGTCGAAATCTCCGGCGATGAACCAAATTCCAGGAGCTGCAGGAGATCGCCGGATCTGCCACTTGTACTGTAATTCGAGATGCACAGAATCCATGTCGTGAACCCTGATCATTTCTCCTCGTTCTTGATCGCGAACTTCCTTTTCGGCGGAGAGAGAGAGAGAGAGAGAGAGATCGGCGGAAGCTGTGAATTTTCTGTTATAGCTTTGGGAAGCTTGAACAAGCCGGTTTGAGCTTCGCGGATGATTCTTGTTGCAGGAAGCTCAAACCTTGGCGGATTCCTGTGTGAAGAGGCTTGGTGATCACGCCGGTTTGAGCTTCGCGGATGATTCTCGTTGCGGGAAGCTCAAACCTTGGCGGATTACTGTGTAAAGGCTTGGAGTAGTAAGGATTACGACTACAAGAGCCTGAGATTAGCGCGCGTGCGGGTCGACCCATGAGGAGCAGGGAGCTGCGCGCAGGAGACCCGTGAGAATCCGAACTCCTTTGACGACGCGACGTTGCGGAAGAAATGGCTTACCGCGGGTCCATCGCTCATGGGGTTGCTGCAGAGGAAGAATCGACAACACCAGGGACGTATATGGGAAGTCGATCAGGCCGTCGTCCGCATCTCATGTCGTCGTTGTCGTCGCCAACAGCAGTTCCAGCTGCAGCTGATGCAGCACGCGGCTACTACTACTCCTCCTCCTTCTCCTCCTCCCCAGCAGCTTCAGGTCCGGTGGCAGAGCTTCAAAACAAGCTAGACTCTCTGGATCTCAGCACAGGCGCTCCTAAGCAAAGTAGTCGAAGCTCCAAGCTGTCGCAGGTCAGTACAATCTCTATACATTCGCGCACGATCCATCTTCTGTGCACGTCTGCATACTAGAATAACTGAAGTTGTAGTTCTTGTGGAAGAAGAAGAAGAAGAAGAAGAAGAAGAAGAGTGCGTGCAGAGTGCAAATCCCTTGAATCTCTTGTCTGAGTACTACTACTAGTCATGTCGCGACCAAAATTTGCATGAGGAGCTTACCTGAATGCGTTGCTGCTGCCGCGAACTGTATGTGTGTGTGTGTGTGTGTGTGGGTGTGGGCATGAGACTAGCCCCGGGAGCAGCAGCTTGTGATGGATATTCACGGCAACGTAGAGGCGATTGCAGCAACAGCAGATTCCACCACTATGCAGCAGCAGCAGCAGCAGCAAGAATCTGAAGAGGTGACTAGGTCTACTACCCAGCAAGATGCAAGCTGGGTGTACATGTTATCTCCACCACGCTCACAAATCCCTAGGTACAATCCTCCACAAGCAGAAGCAGAAGCAGCAGCAGCAGCAGAAGCCCGCCAAGACCAAGGTGATGGTGATGGCGGTGTCAGTCATGGTGGCAGCAGCAGCAGTCTGCGAATGCTGCAGCCAACCTCTACTCTGTTGTCATCTGCTGCAGAGTATGGAAATGGTGCAACATCGATCAGCTCCTCAACATCGCCTAGTGATGCATCAACCTCATCAGCTGCAGCACTGCAGCAGCACAACAACATGCTAAGCAGCAATGGGGGTGGTCATGCACCCGGTGTTGTTGCCAATGGATCTTCCTCGGCAGCAGCACTACTGACCAAGAATGGAATTTACCACAGTGCCAGACATCATCAACATGGGATGCAACAGCAAGCCATGCGAAATGGCAACAACAACAACGACAACGGCAGCAATCAGCTCTCAAACCCATCGACATCTGGCTCACTCACTCCTCACATGTAGGTGGTTTTCATGAACCTTTTCTCTAGTACTATGTTCCCAGCCACTTCCAACAGTTTTCTCCATCCTAAGTTCTTTTCCACACATGCAGCAACTGTTGTGGCTGGTTCTTTTGCTTATTTTTCTTCTTCAGCAGTTTCTCCAAGCTCTTCCTCCTACAGATGTGACTACTGTTGCTCGCTTCTTCTTTGCACATTTTTCTTCATTCTTCAACAGTTTTTCTCAATCTTGAAGCTCCTTCTACAGATGCAACTACTATTGCTGACTCTCTGCACATTTTTCCTCTTCTTCAACAGTATAATTCTCCTTCTTCAAGGTCTCTCCTACAGATAGATGCAAACTACTGTGGCTGGTTCTTTGCACAATTTTTCTTCTTTAACAGGAATCTGCATCTCTAAGCTCCTCTTACAGACTACAACTGTAAGCTGCTCTTCTTCTTCTTTGTCTTTTTTTTCACAATTTTTCTTCAACAATTTCAGAGGTGGATCATGCAGCAACAGGAGGGAGCATCAGAGATCATCATACCATGAAACAGAATTGCAGCAACAATCACAAAGTGAGGGGGGACAAGAACAAGGCTTCTTCTCGTCTGAGATGCCCACACAGACAAACAACATTTTCACCAACAATCAACAGGTTGGTCTAAGTGTAGAAACAAATTTGTTCACAAAATCTCTTAGCAAATTCTTCACAAAATTTCTTGACTAATTCTTCGAAATTTCAAGCACAATATTTGTATCAACCACTCTTCCCACATTGCACCCCAAAAAAACAAATGGGTGGTGGTGAAAATGCTGCGAAATGCGAGATTTGTGATTTCAGTCTCAGTTTATGTTACATGATATTCAGATGTGAAAAAAACTCACAACAAACAAAACTGCAAGTTTTGCTAGGATCTGGATCAATATGCACTCTGAAATTTTAAAAAAAGCTTGCTGCCTCTTGCAAATTGCTGCCCACCCAGGACATGATGGTGATGAATTCAAGGATCTCAGATGATGACAATGATGTCAATGCCCAGTTACGCAAACGACTCACAGAAGCTTCAATCAAGGCACGAACAAAAATTCCTGCAAAATCCCCATCACAAATCCTGCTTCTTCTGTTGCACTAACTACCCTAAACCCTAATGATATTCCACTCCTCTCTCTGTCTTCTCTCTCCATTTTTGGTTTGGTTGGGTGATGAGAAGAACCCATTGACGGGTTTTTGTTTTTTTATCTGATTTCTTTTTTTAGGGTTAAGTTGTGCAATTGGCATGTGCAGGAGGCGCAACTCATCAGTGAGAAAAGAATACTAGAGCTACGGGTTGCAGAGCTGCGACTGGTATGATTTGATTTCTACTACCAGGCTTCTTCAAGTCTATTTACTGCATACATAAATCACACCAGCAGACTGTTCTTCAACATATTCTTCCGATGATTTCATAATCTCCTCTTATTAAACTTGTCCCAAGTGAGTTAGTATGACTTAATAACAATCAGTGTTGGTTTTGTGAATGACAGGCATATGATCAGATGCAACAAGCACTTGTAGATGCAGCTTCAAAAGCTTTGTCATACCGGCAAGATATCCTTGAAGAAAACATCCGCTTAACATATGCTGTTCAGGTTGAGAGTTTGAATAAAAAAAATTTTAAATCCCAATGCATCATCATCTCGATTTTTTCCAGGCTAAATCATGAGGCTTTGAGATTCTCTTGAGCCGTTTTAAATGCCAGGCTTATTCATGGTTACAAATTTTGTTGTTGGGTTGTTGTTTGTGTTGAGCTTTGATAAACCTTGAGCTTGCACTGGGTCATGCCAGAAATTTTTGTACACTGAAGAATGGGTGTGGGTGGTTGGTTCCTGGCTGTGGGGTGTGTGTGTGATATAGTTGGCAGAGCAAGATAGGATGACATATGTTCAGTCATTGATGCCACTCTTGACTGAGTTTGAATTGCAACCACCTGTCTTGGATGCCCATTCCATGGTTAGCTATATCAAGGTTAGTTTCATAACAATTTCTTTTTGCTGATCAGAGAGTCGAAGATATCTGACCAGCCAGCGGCACCACCCAGAGGTGCAAATAGATGCTTCTGAATCATTTGCATCAAATGTGCTTTTGAATTTTCTTGGATTTCCAACACAAATTGTCTTTGAAACTCCTGTTTCTCACTCCAGCTGAAAACATTTGAATGGGGTAAGTAAAGTCGTGGGAGTGATTTTGCATTCAGACTACAGCTTTGCATTCGATGACAATTCCCTTCCAATTATCCAATTCCTTTAGCAATTGGTGATAGGAAGGAAGGCGCTCTGATATGAACTTTGTTGTGGGAAAATTATGGTTTAAATCTGTGCAGATACTGGTACAGAGATTGCGTTCTGAGTTGGAGCTGTACAAGGTCTTGGGTTTCACTCATTGCAGCTCTTCTGTTTAATTTTTTTGAGTGCCCAATTTTTTCTTCAGCTCCTCCTCTATTTCTCGCTCCAATGCCTGCAAGTGAAAGAAAGACTTGGAACCAAAATACCATAAAAGAAAAAAATTGCTCAGACATGAAGGAAATTGTATGAATGTAATTTACAAGGAAAAAAATTTCATGGATGCAGGCAAAGGTGAAGGACTCTGAGTACTACACACCATATCAGCCTTCCTTTCAGCCTCCCCGACACTATACTCCTCCGACCCAATCACCTCCATTTCAAGTACTAACAAATTTCGCCAAATTAGTTTGGTCCATTCTAAAGCCAAAACAACACAGTCTAGTGTTCTTCTGTAGTTTTGTCAGACCAAAAAAATATTTAAAAAATTAAATTAAATTAGATTAAATTCATATGCAAATACACATTTCCATTGTGAACCAAAAAACTGTAAATTTTCCGTGACACTTTTGCTGTGCATATGTATTAGAGAACCGAGAAAAATCAAAGGAACAACACTTGAAGTTTTTGCCTGTACTAGTAGTGACTTACTCAAGAGTCTAGAACTTGAAATGTGGGTTTTTTGTCCATAAGATGTTTGCAGGTACTAACACCATTTGAGAAAATTCAAGACACTGCAATGTACTAAACAAGACCTTTTTTTTGTGATCAGGGGAATGGGTTTGAGATAGTACCCTCGTTTTCACTACAACCAAAGTCACCAACTCCAAAACAAGAGGCAGAAGTGTATTGGGAACGAGGCGCTTCTTCCTCTCCTCACAAGGATGGACCAATTGGGAACAACAACAACAACAACAATAATCTACTACACAAGGACTTCATTCATCAAGAGTGAGTTGCTCCAAAATCCCATTATTTTTCTCCATCAATTGTGTCAGTCAATCCATTTGCAAAAAGCTCGTTATCAAAAAAAAAAAAAACAAACAGAAATAACTGAAATTGCCAATAGTTTGAAAGTATCAAAGACTTTGAATGTGGTGGATCTTCAAATTGAGCTGTTTGAAATTTGTGATAGAGAGAACCAACAGACCTCTCTCAGGAAGATGCGCTACCAAAAAAAAAAAAACACTGGTTACAATGTTCACTTTTCCTTCCTTTTGTATATATATGATATACTGTATAGCATCTAACTTGAGGAAATGACCATCGGGGTGATGACTGGTTGGTTCACAAAACAGACAACACCAAAACTCACGAGCACTTGTTCCACATGAGTCAATGGGTGGCCAGACAACAGCAGCAGCAGCAGCAGAGCGTTTTTTCAGTGATCCCGAGGGCAATGAGCTACCACTTCCGAGTAACCAGGAGCAAGACTCTGAATTCAATAGATTCAATCCTGGTCCCCAGCTGCATACTCTGGCTGAAGAATTAGAACCCACATCCTTAAGCATTCAAGAAGGTAAATTACATCATCTTTGATGACCAAATTGATGATGCTTAATGTTGTTGTTGTTGTTACATGTGTCCATCTTGAGATTTTTTTGTATACTTTTCACATCATCATGAGATTGATATCAAATTTGTGGCTTGACTGACATTGGGTTGTGAGGTTTTTGGGTTTTGGCAGAAGGTGGTGATCCTTTACCAGGAATCGAGGGCTTAACAATAGTGGGTGATGCTGTTTTGGGTGGCCGATTGACCGCATGTGGTCACTCTGTTAATGGCACCTCTCTTTGCATCTTCCAGGTTCTTATTTTCAACAGACCACCAACCTGAACTTTTTTAGCAGCAAAAAAAAACATTAAAATTCTGTAACTGTTGTGTTTGAGAAAATGAGCACCTTTGTGCACTGGAAAAAAAATTTAAATTAAATAAAAATTTAAAAAAAACACAAGTGAAAAATAATATTAATATTTTTAATTAATTAAATAATTAATTAAATTAGAAAAAAAGAAATCTGACTTTGGGTGGTTTGGATCATTGGGTTTGTTGCTATTGGACTTGTAGTGGATTCGGGAACTACCAAATGGCAATCGAATTATCATTGATGGTAACTTGTTTGCTAATCCTTGGGTAGTAGTGTAAGCAGTGATTTTTATTTTTATTTTTATTTTTGGGGGACAAATTTTTTTGTCATTTTTTAAACCCCAAAAAAATTTGGGGAAAAATTGTGAAAAATTGTGCTTTTGTATTGTAAATTCAACTAATTTTATAAAATTATATACTAAGATACATATTTAATTTCTAAATTCAATACTAATCAAAGAAGAAGATGATAATTTTTTTTTTTTTCTTTTTTTGGGTAAATGACAGGAGCAGGACAACCAGAGTATATGATCACCGCGGATGATTGTGAGAGCAAAGTGATGATCAATTGTGTACCTATGGATGAGCATAATCGCCAAGTAAAAACCCTAAAACCAAAAAAAAAAAAACCCTAATTTATCTTTGTTGCAAATCGGTATAGTGTAAATGTGAAGCTTGATAATAAACATCACCCAATACCCATCCGGTATACTGAAGAGAAAAAAAATGTGTGAATATATCCATTGAGTCAAAGGGAAGCTGGAAAATCGATATTATATTCAAAAATAGGGTTCAATTCATTTTTAAATTTGATATTATAATATTCAAAAAAGGGTTCAATTTTTTTAATTTATTATTGCATATTACAATAATTTGAGAGGGTTTGAAATGGTTTTCGATGTGCAGGGAGAGGTAGTGACGGTGGTGGCAAATGATGGAAAATCGATATCTCAAGGTCTGTTTGAGATCCGCCTTTTAACAATTGAGAAATTATATATTGCAAAAAATGAAAAAACCCTAAACTCAAAAAATTAAAACTTAAATTAAAACTAAAAATTAAAATCAGGTCCATAAACCCTAAACCCTAAACCCATCAAATTTGATCAAAGCATGTTGGGTTTTTTTTGGTGCCATGTTTGCAGATCCAATGATGAAAGATCAAATTGACAACTACATTGCAAACAATTATGCATCATTTGATGTGCAATTTCAGGTCCATATTCTATATACACTTAAAGCCTTCTCTTATTCACACTTGCATTGTGTTTTACTAAAAAAAAGGTTTGCAAGTGATTGAAATTTTTGTGCATGAAATTGAATTTACCCAAAATCACAACAAGTTGGTTGGTGAGTAATAAGTAGACGATTGGCATAACCTTTTTTAGGGTTTAGGGTTTAGGGTTTAATATAACACAATAAATGCATTTCTCCTTTCAGGAAGGGACATCTGAGGAATCACAAGAGCTTGCCACATTGGTTCTTCGTCGTTCTACATACGAGTTACGCCGAAATGGCTCACGACAAGTTATTAGCGAAAAATATGCAATTGATGTGTTTGTATGTTGTTGCACAACTTCCCCTTCCCCTAAACCCATTGACTTCCCGTCTTTTAATTTTTCCTCTTCTTTTCTAAGAGCAATATTCAAAGATATAAAGTGCCCTCCAAATGCATTGAGGAATTTTTCCATGTGCTTCAAGATGAGTGTTTTTTTTGTTTCAACAAAATTTTGTCATTTCTTTGACAAAAAAAATTTGGGATTTTATTTATTTATTTTTAAAATTTTAAAGTTTTGCTTTGGCTACTTTTTGCTAATCTTTTGGAAAAATTCGCCAAATTTTCAATATCAAAATATTGAAAAAGAAAAACCATGTTCATGATCTCATCAATCAACATAGATAATACTTATTATACTTATTAAACGAGATTAATTGTTTTTATGTGTGGTAGATTGAGATACCCGTGGGTGGTCAAATAATACAATGCATCATCAAAAGTCATGCTGGTAGAACAATTACTCTTACGTGGCGGGATGCCAGGTAAACACCCTGATCTTCTTTTCATCCCTTGTAAATAAATAGACTTCCATATTGTAATTAGAAAACTCCCAAGGTTTTTGTTCTATTTATTTATTTATTTATTTATCCAAAGGGAAAAAAGACTTGGTATAGCCTTGTGTATAAATGGTGTATAATAAAATGGACAAAAAATAACTAAAAATGTTTCTTGCTAAAATGCAGGATACGTGATGCTGCAGTGTTAGCATTCCGAGCTTTTCTGAAGATGGTAAAATTTTATAGTCTCTCGTTAAGTTGGGATGCCTCAAAGTTGTTCCCGTGTTCTTTTTTGTAACAAATTTTTTGGGACCAATTTTGTAGATGGCTAGGTGGTGGTGGTGGTGGTATAATAAGCTCTTTTTGATTGATTGATTTCAAACCTCTTGAATCATAAGTTGTTCTTCAATGGTAGCTTCTAAATTTTCTATTGAGCTAAATTGGGGTTTAGGGTTTAAGGATTATTTTGGGTCTAATTAACATCCATGAAGACTAATGGGTGTGTGTCTAAAATGTTGTTGGGTGGGCTTGTGATTGTGTTCCTTACAGTTTGTTGATGAGCAAAAGAAGAAGAAACACAAGTGGCTTCGCGGTTAACCCTAAAATAAATAAACACATGTTTTTTCCCAATTCATTTTTTTCACTTCCCTCCAAACCTTTTTTTTTGTATTTTGTATTTTTTTTGTTGGGTTCACTAGAAATAACCTCATTGCACTAGTCTAAAGTGCACCACATACATTTATGTTGTATGATATGGGCTTCTCCCTTGTACCAACTATATGTATATAATGCTAGTAGTGGTAGGTTTCAATTAGGCACTTGGAATTCATCTTCCTTTTTGTTTTGTTTGTTAGCACTTATTTCATTCACACACATAATCACTTCTTTCAAATTTTACACATGCCTAAACTACTTTCTTACTTCATTTTAATTTGCATTAATACCGTCATGTGCACACCTTTCCCTTCAAGCAATATACTTTATTGAAAATTCTTTCATAAATTAAGAGCATCTCCACCTTTGCATTATGTTCCCCTTCAATGGTAACTTATATAAGGTCCATTCTAGGATGTGTTCAACAACTCCCACCCTTGCCACTCCACAATATTTGATTAGTAGGCCATAGCAACAAAAAACCCCTCTTTGGCCTTTATTTTGGATCATAATATAGTGACCTTGAACTACCCTTGCAAATGTTCACATGATGTCATTTGGTGATGGATAATAACAAAAAAAAAAAAAACTCACATTCATGAGTGGGAAAAAGGGCAAGAATTTGGTTCTTGCAGAAGAACTACAATTTTGTTGTTTGTATCTTCATGTTTTATAAGACTCATTCACAAGATATGGGCAAATGACAAATACACTTTGGGATAAAATGGGCAAGCATTATAATCAAAATTAGCTTAGTCATGATCTGTGGTGACCAACAAGATCACTTGAAATAAAATGGGCATCACAATGTTGCAAAATTTTGTGGCAATTAAGGGTCTATATGATCTTTGTGCAAACCAAGAACTAAGATTGAAGACGCTTTATAAAAATCTAGGTTGAACTTTACAAAATCAATAATCAAGAAGGTTGAAACTTTCTCCACAAGTTTTACAAATTAACAAAGGTGCCATGAAAAGTTTTCAAAATGATTTAAAATGTGATGTGCACAAAGTTTGTAGGTAATTTTTTAAAAACTCAATCAATTCAACCTAAGATATTTGTTTGCCATAAATTTTCAATGGAAACAATGAATGTGTTTCAAATTGTTGCTTTTGGAATAGGTACATTTCATTAGAATGCAAAAGACACAATTCAATGTACTTCCCAAGAATGTTAAATTTGGTTTTTTTGTTGTTTCAAGGAACTTGTTTATTCCCCAACAAAATGCTCTCAAGATACAACTTAGTGAATCATTGATGAGTCTTGGAATGAAATATAACCTACATTTCTAACAAAAAATTTCAAAGTAACTAGAAACACTAGTAAAAAATATGCATTGAAAGTTGATGTAAGGCAACAGTAGACCTGACAAGTAATAAGAAACATACCTAAGTTTGAAAATTAAAATTGTATAGTGTTGTTCATTATGCCAAAGGATCAAGTGCAACCAAATAAGGTTGAAAACATTTCAAGCTTTGAAAATTAACATAACTTCAAAAGCTATGAATTTGATTGACATTGTCCATCATTCCAATAACTTTTGCAATTAGTGCAAAAATTTCAACTTGAATGGTTGAAATTATTGACACAAACAAGGAAACAACAAAAGATAATGTCATTGAAGTAGTTGAGACACAAATTTCAAGCTAGAATATGCAAATAACCAAATGTGAATGATTTTATTTAATCAAGATGACGATTACCCTTAAGAAACTAGAAGTGCTTTATTGAATCATTTTTCAATTTGTAATGAGATTTTGTGTTTTCTATTTTTTGTATGCCTATTTTAAAATCTTCAAATGATAGGCCATGTTTTATATCGATCCCTACCTGAAAAAAATCACGGTTCCAAATTCAAACTTCTTTCATGTTCAATAATCATGTTGTGAAAAATGTGTGAATCATTTTCATCCCATTGCCTATTCAAATTCTCCACAATTGCAAATTATGATTATAGCATCTCAAAACACATTTCCACAATGTCTTTACACAATACTTTTTGAATTGTTGCAAAATGCTTTCATTTATCCTTTTATTGTTCATGAGTTGTTTGGACAAACATAAACCACTTGGGTAGATGCCATCAACAAATGTATAATATCAATATTATAATACACCACAATGTGAAATCATTACTTAATATCTTTAACATGTTAGCAACCAAAGTAATTTATTCAATACATTATTATTATTCTTAAATCTATGAAGACCAAACTAATAATGTCATGTTTAGTGTCACAACCTTAACTTTGGGCTCGTGATTAAAACAGAGGCTTGCAAAGGTGCGCACCACGAGTGAAACTTGGGAGTCACATTTCATGCTTTTGGGAATGAACCCACACATTCTCAAGTGAACTCCCACTTTGGGAGTTGGAGTCCTGATGGACTTTTGAATGTTCATGTGGCAATTATAGGGATAAAAAACTCATTAAATTGAAAAATTCATTATACCATTGAATTTTTTTTAGAATATAAATGTTTAAAATGAAATTGCATGACCCATTTGGGTACTTAAAACATAAGTTATGGCAAAAAAAAAGGCTAGGAGTCAAATTGTCAATTTGACCTTCGACCACTAAAAGTCAGGAATCGCTTTGATTTATTCGTGTGTAGGTGGCATGTCACATATTGTTAGAAAGCTTTCAAAGTAGAACTTTGCTTTAGACCTCACCTTAATAGGAGGTCTGAAAAACAAAGTATGGGCTTCCAAAGTGGTAGGAGTTCTAATTTCGAGAATTTCGGGATTCCCCATTTGGGAGTTCCAGGACAAAATGACATTTGGGTGTAGGCCCTGTGACCAGGCATAGAAAATATTATAAGGGGGAAGGTGGTGGCTTCCTTTAAGTTCGGGTTGTGATGAATTTTATGAGTCCGTGTTTACCCATGGTTTGTTTATGCACCAAAAGTGTTTCAACTACACACTAACCAACTTGTTGTTTGGTTTGTGCAAGTCCATATGAATAATTGACCTACTTGTCATTTGTCCTAGTCTTCATCCTGGAGCTTCAACATGCCCCTTTACCTTTGAAGTGTTGTGAGCTAGGGAACGCACCCCAACTCCTCATCCTTATGTTATTTTCACATTTGAACACGTAGTTGAGTCTATCAAGGAGTTTGGGGGTGTGTCATAGACCTTATAGTTTGTAACAACTTTTTAAATAATAAATTTGTTCTTGATTTTGTTAGTGAATTGGTTTTGTCGTGTTATAAAATGATTTTTCCAATGGTAGTGAATGTAATAAAATGAGACAAACATCTTTGGAAACCTTGTTATTGTGTTGATTTATATGTCATTCCAAATAAGTTCATTTAGGTTCTTGCAAGTAAAATGTTTCAAAAACCTTACGAATTTGATTATCCTAATATGTAGGATTTATCTAATGCAAATTAAACAAATAAACAATGAATGGCACATTTTATGATGTTTTCAAAATAATTTATCATCATAGATAGATGCTCATACACATAGGTGTACATGCAAAATAATAACAATGAATATTTGAATCTTCCACTTTTGATTCATTTTTATGTTGGCTCATTGCCCTAACCTACTACCTCCGTGGCATTGTCTATCACTTACATCAAATTTTACATGTCCCACTAGATCGAAGGCAAACTCCTTTTTTTCCTTGTCATCATTAATCTCATTGCATATATTACAAATCAAACATTGGCACCATAGTTTTGTAAATTGTGTTTATACAAAATGGGTTTGAGAGGACATGTTGAAAAGAAAACATACAACAAAATGAGAAAGATGATTTAAAAGGCAAATTTATTGTTTATGGGTGTGGGTGACAATGGGTTGCCCATTTTGGCCTTTTAAACGACTTTCCAAATTTAACCTTTAAAAATGTAAACCCTTGAGAGATAATTTTCACCACCAAAAGAATTCTAAACATATTTCTTCATGAATTTATGCATATATTAAAAGATGAATGAAAAGCACCACAAGATTTGAACAAGTTATAAAAATTTCAAAGCATTTGATAAACATACATGATGAGCAATATCAATCATCTAGAATGCACTACTCTAAATGGGGACAAAACTTGCCAAAAGCTATCACAAAACTTTGAACATCCTTCTCCTTCTCCTCTCCCCTCCCCACTACAAACCCTAATTTCATTAGTGCACACCTAGATAACTCTCTTACTTCATTTCAACTCACATGAACACCCCCCATGTATGTGTGTGCACTTATCCCTTCAAACATTTGGTTGAAAACTTTTTTTCACTCCCTTCCCCCGCCCTAGCCCTAACCCTAACCCTAACCACCCACCACCCAAATAAATACATACATCCCTTCTACATACTTCTAGTGATTCGAAATGGGGAAAGGTTGAAAAATAGGGTTTAGGGTTTATTATCCAAGTGATGTTATCCACATACTAACCCTAAGTATGAACTACTAGTTTAGTTCCATTTTGTACATGATTTTCTGACATGTCAGCTTCCTATTGGTGGTTTTAAATTTTGGATGACCGGAGTGCACCATCATCCATTGGAACCCCATTCATTATATGACCCAGTTTGTGGATGAACCCCAACTAGCCCATTAGGGTTCATGTTGGGTTCCACCTTGGTACCACAACCTGTAAAGAAATAAACCCTGTAGGTAGGTAGGTAGGTAGGTAGGAAAAGAAGCAATATGTACTAAGTAAAGAGGGTAGGAAGTAAGGAATCAGATGTATGTTGGTTAAGGCAACCACGTGCTTTACTAGTAGGTAGGTAGCAAAGCCAGCAACCGGGGCCGACCACAGTAACCGGGCCCGACTAGGGGTAACTGGCACCGACAAAAGAAGCCCACTCAAGCTTGGCCCAAGGGATTGTTAGGGGGTACCTAGTTAGCGTCCTGCGTAATACTGGACCAGCAGCTCTTGGCGATACCTTAACTGGGCCAACAGTTTTGACAGTGTTTTATATCAAGGGAGCCCACATTTGGGACCAGTTGGTGCCGACACATGAACTGGGCCTCCGGTTTAACAGGGCCACGTAAAGTGGACTTCAGTTGGCTTACTGCGTCTTCTGTCTGTCGGGCAAGCGCGTCGAGTCTGCGCGCGGAGAGTGCGGGAGAGGAGGAGAGATTGCTGTGCAAGGAGGAGGAGGAGGAGGAGGAGCAGCAGCGGAGAAATTATGGAAGCTTAAAAAACACGGGAATGATCCATGGATTACCAAATTGTGATCATCTCGTTAATCCGTAAAGCTTTTTCGTAGAAAGAAGGTGCGGACGAGCTGAAGACGGTGACGCATCCAATTGCGCCTCCAATTCCTTTGAAGAAGACACTGCCTGCCCCTCCAGTGCGTCACTATCCCACCCAATTGCGCGTTTTCCCAGCTGCTTCCGTGTTTCTACCGAATAGTAGAAAAATAGATAGAGAGACAGAAGAAGAGACAGAAGAAGAGACTGAGAGAGACAGAGAGAGACTGAGAGCGACTGAGAGGGACAGAAAAGACTCAGAGAGATACAAGGGAGAGACTGAGAGCGACTGAGGGAGACAAAAGCGACTGAGAGCGACTGAGAGAGACAGAAGAGACTGAGAGAGATACAAAAGAGACTGAGAGCGACTGAGGGAGACAGAAGAGACTCAGAGAGACACAGAGGGACAGATAGACTGGAATAGGCAATGCCTGCGTCTTACGGAGATGGGTCGAGGCCTTCTGCGCACATCTACCAGGGGCAGCAGAGTTATGGGCTACCAAATCGGCATCAGCAGCAGCAGCCAAGTTATAACTGGCCGAACAGCTACAACCCAAGAGCACCAGCACCAGTAGCGCCACAATTTTACCCGACAGTAGCACCAGCAGCAGCTTTTAATGGACAGCAGCAACAAGGAGGAGGAGGAGGAGGAGGAGGAGGAGGATCCTCCTCTTACGGACAATACCCATTTGGAAGCGGATCAGCGCGGCCACCACAAATGTATCCTCCACAGCCACCGTTGTTTCCCCCGGATACAGATCCAGAAATCATCATGGAATTCGGCAGGGCGGACATGAACCAGAACAGAACGATCGAAGCAGCAGAGCTGAAGTGGATGCTGTCGAGCCAGGACAATCCTTTCAGCCATCGCACTGTCCGCCTCATGCTCCATCTCTTTGCCGAGAATAGAGCCGACACTTCCAGAATTGGTAGGTGGTAAACCCCAGTTTTGTTCCGTTCTCTCGTGTCATCGCATCTTCTTGAGCTCGTTTTTTTCGCTTTCATGGATCTCTTCTCCATTATCTTGTGTTGCACCTCTGGAGGATAGTTTTCTTGCTCTCTCTGTTTGCCGGATATGCAATCCCTCTCCCTTGAGAACTTCTTTTGCAACTGCAGGTCCATTAGGGTTTGTCCGATTGTGGAAGGAGCTAAAGGAATGGCAGGTCTGCTCTCTGACTCTCTCTGTGTCTCTCTGTGGTTTGTTTTTGGTTGCATTTTTCATTTTTCTTTTGAATTTCAGTGATGCTTTCTTTGTTGCAGATTCTGGAAATTCGTGGACAGGGGTGTCTACCAGTTTGCAGTCTAGATTCCTTTAGAAAACAGACCATCAGATTGCCAAAAACTGTGATTTTTTTTGGTTGTGGCGAGAGAGAGAGAGGATTGCTGCATCTGTTAGTTGATCCAGGTTCTTTGCTGTTTTGCAAAATGTGTGTGTGTGAGTGAGTGAGTGGGTGAGTGAGTCAGCGGGGGGTGGTGGCTTGACATGTTCTTTGGGCATGCAGAGTATATTCGAGGAGTTTGATACAGATCGGAGTAAGTCAATTGAACTCAATGAATTGGAAAAGGCAATCAGAAGCATTGGATATGCTATCCCTGATCCTGTCCTGCAGCTGCTCATGTCCAAGTATGACTTCACGGGTCAAAACAGGAGCATTAGCTACGATAGCTTCATTGAGTACGTTTTCTTTCTCCTTCTCTGATAGATATTTCTTTCCAAATGTAGCAAATGAGGCAGCAGCAGTTTTACTGCTTTCCAGGTTCCAGTTTGGTGCAGTTGGTTTCTGTCACTAGGGTTTTTCAATTTGCTGGTTTCTTTGTGTATTCTTTTTTTCATCCAGCACATATTGAACCACATTCTTAGAGGAAGGAGGAGCAATGTTGTGGGCATTTCTTACTAGGGTTTCAAAATTTGTTTTCTTTAGGTTTTACCTTTCACAAAAAATCTCTAATATATCTGCAAGAATCTGTGTCTAATTGGGTGGTGTGGACTACTTGTTTCTCTGTGCAGGTGTGGACTCATTGTTAAGGTATGTGGACATCATCATAGCCAATTATCTTTAACCTAGTAGAATGTCTGTTGTCGGGCAACAGAGTCTGACACTTTGTGAGCAGTCTCTCATAAGGTTTAGACTACAGTCATTGTCCTGTTACCTTCAAATAGTTGTCAAGGGATTTTCTCTGCAATTTCAACATGTCTTTTAACACTGAATCCAATGGTGGTGTACTTCACATTTTCTTTACCAGCAGCGCATGTAAGTGTCTAGGTGATCTGGGGCACCAGGATGGAGTACTACCATTGAGTTCTTTTGTCCCTGATACTGGTCTGAATCTGCCCTTTAGAGGTTGAAACCGAGGCTATTTGCAAGCTCAGGTTCAGCAAGTTTCTATATTTTTGTTTGCAAGCTAAATTAGTTCTCACAATTTTTTGTGTGAAATGGACTGCAGGGATTGTCAGACAAGTTCAAGAAGCTGGATGGAAGAGACTCCGGATCTGCCACCCTTAGTTATGAGACATTTATGCTCACTGTGCTGCCATTCATTGTTGCTTGAGGTCGTGATCTGATACATACACTAAAACAGGCGATTTCCATACGGTGGGGTGAGATGAGATTGTAGAAGAAAACCCAAATTCTAGGCATTCTAGACCAAAAACATTCCTTATTGGATTGAATCCTTCCTGTTCCATTGTTGTTCTTGTTGTTGAGCTGTCATCTGTAAATATCATAACGAGAACTCAGGGAGGACAGTGTCGGGTCTGTTTCTCAAGATAGTTGGACCACAATGAATTTGATGACTACAAAATGTTCAGAAACGCTGTAGAGCTAATTTACTCAGGGAGTTAGTATCAAGAGTGCAAAGTGTCAATGTATCTGGAGCACCGGGTACTATTACTATGCTCCCCAGTGGGTGATGATGACAGAGATTTATATGTTGGGATTGCACCACATCATTTGACAGTTAGTACACAAATGGAAGCTTATGACGATGGAAGGTCTTGTAGCAAACTCAGCCATGTAGTAGACTGGTGTAGGTAGGCATTCTTGTTCCGAAGCTAGCTAGTGATGTTTGACCTAAATTCTTAGAGCTTTGTGAACCATTTTTATGTATATACAAATGTGGATTGTGAGTGGGTTATGTGCATGACACGGAGGTTTTCCTTATGGCAACTTGGAGAGTGTCTGAGTAGCATTTGGGTTTGAACTCAGGATTGACTTTGCAGTATTACACCAATTTGCTGGAGAGTCACAATTTGATGGGTCAAAATTCTTCATACACAAAATTGTGACTCATACATACATCATACACAAAATTCATGTAATTCTTGCAAAATGTGACAATGTGATTGAAAACATTCAAATACACATGTGATGACAAATCTTTTTATTTTGTTTGCACAAATGTGAAAAATAAATATGAAAATAGAATATTTGATTTTTTTTTTGGAGGAAAGAATCATTAGATTCGCAAAAAATTAAAAAACTTGTTGTGACATTTTCTTATTGGTTTTGCTTTGGTAACAACTTTTTAAATGTTTAGATAGGTTCTTAGAACATATCATCGTTTTATGTGGCCTTTTGGGTTCCTCATGACTAATGTGATGTTAAAAAATGAAAAGAAAAATCATAACAATAGGATGATGTACATTAAAATAATAATAATAATTTTTCCTTAGCTATGACCAATTAATGGCAAGGCGATTGTGTATAACACACCTTGTTTATAGGTGTCTCCACTTGAACCAATACCACCAACTATTTCTTAGTATACCTGGCCTAAATGGTGTAGCTCTTGTTTGTGTCAACTCTCCAACATCCTTCATCTTCAGTTAATGTAGGTTTACATACAATCCACATTCAAGTGCATAACCAAGGTCCAAGCAATCTTTGTTGCATCCTCTTCACTTATTAACACCTCTCATGGTCCCATCTTCTTGGGTCTAATGTTCTTATTCAAGTGATTAGAAATTGAACTTAAGGGTATGTTCCATAACATGTTGGCCTTCCTCAAGGCATATGTCCCTCCATGAGAATCCATTATTTCTTCCAATGTTTCATATGTCCACATGTTTCTATTGCTCAATGTATGAAATTGATTCAATTACATTGTAATGTGTCTAATTCATGATTTAGGGATGGGGGATACATTTTAACTATTTGCTACTAGTTGGTCCAACATGCCATTTGGTCCCCTTCAAGGCATAATTAAATTCATGGCTATTAATGTAATTTTCTTTGTTTTAGTTTTTGGCAACTCAATGATGTGCATTTTGACCCAACTAATGGTTTATAAAAAAAAAAAAAAATTGTAATCAACCCAAGAATATAGAAAGTAAAATAGGTTTGGAAATGTTGAAATGCATGTTCTTCTAGTGTTATGCTAGAATAAATTTAAAACATATAAGTCTACAAAATCCTCCCAAATAAATTAACAACTTATATTGTTGTGTAGTATGCCAAAACAAATCAATATGAGTGAATGATATGAATTAGTTTATCCCTTGTTTTTGAAAAATGCCTTTAACTTGCATTTCAAAGATAGACTATTGGATTTAATGATAATACAACTATTTTTTTGAATCTTCGGTTTAAAATTTAATCTCTAATTTGTATCGTTGTTTCTTCATTTGATCTTTTTTTACACGTTCCATTTTCATCTTGAAATCAATTTTCTACATATCTACTTTTAGACATGATGTTTCACCTTCTACATGTTTTACTTCTTCTACTTTTAAATTTGAATTATGATGTATTATAATATTTCTTAGCCTTGAAGCATTAGGAACTAGGAGTTCTAAAAACCATTGGAACTTTTCCTTTAAACTAGTTAGTAAGGAGGACTGTGGCTATTTGTATTCCCATCCTCTGCTGTACCTTGACGCCAGCGTCTCCCTTCTGCCTGCAAGTTCAGTGTTAGCACCTCAGTTGCCTTTGCAGTGATGCCACGTACATAACCTTTGATCAGTGGCGGTGGCACCAGTGCTGGTTGCAATACCTGTATTGAAAACCCCATGATCACCATCAAAGAGATACTGTTTGATCATCATCAAAGATATACTGTTGGAGCATCATCAAAGATACCAGAGGTTTCTGTTGTTGGGCTTAACAAATTGTGCACCTGCTGCAAGAATACAATTGATGCAACTCGATTTGCATTGTCTTCTGGTGCAGGACCACCTTCAGCATCAATGTAGAAAGGCTGGATTTTCCAAGATCCTTCAAATTGCTTCATGAATCCTTTCTTTGCCAGCCAAAATTTCACCTGGAACACATGGAAATCCTTCACATACAGCTTGTCTGGATGCATACATACTACATGAAGCAAAAGCCCCTGTGCAATGAACATACATATGGATTTGAAGGTGCGGAGCCAGACAGGAAACTGTGAACAGCAGCATG
>Ga0209611_10006143_pt1 | contig 19843 bp, 13 predicted proteins | sample S1TSphgellanicum_3_FD_187693 | JGI IMG/M metagenome (GOLD analysis project Ga0209611, IMG submission 187693) | Host-associated microbial communities from peat moss isolated from Minnesota, USA - S1T2_Fc - Sphagnum magellanicum MG (SPAdes) (version 2) | ecosystem: Host-associated > Plants > Peat... | reverse complement strand
AAAAAAAAAACTTCTTCAAGAATTTAAAAAATAGAAAAAAAACTAGAAAAACAAAAAAAAACAAAACAAAAATATTCTTTGTCTTTTTTTATTTTCTTATCATCTTCTTTCTTTTTTTATTTCCATTTCCTTCTTTTTTATTCTTTTCTTTTATTTTCTTTGTTTCTCTTTTTTGCTTCTACTCTCAAACCAAACAAAAAAAAAAAAAAAAAAAGGGTATAGGTATACCTAGCATGATGTGCATAACTAATGATGATGGAATAAGCAATGGCAGCACGCGCAACAATGTGATGAAAAAAAAGAAAATGCTTGAAGGAGGACAAAGAAAACAAAAAAGAAAAAACTGATGAAAAAAATGTAACAATAGACGAAAAGAAAGAAACAAAAGATGAAAAACAACTAAAGTAGCAACAAAAATTATAACACAAACAAAAGAGAAAAAACAAACATAATAAGAGGAAAATTCTGATGAAGAAAAAGTTGCAACAATAATATATGAGAAGAAGATGGCAATGGAAGAGAAGAAGAAAGAAAAACCAAAGAGGACAATGGGAGAAAAGAAAATGATAACGAAATAGAAGAAGAAAGAAAGAACAAAAAAAGACTATGGAAAATAAGAAAATGATAGCGAAAGAAAAGAAGAAGAAAATAGCAAAAGAGGACAATGGAAGAAAAGAAAATGATAACAAAATAGAAGAAGAAAGAAAGAACAAAAAAAGACTATGGAAAATAAGAAATGGCAACAAAAGAGAAGGGAAAAAAAAAAACAAAAGAGAATAAGAATAAAGAGGAGTGAGAAAAAGGGGAGAATGTTTTTTGAAGTCTACGGGAAGGGTGGGCCAGTGAAAAGAAAAAATCAATAACCCACCTCAATGTTTGGTTTAGGTTAAATGGTTTGGGTGTGACCTAAAGATGTGTTTAGTGTTGTTGGTGTGAACAAGGTCCAATTGGAATTTTGGATGAAGAATTGACCTAGTGGATGAAGAGCCTTAAGGGTTTTGGACTAATGGAAGGTGCCACAACAAGAGACAATTGAACATCATGAAGCATGAAGGGTGCCACCATTTTACATTTGTTGTGATTTGTTGTTTATAGGTAATGGGGTTTGTTTTTCCTTCTTCATGGTGGTGACAGCGCTTGGTGTTGATCTGACGAAAATCTTATGATGTGTGGTGCTTGTGAAGGAGGGAGTGCGAGCATGGCAATATATGGGCAAGTTCTCGGCAAAGGAAAAAGCTAAGTTCCTAGATTTGAATGAAGTTTTGTGGTGACTAATTTTGGAGCTTTTTGGTCTGTGATTGGGAAAACATTGTAGTTTTTTATGTTATTATTTAGGAGAAGGAGGTTTGTGAAAGAAGAATGCCCAAAACTCTAGGAAGCTCTTTGAGTAGAGGAGAATGTAACTATGTTGTGCTATTCCCCTCTCTCTTGTGTGGATTGAAGAATGTTAGAGAAAATTAAGGAACAATTGAAAAAGATGATGAATAGACGAAGGGTTTCAAAAGTGGTTGGGTTGTGACATTTGCGATGGGATGGAAAGATGATGCATTTTGGGATTGAATATTGATTTGGGGTGTGAGAAGGTGAACCCATTTCAATGGGAGCTCTAAAGAGAATTATTGTGACCCAAACCTCCAATGGCTTATTGGGACATACCTATAGTTGATGGTTGGGGTTACTGTTATTTCTTTGTAAAACTTCTTAAGACCTTGTGTGAAGGTGGAAAGGATTCATGTGCTAGGGATATGAGTTGAAAGTTTCAAATTGCCATAATCTAACCAATGGGCTCAAGAAAGAAAGACTAGAGTAAACCGATTCTTCATGTTCCATAGTTTCTGTTTCATATATATTGTTTAGTTCATTATATGAATGGTTGGTACTTGTTATTTGGAACTCTATAAAAGTTTGTTATTGGCTATATGTTGGTTGTTGAATTAACACTACCTTCACATTTGGTATCAAAACATGGTTGACCATTAAAATCTTTTAACTATCATCAAATTCAAGATAGAAACATGATAGAAGAATGTTAGAATCCAATAGCACTAATTTTGCTTAGGAATTAACCACTCAGGAAATTTTTGAGCACCAAATAACATGTCAATTTGAACAAGCACCTTTAGTAAGGTCTTTAATATTGCGAATGTTTGGATTTGGGGTGGTGCGTATCATTGGCATTGACCCAAAGGAAACACAAGTTGGTGATTTGGCTATTAAAATCAACCACAATGGATTTGGTACCTGTGCATAGATATGGGTCAAAATCCATGATGGAGTAGGAGGATGGAGCAACAATGCACAATTTCAATGCAAATTTTTCTTTGCTTCATACCTCACCTAACATGTACAACTATAATTTTGGGGAGGAAGACGTTATCCCAAGAGTCGGTGACATTTAGATACCTAGGTTCTTCACCTATTCATTTTATTCGTTTCTTCATATCGAGGATTGACCATTTGTTATAAGTATGAGATAGAGTTTTGAAAGTTGAAATTAAGGGAGGTCTATCTAAGCTTATAAGTTGGAGATTATGCCAAAAGTTAGATCAAGAATTCAAATGGCAATTGGAAAGTTTTAATGAACAAACATACTTGCTTCAATTTTCTGATACACTAAACCCAATAGTAGAAGGGAAATAGGTTGATTTTTTTGCATAAAAATATTCCTTACATTCTCAATCCCCCTACATATTAATAATCATGAACAAGAGGATTCAATCTGGGGTTTCTGCATTTGATGAAGTGACTTTTCCTACTAAACCTAGTATGTGAACGTTAGTTTTAAGAATCATAGGATTCAACATTATTGTTGTAGGATTTAACCCAACAATGGTAGTAGGAAATATTGCCATAGGAGTATCAAATGTAAAATACTTCGTGAAGGTAGACTTGTATGGTTAAAAACCTATTCATAATCCAATGGAAGGCAATGGTCAATCCTACAAACTTCAAATATTAGGTTCTTCTTCACAAGCTTTTGACCTTTTGAAATAGCTTGAAATCCAATGTGTTTTTAAAAAGAGGATTACATCGGTCCTTAGGTTAGGAGATGTATGGGTGCCAGTAAATAGTAGTGTGAAACACTGTTATGCACAATTTTATAGGCCAAAATTGGACAATAAGATAAAGAAGGAGACCACATTTTGAAGATTACCTATATTGGAGGAGAATCTCATATGTTATTTTGGGTCTTCTATATTGATATATGTGGTAGATTAAATTGGAAGAACATTGGTAAGAGTGACCTAAATTACAACATAAAGATAGGAAGTAATCAGCTTCAATTTGTTGCATATGAGGAACTAGAAAATGAGATAACATTAGAAGAATGAAGCAATTAACTATATGTTTAATAATAGGAATGGATAAGCTCTTTTGGGGCAAAGATATGGAGGATGTCTTTGATTGGATTAAAAGGATGTAGATTGCTGTTGAAGTTTAGGAATTGGATGAAGAAAAGTTATTCAAGATTGCAAAACTCGATTTGAGAGGAAAGGCCCGAGATTAGTATTGTTGGCTTGATTTTGCTCCACATGATTGGGCAACACTATAAGCATTATTTCACCAAAAATATGCATTTATGATGAATATGAGTTGAAATTGAAGATGGATGCAATGCGTCAAGAGCCTAGGCAAAAAGTCCAGTTGTACTATGACAAGTTGGATAGATTATTTGTCAAAGGCCGCATTCTAAATGCAAAAAGGTGCATGCGATTTCTAGTTAGTTGAGACCTCACCTAGAAAACTACTTGTGATAAGAACATACCAGGACATGGATGAGCTATTGGTTGCCACAATTGACATAAATAAGGTCATAGGAGAGATTGGAGAAACTCTTTATGAACCTCTGTAGGAAGAAAGGGAGGAGGAGCTAGCACTAGGAAAGACCAGTATTGACAAACATTTTTAGGCATTAAATGATACATTGGTCAATTACTTTGGAAGGGGAATATATGGGAAAATAAGTCATAATATAGGAAGCACTAGCACCATCAGTGTCAACTATGCAAATCAAATGAACATACCACCTTTGCATGTCCTAAACTTGCTAATTTAAGGCCAAAATGTGCCAAGTGTGACAAAGGGCACATGATAGAGATTGTGGTTTAAAGTGTTTTTTTTGCTTAGGCATGGGGCATATTGAAAACATGTGTTGGAGAAAGAATGGAAAGGGTCCTTTTCATTTGCAAACTTCCTTGAAGTAATGGTCAACGATGAAGAAGCTACATTTACAGAATTGAATTGACTATGTGGCACCAAACACAATATTTCTTTTGGTGTTCGGATGCCAAAGAAAAGAATGCATGTACAAGCATCTATGTCTGGAGGAGGAACAGAAGAATCATTTGATAATGAAAATGTGGATGCATGAAACTTGGTATTTGATGAAAACATCATATCAAAATTCTTTCCCATTTCGGGAAAATTTTCTTTTAACTTCCATGGAGACTATTTTGATAATTCCAGGAGAGCTGAAATACCTTGAAGGACTAATCAAGTTGGTTAGAAGGAAAAAGGATGTTGAGACAATTTAAACACAGGTGGTTGTAGTCATACCTACACCAAACATTAGGAGGGTTTGCATTAACAAGACTAATCGTAGCAAAATGCTACATCTTATGGTTGAGATCAATTAGGATTTCCTAGAAAGCTTGGTTGACATTAGGGCGTTAATGTCGATCATGGCCTCAAGTGTGGTACAAGAACTTGGCATTTGGTTTCAAGGCATGAGACCTACAAGATCGCTTCAAGCATAATTACACAAGCACTTGGAAGGATCACTAACATCCCTGTAACATTGGGCAATGTGGTCTACCAAATGGTTTTCCTTGTTGTTGACATTGACACTTATGACCTTCTTTTAAGGTTGGATTTTTTGATGAAGATTAGAGCCGTCATTGACGTGGAGAAGGGGGTTATACAAGTTAGGAATGGGCTAGGAGTGGTAATTGAAGTGCTCCCCCCTAATGTGGTTAACATGTTGTAGCAGATTACGAAGTTAACAAATGCAAGTGTTGAAATGACGAATAATAACTTCAACAACATTCAACTAGAGGAGAAGTTTTTAGAAGGTGCAAAGATATTACCTTTACAATCCATCCATCCTAGTTTTAAAGATTGCAATGATGACTTTATGTCTGAAGAAGGACTAAGTGGATCAGCGGAAGAAGAAAGTTTTGATCCTTTATGGGTTTTGCCAATGAAGAATATCTAGTATGAAGAGCTACTTGATCATGGGCTGAACCAATTAGTGGATGGTGATGTTCCAATGCAAATGCTAAATTTAGTATTACAGGAGCAGCAACAGAAACTATTAAAAGGTTAGTACACTAAAGATGATGACTATGTAGACTAGATTCGATATGTTCAAGAAGAAGAAGACCAAAGGATTAGACAATTTTCAAACAAACCTTTTGAATCAATATCCCACTCGTTTCCTGTTTAGGTTGAAAGATAAAAGAAACATGAAGAAGGAAAGAAGAGATGGATAGAAATCAAGGCTAACATTAAACTCAATACTAATCTTGTTCAAGAACAAACTGAAGCATTATGGCTCTTGTTGGAAGAGTTTCAGGACATATTTGCATGGCACAAGGGAGAACTAGACAACTAAAGCATTAGTGAGCACACCATCAAAACACAAGGTTTACCACCTTGTTGAATGAGTTTTAGATTATTATCTTATTGGGAAGAGGCTAAGGTGAATAAATAAATACATGTTTTGGTTGATCTTGGTAAGATGTGCAAGAGTTCATCAAAGTATGCATGTGAGTGATTATGCCGGTGAAGAAAGATGGCAATAGGTGATTTTGTGGGGATTACAAGCCACTCAATGCGTAAACACAGAAGGATTCATTTCCCATGTTGCTGATAGATGATGTGTTGGACCAATTGGGAGAATCAACCTAATTTAGTGCTCTAGATCTTCAATCCAGGTTTTGGTAGATACCCATGGCACTTGAACACATTAATAAGATTGTAGTCATTACCAAGTTAAGATTATACGAATGGAGTGTCATGCCTTTTGGTTTGAAAAATGCCACTAGTGTTTTTTCACAAACCATGGCCAAAGTTTTTAAAGATTGGATAAACGAGTTTTTAAAAGTCTTTGTTGATGATGTCAACATCTATTTTTGAGTTTCCATCCAAAACTTTGAATAAAACATTTATTCTTACTTTCAATCCGAAAATTAAATAAATAAAATTCATTTAGTTTTTCTTTCCATCCAAAAAAATTTGTTCTTTGTTATTCCATTTTCTTTCCCTCCCAATATTGAACTTTTCCTCATTCTTTGTGCTTTCCATCCAAAATTGAATAAAAAATCCATTCTATTTTTATTGTTTATTTGAAGATTAAGTAAAATTCCTACTTCTATATCACCTTCATTGAACTCCATTTTGACATAATTTGTGACTAGATGGTCTGTTTTGTTAGGGTTTTTTAAACTTATTTTATTGGGACTACATTAGTTCACTTACATAGATTCACATGGTAGCCTTTGCTTGTATTAGTAATAAATTAAATGTTAAGATATGAAGATATTTTGTTTCAAAAGATTAGCCTATGAATATTTCTCGTAATTTTATTAATATATATTTTTTTATATGGGAAATGATTCTTATCAAATATGACAACCCAACTTATAGTTGGTAATGTTGCCCTTCTTAACAAACATTTTCAAACTTGATATTTTTTGGATTTCTTTTCAATCATTGGTTAATATTGTGGATTGCATGAGTTCAACACAACTTTATTTATTACTTCTATATGTTTATGCTCCGCAAAATGACACAATATAATTAAAAGTACCATTTTTTTTATTCTAACAACCTTTAGAGCCAAAATTTTGATTCTTGTGTATCAATGTACTACTCACTTTGAAAAGTCAAACTATTAGTGTACAAATTAACATTTGTTATAAAATAAAATTACTCTTGAAATTTCAACCAAAAAAATGGAATCATATTAAAGGATGAACAATTCTTCTAGTTTTATTGAAAAAACATCATTTAGAATATTAAAATATTGGGTTACCAACACTAGATCACATAGGTTGGAGTTTGTTATTTCAAGTCAAGTTAGTTTACATGGTAGTATAATATGTAATCATAAAAGCCTTCACTTAGATTTGTAATGGGTCTAAACACACACTTACAAAGTGGAAGAACTCACAAGGCATTTCGAAAAACAAAATGCCTACATGTGCAAGCAATTCGTTTTTGGTGGGTATTCTTCAAATATCACAAGCTAAAAAAGTAAAAAATTAAATATTTGTCAACTTTTATGACCTTGTAACACCCTTGGCTACAAGTACAACTGAAATCGGGCTTGCCTTGGCTTCACCTCACTTGGCCCTTATTCCCGTAATGCCCACAACCTAAAGTGTTACCCTACACAAAATCTTCACAAGCCTGTAAATAATGAACCAATGTATTAAATGATTTATAAGGCTATTAAAAAGTGCACGAAAGTTGGCACCTTTAGTTAACGTTAGGTTCTTTGTAATATTTGTTTTGGAACACAAACAAGCTTAAAAAAAATTGCCATGAATATCTAGATGGCATAATATTCCAACCTTCATTATTTACCATGTGGCCCAACAAAGCTCTTTAGAGCTCAACTTTCATGCTAAGCTCCACCCCTCAGTTTAAACAGTCTACTTGATAACCACAATTATGAACAACATAACTAAAAAGTGTTATCATCGCAAAAGGTTTTCATGCAAAAATTTTAGTGTACGGTTTCAATTGCTCAAGAAACTGCCACAATAATTTCATTCTTATTTACCTCACCTCCCTTCTACTGCAACCCTTAATTGCAAAAGGATTCCCAAAAAAATGGAAAAAAATTCTCCCAACAACTTTTCAACATTTTGAAATTTTGCCACTTTGTACTTGTTTTAAGTCCGAAGCTTCAAAAGCAAGTAATCCCATATCCTCCACTACCACCAAAAAGTTTCTAACATTCTCAAAATGTTAGTAAGCAAATTGAACTCCATCATGACTTGATATTGGATTCTCTACCAATTGTTCATATTGAATACACAAGAATGAGGTCTCCTATTCACTAAACACAAACTCAACCTCATCAAAACCTCACAAGCTATTCATATGGAATTTAACAAAACAAGGTGGTGGCTACATTTGTGATTGTCTTCCTTCCCTTCCATGGTACATTTTTGTAGCATTTAGATTATTAATTTTTAACCAAGGGTTATATCCTAAAGAAAAAACATTAACCAATTTATTATGTCAATTGTCTCAAGAAGAGTTTCCTACCATACATGTCATTCTCTTTAACAAGTATGTTTGATACCATTCTAGAAAACCAATAAGTAGAGGTTCATTGGATCTCAAATGAATCACTCCACAAAATTGAACAATCCTAAGGTTTCACATTAGTTAGGTTCCCATTCCAACATTGATGCATGTGCAATTGACATAGGCATGTCAAATTCATGATTTATGACCAATGAAATTGAATGTGTATTATCATTTGACATATGCATTATGTGCCATTGGCATAGAAAAATGGTAGAGATGAATATGAAGATTTTACTCTAATTTAATTTTAAAAGTTAAACCCTATCCCTACTCCGAAAACCCCCAATCATTAAAAACTTAAACCTTAAAGCCCCAACCATTGAAACTTATAAAATCCCAAACCTTGAACATCAAAACTTAAACTTCAAATTATTAAATCTTAAAAGTAAACCCCTTAAACCTTTACAAAACCATAAAATTTTAATTCAAAAAAAAAATTTTAACCTTGAACCCTTGAAAGCCATTGACTTTTAATTTTTCATAAAACCTTTACCATTTAATCCTAGCCTTTGAACGATAAAATCCTAAAGTTTAAACCTTAATTGGGTTACACATTTAAAAGTTAATTGGGTCATACATTCATGTATTAGCCAAATTATACATTTTGACATATAGAAAATGGTTAAATATCTAGTAGCTAATTTTTATTCTATGTTTTTTAACCCTAAAAATGTGTACAAGTTTTCAAGGTTTGCTTATATCATTTATGTGATGACAATTTTAATGTCACAAAAACATGACCTTGAATTGAATTGAAATTTTTGAAGGACAAAAAAATTAACCTAACCATGGGTGTACCATTTTGCATGCATTTAATTTGGAAATTTCAAAACATCGAGCCCAATAGTTAGATCATTCATTTAATGTGGTCAGATTTATAAATAAAAGTAATAAAAAACTATAAGATAAGAGGCCATATACTTCATTGGTAACATTAGTAGAAATTTTGCGTTTTGCAATTATCTTTTGCAACTACAATTCAATTGCATGTGACACATGTAATGATAAATTTGTGTAATTGCCTAAGTCACACATGACATTGAGTTGCATGCGACACTACATATATAACATGTATATATGGTACTAATATAAGTGTTCATTGATACATACCAATCCAAATGTAATTGCACATTATGTGCAACTTTCCTTGCAACTACAATGCAATTAATCAAAATATGACATGTTTTAAAAATTGGATGACTTGCTTGTGGACACATGTCACTTTTTAATTATTTTTGTGTTTTCAAAATTAAAAATTCATTGGATTAATTTCAATTGTTAAAGTTTATGCCACTAGGATGATGACACATGGCACACCATAAAACATTCATTGACCATTTGACACGTGTCCATTTTAAACACCAATTATATGGTGATATGTGGCAATTAAGGCCCACCTAATTTTTTAATTTAAAACAATAATTAATGAAATTTAAATCTTCCAATTTAAGGTTAATAAAATGTTGTGGTGCTTAAGTAGGTAGGTAAGTATTACACCCTACTAGTAGGTAGGTTTACCTAGGTATGTAAGTAGGTTGAAAGGTAACTAAGCTTAAGCTATATAAAGGAATGACCATATCCATAAAGACCCAAACTTGTATGCTTGATTTTACTTTTTCAATGTGGCAAAAGGGACTCAAGGTTCATAGAATGGATTTTGTATTTCCAATGTATCTTTTTAAATTTGCTTTTAAGTTCAAAACCCTTAAAATGTAAATTTTAATTGGGTCATACATTGCCAAGTTACCATGATTATACATTTCAAGGTTAAACATACACACATCATATACCAACTTGAAATTTTACAAAAAGTTTTCACAAAATCAAAAAATTGAAATCTCATATCTTGGGGAGGTCACTTCCATTTTATTCCAAACAACATGAATAAAAATATATAAGGTGCAACTTATTGAAAAATAAATAAAAATTAAATGTAACTAAGGTGTCTAATTCATTTTGAGAATATGTTTGAAATATTCTTGAAATATTCTACCATATATTTAAAATATACTTAGAACATGTCATTATTTCATAACATTTTTCAAAATACCCTTATATCTCAAGTGCTTCCTAAAATATACAAAGAATGACCTCCCCAAGTTCCAATTACATTGTTGCAATCCCATTAGCGATATTTCCTTATTTATTGTTCAAGATTCTAAAATAGTGAATCATCAACAATCATCCCAAATAAGATTTAACATGAATTAGTGGCACATTTGGGCCATAATGAACCAACACCCATCAACACACCATGAAGAATGAATGGTAAGTGATAAGGAAATTTAACTTTTTGTTGGGTTCTAATTCCCTAACTAACCATGGTGGTTAACTTAGTTGCTAATTTTTTCTACCTACAAGTACTAATAACCCACAAGTAGGTTGTTAGTAGGTACATGTAATAAAAACAACCTTTACCTATGTATAAACCGTTTATTTATTTAGTAGTTACATATTCTCCTACCTATCTGTTTATATATGAGACTTATTTCCTATAAAATTGGTTACCAAGGTGGAACCAAATATTAACTCAGTTGAGATTCATCCACAATTGAGTAATAATGGGCATCCAATGGATGGTGCATTGGTGGGTGTTGGTTTAATGTGGCCATACACTTGTAAAAAAATGTCCAAATGATAAAACATTGAACAATTTACCAATTTAACATTGTCAAAAGTCTCCACCCAAAAAATGTTCTTTTAGAAATTTTGGAAAATTAATGTTGGGGAAAAAAAATTTGACAATTATTTAAATGTAAACATCAAAATAAGAAATGAAAACACCACCCCATTTATTTTTATGACTTAAATTTCAACCTTTGACGATGATGCCAATGTAATGGAATTAAACATTAAATATATCAACGACTGTTCTTTTGACAATTGACTTATAATGAATCATAAAGATGATCTAAATTTTGTCCCACACATTTTGAAATTCTACTTGCATTTGGACTATCAAATAATTACATCATCATTAAAGATAGACTATCATATTTTCAAAATGAAAAATGATTGTTTCGAAAGATTCTTTTAAAGAAAATCTATTTGTTTATTTTTTTACTTTTGCATTGAAATCTTATGATATGTAAAATGTTGGAAACATCAAAACCATCAAGTTCTTAGATTATTTCCATTTGGGTACCTATTTGAATTTTTTTTTTATCATTTGAATTTTTCATTATTTTAAAACTTAATCAAATTGAAATCATTTGCATCTCAAAGGTTAGAACAATTATCAAAATTTTCAAAATGTTACCATTAAAATTTTAAATTAAAAAAAAATCAATTTGTATTAAATATTTTTCAAATTTACTTTTTGAAAATGTAAGCTTTGACATGCCCAATTTGAATATTTCAATAGTAAAAATAATTATGCTATTTTCTTATAATTTTTTGAATTAATGATTTCAAGAAATTTTGTTAATCATGTTCCTTGATTGCCATTTGTTATTCTCATAATTGTTTGTTCACATTTAAGCATTTTAAAATATTTTACATTTGCACATTAGAGTTATTCATAATGTTTCCATTGAGATCAATGTTTTTATGGGTGGACTCATAATATTAAGGGATATATCTATTGAAGACATATGTAGAGCCAAATTCAAAAAAGGGTCATTAGAGATGACAAAACCTCTTTCATACCAAAAGAATATCAATACAAATGATATCAAAACCAACAAAGATATTGAAATTCCTATGGATTCAAATATTGACCTTCAAAAATGTTATGATAATTTATTACATAACAAAGAAACAAAAAAAAATTCCAATATCAATTGATTTAGAAAACGACTTTAGTTTAAGATAACATTGATTATTGGATTGAAGACCTCCAATTAACTAAAGTAGATGAAAATATCCTTCTTGACCCGAACGGATGGCTAAATGACCAACATCTAGGAAGTGTTATGCAAATATTGTATGTTGAAAAATTACAATCATTAGGATATTAACAACATACATATGCAATCATAGGGAAAAAGTGTACATGTGTCAAAAAATGTCTTCAACACATTCATTAACAATGATCATTGGATATTAGTAAAAATCCACACGTCAACTCCTAATTTACATTGTATAATATACGATTCACATATGTCAATGATGAAAAAATTGCCTAGCAACACAATCCAATTATTATGCAAACTTATAAATGTGAACAATTTGTTATACACATCTGCAAATGTAATGCAACAAATAGACAACTCATCATGTGTGTTTTCACAATAACATATGCAATAGACATCACAATTGGATTTGATCCAAAAAAATCTCAATATGTTTTGACACAAATGCGAACACATTTACGAAGCTCCATAAACAATAGATACATCTTTCTCTTCCCAAAATATGAACTAATATGACATATATATCCTTTCTTAAAAAACAATTCATTGTCACTTGTAAAGTGAAGCAATGTGGAGCCCAAGTTTTTTTTTGAGCCTCTTTAGATACTTGACCAATAGCCATTTTTGTTTAATGTCCAAAGTCAATGTGCCTTGCTCTTGGTGAAGTGTCGAAAGCAGTGTTTTTTTTTCAATTTCTTGATGTAGCTAGGGTGGTGAGCATCCCTAGGTAGATTTCACTAAACTAGCGAATTTATTTCAAGAAACTCTAAAAACTATAGCTAGTAGGCATAATTATGGCGACAACATCCCCAAAAAACTAATTTTCTATCACTTTTTGGCGAATTTGTTTTCAAAAATAGGGAATTTGGGACAAAATATTTCATTTTCAAAAAATTGTGTCACCATTTGGTGATTTTTCGCCAAAAAAATTATTGGTTTAAAGTTTTGCTCTTGAGTCTTTTTTAAATGGTTTCTTTTCTTTAAATTGCATTTCTTGAAATGAAAATTATATCCCCTACACCTCACTTGAGCCAAACCTAAGGGAGAGAAACAAAGGGATAATAATAAATGGTAATAAAAACCAAGTGTTCCACAACTTGGTTGACCTTAGACATTAACAATGATTTTTCATAGCAAAGACTTTTGTTTTACACTTCAATGCACTATTTTGCCCAATATTAACAATTGATAATCTATGATGAGGACAAAATGTGCTAGTTGATACTTTCTAAGAAACCATCAAGCTACCATGTGTGGTTGTGTGATCCCCGATATGATCACCAAATCGCAAAGGGATTATTTTACCCTTTAATTAATCCTCTAAATATACTAATTTTGTATATAAAATTAAAGTGTTTTCATATTTTTATTTTAATTTAACTTATGATATGCCATTGGTTGTAGGTACTCTAACTTTTGACATATATGACACTTCATACAAGCTTATAAAAAAAATGTTCAAATGGTTTTTTTTAATGTCATTATTATAATATTTGATTATCAAATGTTCACGCCACTAATGAACTTTCTCAAACTTAAGTCAAACATCAAAACCTATACATCAAAAACAATAATGTCATCTTTGCTACAATTAAGCCCCTTTATAATCATGCCCATTTCAGTCACATCACACATTTTTATAGTAACCATCCATTTTAGTAAGAAACATCATTTTTTAGAGTCACTATCACACTCATTAATAACAAAAAATATAAAAGCTTTCTTTCTAAATGTAACTATAATGGTGAAATCTAGGGCAAATATTAGGGTTTTGTAAATTATAGTTCCCTTTGGCATTGTTAGTGTTGTTTTGTGTTCAATTGTGCAAACTAACAACAATGAATCCAATTGAAAAGAAAAGAAAAACAACTTTCTAATATAGACAAGCAAAAGATGTGCAAACTTGCTAAGAAAATAAAAAATCTCAATTTAAAAAATCTAGTTGATAAGATACACAAGTTAATTTAATTAAGGAGTTCAAACTCAATGTAAATCATAACATTAAAATAAGCAAAAATCACAATCTTCTTCAAGTCTAATAATGCATAGTAAAGTTTAGAATAACCCATGTAGGAAATTTAAACAATTGTAACCTTTATTCTAACATAAAAGAGCTATTTTGTAAGGTTTTTTTTGCCTATAGTCACAATCTTGTAAAAGTTTATATGGAATGTGATTATACACATTTAAATCACAATTTGTTAATGTCACCAAAAAAGTGGTCACCAAGGGTGTAATTATAAAGGGGGTTTATTATAGATGCAACTTGAAAAACCTATAAAAAGGCTCATAAGGTTCACATAAACAAAAACTCAATTCTAGATTTTTAAAAAAAAATCCCTTTAGCCAAATTTTCTTTTAAAAAAAGAAAAATAAATCATATTTCAAAAGATTGAAATATATATAGTCAATTTAACTTGCGTTGTGTTCATTCTATGCAAATTTCATATAAAAATAAAGTAGCCTATATTCTACAATGCATAACTTATTCTTAATTTAAGTCCTAAACCTATATATTGTAGATTCAACACCTTAGTGATGAATTTTTTAATGCACTTCAACACATCAAATATTATCTCTAAAATTATTTAAATTTTTGACATGAGTGAACAAAATAATCATTTTAAAATTCATTTTCATGAATGCCATTTATTACATTTCTTAATTATTGTTTGCATGCACCTTTACATGAATTCTTCATTCTTAATTTGTTGACATGACATTTTAATTTGAAGGTGAATGAAAAGTCTTGGACTTGTTTCCATTACTAAATTCTAAAATTTTAATAATCCATGCCCAAAAAAAAAAAGGAATTTGAAAAATAATTTAATGGGCATTGAATCTATTAAGGTAATGTGTTAATATGTTCAAATTTCTATCCATTCATTTTTGCAACATTAAAACATATTGAAACATATAAGAAAACAAAAAAAACATATATTGCACATGAAAATTCAAAGGAACGATCACATGTTCTTTTATTCCTAGTTTATAATCCCAACCTTTTTATGAATTTTTTTCAAAGTTGAAATAATCATTAATTAGTAATTATTTAACCATTGTGATTCATATATAATTGATATTACTAATAACTAATTAATAACTTGTCTTATTAACACGCTATTAGTAACCAAAATCTAACCTACCAAGTTAACCTCCCCCCCCCTCCCCCCTATCCCCTATAAATTAAATTTCATCCTTGGAATATATAAACAATGAGAATGTTTAACAAAAAAATTTAAATGACATCAATAGACTTTGTATGGGGGTGGCTATTAGGGTTGCAAAGCTTGCTTTGCACTTGAAAAGTTCCCATTCACCCCAAAAAATTCTTAAATTTTAAGCACATTTATTACCCAAACCACAAGTCACCTTACATTTATGACACCCATGTTAATTGAGAAATGACATGATGCCTATGTGGCATTTGGGAACACATTGAGAACGTGAGTTTCCACATGCATCACAAACTTCCAATATTTTGAAATTTCAAAAAAATTTATGCAACAATCATAAAACAATACATCCGTGGAAAATCAATGGGTTTCAAAGTGTAAAAATGACATGAATATATATATATATGTATGTTACTTTTATATAAATGATGTGTCTTTTTTACTTATGATGTTTTGATGTGAAGTATGTATATTATTTACATTTTAACTAAATCCATCCAATTATTGTGATGTACAATTTTGCATAAAACTATGTAATTTTTGCAACATCAAATTAATAGGTGAGCTTGTGAGTGTGACTTTGTGAACAAGTCATTCCTTCATCAACAAAATATTGTTAGGAATATTATTTCCATGTAGAAGAAAAATTTCATTCACATGGATGATATATTTTTCCAATGTGGACTGAATATTTCATCCATTTGGACATAATATTCGAAATGAAATATTTTGTCCATATGGATGAAAAATATCACCACATCATAGGTGAAAAAGACCAAAAATGGACATAAGTTTTCAATATTTTGGACTATGGAACTAATGAAAGAAACCAAAAGGTGTTCATTTAAAAGACATTATGAAATTGTTGGTGCACACAACAATAGTTAAAAAATAGTTGCACAGTACAATAATCTATAATCAAATTTATAAATGAACAATATTTGACACCTTCACCAAGTTAAATTGTTTATATGGTTTCCGATTTCTATCCTCAAAATAAAACAAAATGTTTTATGACGCGTTCCCAAGTCCTAAGTTAGCCCCAAGTTGGGACCAACTCTCTCAAGTTGCGGAAATGTGAAGGACTTGGGGCATGCTCCTAGCTTCCAGCACTAAAGGGGGTGAGAAGGGCGTGTTGGAAGCTCCGGGATCAGATTAGGAAGAGGGACAAGCTACTTAATTATGCGATCATGTATCCCAAAACCAACCCCAAGTTGGTTAGAACTCATTCTGCACCCTTTTGGTGTTGGGACAAGCCACGGGCTACCTTGGACTCATTTGATTCACCACGGCCCGGACTCGGGGGAAGCCACCACCTTCCCCCATATAGTATTCTCTGCAGCTCTCCGTCGCACTTGCATCCAAATGGCTCTTTTTCCCGAGACTCCCAAAGTGGAGTCCCGAAACTGTCCTGGTTTGGACTCTCGGGACTTTGGATGCTCATAACTTCTCGCTTCAATCTTGGATTGGGACAAGGTCTAAACCAAAGTTGTAGCTATCCTTGGGAGCTTTCCAACGGTGTGTCGCACTTCACCTGCATGCACCAGAATCGGGTCAATTTTTGACTTTTAATGGTCGGGAGTCAAACTGCCAGTTTGACTCCCAGCCCTTCTTTCGACCATAACTTGTGCTGCAGATGTCCAAATGGTTCATGCAAGGCCATTTTAGACATCTACACTTTAAGACCTTTCCAACAATATAAAAAATGTCTCAATGTGAGGTGTTTTGACCCCTACGATTGCACTTTGAGTTTTCAGGAATCCCGGAGGACTCTTAAGTCCCTTTTTTGGGAGTGTGAATGGCGACCTCACAACTCCCTCAAAGTGGGGTTGCGACAACGGGCAACCTTGGACTCATTTGACTCACCACAGCCCCGACTTGAGGGAAGCCACCACCTTCCCCCATATAGTATTCTCTGCAGTTCTCTGCCGCACTTGCATCCAAATGACTCTTTTTCCTGGGACTCCCAAAGTGGAGTCCCGAAATTGTCCCGATTTAGACTCCCGAGACTTTGGACGCTCATAACTTCTCGCTCGAAACTCGGATCGAGACAAGGTCTAAACCAAAGTTGTAACTTTCCTTGAGAGCTTTTCAACGGTGTGTCGCACATTACTTGCACACACCGAAATCGGATCCATTCTTGACTTTTAATGGTCGGGAGTCAAATTGCCAGTTTGACTCCCGGCCCTTCTTTCGACCATAACTTGTGCTGCAGATGTCCAAATGGTTCATGTGAGGCCATTTTGGACATCTACATTTCAATACCTTTCTAACGATATAAAACACGCCTCAATGCAAGATGTTTTAACCCCTACAATTGTGCTCTGAGTTTTCAAGAGTGGAGGACTCCCAAGTCCCATTTTCGGGAGTGTGAGTGGCGACCTCACAACTCCCTCAAAGTGGGGTTGCGACATTTTATCTTATGTAATATATTTCACACTTTCTTGAGTTATGAGTTTTGATGCCACTTTTAGCTACTTAAAAGCTATGGCATGAAATAATAAACAACAAAATTCATTGCAACTCCAAGTGGGGAAATGGATGAAAATTTCAAACTCCCCACAAAACATGACATGTTGCAACACGTAATAGATGTGTTTGCATGGCACCCACTTCCTTTGCCGACCCCATGAACCTAACAATATAGTCACAAAATCGAAACAAATGAAGGTTAGGAAGTTCCCGATTGTAACTTCATATTGCCTTTGGTTTGGATCTGCATTAGAAAGAATCTTATAGACCTTTGTCCATATCCAAGTGTAAGAACCCCCAACAACAGGTCACAACCACGTCAATAAGCTAATTTGCCTCCCATTAATTATAAAGTGGTTTGAATATCTCAAATGGCAATATTTGTTTAACAGTTTTACCATTTTGTGTTGTAGGTCATGCCATATCATCGAGTGGACAATTTATTCAAACAAATTTTTTTGCACCAAATAAACATCAAAGAAAGACATACGATCATTTATTGAAAACAAACCATGTTTTTTCATGAAATATTATTTCATCTTGTATGAGGTTGGTTTCTGCTTTCACAAGTTAAATAGTGGGCATGATTTATTTGTTGACGACATGGTTCTGCTTGGTACCACCCACACCGATTCATGTTGTCAACACAAAACCAAAACTTATAAAGCTTGAGGGGTGCACTTAGGAATTGAGACCTCAAACTGGAGTAAGTTGGGGCATGAATATCAATTCTCATTGTCTTGGAAATTATCCTTATAATGCAAGAATGTTTTGTGGTGTTTTGCAATGTTGAACATTGTACATGTGACTTTGGTGAACAACATTTTATTTGCCACAATCCATCCCCACATGGCACTTCTAGGACCTCAACACACCCATTAGAGGGAATTATGTGTGGATATTGGTTAAACTAAATGGAAGCCTTTCCGATTACACACACGATTTGGCAAACTATGTGTTAACACATGGGTGGGAGAAATTAACATGACCAATAGGAATCCCCTTTTGATCTAGGAAGCAAGTTGAACTTCTATTTACAGGAACCAAATATCTTTCACCTTCCAAATGGGTGAGTTTAACTGTCAAGGTTACTCCTAGTGCATATTTCCAAACCACATCTACAAGTTGAATAGGTTCACCAAACATGGTCACTCTTCACAAGAGGAATTCACCTATGTTAAGTCCTTGGCTAGAATGACCACCTTTTTGAATAAGTAGTATAATGTCATTTACTTGAAAGTTCAAACATAATCATCAATTGTTGCAACATACAAATAAGATCCTTTTTTCCCTAACTATTGTAGCCAAACAATATTATGCATGGATTCTAATAGGTTGCACATAAGCATGTCTACAACCTTTTTTCAGAAAAAATTTATGTTAAAAAACATGAATTTATGTCAAGTATAGGCGACTCATATGGATTTGTAACCAAAAAGGAGAGGGGCCCAAAACACTAATCTGAACCCTCTCGGGATCTTACTTTGACAGAATGAGGATCAGATGAACACAACTCAGAGAAATGTCACAACAACATATAGACAGATGGATGCACACAATGGTTTTATTGTAAAGGAAAAAAAGTTCCTCAGAGCTCCTGCCGACGCAGCTCCTGCACAGAATCTCAAGTACCCAAAACACAGAGTTCACATACCACACAGATCCCCCTCGATGCTACAGATCTCATCTTAGACCTTCAACACTCATTCATACACCATCTACACCTGACTTCCCAGATTTATGAGCTTGGCCTTACTAGTCACTAACGCAGCGGAAGAAAAAATCAGCAACTAGCTATCCCCTGCGCATTCCTCTGCCTTCTCCCCAAAAACCTTTCTTTTTTTTTTGTCCGTCTCTCCAAAATTTTTCGATGCCTCTCTCATACACCTCTTCTTCCCTAACTCCAAGCTTGCATTCGAAGCCTCGCCATCCCGTTACGCCGTCCTGGCGCCGCCATCACATCCCGTCCTAGTCGGTTCCATCCTTCCTCATCATGGCCAGCCGCCATTCCCCTAG
>Ga0209611_10006142_pt1 | contig 19844 bp, 12 predicted proteins | sample S1TSphgellanicum_3_FD_187693 | JGI IMG/M metagenome (GOLD analysis project Ga0209611, IMG submission 187693) | Host-associated microbial communities from peat moss isolated from Minnesota, USA - S1T2_Fc - Sphagnum magellanicum MG (SPAdes) (version 2) | ecosystem: Host-associated > Plants > Peat... | reverse complement strand
GGGCATTTTAGCTACTAGGGCCATACCTATCCTCATCCTAGATAAGATTTAGCACGCAATTGTCGAATAATTAATATATTTTGAGAACTTAACTTTAGACTTTTGAATTCCCAAAGTCTTCAACATGTTAGGAAGACAAATTTATTATTATTATTATTATTATTATTATTATTATTATTCATAATAGAGAAAACTACCTATGTCATAGATTGGATTGGAGTGGTTGATTTTTCACACTACATGCGGACTATTTTTTTTAAATTTTTTAAAAAAATGTTAATTAATGCTGAAGGTGTTCATGTATTACACAATATTGAAGAATTTGTCATTGAAAATTTTGAAAATTTGAAATTGGCATTGTTTATGAGAAAAATAGACCCCTTTTAACTTAGTCAAATGCATGAAATAAGTGGGGTGTTCAAAGGCTCACATAATAATAATGTATTCCCCTTTTCTCCCAAAGATGTCATGGTGTAGTCAAATGCATTAAAAAAATTTTTACTTCTAGATGAGTATTGGGTTTGAAGCTATGTCCTTAGTTTGTTTCATTAATAGATTACTAAATAGCCATGTCATCTTGAACAATAGAAATCCATGCTAAGCTAAGTACTCTAACCTTCAAATAAAGCCCCTCAAATTTGACTAAACATTTTTCTATCTAAAGGAAGCAAAATGAGAAAGATCCAAATAAATGAATAGGTGTTTGTCTAAATATTTTAATGTAACATGCCTTAAATGGGTTCAAGCACGATAAAGTATGTCAAAAAAATAGTCTTAAAAAATATTTATTTCAAAAGTAAACTATTTTCAACATTAATATTCAAAAATATATATAAATTGTGTTTTGAAATCATTAAATATTTCATTGAGTTTATTGTAAATTGAACATAAATTTTGAAAAATATTTAAATAAGAAAATTAGAAGAAATGTATGTTATAAATTGGTTGGTTGTTCAAATTTTTCAAAATATTTTAAAATAAAGCTTTGATAGATTATAATGATAATATGAAAAATTGAAATTATATCCATACAAACTAAGCCTTTATTAATTTGAAAATGTAATAATTATAATTAATGTTTTACTTTCATGTATTTGTAATTTTATTTTGCAAAACTATGACACATTCATTGAGAGAGCTTTCTCAAGATACCAAGAGTGCGACATGAAGCAATGTGGTTTCAGAGATTTCAAGGTGACAAAACAAAACAAAACAAATTACCTTGCTTCATAGAGATATTCCTATTAGTGAACGGCCTTTTCATTTCTACCTTTTAGTTGATAGTCAATTTTCTTTTTGATTTTGAATGTGATGGGGCAATTTTTCAAATTTTCAATTTGTTTGATAAACAAATTGTTGATTTTTTATTTTTAATTCTTTGATTTTTATTTTTTTGTGGTTTGCCTTTCATTTTGGGGGGACATTTGATGTAAAATCATATGTATCAAACAACCATTTTTAGAGAGAATATTAGATAATTGTTCAACTCATTTTTTATCACCTTATTATTATTTAATTTTCTAATATATACATATTAAAGTCACTTTATATTAATTATAATTTATTATTTCAGATGATTACATACTTTATATTATGATTAAATTGATTATTTGAATAAAAAATACCTCGTTGAAAGACATTCTCAAATAATGGGCTTAGGATGAGGTGGTAGTTAAGTCGAGCAAATTTCTCAAAAGTGCTTGGTGGGGTTGTTACGCCTCCTCCTCCGGAGCAACTCAAAAGCAATCTCACACATTCTTTTAGTCTAGGTGAACCTACTTAAGTTGTAATTTTTATATGTTCCCATGTTCCCATGGAAATATTTTGTTTGTATGAAACATGAAAGAAGCAAGGAAATAAAAAAGAGAGTTGTTGGGGTTTGGGAACATCCTTTGGCTCATGCCCTTGGTGGGGTTGATATGCCTCCTCCTCCGGAGCAACTCAAAAGCAATCTCACACATTCTTTTAGCCTAGGTGAACCTACTTAAGTTGTAATTTTTATATGTCCCATGTTCCCATGGAAATATTTTGTTTGTATGAAACATGAAAGAAGCAAGGAAATAAAAAAGAGAGTTGTTGGGGTTTGGGAACATCCTTGGGCTCATGCCCTCGGGTGCCCCTCCCTCAGGAGAGAACGCACTCGTAATGGGAACAATAGTTGGCCAGACTCCATATGGAACCAGCACCCACCCCCACAAGTGCACCACGACGGATGGATGGATGGATGTTAATTTGTCCCCAGTGGTCAAGAAATTACAACTTTTCTGTTGAGTTCCAGTTCCCTAGCTAACCATGGTGGTTACCTCAGTTGCTTGTTTTTACTAGCCACTTACTATAACAACCTGCAAAAAATAACTGTGTTGTTATTACCTAATAGGTAAAAACCAGTGTCGGGCAGGTATGTCCCTCTCGGCATACCTGACCGACATGGCATTTCAAGGAAAAAAAAAAAACATATGTAAAACCCGGCAAGCAAGCCCGGGCATCACAAAACATGTGCTCGCCTGCCCGCCCGCCTAGGCAAGGACATCATCACCTGTGTATGAGAAAGGAATGGCCCACCCAGGTAGGGTAAGTGGGCCTTGTGTTCCCCCCAATAAATACCCGTCGATCAGGTCATGACATACCCAAGTTCATGCCCTAGTAGATAGATACCCCATGACCTAACCCTTAGACATGCCCACGACCCAACCCTGGTAAAGCACTAAAAACAGCCCTTTACCTATGTATAAACCATGTACTTACTTACCTAGTACCTAGTCACCTACCTATTGGCACTGGCGGGTATCAAAACGGCCCCAATATCCTTCTTTGATTCCCCCCAGAGATAAGACATGCCTGAACCGGTTTGGGTGCACTGGTACCTACCTCCCCATGCCCATTACCGCCCTCCCCAAATTACCCCATTGAAACCATTTAGAAGGGCGGTAGGCTAGCCTAGTATATTCGGATATATACAATATACCCGAATGATCCTCCTTGTGAAGTATCCGTCAACCCAAGATAGTACCTCCATTGGGTTGGTTAGTTAGTAACCAAGATGAACCCCACCCAAGATACCATCTCCAGTTTCGGTTACAAAAGTTGGACCCCTAGATACCACCTGAATCGGTATCATTAAAGTACCCATGTGGGGCCTGTCCCACCTACGAACGAGATACGCCCGTTTTGGCGAAACCAAGATCCACCTAAAGAACGAGATGAGCCCGTTCGGGCAAAACCAAGATCCACCTAAGAAGGGAGATGAGCCCGTTAGGGCAAAACCAAGATCCACCTAAGAAGGGAGATGAGCCCGTTAGGGCAAATCCGGGGTCCACCTAAGAACGACTGCGCCCGTTAGCGTACAACGGTGTACCACCTAAGAACGAGATGAGCCCGTTAGGGTAAAACTGTGGTCCACCTAAGAACTACGTGAGGGACAGCTGTGTTCCACGTAAGAACGAGGTGGGTCCGTTAGGGTAAAGCTGTGGTCCACCTAAGAACGAGTTGCATACTGGTGGATGCTGGTTCATTCTCGTCTTCCTTTTGTCAAGAAGCACTTGTCCTCGAGAACAGGTGGTAGGGTTATGGCGATGGTGCGACCTTCAAGGCTTCTTCTCAACGTCGGGCGCACCATCCATGAGGTTTTTTCCCCCACTTTATTGCCTCTTTTTATTCGAGTTGTTTGTGTCTGTCCAATCGGTAGCTGACAGATTCCGAGAGCTTTCCAGGTATTTCGTTTTTATTTTGGTGAGTTTCTATTGCATCTATTCTCTGTGGAACCATGAAGCAAAACTCCAGATAGGAGCTCTGTTTTTTTTTGAATGATGTTTGGAGCATATTTGGGGCTCTTTCACTTGCAATTTCCTCTCTGTTCAATTCCTTATCCTTCAACTAGGGTAAGCCGTATGTATGTATTTATGTCGCTCCGTCTGTCTGTCTCTCTCCTACCAACTCTGAAATTTGAAACCCTTTATCATCATCTGAAGGGATGGTGCAAATCCACAATCCAAAAAACCTCAATTCCAAACAGCATTGTTCTTCTGTACAAACATGAAACAAAAATCTCCTGACAAGATTTTAGTTTTAGGTTTTCATGCTTGGTTTCTGGAATCGAACAACACTGTCCCAGAAAAAAAGAGGTAAAAAGTGTTCTCAAGAATCTGCAGTCCTGTAGTTGGAGGCTATGTTTCTTGATTGCTATCAACCATTGCGACTGAGTCTTCTTGTTGTTTCTGGAAATGTGGCAGAAACACAGGGAATAGATTGTTTTAGAATGTTTGGTGAAATTTGGGTGGATTCTTATGTACTTATGTATATGCACTATCAGGAGCTGATGAAGTCAGTTGGTAGTCATGGCAGCTTGTCATTACTATTCTCAATGAAGGTGACACTTTGTGAGGGACTCTCACAAGGTGATGGCTGTACTTGTTGTTGAGATACCTTCAAAGTGTTGTTCTAGAGATTTGTCTGCAATTTCATACATATAGTTTTATAGTACTGGGTAGGGTTTTGAAGAACAGAATTCATACTGTTACTAAAAAACTGGAATTTATAAGAATTTATGTGCAGACATTTATACTCTTGTGTGTTTTCAGGGTTTGTGGCAAGGGCATGGTACAAGAGGTCTGGCAAGTGGTGTGGGAAGCCAAGGGAGAGGGCCACCTATAGGTAGCAAGCCAGCTGTAGAAGGTGTGCAAAGCATTATTGCTGTAGCTTCAGGCAAAGGAGGAGTTGGCAAATCAACAACTGCAGGTACAGGACAGACCAGTTGTCTCCCTTGCCTCTCTATGCACAGACAAAAGCTTCCTGGATCATATTTGGTCAGAAGGCTGCTTACAGGTTGTATAATCCTGCATCAAGTGTCTCATAATGTGTTTTCCTGCAGTAAATTTGGCAGTGGCGCTTGCTGTGGAGTGCAGGCTGCGGGTGGGTTTGCTGGATGCAGATGTCTATGGGCCTTCCATCCCCAGTCTGATGAAGCTTCAAGGGCGCCCTCAGCTGGATTCAGGTCTCCTCCTACATTTGACACTTAAATCAATTTTTTTTCAGGTACCTGTTGAGCTATTTTAAATGTTGAAATCTGCTTAGCAACTGCAAATATTAGCTTCAGTAACTAATGCAAACACACTGTTGGTGAAAGGTTCCAATTTGCATAAAATCCTTTTGGGATGATTATAGTGACACAGACATGCATCATGGGGAATCTCTGTCACATGTTGCATGATGTGGGAAGAGAGTGAAAGAATTGGTATTTTTTTCGCAGCATCAAGGATGATACCAATGGAGAACTATGGTGTAAAGTGCATGTCAATGGGATTCCTTATGGAGAAGGATGCTCCGGCTGTCTGGAGAGGGCCCATGGTATGAGCTGGTCTTCCCCTTGCCCTGCTTAGTTCCTCTTAAGTCTTTGTTGATTTCTTGAGATGGCAAATTAAGATGTCAATATGCAGGCATGGTAGGCAGATAGGGTGGGAGGGAGTTCTAACGATTTTGAAAGTTGCTGTCCCAGTGGCAATCTGTGATTGGCAGGTGATGAGTGCATTAGAAAAGCTGGTGCGAGGTGTCAGCTGGGGCAAACTGGATGTGATGGTGGTGGACATGCCCCCAGGGACTGGCGATGCTCAAATCTCTATCTCTCAACGCCTCCCTTTGGCTGGTACAACAAACTCAACAATCTTTATTAAGGAAGTGCCATTTGAAATGCAATTCTCATCTGTAAAGGTTCCTTCAATTTTTAACAGGGCAGAATTGCTCAAATTGGAGTTTTGAGGGAGGGTTCTTGATATATGAATCACCTTATGTATCCCTTGCACTCGTGATGCATTTATCACCACAGCTTTGTGTCAGAATTTGAGTGTTGGTTACAGAGCAGTAATGTACACAGCAAGCTAACTATTGGTTCTTTTGGTGGGTGCAGGAGCAGTGATTGTGTCAACACCACAAGATATTGCTTTGATTGATGCACGAAGGGGGGCAAATATGTTCCGAAAAGTTGATGTTCCTGTGGGTGGATCTGACACTCAGTTCATTAGTTTTCTTCATTCCATTTCCCTTTCCTGCCACAATTGTCTGCTTACTGCAGGTTGAGCCTCACATTCTATGGAATAATTTACCAATAAAGCAAGTATATAATGTTAACAAGAAACAGGTGCTGCAGATCCTGGGATTGATTGAGAACATGAGCTTCTTTGAGTGCCCCAAGTGTGGTGAGCGGTGTGATGTTTTTGGTCATGGCGGTGCTCAGACAACAGCACAGGAGATGGATATGGAGTTTCTTGGAGAGGTACTCAACAACTGGAACCTCTAGTTTTCTCTATGTGTTGAATTTTCTCAATTGAAGCACATGTGGTGATGAGATAATCCCACAAAATGCAACACAGTAGGGCTATCTCAGACTTTTCAAGGTCATTTGAACATGCTTCAATTGCTTTGATGGCAGGTGCCTCTGAACATTGCAATCCGAGAAACATCAGATGCAGGGAGTCCAATTGTGGCAGCTTCACCCTCCAGTGAAGTGGCAATGGTGTACAAGGCCATTGCAGTCCGACTGGCCGCTAAACTGCAGGACTGGACATCATCTGGAGCTGGAGCTGGGCCTAAAATCACCATACGATAACTTCCTGGCAAGCCCTCTTTAATTTGCTCTGAGGGCACAAAGATGGACATCAGGCCTGTCTTGTTTTTCAAAGTGAATCCCGGAGGGAAAAGGAGAATATAGCAGATTGGTGACAATTCAAGGTGAAAATTCTCAACATTGGGGTTCCAAATTGTCTTGAAGAGGTTCTGACTCAGTCTTGAGTGATGTGTCTGAAAGTCCCTAGCTCCACAAATGTGGTATTATGAAGCTCAGAACAACCTTGGAATGTGTTTGCGACACCTTCACAATATGGAAAACTGATGGCAATGCAGGGTTTAGGTACAGAATCTCATCGGTAGAAACCTAGTTCAAAATTTCTTTTCCCTGGCAGCAAGACAGACACCCATTTTGGGTGTCAATGAGGATTTTTACATTTATTTGTGTGACAAATCCCTGACCAAATGATGCTTCTGACGGATGATGATCTAGCCCAGACAGACATGATATCCCCTTTTTGCAAGTTCCATATTGATACAAATGTCGCAATGCCACAACCATATGGGGGAGTCTCCCAAGTGGAAATTATGATGAATTGCCTTCATCACAACAAATATACGATTTTGGAAAATTTGAATTTTAGCTAATTACCAAAGCAACATCCCAATACTAGACATTGAATAACAAAAGCAAAAACCAAAAAAAAAGAAAAAAAGAAAAAAGAAAATCTTAAATTCAACTTACAAAGTGATTTCAAGTTCTCAATTTTTTAGCATCTGAGGACAAATAATTTCCTTACCTTTTGTTGTTTTGAATTTAGATAATTTTTAAAAATTCACCATTTCTACAATATAATATAATGTAATTGTTGCAGAACATTATAAGGTATTATGGCATGTGGGATCCTAAAGTTTTCATTGGGCTAAATAATAATAATAATAATAATAATAATAATAATTCCAGTGACAAATAATCGGAACTGCTATATGGGTCAATTTTTTTTGGAATCTTTTGTGTGGTCGTCCATGGACTATTCCAAAAACAATTTGAGAAATAATTATTTCATTTTAAAGTTTAACTACTTCATTTCTTTTTTTAAGAAAAAATATTTTTTCCTATTAACTTTCTTTAATAGTTATTTCCCACCTTTCCTAATAACTATTTTGATCTTCTTTCCTATCCCACCAACATGGATATGCCAAAAAAAACAAATTAACATGTGTCTTTTCATGTTCATGAAATGTAGATTAATTTAAATTAAATTTAACATTGACATAAAAATAATGATGAATTATTGAGAACCATATGAAATCGTAAGAATTTTCTTTAAAAAAATAGTCGATCGATTGATGTTGGCAATGCATAACAATTGCAAAGCTCAAATTCGAATATGGGTAGTAGTACCTTTTGCTATGTACATATGTGAGAGAGGAAGATTTCCAAAGAGTGAATCCCCTTCACCCATGATAAATCTGAGAATCTTTGTACAATGGTGTTCTAGAACCCTAAAAGGCCAAAGTGAGCAAAGGGGACAAGCAAGGTTCATTGAAATCCCTTACTTTATTGCTACAAATACGCAACAATTAATTAATTAATTAATTTCTCTTCCATTTTGTTTGCTTATTCAAACATGGAAATAATTTATTGGCCTTGCCTACACAAGGCAAGGCAAGGATATTGTGTCTAGATTCATTATAGAGTTTATAGTAGCTTAATGGATTTGGGCCCCCTAGGTAATAATAATAATAATAATAGGTCTATTTTTTTATTACATGAGGATTTTTGAAAGATGATAATTTGGCTTGTGTTGAAACTTGAGATCAGTTATTAGAGAGTTATAATAATAATAATATCTTGAAGGATTTTGGGTTTCTTTTAGAGGACATTATTATTTATTGCTTCTTTTTTTCTTTGGTAGTGCAAAAAAAAAAAGAAGCTTGAAATTTCTTTCAAGAGGATTGAGGTTAGGGTTTAGTAGGGTTTAGTGATGAAATCAAAATTTTTTAAACAATAGAAATTTTTTGTGAGATGAGCAGAAATTGGTCCAAGTGCATGCATGCAATGACCAAACCCTAAAATATCCAAAACCCTAGAAGAGTAAACTTAGGCTTTAAGCTTTTGCTGCTCCCACACACAACCAATGAACCACCAAATATGTACCTACCACCAAAAAAAAAGAGAAAAAGATAGGCATATGCTTTTTTTCCTTTTTCTTTTGTCTTTTTCACTTCCAAGAAATTTCATCTTGACATTATTAGTTTATATAATTTCCCACAAATAATTTTCTCATTTTTCAATTTTTTTTTGGTGTAAAAAATTAGATGTTTTTGGATTTTTTTTCTAGTTTAAAATTGAACTAATTTAGTTAAAAAATTCTATGTCTCAAAACTGGTAATTAAAAAAAAAACCTGTACCAGCAGTGTTTTTTTTTTTTTTTTTTTTTTTTTTTTTTTATTTTTTTTTTTTTTTTTTTTTTTTTCCAATTTTCTCATGTTGTTCCGAAAGCTGTGATCAGCTGCAAGAGGATTTAGCCAAATTTGGTTACAAGACAAATAAAAGAAATAGAAAAGTCTAGGAATCTTATCACATGTTGGTGAACCCTTAGAACCTATATATTAGCTAAATATGGCGATTTTTTAAAGAATTAAAAAAATAAATAAAAAGCTAGAAGAAATCTATCCAAATCCTCCAAAAATCTTGACAATTTCAAAAAACATTTCCTCCAAATATATTTGGCAAAATGTTTTTTGAGAAAATTTCCAAAATGTTCCCTTGACCATGTTCCTTGGGACTTTTTATATATATAACAAATTGGCTAATTTTCGCCACCTGAAAATAATATTAAAATAAAATTACTGCCCTGGACACTGTGAAAATGGGATTTCATCACTTTAAAAAACTTAATAGCTTAACAAGATCAAACTCAAACACATTAAATTTTTTTAAAAAAAAATTGAATTGGAATTTCAGGATGACTCCAATTATCGAGGAAACCCACTTTTCATGAATCCAAATAATAATAATAATAATAATTTAAAAAATCTGTGAATGTAAATAAATAAATAAATAATTCAGTTTTTCTTTTTTTTGGATATTAAAACCTAAAAATATAAAAAGAAAAAACTGAATTGAAATTCCATTACTCGATTTCAGACCAATTCCAGAATAATTTGGCTCCTTTTGTGAATTTCCAGAATTCCAGAATTAGCTCCTATTTCAAAAAGGAAAATTCCAAAAAGGAATTGGCGCGCCTTTTGTCTGTTCACACGGGAGAATGTACACCAAGTTTCTCACATCTTTTGCCTAAGTATCGCATCTTTTGGCTTTCCGAAAAGATGAAAGAAGAAGAAAGTATAAGAGGACGTGCTGGTAGCTCTTTGCTTTCGCTGTCTGTGCTCTCGTGCACACGAGAATCGATCCGTTTTGGGGGTTTTTCAGCGACGATCTGCGACAATCTGAGCTGAGGAGGAGACGAGCTCCAGAAAAATTCGGTGGGACTTGATCGAGTGTTTTGGTCTGGAGTCGTAGCGACAACAGTTGGAAATGGGTCGTGGTGGAATTGGCAGCGATGGTGGTAGTGGTGGTGGTGGTGGTGGTGGTGGTTATGGGGGAGTTGTAGGAGGGGAGTTGCGAGAAGTTTTCGAGAAGCTCAAAGGGAAGCTGAGTGAGATCAATTCTTTGGAAGGAGTGCGAAATCTGCTAACATGGGACCAGCAGGTTTTCATGCCGGTGAACGGAGGAGCGGCAAGAGGAGAGCAGCAAGCGGTGATAGCGCGGGTGGTGCATGCGCATCAAACGGATGAGGCTTTGGGAGAATATCTGGAAAAGCTCACTGTGCAATTCGGGAAATTGCAGGAATTGGGATTTTCGCAGTTGGAGATTGCGTCCGTGCGAGAAGCAGCTCGGGATTACACCAGAACGAAGAAGAAGCCTGTGGAGCTTGCTGCACGAGCGGCGAGACTGGAGTCTACCGGTGTGAGTGCATGGCAGAAAGCCAGGAAGGAAAACGACTTCAGCTTGTTTGCTCCCGTGCTGCAGGAGTGGCTAGAGATTGTCAGAGAAGAAGCGGCGGCAGTAGATCCAGAGCTCGATGTCTACGACTTCTGTCTGGACAAATACGAGAGAGGCGCGACGAGGAAAAGTCTCGACCCATTCTTCGCTTCTATCAAAAACCCTCTGATTGAGCTCTTGCGACAGATTCTCAAGAAGCGAGAAGAAGAGGAGGGGAACAACAACTCTAATCCGCAGTTCCTCCACACCAAGGAATCCTTCAGCGGCAGTTTCTCTGTGGAAACTCAGAAGCGTCTGGCCAAAAAGCTTTCCGAGGAACTCGGATTCGAGTACGCCAGCGGCAGATTCGACGAGTCAGTGCATCCCATGACTATCAACATCGTCTCTCCCTTCGATGTCAGGCTCACTTCCAGATTCAGCGAGACCGACCTTTCCGCAGGCATTCTCGCCACGCTGCACGAAACGGGTCATGGGCTCTACGAACAAGGGCGCGATGCAGAGGCATGTAAGGACGGATTGCCAGCGTCAAGACCTCCTGGATTAGGGTTACACGAAAGCCAGTCTCTCTTGTGGGAGAAGCAAGTGGGAATGAGTGCAGAATACTGGGAGCATTACTGGCCTGAGGTGCTCACAAACTTCTCCACTTCATTGCCCAACAAAACGGCAGAGGACTCCACCCAATTCCACAAAGCCATCAACGAGATCAAACCCTCCTTCATTAGGGTTTATGCTGATGAGGTTTCTTATCCCTTGCACATTCTCCTGCGGTACGAGATTGAGAAGGGCTTGCTGGATGGGTCTCTCCCAATTGCAGATGTACCTGCAGTTTGGAACCAGAAGATGAAGGAGTACCTTGGAATTGTACCCAAGAACGACACCGAAGGATGCTTGCAGGACATTCATTGGGGTCTGGGTGCATTTGGGTACTTCCCAACCTACACACTTGGTGCTGTTTATGCATCTATGCTCTTCAAGACAGCTGAGAAACAGATTCCCCAGCTTCGACAAAGCATCAAGGAAGGCCAATTCAAGCCGTTGCGAGAATGGTTACGGGAGAAGATTCATGCGGTTGGCTCCTTGTATGAGACTGCAGATGAGCTTATTGAGAACATCACTGGAACCAAGCTCGATGCTTCGGCTTTCTTGAACTATCTGTCATACAAGTATGGCGCTCTCTATGATTTGTCCACTCCAGCAGCTGAAACCAAAGCTGATGTTGCCAATGCTTCTTAAAAACAGAGAAGTATGAGATTGATTCTCTTGCAGCATTCATTCACTGACTGCAGTTTTCATCCCTCAAAATTGCTGATTGAGCATGCTTGAAGATTGGATTCTCTGCTCATGTGATTGTAATGGAAATATATATGCAAAAGCTCAATTTGCTCATTATCTTGCAACTTCTGCTTTTTATGATCATGCCAAAGTCTTTTGTCAATTTGCTCATCTTGCTGCACCTTCCACTTTTTCTTATCATGCCAGAGCCTTTGGTCAATATGCTCATCTTTCAGCTTCCGCATCTCTGATCATGCCAACAACACCTTTGGTCAATCTGCTCATCTTTGAGCTTCTGCTTTTCAGATCATGCCAAAACCGTTTGGTTATTGGGTCATCTTGCAGCTTCTGCATTTGTGATGCATGCCAGAACCATGTGGGTTATCAGGTCATCTTGCAGCTTCTGCATTTCTGATCATGTGAAAACCTTTCTGTCAATTTGCATATCTTGCAGCTCCTGCATTTCTGATCATGCCAAAACCTTTTTGTCAATTTGTTCATCATCTTGCAGCTTCTGCTTTTATGATCATGCCAAAGCATTTTTGTCAATTTGATCATCTTCGAGCTTCCATGCATGTCTAAGACTGATCATGCTAAAGCCTTTTTTGTAGCATCATCAATTTGTAGACAAATTGCATTGCTGCTAACCCTTTCCTTCATTACCCAAACCTGCATTCATTGATTTGCTTCAATCTTCTGGTGATGAAGCTTGAATTTTGAGATTGTACAGAAGCCTGAAGAATGAAGCTTGAGATTGTACAGAAGCTTGAATTTTGGGATGGTATAGAAGCTTGAAGCTTGACATTGTACAAAAGCCTAAAGCTTGAAGCTCGAGATTGCACAGAAGCTTGAAGTTTGAGCTTGCACAAAAGCTTGAAGAAGACTGAGATTTGTTCTTTCTTTGGCGAAAGCTACAAGCCAAGCAGCGGCACAGACAGATGGGATGACTATTTTCCTTGGATTTCTGCAACAGCAACAACAACAACAAAAACACTTTGTTTCTTTCTGTCCAACAAGAGACCCATTTATTTTCGCAGTATCCACACCGCAGCTCTGGTGTCCTCCATCCCCGATGAAATGCTCTTTTGTTTTTGGTCAGTGATCGTCAAAAAAGCAAAATCCAAGCAGAAAAGAAAAACAGTAGTAACGAAGTTCTTCAGCAGCTTTTTCCCTCCCTTTAACTTCCTTCCACTTTCTTCCTTTCACGTGTCCGATGTCTATTGCTGCACTGAGAACGACGATCATCATCTTTTAGTCGCTGCTTTTTTTCCCCTCCAGGCACGTGTCATGTTCCTTACTAAGGCTAGATAGGAGGAAGTAAGAATGGGCGTCTCACCTCCAAGCATTTGTCCCTCGCTAAATGGGTTTCCTTTGGAAGCAACAACAACCCATTTCAGAAGGAGGAGTCGGAGGAGCAAGAACAGGAACAAGTTCTTCAACAGCACTCTGAACAAGATTGTGCTCAAGTCTGTTAGATTTAATCATTGTCAGAAATTCTTTTGTGAAGCTTTTTTCTGTTGAAGAATGGTAGAGAAACATGATTGAAGCTGATCACAGTTGTTCTTCTCTTGGGTCAACTTCGAGAGTTCCTACACATGGTGCTGGTGCTGCGGGTTCCCTTGCCTTGAGGGTATGGGGATTCACCACCAAGCTTTTGCTGGAGATGATTCTTCCTTAGGCACGACGAGTACGGTTTTTTTCTTTTCGAGTCCGGAGACATAAGAATCCCAGCAGAACTTCTCAGTTGGAAAAAAACAGGTGCAAAAGAAAGGAAAAAACAGATAAGATGGAGGAGGCTAGAGGTGACCAGCTGAGGGTTAGGGTAGGTGGAAACTGTGACAGCAAGGGAGGAGGAGGAGGAGGAGGTGGATTTGTTGGGTCCACCACGATGGGCATTGCAATTGGTTTTGTTGCAGCTGTAGGATTGGGAGTGATGGGGAAATGGGTAACAAAGATGACACAAAGGCCCAAGAAGAAGGACCCAGAAGTTGAGGTACTGGAAGCTGTTGTCCGGGGCGATCTTGCAAGAAATCCATCACGGCTTGGAGTGCAAATGCTTGATTTGGATCCTCAGCTGCTGAACGAGAGGAACGAGATCATCACAAAAGGAGACATCAATGAGAACAACAACAATGAGGATTTGAGCCTTGATGCTGAAATTATTGGGTTAAGCTCACTAATTGTGAACCATGATGGAGGAGCAACAACGAATGGGTACCCAAAAAAAAACCTAGCAGTCAAGAAGAGCAGTGATGTTCAGAAAGCAAGAGAAACAACAACTGATGGCGATGATGAAAAAAAACCCACCAAAGATGATGTCGTGGCTCGGACCGAAGAAGCTGCAGCAGATACACAGCCACAAGCACTTGTCAATGGATTCAGGTATGTCACTCTCTTCTTCCTCTTCCATCTCCTTTTGTTTCAATGCAAATTCCACAAAATTTGCTCTCTGTGCTCTTTCTTCCACCTCCATTTATCTCAATGCAAATTCCAAGTATTTCCTGCCAAGTCAGAATGTGACATTAACTCTTTTTTGTCTGAGGTTTCCCACCTTCTCAAGGACATAGTTAGACAATGATGGACTACAAAGAGTCAAAGAGAGACAATGCATGACAAAGAGATGAAGAAAGATGTGTTAAAATCCCAGAAGCATGAATGTATGTACAATGATAGTGTCTCTTTCTTTCAAGAACCCATTTTTTATTTTTTGGGGGGCACTCTTTTCTGCTTCCTTTCAGAGGCAGACAAATACCATCACTTGGCAGCCATGGGCAAGCAACAGGGTTTGCTCACTTCCTCTGGATCATGCATTTGGAAAAAGTCATCAGGTTTTCCAAAATTTAGATAGCCAGTTTCACCCAGAATCATCCTCTTTCCTTTGTATTGATGTACACATTGACAGCAGGTGTGAAGTTATAGTTGTCTGTAACTACTAAGGCGTTTTTTCTTCATGGGTTTCTTCTTCACTACGAGAAGTTTAGCTCAGCTGAAGAGGTGGATACTAGTACAGCATCCTTCATGTAATCAGTGCAAGCTGTTGTGGTCCAAGCTTCTAGAAAGATATCAGAAATGAGAGTTGCGATTCTTTGACACAAGCTGCCAGTGGGATGATTGCAGGTTGGATGAAATCCAAGGCATACAAGTGGCAGAAGCTCGAGCTTGAGTCTAAGAAGGAGTCCTGCTCTGATTCAGCTTTCAAATTCAGCTGTCTCTTTTAGACAGTAGAATGTGACCAAAGACCCCAAATATGATGCCTGATTTTTGTAATATATGACTGTGTAGTGTGCAGTGTGAACTACTTATTGTTCATGTTGGAAATATGATCCCTTTGTGGCATTTTGTACTGAGCTGCCAGCAAGCCTCACACCCTTTCTCCCAATTTTGTTCTTGGATGCTCCCTATGCTCTGCTTATTTGGGAATGAAAACATGGTTTTGATCTCCTCCACTCTTATTGCTGACAAGACAACTGCTGCCATGAGAAACAGGAAGCATGAAATGGAGGAATGCTATGGTTTCTAGAATTGTCATAGAGTCATCCACTCTCACAGGAAGATAGATGATGCCATGGTTTGAGAATCATCACAGTTCTGTTTTGGAACAATTGATCAATCGCAGCAAGATGATTCTTCTGAGACAGAAGCAGTAATGAATCCAGAAAGCAAATGGAGGCAACGTTCCATGTGATTTTACAAGAGAAATGATCCAATCTGAAATGATCACTCCTGATCCTGTGATTGAAGAAACCCTCCCCCACCTCTGTAAGCTTTCATTCCTTGCAGAGCAATCCTGCAATACAAAAAGCTATAGCAAACATTGCTTGATTGATATCCATCAAACCCAATAGGAGAAACCATGCGTGTTTGCAGCAGCAACAGCAGCAAGTCTGTGTTGGTGGGCTGCAGCAACAACTGACTTTCAACAAAGCCTTGAAGAATCAACAACTCCCTTGCTTGCCTGTTTCAAGTCTGCAGGTCTGCTCAGGTGGGAAGCTCTTGTCGTTCATCCCAATCCAGCATCAGCTCTGGCTTATGTCTTTCTTCTGGAACTGCAACAACACGGGAACCTAAGATTTAGATTGCTCAATTAGTGGATGGGTTGGTGGTAGGGAGAAGCTTCAAATGAATGTATTGTTTCTTTTTCTGTGTGCCGTTGGGAAGCTGTTACAAAGCTGTACCTGAAGAGCAACAATGCATACATATACACATTCGAGGACAGAGTTGTATGTATGTGTGTATGTATGTATGTACAAGACATGCTTTTATTCAAACTGTGCCAGGAACAATGGGGAGCTGCTTCTGCTGCTGCTGCTGCTGCTGCTGCTGCTGCTACTTTGCACAGGTGTGAAGCTTTGTGTGCATTGTTGCTCCTCTGGTGTTTCCTAACAGTGGTATCAGCCTGGAGTGTGCATCTTGCAATTGAAGGCTGCACACCAGACACCGCCATTGAGTGAGAGCCGGGATCAACAAGTGTTCTAGAACCTTAAACCCTACCAGGTCTTCCGAAGCAACTGAACTGCTTGGTAAGGGTCCTGCCCTTTGCTGCAAGGATAAGGATGATGCATTTCCAGTTTTGGGTATGCCACACAAACTACACAAAACATTTTTTGAGGAGCACTTTGAGTTTCTCCAGGGCTCTTTGTTTTGCAGGATTGAAAACTGTATACTAACTTCAAGAGAGCAAATGACATCAAGAGTTTAGCAAACCTTGAAGAGAATTGAGAACAATTCAGGATTCATACCACGGATTGGGTGACCGCAAGTAACATTGACAAGAGCTCAGAAGATGCTTGAGAAAACAACATCCAAGATATCAAACACATGAATATGATGTGCATGTACCATCATCATCTGCCAAGATTTATGGTAGTTAGTCACTACTATACATGATGTATATTCTGGTTACGCCCCTCATCCATGGGCATTATACCAAGTGTAAAACACTGCTAGAAATGCAAAACAGGAAGAAACAACAGGAAGGAAAACATATGTTTTGTTCAGATGCACATTTTAAAACGTAAATATCATCTTGAGAACCTGAGATTCTTCAAGTTACTTGAGATTAGTTATCGAGTTGTGATATATCTTGAAGGATTTTGGTTTTCTTTTAGAGGATTTTTTTGAAGATTATATTTTTTCATGGTGAAATATTTGAGTCCCATCTGCCTTGGTTATTGTATCCAATGTATTTTTTTTTGTCTTGGCATATTGCATTTCTCTGCAATGAAGTACAGACAATGTACAATGTCAAACAAACAATCGAATCTCATCAAGCCTTCATTATGTCTTTCTCATCCCCTTCTTCTTGACTGAGAGAAATGACCACTAGTGATGTTTTTGGAGATATTGTGAGAAGTAGTAGATCAATTGTGATGGGGAATTTGTGTTTCGGCATTTTGTGTCAATGTTGTTACGATTTGCTTATACAAACATCAAATTGATGTTCAACCCATCTAGTGTCTCCTTGAAATCTCAAATGTTTTGTCAGTGTTAAGTGTGGTTGATTCTTGTGGGGGAAGTGAATTTCCACCTTGAGCTCGTATCATGCCTTAGCAATGCACAACATTATGCATGTTAAAAAATTTACACTCATGGTTTCCAACCAAGTTAAGTAGCTATCAAATTTTCCAAGGCTTGATACTCACAATTGATAGTACCAAGGCTTGATCCCTCAACAAAGGCAAAATTTTCTTCTTCTCTCTCTCTAGTTGATATAGTTTTGTTGACATTTAACACATGTTATGCACCAATCTTAACAAGGCTCTTGTTTCAAATTTGCTCTATACATTGTATGTGTTTTTTTTGACTTTCCATCTTTATTCATTCATTCTTTCTTTGTTGCACTTCTCCATCTCATTCACTTTGTCCTTATTGTTTTATCCCTTTATTCTATCCTTTTGTATTGTTTTCAATTATTTTCTCGTCCTATTCCTATTGCATTATTGCAACGTTCCTTTTTTCTTGTTTCACAATCGTTTCTATAATCGATTGCAAGCTCTTTGTTGTGGCCTAATTTGTGGCAATTTGAAATTTGATTTCAATTTCCATTCAAATTAGCAATTTTAATTTATTTTCAATTTAGATAGAAGTTTTTAGCCAAATATAAGCCAATATTAACAAATATTATTCTATGTCAATGTTAATATGAACCAAGAAAAGCCAAAGGGCGAAACATGATTATAAAAACATTTTTTATATTGACTCCAAACAAGAAGACATGAAAGAAGAAGTTAGATAAGTATGTTGTACATGATTATGTATTTTTAAAAAAGAATCTACTATAATGTAAACAAAGAAGGCACCTACTCAACCAAGAACACAATGAAATTTATACTCATTTCACTAGCAATGTCACATGAAGTGAAAGCTTTCCTTCAAATCTCTTAGGTTGTATGCAACAAAGTCAAGTAACTAGGCTTCAATTAAGAACAATGCACCTTTTTTTTTCTTGTTTTATTTTGACAACACTTCCAATTGCTTTACTAATCAAGTCAACAAACGAGTAAGTTTTGTTTAAAAAACCAAAGAGTGAAACATTTAATTTCCAACCAAGTGCGACTAATTCACCTTACATGTGCATTGTGTTCTACGTCCATTCCACTTCAATGGTGGTCATTTTATTACATTATCACGATGATAACATTGTTGCCCAACTTTGCCTAATCCTCACATGGTTTTCGGTCTTTGGTTGACTTGATGCCCTTCCTTGAGTTAGGTTTGGCATCTTGCCTATGAAGAATCCATCATGGCCAATTGAACCCACAACAAGTTGTAAGGTGGGGGCACCCAACTAGGAGGGAAGGTCATTGGGTTGATGTTCATAACACTAACATTCACAAACATGTAATGTTTTGACTTATTTGCTCATATCTAAATCCATTTATGTCAATATTTAACTAGTTTGTTGTCTTTCATCAATTATTGTTAGGATGATATTTTTTATCATTTCAATTGAGCTTTCATCTAGAAACAATAATTTAAAAATCTTTAGTTCTAAAACATGTAATAAAATATATTTTTAATATAGGTAAAGGAATCCACCCCAAAAAATAACTAATTATCTTACATGCATTACCTTACAAGTTGCAAAAAAAAAAAGGTTGAGAAATGGGTTTTTCACCCACCATAATTTGGGTGTCTATGGATAAACTTGATGTAGAAAATGTAGTGTGAACCTTATAAGGCTTTTGAATTGAGCAACAATTGTAATACCTTTTTAGGTTTGGCATCTCCATATTGAATATTTATTTTATATTAAAAATTTGATTTTGATGTAAAATTATTTAAATTAAACAATATTGACATGTTCTTCATCACCAATGTTCATTACATGATATCTTCCCTCATTCTTGAAATGGGATTGGCCAACTTTATTGGTGGTGTATTCCAAGGGACCACTTTTTAAACTTCCAAATATATAATACTATTTCTATTTCATATTGTTTCTAAGAGATCGCCACTTGCAATTTCATCAATGAAGACCAATAAAACAACCAAACTATGATTGGATGAGATATGGATGATAAAAAATGTTGTAAAGCCCTAAGTAGAGAAGGTACTAGCTAATCTAGGGATAACTATGGATGTATCTTCATCCATAAAGACATGATTGTCCAATACATGTGTAGCATATTAGCCCCATAGATTTGTCATCTTTAGAAGTCATTTCATCATCATGTTGCAATTTATATTGCCCTATCTATCATGGTAAGATATACCCATGATATATGATAATATGTTCAATACCAATAAAGAACTTATAGGAAATCTCGTTTCGTATTTCCAATGGGCTTATAATCTTGGAATATAATAGAATGCTTGTCTCGCACTCTAGCACTAAAATTTGAAGAATAACAAGCATAATAACTACCCATTGAACCACCATCTTTTTTAGAACTAATTTTTTCATTTTCCTTTTTCCCTCTTAAATTTTCTGAAGACAATAATATTAATTTTCCAAAATAAACTAAAAGGGAAAAAAAAAAAATTCTTTGAAATTTTATTTTAG